>WLWD01005904.1_pt1 | contig 159653 bp, 123 predicted proteins | sample 6712731 | NCBI WGS metagenome assembly WLWD01 (sample SAMN12718690, study PRJNA576275) | sponge metagenome | isolation source: marine sponge | host: Mycale hentscheli | place: New Zealand: South Island, Marlborough, Capsize Point | collected 2014-11-01
GTAGGCCTGGACGAGTGGTTTAAGTTAGTTCATAGGGTCCGGGTAGGCCTGGACGAGTGATTTAAGTTAGTTCATAGGGTCCGGGTAGGCCTGGACGAGTGGTTTAAGTTAGTTCATGGGTCCGGGTAGGCCTGGACGAGTGATTTAAGTTAGTTTATAGGGTCCGGGTAGGCCTGGACGAGTGGTTTAAGTTAGTTCATAGGGTCCGGGTAGGCCTGGACGAGTGGTTTAAGTTAGTTCATAGGGTCCGGGTAGGCCTGGACGAGTGGTTTAAGTTAGTTCATAGGGTCCGGGTAGGCCTGGACGAGTGGTTTAAGTCAGTTCATAGGGTCCGGGTAGGCCTGGACGAGTGGTTTAAGTTAGTTCATAGGGTCCGGGTAGGCCTGGACGAGTGATTTAAGTTAGTTCATAGGGTCCGGGTAGGCCTGGACGAGTGGTTTAAGTTAGTTCATAGGGTCCGGGTAGGCCTGGACGAGTGGTTTAAGTTAGTTCATAGGGTCCGGGTAGGCCTGGACGAGTGGTTTAAGTTAGTTCATGGGTCCGGGTAGACCTGGACGAGTGGTTTAAGTTAGTTCATAGGGTCCGGGTAGGCATGGACGAGTGGGTTAGTTAGTTCATAGGGTTCGCGGTGGCCTGGACGAAGGGTTAAGTTAGTTCATGGGTCCGGGTAGGCCTGACGAGGGTTTAAGTTAGTTCATAGGGTCCGGGTAGCCTGGACGAGTGGTTAAGTTAGTATCATAGGGTCCGGGTAGGCCTGGACGAGTGATTTAAGTTAGTTCATAGGGTCCGGGTAGGCCTGGACGAGTGGTTTAAGTTAGTTCATGGGTCCGGGTAGGCCTGGACGAGTGATTTAAGTTAGTTTATAGGGTCCGGGTAGGCCTGGACGAGTGGTTTAAGTTAGTTCATAGGGTCCGGGTAGGCCTGGACGAGTGGTTTAAGTTAGTTCATAGGGTCCGGGTAGGCCTGGACGAGTGGTTTAAGTTAGTTCATAGGGTCCGGGTAGGCCTGGACGAGTGGTTTAAGTTAGTTCATGGGTCCGGGTAGGCCTGGACGAGTGATTTAAGTTAGTTTATAGGGTCCGGGTAGGCCTGGACGAGTGGTTTAAGTTAGTTCATAGGGTCCGGGTAGGCCTGGACGAGTGGTTTAAGTTAGTTCATAGGGTCCGGGTAGGCCTGGACGAGTGGTTTAAGTTAGTTCATAGGGTCCGGGTAGGCCTGGACGAGTGGTTTAAGCCTTAGTTCATAGGGTCCGGGTAGGCTTGGACGAGTGGTTTAAGTTAGTTCATAGGGTCCGGGTAGGCCTGGACGAGTGGTTTAAGTCAGTTCATAGGGTCCGGGTAGGCCTGGACGAGTGGTTTAAGTTAGTTCATGGGTCCGGGTAGGCCTGGACGAGGCCTGGTTTAAGTTAGTTCATAGGGTCCGGGTAGGCGTGGACGAGTGGTTTAAGTTAGTTCATGGGTCCGGGTAGGCCTGGACGAGTGGTAGTTCATAGGGTACGGACGAGTGATTTAAGTTAGCTCATGGGTCCGGGTAGGCCTGGACGAGTGGTAGTTCATAGGGTACGGACGAGTGATTTAAGTTAGCTCATGGGTCCGGGTAGGCCTGGACGAGTGGTAGTTCATAGGGTACGGACGAGTGATTTAAGTTAGCTCATTGTTGGCACAGGTTCTGAACAATGGTATATTCATGGTTGCCCTTACCGCCAATCGAGGTGTATTCTTTGACCGCACCAAGAAGATGGACCCCAAGTCTCACGCTGGTCACAAGTTTTTGGAAATGGTGGTCCAGACTCCAGAGCTGCGCTACAACTGGCTCTACTTCCTGGTCTGCATCGCTGGTCTCTTTGGCCATAACCTCATCTACTGCATTCTGGTACGTCATGAATCTTCTAGCTATTTTTAAGGGACAGAAATTTTCCCTTTCAAAATCTTAGAAACTTTTTAAGGCATCACTTCATTTATTTATGTATTTATTTATTTATTTATTTGTTTATTTTTTTTATTTTTTATTTTTTTATTTGATCACATCTTAATTTTTTACTTAATTAAAGTGATTTGTTTAAAAATCGTATTGGCTTCAGGTTGCAAAAAAATTGTTTTGTTTTTTTGCCAGAAATTGTTCAAATTAATGAACAAGTGTAAAACTTGTACACTAGTAATATTTTCTTTCACGTAACTCCTCCTCCCCCCACCCACTATCCACCCACATAGTGTTAAATCATAGTTTGTCACTGACACACCCCCTTTGTTTTCCTCCCGTGCAGCTATTTGACATCATCAAGCGATATGACACTCTACAGTTTGTCATCAGCAGTGTGACCAGGAACATCACCTCCATCATCCTCACCTTCTTCCTGGCCCTCATCCTCATGTACATCTACTCCATTTGGGGTTACCTCGTCTTCTCTGGCGACTTTGTGCTCCCCACCAATCCAATTACTGTACCTGTGGCATCCATTGAAGACACCATCAGTCAGACCTGTGAAGCAGGTGTGTGTGTGTGTATATATGTGCATGTGTGTGTGTGTGTGTGTGTGTGTGTGTGTGTGTATGCAGGGTTCAATCTAATGGGAGGGAGGGTGGGGGTTTCCCCCGAATTTACCCCCCCCCCTATTAACATGTTGTGTAACTAAGCTGAAATATTACAGCTTTGAGCTCGTGCTAATTACTCTCAAAGATTTTTTTTTTTTAATTTTCCTTTACAACTTAGTCTATATACAGAGAAAGAGTTGGACTTGCCCAAACTTCCTCCTTCAAAATTATAAGACAGAACTGTTGATATGTTTATGTAATGCTGGTTCCTACAATGCACTATGAGCCAGTTTGAAAGTTTAGTATATTTCGCATCAACCCGCTCGAACGTTAGTTATCATTTATTCTTCATGTATGTACGTGTGTATGTATGTTAACAGGCCAAGTGGGCAAGGAGTGTGAGGGGTTAACGAGGGGCGAGATAGGCGGAGACTGGCAGGAGACAATGGAGGCTACTTGCACCAATCTCATGGAGTGTTTCATCACTATCTTCAAGGAAGGAGTCAGGTCTGGAGGTGGCATCGGAGACGTGCTCAGGAAGCCCGCCGGACAGGTGCTCACACACGCACACACATATATGCACACACATATGCGCTCACAGAGAAATTTGAAACTCATGGTCTGAATTAGGCAGGCTTGGTCCTCTAAGCTTCATCTTCAAATCTGATCTCGAACTATTATATATAGTTCTAGTTGGTAAAGGGTCGTCCTTGTACGTTGCTTGCTGTCTTACTTAGCCGGAGGCACACTAGCTCGAGCTACTCTCACATTCCTTAAACTAATCTTCGGTGTTCATTATTTGGAATTACCGTGGATTGTCTAATAGAATCTAATCAGCCTGCTTAATTCTACTAATATGCGTACAGTGAAAAGGGCATTGGATAATCCAAAGAACTAGATTTCAGAAAAGCGTGAATGTGACTATTTCTAATGTTTGTGTTTGTCTAGGAGCCATTATTCTACCTCCGTGTTTTGTACGACATCAGTTTCTTCTTCCTCGTCATCATCATCATCATCCAGAACTTGGTCTTCGGAGTCATCATCGATACTTTCGCGGACCTTCGAACGGAGAAGAACAGAGACGAGGACATGACCAGAAACACCTGTTTCATTTGTGGTGAGGTGTGGCAAGGGAATGGGAGTGGCAGGAGGGGGCGTGGCAGGGTTGTGGCTGTAGTGGAAAATGTGAGGGGTGGGTGTGAGCCAAGAGTTTATTTAGTGAGAAAATGTTATGATAGTTTATTTGTTAATTGTTGTAGAATCTCCTGTTCCTCTTAGTAAAAGAGTAACTAGTTTTTGTTTGGTGAATATTTAGAATATGTTTTCTGCTCCTTGCATAATTTCCAACAGGTTTGGCTCGGGGGCAGTTTGAGAATAAGGACGTCACGTTCAAGCATCACATTCAGAACGAGCATAACGTGTGGAACTATCTTTACTTCATTGTTCATCTACTCACCAAGGACACGACAGAGTTCACAGGACCTGAAAGCTATGTCTACGACAAGATTCAACCTTACATGCATGTATGTATAGTTGGAGTGGGAGGAGAAGAAGGAAGGGGGTGGGGTGGGGGAGGGGCGAGGGAAGGAGATGTTTAGTTACTATTACTTGCTTGTTGTTGTATTAATATAATTAGCATTGGTTGGTCATTTTTGTTTTTGTTGTTTTTTGTTGTTAACTTTCACATATTGTGCCAAAATTCACAAAATTACACCCTTATATGTTTTTAAATACTGAGAAATTATTTCCTAATTGAATTATTTACTATCTATTTTCAGTTTTCTGTCTATACTCTGGAAGTTAAAATGTGATAAGCACAGTAGAGTTCTAATTGTGTCATATTAAGAAGCATTTTCTGAATGAATATGCCATAAAGTTCCCCCATAAAGTTCCCCCATAAAGTTCCTCCATAAAGTTCCTTCACAAAGTTCCTCCATAATGACTCCACTAGAAGTCTCGTACATTAATAGTAATTGAAGCAAACAGAGGATAAGATAAAGTGCAAGTATATTATCATCAGAGAACCTATATCATCAGAGAACCTATATCATCAGAGAACCTATATCATCAGAGAACCTATATCATCAGAGAACCTATATCATCAGAGAACCTATATCATCAGAGAACCTATATCATCAGAGAACCTATATCATCAGAGAACCTATATCATCAGAGAACCTATATCATCAGAGAACCTGTATCATCAGAGAACCTATATCATCAGAGAACCTATATCATCAGAGAACCTATGTCATCAGTCATCAGAGAACCTATATCATCAGAGAACCTACATATGTGACCGTCTACAGGAAAACCGGGCACAACGTGGCACCCTTCGAAAAAATTTTTTTTTGCACTTACAGAGTTGTCGGCGTCCAGATATTGAGCTCTCCAAGTTTTATCGTCGTAGCTTAAGTCATTCCCACTATAATAGACCTAACCGTTCCCTTCCGTCGGCTTGAAACAATACATTTTTAAGATATCGATCGATCTTTTCTCGATATTTACGCACGCTGCGTTGTGCCCGGTTTTCCTGTAGACGGTCACATATATCATCAGAGAACCTAAGTCATCAGAGAACCTATATCATCAGAGAACCTATATCATCAGAGAACCTATATCATCAGAGAATTTGCATGATATAGAACTGAACGAATGCTATAAACTATTGGTTAAATTGCCACCTTCTGAGAAGTTTGAAAACTTAAATGGAAGAATAGTGTTTACATAGTTTATTTCAGATAAGCTAAAGACTAAATTCTTTTAACAATTTTTATCCAACTATTGAGGTAAAATAAATGATGTATTTTGTGTTCATTATAGGACCAGAAGAATGCAGATCTGGAGTGGTTTCCAAGGTTACGCTGCATGTCTCTGGCCACAGACGATGGTCCCGAGCAAGAGCAGAACGAGCTCAAGGAGCTGCAGAAGAACATGGCCATAACTACCCAAGTGGTTAAGGCCCTCTCAACCCAGCTCAATGAACTCAAAGACAAGGTCTGTGTGTGTGTGCGTGCGTGTGTGTGTGTGTGAAGGTGGTGAGTGGGGGGTAGTTTATGGATGGATGGCACATGTGTTATTTGTACCACCATACATACATCCTAACTGTCTAATCAAATTGCTCAATTTGTGGTAATATTTCATACCCACCTCCAAGGAGGTGAACAAGTGAGCCGTCTGTCTAATCAAGAGTTAGTTTTATGTGTTTCTGACAGCCTCGAGTCATGGTCGTGTCAGTTGCTGCACCATTCCTGGTTGGTATGGGATTTTCAGTCCTTAGTTATGTAAATCCCGTGACTTCCATGTCTTGGTATAACCTGTGCGTATTTCCCATCTATGTATTTCTCCCCCCTCCTCCCCCCGCCCCCCCCCCTTTTTTTATTTTTTATTTTTTTTAATAGAACCAAACTATGCACAAACACACACAGACAAGTATACATATTAACTATCTCTCGCACACCTCTTTTTCTTTTCACACAGATGGTCGAGCAGCGAACTTTCCACCAGCGGAAGAACCTTCGCGAGCATCTGCCTCAAGACCGTAACATGACCCTCTAAAAGAGCAATATTCTAGATGTCAATCAACATGACCTGAAACTGGTTTAGTTTTGGTGGTTTTGTTGTTTTATTTGATTTTCATTTCCTGGTATTTTTCATTATCTGGTCACCCTATCATTCACGCCTCATTTATTTGAACTCATTACATCTACTCAGTATTATTTTTTTTGGGCTAGTTCCATTCAATTTTTTTTTTCCTTTTAATTTTTTTTCCTTTTTTAATTATTCAGTTGGAATACATGAGACTTAGAGCTAGCTAGAGTAGTCTGTTATGTTTTAATTTGCTTGTAGGCATTGTCAAATTGAATCATATAAATGAACTTTTTCTTTCAAATTTTTTTTTTTCCATCAGAGGGTACTTTAGTTGGGTTGCCAAGGATGGTTGGGTCTTTGACCACTAGTGAACCAAAACTCCTGCAATCATGTGTTAGTTATTCAAATCAGTGTAATACCAGTGGGGGAAGATGGAAGATGAGGTGGGTAAGGATGAATTGGGGGGTGGGAGGGGGGGCATGTGGCCAATATTTTGGACTTTTTTTTTGGTACTAATTGTGGTAACGAACGCAGACAAAAATCTCTGAGTAACTGGAGGCTCTTATTGTAATCATTAAAAAAAAACAAATATTCTCATTATAGTATTCCATCTAGTTGTGCTATTATATCGTAATTTAATTTTTGACCGACCAATACAAAAAAACAAAAACAACACTGATCAGTTTCATCGTGCTGCCATAGGTGAGGGTAGCCTGGAGGATACCATTTTTAAGAGACAGAAGAATAGAACAGAATATAATCAGAAACATTAATGGCTATGATGGAGTCCGCACTAAGAATAAATTCAGCAAGTCAATTCATATTCACTTATTTGGAGGATACCATTTTGAGACTAAAGAATAAAATAATATCAAACTATTGATGTCTTGACTCAATAAATAGTAAAGTATTAGCTAGCTACTACGACTAGTTAGTTGAATACAGCTAGCCACTACGACTAGTTAGTTGAATACAGCTAGCCACTACGACTAGTTAGTTGAATACAGCTAGCTACTACGACTAGTTAGTTGAATACAGCTAGCTACTACGACTAGTTAGTTGAATACAGCTAGCCACTACGACTAGTTAGTTGAATACAGCTAGCCACTACGACTAGTTAGTTGAATACAGCTAGCCACTACGACTAGTTAGTTGAATACAGCTAGCCACTACGACTAGTTAGTTGAATACAGCTAGCCACTACGACTAGTTAGTTGAATACAGCTAGCCACTACGACTAGTTAGTTGAATATAGCTAGCCACTACGACTAGTTAGTTGAATATAGCTAGCCACTACGACTAGTTAGTTGAATATAGCTAGCCACTACGACTAGTTAGTTGAATATAGCTAGCCACTACGACTAGTTAGTTGAATATAGCTAGCCACTACGACTAGTTAGTTGAATATAGCTAGCTACTACGACTAGTTAGTTGAATAGACGTGTTTTTCTAGAATGACGGGAACAACAATAATTTTGTCTGGTATTTCTGGTAAAATAAAGGAGTAGTTGGTAAATAGGCTACAGTAGTCTGTCTATTATTGTCTGTCTGTCTGTCTGTCTGTCTGTCTGTCAGCAGTACTTCTCAATTTGATTTAAGAATCAAAGTGTGTTCCATTTTGTTATTTTGCCAATTTCAGAAAACTCGAGTCCCAATCACTCTATTTTTTTATTACTGATTCACAATCACCCTAGCTATATGGTATACAGTAAAGAGTTAGCAAAATACAAATACTCACCATGACAGACTTCACAATCCTGTTTCTGGAGGGATTGGTATAATATGCTCATATGTATTTGCTGGAGTACAAAACACAATGCTTTAGTGCGAAAGTGTGTTTTTGGCAATATTTCAGAAGAGAAATTGAGCATTTAGTGTATGATAGATTCTTCATGATTAAGGCAGAATGATAGTGTTGAAGCATATGCATATGTAGTACTTGTATGCATAGCGTTGCAGGAATAGAGTGCTCTAGTACTGGTTACTGTATTAACTAACGTCCATGCATGAAATGGCTCAGTTATAATACTCAGCTATACAATACTGATTTACATTTCATGCCTATAAAAATAGAAGTCATTCTATTATATGTATGCCTAATTAATCTTAACTTGAAGATTAATAGAATTCCTGATCACCAAGTTTTATTGTGAGGACAAAGGTCATGGCAATGATAAATTATTTGTCAATAACTCCAATCATAGCTTCAGTATAGTTTTTCCCCCTTCATATTAATGGATCTCTCTTTGATGCCAGAAGCCTTTTGTTTCATCATAATGGACGCCAGTCTTAGCATGAGGGAGGTAGCTACTTTTTTTTGGATCATTTACTGGTATAAGCAATCACGAGTGATTATTTTAGACTAAAGGTATTGTGTATAATGTACGTATGAATATAAGAATCATTGTATTACAAAGTGTCTCTGCACTACCAATTTGTTCTGCTTTCTTGTATTATATGTATAGTGTGCATTAATTTTAGAAAGACCTTATTGTGAGACCTCGCCCACATGAGATACCTGTTCTCCATGTTGAACAGAGAACTCGCTAACAACATTACATACATACAACAATCACTTCCTTAGCTACACACGCACATACACACATGCACACAACATTTTCTAGAACTTCTGTTCTCATTGGTCATTCTTTTTATGTTTCACCAGTGGGTGGCGGGACATATAATTGACCTGGTGGCAGCCTATCTTGACTGGCCTCACCGATCCCACACTTTCTATTCTACAAGTCTGCAGCAAAGCTGTTCTGAATTATGTGACACACCAGATAGTTCCAGTATTATGTTGGATGACTCGCTCAACATTATCTTATAATATTATATTGGAGTATTGGAACAAGATGCTATAAACTTAGGACTACCAAAAGCTGATCAAGGGATACTAGAAATGGGAGAATGGCTAACAGATAAGTATATTAATGCAACAAGCATGAAGCGTTTCCAAAACAACAGGATCTACAGGACACCATTTTCCTACAATTTTCGAGAGATAGCTATGAGTTTGAATAATCTGAGGTGTACAAATACTTCATGTCATCGGTAACCATTAGCTGTGGAGTTTAGAGACATTGGAAATGCAGGCTGGGGTCATTTTTGCATACTCACAATTGTTATTATTTATTATTTAGATCCACATAGAATTCAGTTTAACTATACTATGAGAGCATGTTGTAATTTGGGTGTGGATAAGTATCAAATAGATAATTGTCTCTATAACATGTCGGTGACTAATTAAAAAAAGCAGAATCAAGTTTGCTAAAGCGTTGCCCTGGAATTTCGGTGAGGTGTTGCGGAATAAAAGTGCGGCGAGGTCGCGGAGGAATTGCCGTGACCAATCAAATCATTATTTCAGTTTTCCGCTGCTTCAAACTGTTATTAACATACTAAAAAGGACTCCAGTATGTCATTATGTTGTTTATTTATCATCTTGTTAAGTGCGGGGTGCTCCCACTGGATACGCTGCGAAGTCTGAATCACTCTCTCCGCTGTGTCAACTCGGAATGCGACTGGATCTCCTGCTCGCTGGGCTGTGTTGCCAGCTCTTGAGCCTGCACTGGCCCTGCTCCGCTAAAGTGGAGCTCTTTCACATTCCCCAATTGGGACTGGTTTGCCAGACCTCTTGCTTGGAAGAATCTGATGATGGCTTCTTAATTCTCACAACAGATCCTATTCCATTCTATGGAAAGCCATCGCTTGGAACTGTGGCGGTAAGTTGTGCAATAATTAAGCCTAAATTTTACACTGTCCCTAAGCCCCCCATTAGATATATTTTCTCTCTTTCACAGGCTTTTTTTTTTAACACTACAAAATTAAAACTATTTCGGTTGAGTAAAAGAAATTGTGAAGTGATAAATTAGATGAGTAAAAAAATCAACGAATAGTAAGAATCTTTGAAAAAAGAGAAATTTCAGTGGTCTGTTGAGAGTGAGACTGTAGCATAGCAGTACCCCTTAACAGCATAAATACAGAATTGGAGTGTTTGTTTGCCAGCTGGTTGTCGTAGCTTGGTGGCAGAGCGCTTGTGCGCTATACAAGCGGTCCTGGGTTCGATTCCTGGTGGCGACCAAATATTTTTAAATTCTGTATTGTTAAAAAAACCTGTGAAAGAGAGAGAATAGCTATACCAAATGAGTAAAAGAAGGCTGAGAAAGAAATCATTTTGAATTTGTCCATGGAGATGGTATCCTACGTTTTATAATAATTTCTTCTGTGAAGTTTCAAATTGTGTTTATTTCGAGAGCTAAGCAAGTCTTGCCAATCAGTGTTGAGCATGACAGCATTCTGATTCCAAAGACTTTCTTTAGAAAACATTCAGTTTCTGTAGTAATAGACTGTCATCGAACAGAGATCAATGTTTTGACTTGCAAGATTACCACATACACCAGCAGTTCTATACTCAAATCCTTAGAATGCACAAGCACGAAATTATCATCTAAAGACTAGAGTGGATTTAATTTTTTTTTCTTGTTGAAAGTGTTGATTATGGTGTGAACATTGTGAAATTAGGTCTACTGCTTGTGCTTGGGAATAAATATCTCAGTGGATCTGGCCAGCTCTGTTTAAGCCATTATCAATATGCCTTTTAATTCACCTAGTCCCTCTATTCTTAGTAAGGTCATTGTTGTAAACTAATTGTTCATTTGAGAGTGAATGTTAGTTAACAATTGTATTTTGTTGTATGTTGTGCATTCATTTTTTTGTTACTTTCTGTTCATCATTTGTTTCTGAATTTGGCAGCTGGTTTAGGTGCCCAATAAACATGGGTTCATTCCTCAGCATTGGTCCCCTAACTGATGCATATAGCTAGGTTCCTGTGATCACTAACAAGTTGAAACTCCATCTTTCTAGTAGTCATGACTCCAAGGAGAAAAGGAGGTCAACAAGACTTTTAGTTTGAAACAAGTGATGCACCATAACCCTGTAATTAACGTTAATAAATATCTAATCTTGCTCTTTGTCATCGACCACTCAAGTTCGTTTTGTCTGTCAGTACAAAGAACGAATACTTCTCTCTGTTGTACAAGGACTAAAGCTTCCTCAGGTGAAGGCTTCTCCGGGCAAGGCTTGGAGGAAGTTGGTTTAGGCACTTCTGTTATGTGACTGCTATTAGCCTCTCGTATGCCAGTCCTGTTGCTATCATATGAAAGTCAGGCAATGACTGTCAAGAATGAGAGATTTCTGGATACCATAAATTTCAGTATTGAGATCCTTTCTGGTTTTGTTGCTTAATTCAAAAAGTGAGGGGAAAGCAATTGTTTAATTTATCCATATATTTTTTACTTAATTAATTTATTGACTCATCGATTCAACTTTTTTTTTAATTGTTCTTGCCTGCAGGGTCAAATCAACGGAATCATATTATTTGGCACTGATTTGAGCCCTCGTTATAGAGATATAGCTCTCAGTACAAACTTAAATAGTGCAGCTGTAGCCATATTCTATCATGATGCAGACGTACGGAATGCTGGCATGATGTATCACTTGGAATCAACCAATTCTACTTCCTATGCTCGTGCTAACGAGCTCATCAGACTGGGGTTCATAGATGCCGGGGACTTTCAGACCCGCAAGATGATTGTGACTACTTACTATAGAGTGGGCCACTTTAATCGTGGAACAGAGTTGGTAAGTGGGCGGGGTTTCAATAATTGTTCTGGTATTGGGAGTACATTTGGAGTTGTGACAAGCAGATACGATTGAAGTTGTTGCAATGATATCAAATGAAACTGTTAGCTGTAATGCATTGGCATGTGTGAAGTTCACCAAATATGCAGACTCATGTATGTATTTTTGTTTCATTCTCCCAAGAGGAACCCTAAGGCTAAGTTATATTCATACTCCAGTCTATTCAGAATTGTTTTTTTGTTGTTGTTTTTACCTGAGTCTACTCATCATCAACTAATAGCAACTACACACATATACCACACAAATATTTACATTGTATCAGTGGTTTGGAGTCAACGTGGAGTTTATTCATAAATTCTCCGTGCTCCCACAGCACAATTATTAAGTGAAGGATATTTGTATGACTCATAAATTTAGTAGCTTACAACTATAAACATTTTGGCTGTAGTTTCTAAATTTGATGTGTTTAGGCCAGGAAAAAATAATTTTATACTTGGACATATGAAATATGGCCTCTGAAGTTTATTTAAAAAATAAATTGGTGCACGAAATTTATTTCATTATTCAAAAATTTCAGAACATAGAGCAATAATTAAAGTTTCGTACATATTTTTTTGGTAGGTGAAAAATAATAATTGTGGAAAAAAATTGCAAATTTTTTGCTGACTATCATTTTTGGCAGCAGAGATCACTATTGGATGATGTTACATGACATTTATTCAGATTTTTGCGGTATGTCTGCTACGTAATTGCTATGTAAAAACTTGGCACAGGCGCACTCAAGCCAATTATTGCCAGGCTGCAAAAAAAGCGGGTAGCATTTCTAACTGCTTTCTTTCTCCTGAGTGTAAGCTAACACGTTCTTAGAAGAGGTAGCTATTTTCTGTGCCCCAGCAAGAGAATCAAGTTTCTTGTTGTCCATTTAGAGGACGTACTAAGATTGGATAAGCGGTACTGCTGTTTGAAACCATGCAACACCGAAAACTGAGGAACTAAGCTAGCACTCCTGAAATGCCAGCCAAGATTGGACTCGTGGAGGCACCTTGATAAGAGGCTTCAGTTGTTGTAGCACTTCTTCTGTGCTCTGGATTAGTAGCTAAGAGGTGAGTCATCAGCAATTTAGATTTTGGTTGGCAAGTTATAAGTCCAAACTATTATAGTAGTTCTAGAATAAGTGTAAACTCAGTGTTGTAGGCAACATCCAGTTCTTTAGTCCAAGTTTACCAGTGGCATCATCTACTGACAGCTTCAACTATGAATAATCGAAATCAAAATACATCGTCACATCTCTGTTCCTTTCCGACACATGGTGGTCACTTTGTTGACAAGATTCATATTGACTTGGTTGGACCCCCACCCCCCATACTGTCTGCTGGCAACGTAAATGTCCTCACGTGTGGACCAATTTACTTATTGGCCTGAAGCTGCCCCTATAGCTGATTACTCTTCTGCAATGGTCGTGTGCACCTTCCTTCAAATATAGCTATTTCACGATTTGGCATGCCTTCTCCCGTGACCACAGACAGTTTGAGTCGCAACTATGATCTCTTCTAGGCACCAAACAGGAGGGAAGACCACATAGAACTTATTGATAAATCGTTGGGATTTTTGAGCAACCTTCCTTAACCCAAAAGGCATCGTATAAATTTGAACAAACCAAAGGGTGTGGTTTAAGGCTGCTTTGTGAATATCTGCTGGTTCCATGGGGATCTGGTGAAAGGCTCTCCCAGGTCGATGTGTGAGAAGATGGTACATCCTTGCAGGGTAGCCGTGAAATCCTGCAAGTGAGGGAGAGGATAGGTACGGCAACAAAGTTGAGTGCCCTAAGTCACTACATGGTCTCCAATCACCAGGGGTTTTCTTCGGGACCAAACATAATGGAGAGGACCAATTGCTGGAGGAAGGATGAATAATTCCCAATTCAAGCATGTGGTCGAATTCCTTGCAAGCAACAGCAAGACGTTCTGGTACCAGACAACGAGTGCACGAAAAAAACAAAACAGGTTGGCCAACAGTCTGAATATGATTAGTAATACTGTGTTTGATGGCCTATCGGCAAAAACAACTTGGGTGACACCAGGAAACTTGGCAAGAAGTTGTGAGAACAGAGAGTCGTCAATCTTCTGGTTCAGGGCAAAGTCCAGTGACATGAAGACTGGTAGCAGAGTTGTGAAGCTTGCATTGCAGGAGTGACATATAGAAAGTCTGCTCCGAGGATGGTATCTGCGATTACAGATAGGAATAGAGGTCAAGGTCTAGTGAAAGAGAATGGACACTATGCTTGAGCTGTTCACAGCCTGTATTCAGTGCGAGTAACACTAACCTTAGCACCTGTATCAACAAGGAAGCAGGAGCCAATAGAACAGTCATTGATATGAAAAAGGCGACAAATAGATTGGCATGCAGTGTTAGTTGCCATTAATGCTGGGGCAGTTCTTTTAAAGAATGGGAGCAAGGAGGGTGACAGTGTTGTGCTTGATCACCGAACTTCTGATGGTACCAGCAGAGTGTACTCCTGGAAGGTTCAGTTGCAGAAGGTTGGGCAGAAGAAGCTTGGGAAGGGCTGGATGACCTGGAACTTGCAGAGCTTGTAAATCTGCAACAACAAGACTGTGTGGTAAGGGGTCACACCAGCATAGATAATGCACGACTCTATCACGAAGATTTTGTAGGTTGGAGACGGAAGAAGATACAGGATCATTAAACAGTGGGTGAGGGGCAGAGTTGCTGACGTTGGATAACATTGGGGTGAAACTTCCAAAACTTGGTCAGCCATCTCTACAACTTGGAGGGATCAGCTAGAGCGAGAAACGTTGGAGTTTCCTTTGTTTGGAGGCGGTAGCAATACACTTAATGAGCTCTGTCTTCAAAACGTCACAGGGATGGCCGTATCAACAAGTCTCAAACTTCAGTGCTATTTCAGGAGTAATCGAATTAACTATGTCCTGGAAGCAATTCTTCTGACTGGTGATACCTCAAGTGGCGAATTGTACTTCCACTGGTAGAAACCATACTTCGAGGGTTGCTGGGCCAAAATGGTGGCAACTTCAGATGAATGGTCGCCACGGCTGAAAGGACATCGGAACGGCCGGAGCGTACGCTTTCTTTTTTAGCTACCATGTTTGCATTGGGTCAATGTAGTGGTCTACTAGATAGCGAGCTACTAACAAATGTAATTTTTGTCAATGTTTAAATTAATAATTTTTGAGCTGAATATCTGACATGAGGAATGTGTGTGTGTGCACGTGATAAAATGATGAATACAAGTAACATGAATGACGATATTTTACCACGTGAACTATTGTCAATTATTTCTGTAAAATTCCGTATACTAAATATATCTCATTGTAAAAGGGTTGACCCCTTGTGGCCCTAAGCCTTGGCAAAGTTTGAACCATAGCCGTTCGTCCATTCTTGAGCAGTACACGAGATTTTGGATCCATTACTTTTGTGTGCGAGGATTTTTGATTGTAAATTGACTCTGCCCCGCCCTAATCTTATGTGTGCAATGGTAAGTGAGGCACAGCTGCATTTTACGGGCACTAATTTGTTTCAAAGCGGGGCGTGACTTTGTGGCAGATAACGCGCGAGTATTCAGCTGGAGTGCACTACTAGAGATGCCTAGGCATTACTATGTGACAAAAAAATCATAAGTCAGAAACAATCAAATTTAAAAGGTAAATAGTATTGAGTTTTCTTGAATAATACGGGTAAAGATTGATAGATGAAAGAATGAGGGTTAAAGTACAAAATGACATGCGTATGCCAATCATGAGTGTTGGCTTTGTTCGTGCATCTCAAGAAGGCCTCATTCTCTTGTCATGCCACAGATGTCTCGGTATATTCCTCCTTAAAGGGTATCATCTAGTTCTCTTTGATAAAGACTGCAGCTATCTAGAGGAGAAATGTAACGTGAACTCGTGAGATTTCCTCCTTTTCCAGCTCTCTTGTTCTTTGCCCGTCTAAATTTACATCAGTATAAGTTGTCCTAGAAGGACATTTGTTAGTGTGGCATGTTAAAGAGCGCCTTATCTGATGGACCTTTTAGTATGAAATCAATGTTAGACAATCACTTCCAGGCATCACGCGTGCAAGTGTTTGAGCATTGTCATAATAGCGGTGCGGTTCAGACCAACCGGTATGTCAGTTTCAAATCCACTTGTAGTCTTTACGTATAGTTCTAATCTTATGTATTTGCTATTTGTCTTCACTTCTCACTCTTTCTTATTTTGAATACATGCAGCAACTGACTTCATTTATAAAAAAAAAAACTTCAAATTTTGTATGTTGTTTTCTGGAGTAAAGATTTCAGCAAAGAATCAAAGTCCGAAAGTTTATGAAAGTTGACAATTTGTTTTATTTGCTTTAACATTCTAAACAAATAATAACATATGCAGAAATGTTATTATTGTTTTTCAAATATCCAGAAAAATTGATTTTTAATTCCAGTGATGAATTTTGAAGGTAGTAGAGACATGAAAGGAAGGGTACGGCTGGGTCAGTGGGTGTCAAGGGAGTGAGAATGACATAGGAAGTGTTGGGGGAAGGGAACAACTCACCCACTTAGTTTCATGCCCCTAGGCTACTGTAACTAATTTATTGGAATGCAGTTCAAATTCTTACGTGATTATTTATTATTTACTATACCCACTTTTTACCTCTTAAAAATTATTGAGACAGAATTTGTAGAATGTGGGCTCCATTTAAATGTCGAGTCACTAGCCCACCACCCACCACCTTAGTCTACCATTATAGGCTTGAACCATATGCTAGCTGTATCCAGCCTATGAGGTTAACTGCAGTGAGGTTGTCCTTTCCGGTTACTGTACTTCCTATTAACTATGTTTGGCAAATTGATTTGAATATATAGGAAGAAGTTAAATTAGTCCATTAGAACAGTTTTTTTTGGTCACAGTCAATTGGTGGCTAATTCATATTTAGTCTGCAAAGTTCCTCGAGGAAGTTTGCGTATGTGTTGGCTCTGTCTAATAATAATTTGATTTTGTTATTTATGTTGTTTTAGCTTAACACCTATCAAAGTGCCATAGTCACAGACTACCAACAAACTTACGTCTTCTTCCTCTACCAGGATATCCAGTGGCTCAACAATTCTTATTTTCCCCGTAAAGCTCAAGTCGGAATTTATGCTGGAGACTCCACCCATTTCTACGAACTCCCGTATAGTAGCACTCCGAACCTCACCAAGCTGACTGAGTATAGCAACATAGGTGTTCCAGGGATGTCCCTTTACCGGATATCTGGCCGCTCCGTAGAGCCAGGAGGCTGTTCTCAAGGTGAGCAGGGCGGGATTTAGTTCAAGAGAAAAGTAAAGTGTAGCAGCATAAAGTGTACCCTACTTGAATAAAATGGTGTCAAAGTAGGCTTGTATGCAAGGGTAGTGTAACACTATTTATACTGAGCAAGGAATTTGTTCATGGTTGTGTGTGTGAGGGGGGGGGGGGGGGGGAGGTTAAACTTTAAGAGGTTATCTTTTAATTAATAGTTAATTAGTAAATATTTTCCTAGTCAGGCCTGGAGCCTTCACTCAGAAAGTGGTAAGGCCAAAACTCCTCCCTCTGACCACACCCAATGTGAAAAAGATTATGTTCAATTATTTTATGAAATAGCTATACATAGTTAGTGATATACAAGTATTAGAATTTTTTGTTCATACTATTGCTCCGTTAGCAGTTAAAATCTTCCATTCGCAATCTGTACGAGGATGATGAACATGGAGTTGCAATAGCTTCATTCAAAAGGTTTCTATGAGAATTTGATAAGGTTGTAAAATGATTTTTATTAAAAATGATTACTTCTTGATCTGCTCATAAATCCTTTAGAAACCTAAAGAAAATATTGGTAGCTACAATAAATCACAGATATAACTAGCAACTTACAAAGAATCAGCACTGCTACTTCTCATCTTCTTCTTTTTAAAGGCAGCATTACAGATATGGCAATATGCGGCATCACTAACTTCATCATAGTGTAGAAAATGTCACTGCTTGAATCATGCACCTTGACAAGATCTCCAAACTACAGATTTCTTTCCAAATGGTTTCTTTGGAATAATAAAAGACTCCACAGGAACTGGAGGTATATCAGGTAGAACGAATTTTCGACCAAAAGAAGCCATCTAAACACTCACAAAACTATTCGATCGTGACAACGCAAACAATCGCGAAGGTACTTTACCAGGTAAACGATCTTTACCTAATATAGATTTCTGAATAGTGGTACGGCCAAAACAGGCCCTGCTAATGGCTCTAGGGATTAGCTTTTGCCAATTAAATAAGTTGTGTTACATGCTCCTGATGCAAGGTGGTGTTCAAGAGGGTCTTAAAAGCACATCAAAACTAAACTCTTTACTACTGTGCAAGAAATCCACAAAGAGAAGAGCTAAAAATTCAAACTTAGCATTTCTAACAATACTAGCTGAGATACTAGCTGAAGCTCAATCTCTGATGATCTCAGAGTTGCTATGGGGTTCAAACAGAGTGCACGCCATATTCAACTTCTAGTTGCTGAATTTAGAAATTTAGAGCCCCGTACTACAAAAAAAATTCAGGTTGACAGACAATCAATGGAGCGTTCCAGTAGCCATATTTGAAAAAAAAATTATTCAAAAACAAATTTCGGTGCATCGTTTCAATTTTTTTTATATTACAGGAAGTACTATGTCAGAGCAACGTATAAACTGCTATTGAGCCAACCATGTTATAAAATAATAAGTAACCCTTTGTCTCTGTCACGGGTTCAGCTTGAAGTGTGTTGGTCCTTTTGTGAATCTTCGTGATCTGCCCACGTCGGTAGGCCCTCTTGTTTGAGGGTTTCTACAGACATAATTTTTTGAATGATACAGGATTCTGTTTCCATAGTGAATGGCTTGTCGGTGAGGCTTCGTCGGATGATGAAGATGGATGTGGTAGAATGCAAATTCCTGGTGAAATCAAGGCAGAGTCAACTCCCAGTTTAATGGCTAATGTTATAGGTGAAATCATTAGTGGTGAAATCATTTATTAGCCAGAGAAAATGGGTAACCTTGTCTACAGTGACCTCAACCAGGAAAGAGCTCATCACGTCTTGATGCAGAGGCGATAGCAAGAGTTGTGGAGCTTTGTTTGCGGTCGCTCTTTACCAGAGATCCGTCTCGAAGGACCATATGTTCGAGGGGGCATAACTTCCTCGAGCATGGAGTGTGGCCTTTCGAGCAAGTTGAGTGTTCAAAGGACCAGAACTACTCACTACAGCCGCAGCTATAAATTTGCATATACCCCTATCGCTGGCACTGAAGCGCTTGAAATGAGAGCTGCTAAAAAGACTGCAAGACTAAAAGTCAATTGGCAAAGACTAGAGCAAACAGTTGTAAGACATACAATTTACAAATACTTACTAGTGGTGTGCTTGAGCACAAATGGCGAGCGAGCCTTAAACCACACTATTATTAAATGATTGATTTTAACAACTAACACTCAAGCTACTAAAATAAAGTCGAGTTTTTAATTTAAGTATATGTGGTAAAGGGGTTTCAATGCCATAGTAACCGCTCCCCGCAACTGTTTGAATTGAAAAAGAAGCAACAAAATTGAGTCACGTTATTTAAATTTTTCTTTGTGATATTCTTAATAGTAGTTGTAACGCACAATACTTTCACACAACTGAACATACCTACGCAAGACTTACCTTCGTGGTTCGTCTAGTGGACAATAAATTTTCAAGTAAATGCTGTTGAGTAGGGCTTATAACTATGACAAATAGCGTATTAACTTACCACCGCCACTAACTCGAATAGAAGTGGAGCTCCCATAAGTTTTTGCGTTTTAACTGCACCCGCAAAACAATTCAAAGCGGTAAACAATTCAATTTCTAAGGTGATACGGGTAATGGTCGCTAAACCAGAGGATTCTGTTTAGTGTAGTTTGGGACGGGGTCGAACGCCGAGCGAACACAAAAATACGGAGGGTCAAAGTACAAAATGACATACATACGTCCAAACATATATATATAAATAAACAAACATCCCCGATTTTCGATTGTGTTACCCCTGTAAGTGTCTCGCTCGCTACGCTCGCTCGCCAATAAAACATACAACATGATACAAGCACTGTGGTTCTGTGTGGCATGAATATCATTAATTTCTGAAGTTTGCTATGGAAACACCTTTTGGTGTTGACTTGTTCACGCTCGGTTCTGAACAACCTCCAAATCTATTCCTTTGGGATTTGTTTATTACTTCATGCTTTGGATTACTATTTGTGACCGTCTACAGGAAAACCGGGCACAACGCGGCACAATACATTTTAAAGAAAAATTACGCACGCCGCGTTGTGCCCAGTTTTCCTGTAGACGGTCATATCTATTACTATTTAGTGCACTTACTTTAATGTTTGTCAGATCTTTTATATGACTACAAACTGAGAATAAAATGGGAGGCTTAAAATACTACTTGGCAATGGGGACAAACCTAAGAAAGAGAAGGAGTAGTGCAGATGGTAGTACATGGTCATTTAAGCAAATTCTACGTCAACAAGGAAGAGTGGCAATCATATTTTTGATAGAATGAAGCAATACTTCACAGCAAATGAGATTATGGCTGCTCCCATATAAAGCAGGCCATAATTTTGACAGCGTGCAGAAAGACAGCATACAGGATAATTGAATATCATGGTACTCAACCAATCAGATGAGAAAACGTTTGATGAAATCGTTTTGCTAATGTTGGAACCAGAAACCGCAGAATGAGAAGACAAGGAACTAATGAAAATTTCAGAGTTCTGTGATTTTGGGAATTGGCTTGACCAGATGATGCATGAACATATCATATGTGATTTAACTAGTGGTGTGCTTGAGCACAAATGGCGAGCGAGCCTTAAACTACACTATGAACCAGAAGCAGAAGGATTCAATGCCATAGTAACTGCTCCCCGCAACTGTTTGAATTGAAAAAGAAGCAACAAAATCAAGTCACGTTATTTAAAGTTTTCTTTGTGACATTCTTAATAGTAGTTGTAACGCACAATACTTTCACACAACTGAACATACCTACGCAAGACTTACCTTTGTGGTTCGTCTAGTGGACAATGAATTTTCAAGTAAATGCTGTTGAGTAGGGCTTATAACTGTGACAAATAGCGTATTAACTTACCACCGCCACTAACTGAATAGAAATGGAGCTCCCATAAGTTTTTGCGTTTTAACTGCACCCGCAAAACAATTCAAAGCGGTAAGCATTCTAAGGTGATACGGGTAATGGTCGCTGAACCAGAGGATTCTGTTTAGTGAAGTTTGGGACGGGGTCGAACGCGGAGCAAACACAAAAATACGGAGGGTCAAAGTACAAAATGACATACATACGTCCAAACATATATATAAATAAACAAACATCCCCGATTTTCAATTGTGTTACCCCTGTAAGTGTCTCGCTCGCTACGCTCGCTCGCCAATCATGAGCGGTGGAAAAAGAGGCTACTGTCAGAACCAAATCTCACCTTTAAACTTGCAATAGGAGCTGAATCAGCCGACGAAAATGTCAAGAAAACCAAAGAAACCACAAGCAAAGAAACTTATCACAACCAGAGGGCGCAGAAGCAACACCCTGTTGAAGAAAAAGTATCCTCAAGTTACTCCAGTGGAAGAGCACAAACCACACCAGGGCACCAAGATTCAAGATGGAAGATTGGGCAATGGAGACCATCCCAAGTTATCATGTTACTGCTGCACTGGAAGCCACAAAGTCACTGAATGCAGGTTTATTGAGACCCAGTGCCATAACTGTGGGGAAAAAATATAGTAAAGCTTGTTACAGTAGACCGTCAGTATCATACTAGTTGTAGCCAGTTTGAGTCTAATTGTAGTAGTAGCACTAGTCGTAGAAGTATCTCTAATAGTTCACAATTTCATAAGTTGTTATCACGAGGAACTCATCTCTTGGAAGCACTTGAGGAAAGTGAAAATGTTGGGAATAGAGAAGATAAATTAGTGCGGGTATTATTGAACGTAGAATTAAATGGTACCATACTTCAAATGGAAGTATACTGAAGTGGCAGTTGTGGTTGCTGACACGCATACCTAGGTACCTAGCGCAGTCTGAAATCAGTAGTTGCATGATGCTGCCACTAGGACTCTCCTCTGTAGCTTTAGTCTGTTTTGCTCCCAGTAGCACTATCCAATAATTGAAATGTTTTAATTGGCGAGCGAGTGAAGCATGCATGATACGATACAGGGGTAACTTCTTAAAAAGACAATGTCCTCCATTGTTCTTTCTTTAGCTGGACTTTCGTTGATTGTAGGTTCAAACTTCAGCTAGAAATATCAGTTGTGTTTTTTTTTTGTTTTTTTTTAAGGTCAAACAGTTGCAGCAAGTGGTTACTATGGCATTGAAACCCCTTGTATATACTTAATTAAGACAATCAACTGTTATTTTAAGCTGGAGTGTTTGAAGTTGCTGTAACCTGTAACTGAACAGGGTCACTCGCTATTTGTGCTCAAGAAATATTAATTCAGTGAGCGAGCGAAGCGAGCGAAGCTGACTATCAGTTGTGTTCAATTGAGATTTCAGATATATATATGTATACGTACATCAAAAATTTTCGCCCGGGCTTCTAATTACGTAAGTTAGGTAAAGCGTTCACAGTTCCAGTACTTTTCAATTAACGAGCGTGGAGAATCCTGCTGCACTGCCTTACGTAACTTTGTTTCATCCAAAAAGTTTATAGCTACTCTCTTCTTGAAACAATTGTGAAGTCTTTGTCAAGCTGCGCTTCTTTGCCACTGCTTTCGAAGTTTATTCAGGTAGTTGTGTTATTGTTACTACAATGCATGGGTCCACTTCCGTAGTCTGGGATCAGAGACTTTAGATTTTTTGATGCTAACTGAGAATGGAAAGGGTTACATTGTGCACTACAGTTAGATGTAATTTTTCTGTAAAGAAAGTCTTCTCGCTCGCCATACATTTGCGCTATTCGAGCGCACCACTAGTTGAGAGGACACACAAAGTAAGAGATACACACAGGACAAGCAGTGTAGAGAATCTGACTGAAAATGACAATGGCACAGTATTATATACAAGTGGATACTTCTAATTAAAGAACACCAGTAGTGCACATGCTTACAAAACAATAAAAATAACCATGTTATAAATGACCTATAATTGTGCTGTGTACATAATTGTACTTTCAGTTTATGACAAATTAAATCTTCATTGCTCTTATTCTCCTCCTGACTCTTCTCTCACTCTTCTTCCTTCATTTTTTCCCATTTGTTCATCCTTTAGTGACAACTTGACCTTCATTTTTTATGAAGGGTGGACCCGCAACAGGGTCAGTGATGAGTGAAAATAAGTTCAATGTCCACAATTGTAACATTCTACTGTACGACTCAAAGCATTTACAGGAGAAGTAGTAGTGGGCATGTAGGGAACCATTTCCATGACAGCCACTCATAGAAAGCTAAAGCGTGAGTTAGAACTGTTGGTTGATATAGGTTCAGGACCTAGATTCTTTCTTTCGCCATCCTCGGTTTTTCCAGTCTATCCATGCCACAACGTCCTCAAACGTCAGGTTAGCCCCGGGATCAAAGCCACCTTTGTCAGGCGCCAAGGCTTCCCTGGCTCTCAGGCAGCCAAAGAAACACATGCATGTTGTGGCCCACAGCATGGCTCCCTTGTAGTCTTCCTTGGCCCAAGTCTCCTGCATGGCTCTCATGTGCTCCGGTATGACCGAGCTGCACTCTAGGGACATGAATCCATGCACTGCTCTGTGTCTGGCTATCCCTGCATGAATCTGCTTCAGTTTAGCCATAGTGCTCCACTCAGGTGCCTGGACACCCGCTCTAATCTAACAGGTACTATGAGACGCCACCTGGCCGGCTGCCATTGTTCGGGATGAGGCCAAACGGGCTGCACTGGACTCTCCTCGGCCTTTAGGCAATCACCAATATGTTCATGTGCTCAGAAACACTTTACACATGTACCTTTACAGCCCTCAACTGGCCCTCTCGTCTGATCACGGCACAATCTGAAGCCATAACGAATGCCCCTGACCAGGAACTCTACCCACTCTCTGTCCTGGAGCTCCGCCAGTTCTCTCTCCCACTTACTCTACTTCAGCGGCGTCATTACGCTGTCTGTCCCTGGCAACAGACCACTCCACATGCCCTCCGAGACTCTCTCCAGTTCTAGCAACTGGCTCTTAAATCTGTAACCCTGCGTCAAAAGCGCCCACAGATGCCACACTCTCTCCTTTCATTCTTCTTTCCCCTCCCTACTATTGTGTGAGAGTATGTGTGGTGGGTAAGTAGTGCCACATGAAGTCATGTGTGCAACTGTGTGTATGTGTGTATCACGTTAGCTATCCCCCCTGATGTGTGAGAGTGCAAGCGTGCTAGCTATCAAGCTTGATCGTGCGTGCATCGAGCCAGCTTGCCCTTGTCTCCAATAATTACCCTCAATGAAAGCTGTTAAATATTCTCAATTACACATCAAGTGAACAAAAATCACTAAAGACCTCAGACATGAGATGTGTGTGTCCATCCAGTTACGTTGTGGCAATGCCAGTGTTAATTTTCTACTTGTCATCATCACTGTAGGCCACCGTCGTCCTGCCTCAGGACTTTCCCAGCCACCTTATTTAGACACCGAGGTGCCGAGTATTTGCCACCACAGTTGGAGCAGGCATGCATGAGCCTAGTGCATTTCTGCCTAAACAGTCAAGCCCCATTTCGCCTGTTGTATCTGAAACAAGCACCCTGCTTCCTCCATTGTTTTCTCTGATTCAATCCACCAGTGCCCTGGGGCCTGTTGGAACCTTTGGTCATGGCCTTGGACTTTGAGTGAGAGAGTTCTTTGACCAACAAGGTCGCATCTGAGCGACTCCGCACCATTTCCGGCTTTCCAGCCGCCGCTTCTCAAAAAAAAACAACCAGTCATATCTGGCCACAAACTCCCACTTGTGCCACCTGGCCATGTCCACTATGACCTCCCTGTAGTCTCTCATATAGTCTCGGCCAACTCTGGCTTTGCCTTCACATGGGCTGCCTCATACAGAGAGAAACAGGTGCCCCACCATGGAGCATCTGGCACCTCGCTTATGCCCTTCTTCTTGGCTTTGCCACCCTGGCTGTCTGAAGACACGCTCTCTCTCTCTCTCTGTGCATCCTGCACCCTCTTCTCCTTATTTACGACCCCGGTGGAAACAGAAAATCCGAAAAACTCCACAAAGTCTCCTCTCTTATTCATCTCCACTGTCTTTTTACTCAGTGGTGGGAGACCATCTACCAAGTACACGTTGTCCGACTTCTCGGCCTCCTTTCCACTGGCCTCAGACAACTTCTTGGTGCTATCCGCAAGCTTCCTCCTCAGCCAGACCTCTGGCTTATAGCTTGTGCTCCCTGCACCATTTCTGATGCCACTGCTTCTTAGTTCGTCTGCCGAAGGCACTCCCACCTCTGCAGACTCAGATTGTACCAACATGAAACTCATTATGTCACGTCATGAGATCACAGTGTCAGTAGCTCCACTGGAACGCCCCCCCCTAACTACTCGCCTGGCCACCCTGGCCTGTCAACATTGATTCAAGACCCTATCCGATCCTAGACTATACTATTTTCCCCTAGGCATGCAAGAGCCCCTATTCCCCATGCTTACCTGAGGATTCCCCCAAGTTCTCTCCCTCTTTGTACACTCACCCCTTGCTTCAACTCTCTCTCACAAGGAAGTCACGTCCGAGCAAGCCGACCAGAGCAAGCGCCAGAGACGTCTGTGTCAGCCACCTCGTGTAGCTACCACCATCCCTGACCAACCACTCAGACCTTCGCTCACTCTTACCACTCAGCCTCTCCCTTGCTACCCTGCAGCTCCACTTCATACCTCCCTAACAGTTCTTTCTTTTCCTTTTCTTCCCACTTTTGGCATATTTTTTTTAAGGACGTCAAGCTCTGCTCCCCTCTCTCTGGTCTTGTCTTTCTCTGCCCAAATGTTTATCAACTTTTCCAGCTTCTGGTCCACGACTGAAGCTCCCCCACACGCCCCTTGAACTCCTTATGGCTCAGACCTTCGTCACTAGATCCTGCTGAGCGGCTCTTCCCTATCTCCTCTCTCCTTCTCTTCAACTGACTCTCGGGCTCTAGATTTTTGCTGGCTGCTCTGCCACCAGCACCAGTCTTTCCTAGGCTACTGCAGCTGCTGTTTGTTCACTTCGAATGTGCTGATCTGGCAGCATGTACTCTCTACCCTCCTCCCTTTGGCCTTAACTCAGGGGTGTCGGAACTACTGCGGCCAGTGCGGCCATGGCCTCACCAATATTTAACAAATTAGGGTGCGTGTTTCTTACCGGGGCTTCCCTTACCAGATCTTGTGGTAGTTATCGGTATGGCTTCAAGTAGTTTGGCGGGGAGTAAATGGCCAGTATCGAGCACTTTGGAAGATATCCCAGAGACTCCACATCAGCCTGGACCGTCCTTTAGCTTTCCAAAGCGATCTTTTGGAAAAACAAACGTAGTTCAAAGATCCTTCCAGCATTGTTGGTTTGCAAAATGGCCGTTTTTGCATTACCAGGAGTCTAATGATGTGGTTTTTTGCCACACATGCTTGAGAATGTTTAAAGAAAATAAAGTTAAGACTGCAACAAAAGCAGACCAAGCATTTGTAAGTTTTGATTATTGTAGATTTGGTTTATTTTTTGTTTGCAAATCAAAATGTCTTATGTTTTTTGCTTTTGTGTCTAGACTAAAAATGTTTGGTTCATTTGATGAAAAATAAACTTCAGTGTATATTGTCTTCTCTATTAATCATATTCAATATTTTAAGTAATGAGTGGGTGTGGCAAAGTAGGCGTGTTAAAGTAGGTGTGGTTTAGTAGCCGCACCAATCCGATTTGGCTTCTTACTCCCCTGTCTGCTGGTAACCTCGATACGCTCTGCTAACCTGTCATGCCCATAATCTTGCGCATTAGCATAAATTATTAAAACACCATGATCATTCGTGACACTACAGCTGGGGACATGTTCAATTACTATGCATGGTCTACACAACGCCAAAATATCACAGATTCCTCTATGATCTAATTGGTAAATTGAATCTCCTAGCAGATTGCTTAGAAGATGAAGAGTAAGTACAAGGAGCCTGCCATCTTGGGCATCATGTATTTGCTGTCTGCCTGTTTTTCTGGCACTTTCGATGCGATGGGATGCAAAGTAACAGGATATTATTTTATTACCAAGCTAGCTTTCTCATCTGTGTGCCTTCTAAAAATAACAGTTTTGAATTATGTGCAATAAATTTAGCTAGTTACAATTGAAATCAAAATAATTTGTTACGTCCACTAATACATGATTACTACTCTGCCTCATGAACGGAATATTTCAGATATATATATATTTTTAAAAGAGAGTCAGTTGATATTCTTGTTCCTTTTATTGTGTAAAGGTTAGGTTGATGTCCATGTCTTTCCAGGAACTAGTGTTCGGTCTTGCTGTTGGTAGTGTGTGCTGAATTGTGGAGCTAACAACTCAACGCACTCTAATTGTTATACCATAACTTTTGGCGGGTCATGATTCCTTTAGTAGCCTAGTATTAGTGTTGAAGGTAGATAACTATTCCATGAAAAAGTCCGCATGGGTATCTGTTTTTATTATGGTCTTTCAGGTAAATATTACTATTTATTGCATTGTATCACTACTTATATTTACTTCTATTATTGTACTCTACCACTACCATTATTACTACTACTACTATTATTATTGTAATTATGGCCTAATCATGTTTTTGTTGTAGTTGTCAACTATCCCATGAAAATATTTCCTAGACATGGCTCAGAATTAGGAGGCAACATCATTCATGTGCAAGGTCCTTGTTTCTCCAGAAATGACACCATACGGGCGCAGTTTGGTGACCAGGATGCGGCTTGTGTCTATGTGAGCTCTTATCGGGTGGCATGTGTTGTACCGCCTCTACCCAACCCACACACGCTGTCCGTCAAGCTGGTTGTGAACGGAGTGATGAAAGGTCAAGTTTTATATACCACATGTAAGTTATTCGATTCACATTGGCAGTAAGTCAAAATGTCGGGTTAAGATTTAATTAAACATATTGACTGTTGAAATTGATCAAAACTGCTATTATCACAGCCTGTGTTACTGTAGAATTGGATGCTGAATGCTCCCCACATGTGCTCACTTGTGATTCGCTTTACCAGAGCAAGTACATCTCCAAGCACATATATTCCAAATATTTTAAGTTGTGCATTCAACTACATGATTCAACCCACACACTTTCAGACAGAAGCTGTTTCGATAGAAACAAAAATGTCAACTAATGATGAATTTTAAGAAGGCATGAATATCTTACTTGTAGTTGAATCAAATTAGAAGGGGTAAATAATTAAACTTCTTATAACTCCTTTAATCAACGCATCATTTCTATCCCACTATATAGTAAGTGCAGACATCTCCTACGGTATTGACATGGAAAAAGACACAGCAAGTTCTTTCACGCCACTGTTGCTCACAGCTTTCGAACAGGTCACTTTAAACTATAACCCTCCAAGCGTCCTGCCCAGTGAAACTCCGGGCTCTTACCAAGTTGACGTTCTCCTCTACAGCATGGACATGGATAGTGGAAAGTGGGAGGAGTTGTCACCCATACAAGTGAATGCACCCAACTCGGGCTCTCTGTCTGTCTCTTTGCCAATGGTATTGACAAACAGCATCCACCCAATTGCCTTCTTCATTGGGACATCAACATCAGCTTCAACAAGTTCGTCACCTTCTACTGTTCAAGCTCTGAGACAGTCTGGGCTCAGAGCTGGGATTTTTTCATCCGTGTTATACTATTCTGCCCACAGGACGTCTCTGGAGTCAACGAGACAGAGTGCGTGTGACAGCTGGTACAACAACCCGTCTTCTGGTGCCACTTTGAGTCAAGTACCATGCCCGTGCATCTTGGAACAAGCTGCCCTGCCTACCAGTGGGTTTGAGCTAATGAATTTCACATCCATCTTTGGTAGGCGTGGCTATCACTTGCAGTGGCAATCTACCTTTCATCCTGGAGCTCAGGCCTGCTACCAGCAAGTTCTTGTTCTGGATCGCAGGTAAGAAGTGGAGAACAATATATGGAGATAGTTTAACACTATGTTAACGAAGCACCACAATAATGTGTGAATCTGCTACACCTCTTTATACTATATTACAACTAGCTAGCTATTACAAAATAGTTTCTCAGACCAATCTGGTATCAGTATAGCATTGCAGTGAAGACTGCTGCTATAAATGTTGTCTTCATTAATGAAGCTAAGCTTACATGCAAGTAACACTGACTGGTAGTTCCAATGTGAAACTCTAATTCAAGAACTCAGTAGTTCTCAACTATATACTACAAGAAAGTATTTGCTCATGTAATTATGCTGTGAGTATTACTTACAAAATCTGGTACCTACAAGAGCTGATAGCTTTGTAATTTCTCAAATAACAGCCCAAAATGAACAATAAAATGTCTTAAATTTATTTTGAGTAAGTGTACACCTAAAATCAAAGGTTTATTATAATGTGTGACAGACAGACAAGACAGGACGGCTATTATAACCACCTCACACATTGTTAATAAGCTAAGTGATTGAGCTATGACTAGTGATGCACTTCAGCACAAATATCGAGCAAGCTGGTCTAACTGAAATTCAAATTTGAATACTAGCCACTTATAATATTTTTTGTTAGTTAAATGTTTTTGTTAAATTAATTTGTGCTATTCTATATTCTATATTTTAGCAACACACAATACAAATACACACTTCATACCAGCACAAGACTTGTATGTATTCTCTTCACGATTCGTCTATTGGACAACTGATTTTCAAGTTTAAGTAATAAAATTTCCAAGGGTAATATGGGTAAGGATTGCTAAACTAAAAAATTCTTAAGCTAGTGCACTCCATTGAAAATTCTCTAGTGACCAGATCTCTAGTAGATAAGCACTCTCTAAGCGACTTGATTATTGAACAAAGAAAGAACATATCTATTCCGCAAGGTTTATAGCTCAGACAAACAGCGCATTAACTAGGGTAACTTAACACTGCTACTAATAGAAAATAACTCTGATAAGTTGGTAAGACCTAACTGCGATCATTTGTCCTCTCCTGTCCATTTCTGTCATCATAGCTCTCTGCCTTTATTTTTCTTCCTGGTATTATTTCAAACTTTTCCTTCTTAATGTATGCGGCTGCACTAATGTTGACATTTTAAAGTAGCCTCCGGGGGTGGACATGCATTGACCGCTTTGAAATTTGCTATATAAATATATACCAAAATCTCAATTGAGACTCATTTGTGGGGGGCCTCACTTCTCTTGCCAAATTCTTCATTTGCTGAAACTTTTTCTCTGCAGCTCTTCTATTACACCATCTCAGCAAGTGTGCTGCTATAACGGCCAGGGATTTCTGCTTACTGGTGCTCCCAGCGGCGGAGCAGTGAGTGTCGTGGCCGCAGCCTATGACAGTCGTCGCCATTTTATTGAAGATGTGAGACCTTACCTGCTATGCTGTGCAGGAGGTGCTGACAACTGCCACAATCACTACAAGAGACGCTCATCCAGTGAGGCCGAAGGATACCTGCCTAAAAGAGCTGGTAAGGGGTCATTAAACCTAATTGTAATCATTAGTAAAGTTCAAGCGAGTAGCATGGACTAACAGTGTTCTTCAAGCACAATAAAAAATAATTGCATGAATTTTGGTGGATAGAGTAGCTAACTTAATGTTGAGCCAAGTTTAGAAGTATTGAAAATTGAGTTGGTGATATTGCAAATTGGGAATGTGATATTGAGAATTGGGAATGTGATATTGTGATTTTGAGGATTGGGTCGAAATATTGAGACTCGGTACCAAATACTGGGAGTTGAGAGATCTGCTGATAATAGAAGGATTTGTATGGATTTTCTTCACTTTTTCATTGACTGTAATTTGTGTGTACAGCTTGGGTGGTCGGAGATCCTCACTTTATCTCCTTTGACGGCACACGATACACGTTCAACGGGCACGGTGAATTCACGCTACTTCGCACTCACTCCAACCAGTTTGTGATCCAGGGACGCATGGAGCCCTTTCTGAAGGACTTCAATGGTTCTGTCTTAACTTCAGTGGCTGTAAGACTGCAGCAAGATCGGTTAAACATCGTCACTAATCAACTGGACAGAAACATGAGCAGGATAGACGTCTATCTTAACGATACGCAGATCACCGCGGATTATCTACCCAAAATGTACTTCCGTAACTTTGCAATAAGTTACAATACCAGTTCTCAGTTGAGCATCCTGTTTAGTAATGGCGTGCAACTGGAATGCCAGTCTACCAATAATTCAGCGAGCGAGCGAAGCGAGCGAAGCTGACTATCAGTCGTGTTCAATTGAGATTTCAGATATATATATATATATATGTAGGTATGTATGCGTACGTCAAAAAATTTCGCCCGCGCTTCTAATTACGTAAGTTAGGTAAAGCGTTTACAGTTCCGGTATTTTTCAATTAACGAGCACGGAGAATCAACTAAGTTTCAACCAAAAAGTTTATAGCTACTCTCTTCTTGGCGAAAGACTGAATGGCAAATTGTCAAGCTGCGCTTCTTTGCCACTGCGTTCGAAGTTTATTAGGTAATTCTGTTATTGTTAACTCTTCATGCCTAATCATTGCTATTATTTAGCGATTTCCTTCACAAATTATCTTTACCTATACTCATATATTTACTCGCTCGCCATGCATTTGCGCTATTCGAGCGCACCACTAGTACTATTACTATTCTATCACGCGGTGGTGCTTGATGTGCTAACTTAGAAAGCAGTAAAATAAGTTATCTTCTACCAATTGGTTTAGTTACATTAGTTTCTCTTCTCATGCTCTCTTTCTTCCTATATCAATTAACTCAACTTTTTTTCATCCCTCCTTTCCTTTCTTCAGCTCTTTCTTCTTGAGTTATAGAGTCCCTTCCCCTCCTTGGTTTTGTCTATCTATCCTACTTTTCGGTCACTCTGTCCTTTTAATCACGACTGTGGACTTAGGCTTTGTGAAATTTGCCTCTCTTTTGAAACTTTCATTGTCATTCCCCCCCCCCTCCCCCCTATTCCACCTGTTTGTAGCTACAATATTCATTAAACCTCAGCGCACATGCCAGGGTTATAGTAGTCTGTTTGTTATTCATTCATTCATTCAGTCACTTATTCACTCTGTCAACAGCGGTGACAATAGTGACTTTTTGTAAATTATTGCATTTTTTAACTGAAGCTGAGAGTTTGCACTCTTAATGCTCTAGTTGTTTCCTTAATCGCTGTCTTACTGAATGTGATGTGTCGTCAGCTAGTGGCAATACTTTACCAAACCATATCAGCTCATGAATTATTCATAATACACACCATCATTGTGTCATAACTGACAGTATATTAATAGTATGAGTAATAACACAGGTAACCATGCTATTTGGGATTAATAGCACGAGTAACACGATTGAAATAGCTCGAGGCAACGCCGAGTGCTATTTCAATTGCAATCACTCGCTAATAGTAGGCCAGCTTTTTAAATAAAAAGTCATTTGCAATTGTAGCTGCACTATATCATTCACTCACTATCTCCTTGTGTCGGGATTAGCTTCCACTGGAAGTTTGTTTTCAACTTACGGCCCCTCCTAATCTGTTGAAAACCATTCCGTCTAATACGGGTAGAGCTTCTGTGGTAAAGAATGACATTGTCTCTAACTAAAAACTACTTGAACTGTACGTTTCCAAGGGTAACACTGCACGCGTGCGCACTTACCCATACTATTTCATTTAGCTAGCGTGGGTATTTCACTTAGTTTCCACTTAGTTACCGAGGTATTTCAATTAGTTACACGCTATTTCACTTTCCCCGTGTGATTTCAATTGAACAGCGATTTTTCCATACATTTTTGAATGGGAAACTTATGCACCGTACTATTATTTAGATTATTATTTAGCTGTTATTATTAATTGTTACTTGTGTTGTGCTTCAAAAATGGCAAGCAAGCCTCACTAAAACTACAGTATTGTTATAATGATTAATTTTAACTTCTAACACTCCAAGTACTAAAAAATGTTCGTGTTATTAAATTGCATATATATGGTAAAAGGGGTTTCAATGCCATAGTAACTACTGACCGCAACTGTTTGGAGCCATCCCGCAGTTCTTATTAAAGAATTCTTCTGATTGGTCCCCTAGCCCTAGCCCTAGCCCTTGCGCGGCGCTATAATTGGTCACGCGCGGCGCTATAATTGGTCACATGATTTGATTAACCAATGAAATGAGTTTTTTTATAAGAACTGCGGGACTGTAGACTGTTTGACTTAAAAAAACAGACAAAAAATAGGCATTTCTAAGGATTATTGCACAGATTGAACTTAACCCTATATTAACTCTTTCACTGTCGTAACCACTATATGGCGGTTTTAAGTAACGCCTCCGGAAATCATTGTTTATTCTCATCTGCAATGCCTATAGCCTCAAGAAGTTAGCTATATAGTTAGTAAGGGATTTTTGAACTCCTTGTGGTGGTATCTCTAAGGCTACTGCGCAAATATTGGGGCAGCTTTCGAAGTTCGAGTTTGGCTTAATTCAAAATGGTGACTGGGTGGTCAATTGTAGAGTTAGTACACCTGGATTAACTGCAACCTCTGCATTTTAGATAATGAATGAAGGTACAGAAGATAATTGTGTCTCCAGAACCCATTCAATATCAAAGAGAGAGCTGCTCTATGAAGGAATCCAGGCTTTAAAAGAAGCAGTTGTGAAGTCAGTTTATAAGTCTCAACTGCACCCGTAAAAATTCAAAGTGGCGAACAATTCAATTACCTTTGATGGATATGGGTAAAGATAGATAAACCAGAGTATTCTGTTTAGTGAACTTTGGGACAGGGTTGACCACCAAGTTAACACAAAAACGCCAGGGTCAAAGTATAAAGACTATGAACTTATGTCCAAACATAATATATATAAACAAGTATACCTAATTTTCATTGATAATGTCTCGCTCACCAACTATTGATTATTATTATCATTATTACTACTTCATCATTGTTTCTTTGTTTATGTAATTATATAATATTTTGGTTTTAAAGTGATTATTTTATAATTGATTATTTGAAAATTCTTTTTCTAATTTAGGGATAGTGGATTCAGAATCCAACAGTTTGTTCGAATATTTTGCCGGTGAGACATTCCAGTCTGAGCGTGACATTTCCTTCAGTCCTGAATTTGACGTCAATGATACTGAACTTCAGTGCAGGAAAGACTTCTTCTGTATCTACGATGCGGCAGTCACAGGCAACATTGGCTTCGCGTTACAAACTCTGAACTCTGTGCAGGAGATTGCTAGAGCACAGGAGCTCAGTTCAGGTAAATTGAATCAGTACTAGAAATTATAATTGTATGGGATAGTTTGATCTATGCCAAATTATCAAAAGAGAGTGGGTGTAGTAATAATAACAACAATAATAATAACAATAATAGGTTATGGTGATAATTATAATGATAGTTTGTGACTGACAACATGAATAAGTCATGAGCTAATCAGAGTTGTTGAAGTATCGCCATTACCTGAATGAGGGAGAGGGGGGGGGGGGGGGGGGGGGGGAGAAATGTTTGACAAGGGGGAAACAATATGAGGAAAAAACCAACCTTTTCAGGATTTAAACCTGCAGAGTGCACACACAAACCATTAAACCTTCGGGACCTAACAGCTTGGAGTGTCTTGATGTATCCTATAAAAACTGAACTCTGCATAACACTGAACTGAGTTGGAAAGAGTGTTCATCTACTGTAACTAACCATAATGGGTGTATGAGAGGCAGAGAAGTGGGAGAATGCAAGGGTCAATGCAGGTGAGAATAAGCTGAGTGATGTAACTACTTTCAATGAAGAAGTGAAGGAAAATACACAGAACAGAAAAGAAACAGGGGAGCAGGAGAGGTAGACACAGGAAAAGAATAAGAGAAATATATGGCTGGGATGGCTGAGGAAAAAGAGAGGAGAGGGAAACCATGGATAAAACCACCTCAGCTACTGCACTCCTAATGTGCACAAGTTAGTACACCAGGTACCACTGTGTGGTGGCATACTTGCTAGTATTAATAATAATAATAACAGGAACAGCAGTAATTAATTCTTCTCTTCCTTTTCCCTCTGGTGGTATCTCCACGATGCACTTCAGGACAGGACCATTGTTTCAAGAACTGCAATCTGACAGATGTGTGCATGCCCCCTTACATATGTGTGCAGAATGGAGGCTCCTATTTATGCCGATGCCCTGGGAGGATGGTTGGCCAGGACTGCTTGGAGTCAACGTTGGTATCAACGGCAGCGACACCTGGTAAGAGGTCTGTGTGAGGGCATAATTGTGTCAGCGGCAACAAGGTATTGTTTCCGCTTTTATTCATGTTCATTTAGTCTTTGTATTTTTTATGTATTACATATAAAATCCTATCCTAGACTGTAATGTTCTAGCTGCTATGAAACAAGAACGTAGAGACAATATAAAGAATACTAGTGATGTGCTTGAGCACATATGGTGAGCATGCATAAAACTACATTATTGTTAAATGATTGATTTTAACTTCTAACGCTCAAGCTACTAAAAAAAGTCAATTTTTTTAAAAATTACATGTTATATGGCAATGGGGATTCAATGCCATAGTAACCACTCGCAGCAACTGTTAGAATAAAAAACAACAAAAAACAAAACAAATCACGTCATTCAAACATTTTCTTTGTTATATTCTTTAGTTAAGTAGTAGCTCTAATGCACAATATTTCCATACAACTGGACATACCTTCACAAGACTTACCTTCGTGGTTAGTCTAATGGCCAATAAAATTTCAAGTAACTACTGTTGTGTAGAGATTACAACTATGACTAATAGCACATTAACTTATCACTGCAGCTAACTCGGACAGAAGTAAAACTCCAGTAAGCGTTTTAAGTTTTAACTGCACCCGCAAAAGAATTCAAAACAGTAAACAGTTCCATTTCTGGGATGATACTGGTAATGATCACTAAACCAGAAGATTCTATTTAGTGAAGTTTGGGATGAAGTCAGCCACCGAACTAACACAAAAATACCAGAGTCAAAGTACAAAAATGACATACGTACGTTCAAACATTAAGTAAACTAGTGGTGTGCCTGAGCACAAATGGCGAGTGAGCCTGATAGTTAGGTAACATAAAATGTTACTATTTTTAGCTTACTTCATGCAAACACTATAATAGCAGTTATGACATTTTGATTTCAGCAAACAAATACAAAATCACTCTCTCTTACCTGATTAATGGTAACTTTTGTAGTATCAAACATCAACCATTCTGATAATCTCAATCACCAGTAACTCTTGAACAAGCTCTCAGCTACGATAAAAAATAAACCAGTTATTATTTGTATCAAATTGAAGTTACTTTGACCATCTGAATTACCTTGAATTCTTGACAACAGCTCTCACCTACAAAAACAAAAGACAATCAATTTTAGCACACAAATACAAAATTACTTTCTTACCTCATTTTCTTGAGCAGTGGTAACTTTTGTAGTACCAAATTTGAGTCATTCTGACTATTTGAATTTACCAGTCACTGTTGACAACAAGCTCTTAGCTTCAAAAAAGAAAGGCCAGAGTTATTTTTGCATATTAGCTAACAAATATGGAATTACGTACTTACCTCAGAATCCCTCGAGTAGTAGTAGCTTCCTTAGCATTAATACTTATGTGCTTACATACGCTTTTCAGAAGTAGTGATAGCTCTCTTAGTACTGACTACAGGTGGCTCTTGACAACTAACAAGCCGCACTTAGCCGGAAAAAAGGCAAAGTTTTGAATTTAAATCTGGTAAAGGGTCTTTAATGCCATAGTAACCGTTCGAATCAGCTTTTTGTTTCTTGAAAAGCAAGCATTTTCGCAGGAATTTCTCACACTTTGGAGCTTAAGTATAAAGTAAGGCTTGCTTAATGCTGTAGTTTCAGAATAAACTGGAGTCAAGCCTAAAAATTTGTGTTTTTTTGAAGAAAAAAGTTCCCCGCGCGCGCGTTTAAAGGGCATACGTACAATCCATACATACATACATACATATATACATATATACATAATATATACATATAACATATACCCGATTTTGCATTATCCACCCCTAATGCTGACTCGCTCGCTTCGCTCGCTCGCCAACAAATATCCCCAATTTTCAATTGAGTTACCTGATAGTGTCTCACTCATTTCGCTCGCTCACCAACAGGTAATAACGTGGCAAAAATGAATTTATACGGTGTTTTTTTTTTAATAGTAAATCTCAATAAAGCAGAGACCAATTCCATTACCTTGGCGATAATAATTCCTGGTGTGGCCTTCATTCTAGGGGCTATAATTCCATCATCGTCATAGCCATTGTGCAAGAGAAAGAAAGGCAAGTTTAATGAGTCCTTTAATTGTTTCTATATTCGAAAAATTCTTAGGAATTTTGCATTGTTAATCACCAATAATACTCCTAATATCTTACAATTACTTCCAATTAGAAACGCATGCCCAGTTGCCACTAGCAACTTTGTTTATCAGCATTTTCGCAGAAATGGCTGAAGGCAAAAAATAGTGCACACTTACCAAGTTAGTACACCTAGTAACAATATAGCAACGGGATCTAATATCTTCCAATTACATACTATTCAAAAAATATATTTTATATTTGTTTTTCTATTTTATTCTAGATAATATATAATTCTATATAATAGCTAACCACAAATGATACACCATAGAAAACTATTTGTGTGTAAACATAATTTATATAGAACAGTTATTATATAGTAATCCACACATATTCTTACATTCTATTTTGTCATAGTGTTTGTTTGTTGTTGTTGTTGTTTTGTTTTTTACTGGTTGTTGTCATCCTTTCTCTTAAAACTTCATGCATTGCTTCCAAGCACACTCATATTGAACCACTCTTCAACATTCAAATTCTGAAATAATTTGTCCTGCCAACCTTGACGGAACACATCCAAAGGTGTTTTGGCTGCATGACCAAATACAAGCTCAAATGGAGACAGACCAGAGTGCTGGGAACAGACCTGAGATTAAACAATGAAGAATGACAATTGTTCTGCCCAATCTTTCCCATGGAAACTGCTTTCTCAACACACACTTGATGAAATAAGTTTATACTAATAGTTGGTAAAAGTAATCTTACTTATTATATACTCATAATAAAACTAGAGCACTAAGAGTGCAAACCCGTTAAAAGCGTCAGTTAAAAAATGCAATAATTTGCAAAAGAAGTCACTAAATTGGATTACCATGTTCTTAAGCTTATAACGGTAATAGTTTTGTTTTATTCATCAACATAAATTCTATATTGTCTAGCTAGGGCTTTTAAAATTGGTCTGCTCGCATCTGTGGAATTCTTCAGGCATTTTTTAGCATTTAGAACCAGCCCTTATCCACACTACTTTCTAAAGTTGTTTTACGAGCTTGATACTCAGCCTTATGGTTTTTACAACCTTGTGAGGACTTCATGGCATTCTCTGGCTGTGGTATTAGCATTGGCTTGGTAGGAAAAAAATAGCCACAAGAATATTTCAATTTTCTGACATGCACGCTACACAAGCATTTAGGGTACATTTTTTGGAGAGCAGGCATACTTAGAGTTGATGAAAGAAACATACCTCCAGCAGCAGAGACTCCGACAAAAAAAGTTAATATAGAACACAAAAAAATTCTGAATTGTACGCGGTAAAATTTGTAGGCTCACAAGAACACACATGATTCTAAATGACAGCTAAATGATTGAATGGGCGTGGCCATATAACAGCACTTAGTCTCCCATTTATCTCGTTTCCTCAAAAGTAAGCCGAAATACAAAAAAGTGGCAAATTAAAGTGACTTAAATCGTAACCTGATCCTCTTCTCTCAAGGCAAAAAAGTCCACCATCTTCGAGATCCGCTATTGACAGAGTGACAGAATGAATGAATGAACTAGAGCACCCTCAGCGTTAGTTAAAAAATGCACTAACCACCATATATTTATGAGATTTGCTACGCGTGAACGCTTCAAACTTGTTGATAGCTAATGGTGGTGGAAGTTGACACTGGCAAGGCACCTTGAGGGATGGAACCATTGATTTTGCTGTAGCAAATTGAGTACCAAACAGGAGAGGGATGGGCAGGGGCCCCCTCCAAAACAATGAAGAAATAGTTTGTGTCATGAGTATTTTTTAATTTTTTTATTTATTTGATCTTTCCTACTGTTCTTCGGTCAAATAAATCAGCTAATCTGAAAAAACAAACAAACATTTATTGCAAATAGAGCATTATGTCATACTTATGGTGGCTAAAAGTTGAAGGGACATTGGCCCCCTACAGAAGGTGAAACAAAAGCAACAACAAAATATAAACAACATAACAATGATCATCATGGTTTCACTTAATTTAGTGCACTGAGGGCACAACAACTTCCCAGTAAATCAACCTTCAAGCTGGAATCTAATTGAGACACAGTACCTTCTCCCCATTTTTTTTTATGTGAAATACCCCTTCCTGCACTTTACAGTCATATCAAATTTGATGTTTCTGATATTATTTTTAGAGCTATCCTCTTCCTCTTCACGGGGAAAGGTACAATATATCCTTTTACTAGACATTGAAATAAGTTCAATCTTATTTTCTTTTACTCATAGAGTATCTTTCCAAGATCTTTCATATTCACTAGTGCTAAAGAATTAGCTGGCGAAGAGCCTACATTCATAATAGTCTATATAATTAGGGGATTCACACAGTAGATAGGAAGCTATTTGGCTTTTAACATGCTTTCCTGCATAACGATGCATGCTTTCATATATAGCAACTATTGAAGGTGGACATGTAATAGTGGATACAGTAAACCAGGTCCATTCTGGTGAACTATAACAAGTTCACATTTTCATTTTTGGATAATAGTATGCATATTCTGTTATAAATGCAGCAGCAGCTACACTGAGTTGACAGAACTCAATTGTTGATACATACATATTTAATGCAATACGGCATAATCAAACTAGTCTATATATTTAATATTAGTACTTCTACTTACTACCCTGTACTAATATCATTATATATATACTATAACTATTTGCAATTAGTGTTGCATTGTTTTGCCCACGCTAGTTTTGCTATTGATACCTCATTAGCAAATAACTAGCTTAAGTGGGTGTCATGAGATAATATTGTATTCGCACCTTCAGTTTTATATGAGTACCTTAGTTATTGACTTATTTCAGACCTCTCAACCTAAAAGTAGTAGCCATGGTGTGAGAAGAAAGTTAATTTTGGTGTGAGAATTGCTCTCTTGGTGTCATACGTGCAATTAACGATGACTTCTATTATTCATACAGTGTCATACTACTGAAGTGAGAATTAGGGGTATTGGTGTGAGAGCTTGATTAGGCTCAAATGATAGAATCACACAAAAAGCTTAAGAACTTATTTCTCCATGTATTATCAATTCTATTATTTTTGTATCGTCGGCTTTCATTAACCCTCAGCGCGCATGCGCGATAGGGTTATAGTAGTCGTCCTGTCTGTCTGTCTATCTGTCTGTCACGCTCTGATTTTGGAGATTACTGACAATGGATTTAGGCGAACTTACTCAGTACGAAGATTTAGGACCTTTCATTGTGCTACTTTTATTTTTTGGGCTAATTGTTTAGAAAACGAGAAGCTTTCAGCTCTGCTAGGTACCAGCTTTTGTGGGTAACGCCCCTAGCGTCATAATCACGTGAGCAAATAGTTCCTGCAGGTGTAGTTTGCTTTATGCTCGGGGAAGTTAACAGTTGAAAGAAGTGAAGTTTTGCGTTAAAATGTATACTGGTGAGTGTTTCTGGCCTGTTTAGCTTCTCTAATGAAAACAGTGTTTTTATGTACACATTTCATTTTCAATTCGAGCTATATTGATGCCTTGATCCTTTTGGATTACAATAGCTAGGTGGTTTGGTTATAGTTGTCCATTCATTCATCATTTTGTCACTCTGTCAACGGCAGATCTCGAAGATGACGGACTTTTTATGCTGAGAGGAGACAAGAGAAATTCCGACTAGATGACGACTTGTAAAATTGGGTATCCCGGCGTACCCATATTCCCGGAAATATTGGTATCCTGCCATAATTTGGGTACCCTCGCAGCCGATTGAAATGGAAGTGTTGGTAATTGTGTTCACGCTTACATGGAAAAGAGTAGGAAGAGTGTTCTGAGGTGGTGGGCAAAGTTTTTTTAAGTTGATCAAGGCTATTTATACTACTTATATTGTAGAGGAGTAGCTATCGTTGCTTAAATTTTTTTTTATGTATTTAACATGAGCAATGATGCTTTATGAAGATTTCTTTCGTGATAAGGTTTATGAAGTTGAGTAGTTAACATTAAATGAAGATTCAATCATCTAGATGACACAGGTATGAGATTGATAATTCTGTATCTACAATTATGTACTTAACAGCAAGTTAACCTTGAATTCTGTCACAATTTATTGAAGACAAAAGCTTGAAATATTAGTTCCATAGCCATAGCAATCTCCACATGATTCTAGTTCAAATTACTCAGAGCATTATTCTTTTCTTAATATTTTATTGATTGGCTAATGGATCAAAGTCCAAATCCAATAAGTCCAACGTTAATTGTAGAAGATGTGGAAAAGCAAAGGAGATGAAACACTCATGATCAGAGTCACTTTGGAGTAGCTACACAAAACAGATGGCATTGTGTCAAGAAAATACTACAGGCCTGGAATTTTTTTAGAAATTAGATAATGTGAAATAATGTGAAAATATGCGAAGAATTTATTTAAGAAGCCGTATATTTAATTCAATTGTGATAGGGAAACTTGGTGCCTTCAGCGAATACCTACAATAATTTCTGCATTCTCACATACTCATAGGAGTCACTTTCTGTATTATTTAAAATAATAATTTAACATCAATACATTAAAGCATGGTCCATTATTTAAGTAAATAGAAACAGTCTGTAATGATCTACATGAAAGTATAGGAAGTATTGAATTATTCCTTCTTTTAGAAACAATCAAACTTGGTAATTTTTAAGATTAAAAATGTAAAACGTGTAGATGTAGATATAGCTAATAGTTCTTGTCTTCTGATGGAGGTATAAGGAAGGTAGGCTGGGGTGGGGGAAGGTGGGTGAGGAACAGTTTACAATTACAAATTAAACAAAGGTATATACATTTTTTGCCTCAAGTAGATTCTGCTTCTTTAATTCCATGTTTTTCATGAGTGTCATATCTTTCAACTACTCAACTATTACAATAAACCCTTTCATAGCAAACTCAATGATAATTGGAACAACCATTCTTGTACCATTTGAAAGTGTACACTAAAGATGCCTACTTTTGAAGCCATTTTTAGTTCATGCAAGAAACCAATGATGGAATACATGATTAATGATCGAGAGAGAGAGAGAAGTAGTATTGACAGTCACCATAGATTCTGTAGAATTTTTAAGAATCTATCTAAAATGATCTAAATCAGGAACTGTTAAAGTTGAACAGCTAGTTTGTTTGCATGTGATAAAAAATGATCACAAATTGCATACAGAGAAGAAAAAAACTATAAGTATTCTCTTTTCTCTGTTATTAGGTAGAGTCATGTGATCATTGTCAGCACCAAAACAAGCTAAAGACATTAGCGGGTACACTCTACCTTATTCCAGTCAAATCCAAGTATTCCACCAGATGAGAGTAGATTCAATTCAGCCGGTGCCTCCAAATTCACTTAACTATTTCATTTTTTTTTTGCTTTTTCTTAAAGATAACATTTATCATCATAATATTTCATAAGTAATGTGTGTCAATTTGTTTTCCCTCATATTTTGATCACTGACCAGGTAAGGTGATTTATTAATTGATTTTTCAAACTCACCACAGGATTTCTAGTGTTTACACTCCAACATGGGATTCTCACTAAATGCTTTAAGGATAAACCACACCCATTAATCACCACCACTAATTGTACCCATATTAATTAGAATTGTATTATTATGCAGTGATGTTGCTTTGTTGCATGTATTGTGAGTACCTGTTCAATTATAACAACATTCTTCAAGTTGAACTTCAGGTTAGCAATCAATGTTCAAGCACAGCACTGACCTTTGTACAGTGATAATATTGAATCAAGACATCAATGGTGGGTATTAGTAAATTACCACAACTACCTGCAGTGCTGCCTGTCACACTCTCATTGTCTACATACCTAAAAAGTACCTAAATGTTAATTCTTATTTCAATAATAGGTATTTTTTTTCTTATGCTTTAGTTTTATTGATTTCAACCTCATTGCAAAATTTCTTGTTCAAGTAAAGATTCATCCTGCGTCACTTCCTCCCCAAGTTAGAAGGCTATCACTGTAAACGACATTCATTAGTATACGAGTTCAATGAACCAAAAAACAAACAAACTATTTTTGTGGATAATCACACCTTGTTGAAACTTATTTTAAGCTGTGTCTATTGTAAATACTCTGTTGAGCATGTGCAAAGTCAGCTGCATTATTACGTCATTTTATTAAAAGTTTTCTTTGTGATATTCTTTAGCTAAGTAGTGGTTGTAACACACAATGCTTTGACACAACTGGACATGCACCTACACAGACTTACCTTCGCAATAGTCTAGTGGACAATGTATTTTCAAGTAAATCCTGTTGCGCACGGCTTATAACCATGACAAAGAGCGCATTGACTTACCACCGCCACTAACTCGAATAGAAATGGAAGTCCCTTAAGTTTTCAAGTTTTAACTGCACCCGCAAAAGAATTCAAAACGGTAAACAATTCAATTTCTAGGGTGATACGGGTACTGATCGATAAACCATAGGATTCTGTTTAGTGCAATTTGGGACGGGGTTGACCACATAACTAACACAAAAACGCGAGGGTCAAAGTACAAAATGACATACATACGTCCATACATATATACAAATAAATAAATAAACATCTCACTGTAACTGACATGATTAGAGGTGTTTTACTGGAATGACAGGATCAACATGACCATACATAATCAGCAGATCTGTGGTTAGGGCTTATATAAGTTTTCAAGAAATGACAAGATAATCAAGACCAAAGCTAATAATGATTGCATGTCTGAAATTTTATTAAAAAGAGAACAAGCTTGAAAAATACAATTGAATTTGAAACCAGAAATAAAATTTAAGAAAGTAGCTAATGTCTGATGAAGAGTAGAATAACATACTCATGTGCTACTAAATGAAATAAGTATAATATGCAATGAAAGAAAAAACATGTGTCACATTCTATTTCATTCATTTTTCCTTCGAAGTATTACTTGGTCTTTACACTACAAGAGTTTTTCCCCTCATTGTTAGCTAAAATATTGAGCAATGTACATCCATGTTTAAATATTAGTAAAATGTATGTATCTCTCAATTTAATAATATAAAAAGGCACTACGAAAAAAATATAATTTGTATCGAAACTGTTTTACCACCCTCATCTCAGTTAAAGAAATTTGAGTGTGCCAGCAATGCTTAGAAGTTTCAAAATTATGTGAGGAAATTTCAGGCACTTAGCAAAGATAAATTTCTGTTCTAAAAATTAAAATGGTAAAAGTAATTTAGACTATTGCTCTAAGCAATATATTTTTATTTCTTCACCCATGCTATAAATAACTATAATATAATAAGAACATGCAGTTAGTAGCTGTAATTTACTTATATTAACCATTGATGTCTTGATTCAATAGTGAAGTATCACTGTTGGCAAAGCTTTCGGAAGAGAAATTGTTTATTTAGCGTGTGATAGATGCTCCACGATAGAGGACACAGTAGGTAAGGTAGAGTGGACTGGGAAGTGTATGCATACACAATACTCGTATACATACATAATCTAGTTGCAGGAACAAGAGTGCTCTAGTTATGATGACTATTAAAAGTCAATACACAATTAATATTTAAGTTATTAAAGCTCGGTATGTTACATATGCAACTTTTGAAAACAGCCCATTGGGTGTCTCTGCATTGCCAAGTTTGTTTGGCTCTACATATAATAAACAGTAAGAGTGCCCTCCAGAAATCTTGCTGTTTATTTTGTTTATCACCATGGAGAGTTCGACCTCAGTTTACCCCTGAAGAGCACTTCGGCAAGAAGTCGAAATGTCGGGTTAAGTTATAATTAAAAATATTGGCTGTTAAAAAGAGAAAAAGTTCCTATTATTATAATTATTTCAGCCGAGAATGACTGAATCATTATCTTATGATAGATTGGAGTACTGGAAAAAGATGCTGAGGGTGCCAAAGTTGATCAAGGGATACTAGAAAGAGGAGAATGGCTGCCAGATAAGCATATTAGCTACTGCTACAGACAGCTGTGGGTCCGCTCTCCATTGAAAGAGAAGGAAGTGGAGCAGAGAGGAAGGACAAGGGATAAACAGAAGAGAAGACAGGAAGAGAGGACAGGAGACAACTATATGCACAAACACTTTTGTGGGCACACCCACATGAAGAAGGAAGAACAAGGAGCATGTGTGTGTGTGTGTGTGTGTGTGTGTGAACATTAATTGTTTATGCTGTAGCATGAGAACAGCAATTGATTGTGTAGTCATGTGTGGTCATAATTTATTTGTGTCAGTTGTGTTAATAAATGTAGGAATGTTGTATGCATGTGTGCATGTCTGTAGCAGAGCAGGAACTTTGCAGCCTTTCGTGTGACTTGTAGGTGTGGTTTCTGTGTTGTATTTAAAGCTGAGTTTTGTGTCATTGTGGCAGTCTTGGTTCATGTCATTCAATTCGTTGTGTGTGCATTTTTCTCTAATTAAAGTAATTTAATCTACCTTAAGACCTAGCCTGAGGATTTGGTCAGTGGTTCGCCTTGGGTAGCTAGAGAGGACTCTGGTGGCAGCAACTATTTTGCTGTCATCAGGTGCGAGCAAACCAAGCAGAGTGACAACTCTCCTGAGCAAGCCCACAACTTTATTTTTAGATGTATCATGTCATCGTGTTGTGAGACTTTGGATATGATTGGCTCTGTGTGTCCAACAAGTTCTGGCCTCCAGGAACTGTGATGTACATGACTGCTTACTGATTTTCACCTTCTCAAGTGCAAAATAGCTTGAAATGTAAATATTCTAACCTTACTACGAGACTAGTTGAAGTCCAGAGACAGACTGGAAATGCAGACTGTGATCTTTTTGCATACACACATTGTTGATGTTTAGATCCACCTAATATTCAGTTTATAGAGCACTTTTTGTTTGTGTGTGGATAAGTAGGAAATAGATACATGTTGGTGACTAATTAAAAAAAAAAGCCGAATCAAGTTAGCTAAGATGCTGTCTATACATTGCAAAGAGTTAGTGAGTTTATTGACATGTGTATTTTTTTTGTACGGATGGAGATGGAAATTATGGTAGTTACTCTTATTTTACTAGAAGTGCTAGGCTCAAAAATGAAATAGCTACAATAGTAAGACTTGGCTTTTTTTTTTTGCAAACAATACTGAAGCAAGTTAAAAATAAAAAAGAAGAAGCAACAATAGTGACTTTTGCAAATTAGTGCATTTTTTAACTAACGGCACAGAAGTCTCACGTACCCCATAAATAGATATCTCGATTTTTGTTCTCTTAGTGCTCTAGTTCATTCATTCATTCTGTCACTCTGTCAATAGCGGATCTCGTAGATGGTGGACTTTTTTGCCTTGAGAGAAGAGGAACAACTAGGTGACGATTTTTTTTTTTGTATTTCGGCTTACTTTTGAGGAAACGAGATAAATCATCATTCAATCATTTAGCTGTCATTTAGAATCATGTGTGTTCTTGTGAGCGTACAAATTTTACCGCGTACAATTCAGAATTGTTTTGTGTTCTATAGTTCCAGTGCTTAACTTTTTTTGGGAAGTCTCTGCTGCTGGAGGTATGTTTCTTTCATCAACTCTAAGTATGCCTGCTCTCCAAAAAATGTACCCTAAATGCTTGTGTAGCGTGCATGTCAGAAAATTGAAATATTCTTGTGGCTATTTTTTTCCTACCAAGCCAATGCTAATACCACAGCCAGAGAATGCCATGAAGTCCTCACAAAGTTGTAAAAACCATAAGGCTGAGTATCAAAAAATGCCTGAAAAATTCCACAGATGCGAGCAGACCAATTTTAAAAGCCCTAGCTAGACTAGATAGAATTTATGTTGATGAATAAAACAAAACTACTACTGTTATAAGCTTAAGAACATGGTAATCCAATTTAGTGACTTCTTTTGCAAATTATTGCATTTTTTAACTGACGCTTTTAACGGGTTTGCACTCTTAGTGCTCTAGTTTTATTATGAGTATATAATAAGTAAGATTACTTTTACCAACTATTAGTATAAACTTATTTCATCAAGTGTGTGTTGAGAAAGCAGTTTCCATGGGAAAGATTGGGCAAAACAATTGTCATTCTTCATTGTTTAATCTCAGGTCTGTTCCCAGCACTCTGGTCTGTCTCCATTTGAGCTTGTATTTGGTCATGCAGCCAAAACACCTTTGGATGTGTTCCGTCAAGGTTGGCAGGACAAATTATTTCAGAATTGGGATGTTGAAGAGTGGTTCAATATGAGTGTGCTTGGAAGCAATGCATGAAGTTTGAAGAGAAAGGATGACAACAACCAGTAAAAAACAAAACAACAACAACAACAACAAACAAACACTATGACAAAATAGAATGTAAGAATATGTGTGGATTAGTAAGTGATCCTTACTATATAATAACTGTTCTATATAAATTATGTTTACACACAAATAGTTTTCTATGGTGTATCATTTGTGGTTCGCTATTATATAGAATTATATATTATCTAGAATAAAATAGAAAAACAAATATAAAATATATTTTTTGAATAGTACGTAATTGGAAGTAATTATAAGATATTAGATCCCGTTGCTATATTGTTACTAGGTGTACTAACTTGGTAAGTTTGCACTATTTTTTGCCTTCAGCCATTTCTGCGAAAATGCTGATAAACAAAGTTGCTAGTGGCAACTGGGCATGCGTAAACGGGATCTAAAATAGTTAGAGCATGCGCTTAGGTACTGGAGAATTTAGTGCACTAAATCCACCAGTACCTAAGCGCTTACGCTCTAACTATTACATAGGAGTATTATTGGTGATTAACAATGCAAAATTCCTAAGAATTTTTCGAATATAGAAACAATTAAAGGACTCATTAAACTTGCCTTTCTTTCTCTTGCACAATGGCTATGACGATGATGGAATAATAGCCCCTAGAATGAAGGCCACACCAGGAATTATTATCGCCAAGGTAATGGAATTGGTCTCTGTTTTATTGAGAATTACTATTAAAAAAACACCGTATAAATTCATTACTTGTTGGTGAGCGAGCGAAATGAGCGAGACACTATCAGGTAACTCAATTGAAAATCGGGATATTTGTTTACTTAATGTTTGAACGTACGTATGTCATTTTTGTACTTTGACCCTGGTATTTTTGTGTTAGTTCGGTGGCTGACTGAACTTCACTGTTAGCTGCAGTGATAAGTTAATGTGCTATTTGTCATAGTTGTAATCTCTACACAACAGTAGTTACTTGAAATTTTATTGGCCATTAGACTAACCACGAAGGTAAGTCTTGTGAAGGTATGTCCAGTTGTATGGAAATATTGTGCATTAGAGCTACTACTTAACTAAAGAATATAACAAAGAAAATGTTTGAATAACGTGATTTGTTTTGTTTTTTGTTGTTTTTTATTCTAACAGTTGCTGCGAGTGGTTACTATGGCATTGAATCCCCATTACCATATAACATGTGAGCGTTAGAAGTTAAAATCAATCATTTAACAATATTTTATGCATGCTCACCATATGTGCTCAAGCACATCACTAGTATTCTTTATATTGTCTCTACGTTCTTGTTTCATAGCAGCTTTTTAATACATAAAAAAATACAAAGACTAAATGAACATGAATAAAAGCGGAAACAATACCTTGTTGCCGCTGACACAATTATGCCCTCACACAGACCTCTTACCAGGTGTCGCTGCCGTTGATACCAACGTTGACTCCAAGCAGTCCTGGCCAACCATCCTCCCAGGGCATCGGCATAAATAGGAGCTTCCATCCGGCACACATATGTAAGGGGGCATGCACACATCTGTCAGATTGCAGTTCTTGAAACAATGGTCCTGTCCTGAAGTGCATCGTGGAGATACCACCAGAGGGAAAAGGAAGAGAAGAATTAATTACTGCTGTTCCTGTTATTATTATTATTAATACTAGCAAGTATGCCACCACACAGTGGTACCTGGTGTACTAACTTGTGCACATTAGGAGTGCAGTAGCTTAGGTGGTTTTATCCATGGTTTCCCTCTCCTCTCTTTTTCCTCAGCCATCCCAGCCATATATTTCTCTTATTCTTTTCCTCTGTCTACCTCTCCTGCTCCCCTGTTTCTTTTCTGTTCTGTGTATTTTCCTTCACTTCTTCATTGAAAGTAGTTACATCACTCAGCTTATTCTCACCTGCATTGACCCTTGCATTCTCCCACTTCTCTGCCTCTCATATACCCATTATGGTTAGTTACAGTAGATGAACACTCTTTCCAACTCAGTTATGCAGAGTTCAGTTTTTATAGGATACTTCAAGACACTCCAAGCTGTTAGGTCCCAAAGGTTTAATGTTTATAATTATCACCATAACCTATTATTGTTATTATTATTGTTGTTATTATTACTACACCCACTCTCTTTTGATAATTTGGCATAGATCAAACTATCCCATACAGTTATAATTTCTAGTACTGATTCAATTTACCTGAACTGAGCTCCTGTGCTCTAGCAATCTCCTGCACAGAGTTCAGAGTTTGTAACGCGAAGCCAATGTTGCCTGTGACTGCCGCATCGTAGATACAGAAGAAGTCTTTCCTGCACTGAAGTTCAGTATCACTGACGTCAAATTCAGGACTGAAGGAAATGTCACGCTCAGACTGGAATGTCTCACCGGCAAAATATTCGAACAAACTGTTGGATTCTGAATCCACTATCCCTAAATTAGAAAAAGAATTTTCAAATAATCAATTATAAAATAATCACTTTAAAACCAAAATATTATATAATTACATAAACAAAGAAACAATGATGAAGTAGTAATAATGATAATAATAATCAATAGTTGGTGAGCGAGACATTATCATTGAAAATTAGGGATACTTGTTTATATATATGTTGGAACATAAGTTCATAGTCTTTTTACTTTGACCCTGGCGTTTTTGTGTTAACTCGGTGGTCAACCCTGTCCCAAAGTTCACTAAACAGAATACTCTGGTTTATCTATCTTTACCCATATCATCAAAGGTAATTGAATTGTTCACCACATTGAATTTTTACGGGTGCAGTTGAGACTTATAAACTGACTGGAGTTAATTTTCTATTTGAATTAGTGACCGCGGTAAAGTTGATGTGCTATTTGTCAGTTACACACCCTAAGCAACAGTGTTGTTCTTACTTGAAAATCCATTATCAAATAGTTTAACTGTGAAGGTAAATCTTGTGTTGGTATACCCAGTGAACAAGTGTGTGCCAAAGTGTTGGGTATTTACAGCTACTGTTTAGCTAAAGAATAGCAGAAAGTAAAAGTTTAACTAAAAAATAAATATATTAGCCGCCTTTACACATTGTTGTTGGCTACTATGGCAGTAAGTATGTCTTAATCCTTTCAGCGCTGAATCGTCTGGGAAATAAATTTTAAAAAATTGTCTTAAAAAGTTTTAAAAAAAAAAGAACTGCAAATAGATTAAAAAAAACTTGCTATATCTGATACTAGAATGTCTGTAGCTAATTCTGAGTCCAGTATAACTATTTCATACTCATGTAAATCTTCACAACTGCTTCTTTTAAAGCCTGGATTCATTCATAGAGCAGCTCTCTCTTTGATATTGAATGGGTTCTGGAGACACAATTATCTACTGTACCTTCATTCATTATCTAAAATGCAGAGGTTGCTGTTAATCCAGGTGTACTAACTCTACAATTGACCACCCAGTCGCCATTTTGAATTAAGCCAAACTCGAACTTCGAAAGCTGCCCCAATATCTGCGCAGTAGCCTTAGAGATACCACCACAAGGAGTTCAAAAATCCCTTACTAACTATATAGCTAACTTCTTGAGGCTATAGGCATTGCAGATGAGAATAAACAATGATTTCCGGAGGCGTTACTTAAAACCGCCATATAGTGGTTACGACAGTGAAAGAGTTAATATAGGGTTAAGTTCAATCTGTGCAATAATCCTTAGAAATGCCTATTTTTTTGTCTGTTTTTAAGTCAAACAGTTGCGGCCAGTAGTTACTATGGCATTGAAACCCCTTTAACCATATATTATATGCAATTTAATAACACGAACTTTTTTTAGTACTTGGAGTGTTAGAAGTTAAAATTAATCATTAAATTAATCATTATAACAATACTGTAGTTTTAGTGAGGCTTGCTCGCCATTTTTGAAGCACAACACAAGTAATAATTAATAATAAGAGCTAACTAATATATATATATATTAATAGTACGGTGCATAAGTTTCCCATTAAAAAATAATATATGTGACCGAAAAGTAGGATAGATAGACAAAACCAAGGAGGGGAAAGGACTCTATAACTCAAGAAGAAAGAGCTGAAGAAAGGAAAGGAGGGATGAAGAAAAGTTGAGTTAATTGATATAGAGCATGAGAAGAGAAACTAATGTAACTAAACCAATTGGTAGAAGATAACTTATTTTACTGCTTTCTAAGTTAGCACATCAAGCACCACCGTGTGATAGAATAGTAATAGTAATATTAGACCTACAGATACTGACCCAATACTTACAAGAAAGTCCAAAGTTAACATGTAGGTCCTTGAGGCTTGGGTCATTGAGGGCAACACCCAATGATCCAGAGGAATTGAGAGGAGAAAGGTCATTCGAGGTGTCATTATCGTACGTCCCCATCAGTCCTGATACCATTTCTTTCAAAGAACTCGGCAAGGCCACCATGAACTTGGTGATGTAATTATTGGTAGACTGGCATTCCAGTTGCACGCCATTACTAAACAGGATGCTCAACTGAGAACTGGTATTGTAACTTATTGCAAAGTTACGGAAGTACATTTTGGGTAGATAATCCGCGGTGATCTGCGTATTGTTGAGATAGACGTCTATCCTGCTCATGTTATTGTCCAGTTGATTAGTGACGATGTTTAACCGGTCTTGCTGCAGTCTTACAGCCACTGAAGTTAAGACAGAACCCTTGAAGTCCTTCAGAAAGGGTTCCATGCGTCCCTGGATCACAAACTGGTTGGAGTGAGTGCGAAGTAGCGTGAATTCACCGTGCCCGTTGAACGTGTATCGTGTGCCGTCAAAGGAGATAAAGTGAGGATCTCCGACCACCCAAGCTGTACACACAAATCACAGTCAATGAAAAAGTGAAGAAAATCCCTACAAATTCTTCTATTATCAGCAGATTTCTCAACTCCCAGTACTTGGTACCAAGTCTCAATATTTCGACCCAATCCTCAAAATCACAATATCACATTCCCAATTCTCAATATCACATTCCCAATTCGCAATATCACCAACTCAATTTTCAATACTTCTAAACTTAGCTCAACATCTCCCTACATTAAGTTAGCTACTCTATCCACCAAAATTCATGCCATTATTTTTATTGTGCTTGAAGAACACTGTTAGTCCATGCTACTCACTTGAACTTTACTAATGATTACAATTAGGTTTGATGACCCCTTACCAGCTCTTTTAGTCAGGTATCCGTCGGCCTCACTGGATGAGCGTCTCTTGTAGTAATTGTGGCAGTTGTCAGCACCTCCTGCACAGCATAGCAGGTAAGGTCTCACATCTTCAATAAAATGGCGACGACTGTCATAGGCTGCGGCCACGGCACTCACTGCTCCGCCGCTGGGAGCACTAGTAAGCAGAAATCCCTGGTTGTTATAGCAACACACTTGCTGAGATGGTGTGGTAGAAGAGCTGCAGAGAAAAAGTTCCAGCAAATGAAGAATTTGGCAAGAGAAGTGAGACCCCCCACAAATGAGTCTCAATTGAGATTTTCGTATATATATAGTAAATTTCAAAGCGGTCAATGCATGTCCACCCCCGGAGGCTACTTTAAAATGTCAACATTAGTGCAGCCGCATACATTAAGAAGGAAAAGTTTGAAATAATACCAGGAAGAAAAAAATAAAGGCAGAGAGCTACGGTGACAGAAGTGGACAGGAGAGGACAAATGATCGCAGTTAGGTCCTACCAACTTATCAGAGTTATTTTCAATTAGTAGGAGTGTTAAATTACCCTAGTTAATGCGCTGTTTGTCCGAGCTATAAACCTTTCGGAATAAATATGTTCTTTCTTTGTTCAATAATCAAGTCGCTTAGAGAGTGCTTATCTACTAGAGATCTGGTCACTAGAGAATTTTCAATGGAGTGCACTAGCTTAAGAATTTATTAGTATAGCAAATCCTTACCCATATTATCCTCGGAAATTTGATTACGTAAACTTGAAAATCAGTTGTCCAATAGACGAATCGTGAAGAGAATACATACAAGTCTTGTGCTGGTATGAAGTGTGTATTTGTATTGTGTGTTGCTAAAATATAGAATATAGAATAGCACAAATTAATTTAACAAAAACATTTAACTAACAAAAAATATTATAAGTGGCTAGTATTCAAATTTGAATTTCAGTTAGACCAGCTTGCTCGATATTTGTGCTGAAGTGCATCACTAGTCATAGCTCAATCACTTAGCTTATTAACAATGTGTGAGGTGGTTATAGTAGTCGTCCTGTCTTGTCTGTCTGTCACACATTATTTTAAACCTTTGATTTTAGGTGTACACTTACTCAAAATAAATTTAAGACATTTTATTGAGTTGTTTTTTTTCATTTTGGGCTGTTATTTGAGAAATTACAAAGCTATCAGCTCTTGTAGGTACCAGATTTTGTAAGTAATACTCACGGCATAATTACATGAGCAAATACTTCTTGTAGTATATAGTAGTTTTGATTTATGCTGAGAACTACTGAGTTCTTGAATTAAAGTTTCACATTGGAACTACCAGTTAGTGTTACTTGCATGTAAGCTTAGCTTCATTAATGAAGACAACATTTATAGCAGCAGTCTTCACTGCACAGCTATACTGATACCAGATTGGTCTGAGAAACTATTTTGTAATAGCTAGCTAGTTATAATACAGTATAAAGAGGTGTAGCGGATTCACACATTATTGTGGTGCTTCGTTAATATAGTGTTAAACTATCTCCATATATTGTTCTCCACTTCTTACCTGCGATCCAGAACAAGAACTTGCTGATAGCAGGCCTGAGCTCTAGGATGAAAGGTAGATTGCCACTGCAAGTGATAGCTACGCCTACCAAAGATGGATGTGAAATTCATTAGCTCAAACCCACTGGTGGGCAGGGCAGCTTGTTCCAAGATGCACGGGCATGGTACTTGACTCAAAGTGGCACCAGAAGACGGGTTGTTGTACCAGCTGTCACACGCACTCTGTCTCGTTGACTCCAGAGACGTCCTGTGGGCAGAATAGTATAACACGGATGAAAAAATCCCAGCTCTGAGCCCAGACTGTCTTAGAGCTTGAACAGTAAAAGGTGACGAACTTGTTGAAGCTGATGTTGATGTCCCAATGAAGAAGGCAATTGGGTGGATGCTGTTTGTCAATACCATTGGCAAAGAGACAGACAGAGAGCCCGAGTTGGGTGCATTCACTTGTATGGGTGACAACTCCTCCCACTTTCCACTATCCATGTCCATGCTGTAGAGGAGAACGTCAACTTGGTAAGAGCCCGGAGTTTCACTGGGCAGGACGCTTGGAGGGTTATAGTTTAAAGTGACCTGTTCGAAAGCTGTGAGCAACAGTGGCGTGAAAGAACTTGCAGTATCCTTTTCCATGTCAATACCGTAGGAGATGTCTGCACTTACTATATAGTGGGATAGAAATGATGTGTTGATTAAAGGAGTTATAAGAAGTTTAACTATTTACACCTTCTAATTTGATTAAACTACAAGTAAGATATTCATGCCTTCTTAAAATTCATCATTAGTTGACATTTTTGTTTCTATCGAAACAGCTTCTGTCTGAAAGTGTGTGGGTTGAATCATGTAGTTGAATGCACAACTTAAAATATTTGGAATATATGTGCTTGGAGATGTACTTGCTCTGGTAAAGTGAATCACAAGTGAGCACATGTGGGGAGCATTCAGCATCCAATTCTACAGTAACACAGGCAACTGGCTTGTGATAATAGCAGTTTTTATCAATTTCAACAGCCAGTATGTTTAATTAAATCTTAACCCGACATTTTGACTTACTGCCAATGTGAATCGAATAACTTACATGTGGTATATAAAACTTGACCTTTCATCACTCCGTTCACAACCAGCTTGACGGACAGCGTGTGTGGGTTGGGTAGAGGCGGTACAACACATGCCACCCGATAAGAGCTCACATAGACACAAGCCGCATCCTGGTCACCAAACTGCACCCGTATGGTGTCATTTCTGGAGAAACAAGGACCTTGCACATGAATGATGTTGCCTCCTAGTTCTGAGCCATGTCTAGGAAATATTTTCATGGGATAGTTGACAACTACAACAAAAACATGATAAGGCCATAATTACAATAATAATAGTGGGCAGAGAAAGACAAGACCAGAGAGGGGAGTAGAGCTTGACGGCCTTGAAAAAGGTATGCCAAAAGTGGGAAGAAAAGGAAAAGAAAGAACTGTTAGGGAGGTATGAAGTGGAGCTGCAGGGTAGCAAGGGAGAGGCTGAGTGGTAAGAGTGAGCGAAGGTCTGAGTGGTTGGCCAGGGATGGTAGCTACATGAGGTGGCTGACACAGACGTCCCTGGCACTTGCTCTGGTCGGCTTGCTCGGACGTGACTTCCCTGTGAGAGAGAGTTGAAGCAAGGGGTGAGTGTACAAAGAGGGAGAGAACTTGGGGGAATCCTCAGGTAAGCATGGGGAATAGGGGCTCTTGCATGCCTAGGGGAAAATAGTATAGTCTAGGATGGTATAGGGTCTTGAAGCAATGCTGACAGGCCAGGGTGGCCAGGCGAGTAGTTAGGGGGGCGCTCCAGTGGAGCTACTGACACTGTGATCTCATAAGGTGACATAATGAGTTTCATGTTGGTACAATCTGAGTCTGCAGAGGTGGGACTGCCTTCGGCAGACGAACTAAGAAGCAGTGGCATCAGAAATGATGCAGGGAGCACGAGCTATAAGCCAGAGGTCTGGCTGAGGAGGAAGCTTGCGGATAGCACCAAGAAGTTGTCTGGAGAAGTCGGACAAGGTGTACTTGGTAGATAGTCTCCCACCACAGAGTAAGAAGACAGTGGAGATGAAAAAGAGAGGAGACTTTGTGGAGTTTGCGGATTTTCCGGTTTTCCACCGGGGTCGTAAAGCAGGAGAAGAGGGTGCAGGTCCCAGAGAGAGCGAGCGTGTCTTCAGACAGCCAGGGTGGCAAAGCCAAGAAGAAGGGCATAAGCGAGGTGCATGGTGGGGCACCTGTTTCTCTCTGTATGAGGCAGCCCATGTGAAGGCAAAGCCAGAGTTGGCCGAGACTATATGAGAGCCTACAGGGAGGTCATAGTGGACATGGCCAGTGGCACAAGTGGGAGTTTGTGGCCAGATATGACTGGGTTTTTTTTTTAGAAGCGGCGCCTGGAAAGCCGGAAATGGTGCGGAGACGCTCAGATGCGACCTTGTTGGTCAAAGAACTCTCTCACTCAGAGGCCAAGGCCATGACCAAAGGTTCCAACAGGCCCCAGGGCACTGGTGGATTGAATCAGAGAAAACAATGGAGGAAGCAGGGTGCTTGTTTCAGATACAACAGGCGAAATGGGGCTCGACTGTTTAGGCAGAAATGCACTAGGCTCGTGCATGCCTGCTCCAACTGTGGTGGCAAATACTCGGCATCTCGGTGTCTAAATAAGGTGGCTGGGAAAGTCCTGAGGCAGGACGACGGTGGCCTACAGTGATGATGACAAGTAGAAAATTAACACTGGCATTGCCACAACGTAACTGGATGGACACACACATCTCATGTCTGAGGTCTTTAGTGATCTTTGTTCACTTGATGTGTAATTGAGAATATTTAACAGCTTTCATTGAGGGTAATATATGGGAGACAAGGGGGCGCTTTTGACGCAGGGTTACAGATTTAAGAGCCAGTTGCTAGAACTGGAGAGAGTCTCGGAGGGCACGTGGAGTGGTCTGTTGCCAGGGACAGATAGCATAATGACGCCGCTGAAGTGGAGTAAGTGGGAGAGAGAACTGGCGGAGCTCCAGGACAGAGAGTGGGTAGAGTTCCTGGTCAGGGGCATTCGTTATGGCTTCAGATTGTGCCGTGATCAGATGAGAGGGCCAGTTGAGGGCTGTAAAAGGTACATGTGTAAAGTGTTTCTGAGCACATGAACATATTAGTGATTGCCTAAAGGCTGAGGAGAGTCCAGTGCAGCCCGTTTGGCCTCATCCCGAACAATGGCAGCCGGCCAGGTGGCGTCTCATAGTACCTGTTAGATTAGAGCGGGTGTCCAGGCACCTGAGTGGAGCACTATGGCTAAACTGAAGCAGATTCATGCAGGGATAGCCAGACACAGAGCAGTGCATGGACCCATGTCCCTAGAGCGCAGCTCGGTCATACCAGAGCACATGAGAGCCATGCAGGAGACTTGGGCCAAGGAAGACTACAAGGGAGCCATGCTGTGGGCCTCAATATGCATGTGATTCTTTGGCTGCCTGAGAGCCAGGGAAGCCTTGGCGCCTAACAAAGGTGGCTTCGATCCCGGGGCTAACCTGACGTTTGAGGACGTTGTGGTGGATAGCCTGGAAAAACCGAGGATGGTGAAAGAAAGAAACTAGGTCCTGAACCTATATCGACCAACAGTTCTAACTCACGCTTTAGCTTTCCATGAGTGGCTGTCATGGAAATGGTTCCCTACATGCCCACTACTACTTCTCCTGTAAATGCTTTGAGTCGTATAGTAGAATGTTACAATTGTGGACATGACTCTGGCTACAGGGCTTTGAACATATTTTCACTCATCACTGACACTGTTGTGGGCTCACTCTTCATAAAAAATGAAGGTCAAGTTGTCACTAAAGGATGAACAAATGAAAAAAAATGAAGGAAGAAGAGTGAGAGAAGAGTCAGGAGGAGAATAAGAGCAAGACAATTATGTACACAGCACAATTATAGGTCATTTATAACATGGTTATTTTTATTGTTGTGTAAGCATGTGCACTACTGGTGTTCTTTAATTGGAAGTATCCACATGTATATAATACTGTGCCATTGTCATATTCAGTCAGATTCTCTACACTGCTTGTCCTGTGTGTATCCCTTACTTTGTGTGTCCTATAATTAATATTTCTTGAGCACAAATGGCGAGTGACCCTGTTTAGTTATAGGTTACAGTAACTTCAAACACTCCAGCTTAAAATAACAGCTGATTGTCTTAATTAAGTATATACAAGGGGTTTCAATGCCATAGTAACCACTTGCTGCAACTGTTTGACCTTAAAAACAAAAAACAAAAAAACACAACTGGTATTTCTAGCAGAAGTTTGAACCTACAATCAACGAAAGTCCAGCTAAAGAAAGAACAATGGAGGATATTGTCTTTTTAAGAAGTTACCCCTGTATCGTATCATGCCACTCGCTCGCCAATTAAAACATTTCAATTATTGGATAGTGCTACTGGGAGCAAAACAGACTAAAGCTACAGAGGAGAGTCCTAGTGGAAGCATCATGCGACTACTGATTTCAGACTGCGCTAGGTACCTAGGTATGCGTGTCAGCAACCACAACTGCCACTTCAGTATACTTCCATTTGAAGTATGGTACCATTTAATTCTACGTTCAATAATACCCGCACTAATTTATCTTCTCTATTCCCAACATTTTCACTTTCCTCAAGTGCTTCCAAGAGATGAGTTCCTCGTGATAACAACTTATGAAATTGTGAACTATTAGAGATACTTCTACGACTAGTGCTACTACTACAATTAGATTCAAACTGACTACAACTAGTATGATACTAACAGTCTACTGTAACAAGCTTTACAATATTTTCCCCCCACAGTTATGGCACTGGGTCTCAATAAACCTGCATTCAGTGACTTTGTGGCTTCCAGTGCAGCAGTAACATGATAACTTGGGATGGTCTCCATTGCCCAATCTTCCATCTTGAATCTTGGTGCCCTGGTGTGGTTTGTGCTCTTCCACTGGAGTAACTTGAGGATACTTTATCTTCAACAGGGTGTTGCTTCTGCGCCCTCTGGTTGTGATAGGTTTCTTTGCTTGTGGTTTCTTTGGTTTTCTTGACATTTTCGTCGGCTGATTCAGCTCCTATTGCAAGTTTAAAGGTGAGATCTGGTTCTGACAGTAGCCTCTTTTGCCACCGCTCATGATTCAATCACATATGATGCGTTCATGCATTATCTGGTCAAGCCAATTCCCAAAATCACAGAACTCTGAAATTTTCGTTAGCTCCTTGTCTTCTCATTCTGCGGTTTCTGGTTCCAACATTAGCAAAACGATTTCATCAAAAGTTTTCTCATCTGATTGGCTGAGTACCATGATATTCAATTATCCTGTATGCTGTCTTTCTGCACGCTGTCAAAATTATGGCCTGCTTTATATGGGAGCAGCCATAATATCATTTGCTGTGAAGTATTGCTTCATTCTATCAAAAATATGATTGCCACTCTTCCTTGTTGACGTAGAATTTGCTTAAACGACCATGTACCACCATCTGCACTACTCCTCCTCTTTCTTAGGTTTGTCCTCGTTGCCATTAGTATTTTAAGCCTCCCATTTAATTCCCAGTTTGTAGTCATATAAAAGATCTGACAAACATTAAAGTAAGTGCACTAAATAGTAATCCAAAGCATGAAGTAATAAACAAATACCAAAGGAATAGATTTGGAGGTTGTTCAGGACCAAGCGTGAACAAGTCAACACCAAAAGGTGTTTCCATAGCAAACTTCAGAAATTAATGATATTCATGCCACACAGAACCACAGTGCTTTTATCATGTTGTATGTTTCATAAGTATTTGTAAATTGTATGTCTTATAACTGTTTGCTCTAGTTTTTGCCAATTGACTTTTATTTTTAGCAGCTCCCATTTCAAGCGCCTCAGTGCCAATGATAGGGGTATATGCAAATTTATAGCTGCGGCTGTAGTGAGTAGTTCTGGTCCTTTGAACACACAACTTGTTCGAATGGCCACACCCCATGCTCGAGGAAGTTATGCCCCCTCGAACATATGGTCCTTCGAGACGGATCTCTGGTAAAGAGCGACCGCAGACCAAGCTCCACAACTCTTGCTATCGCCTCTGCATCAAGACGTGGTGAGCTCTTTCCTGGTTGAGGTCACTGTAGACAAGGTTACCCATTTTCTCTGGCTAATAAATGATTTCACCACTAATGATTTCACCTATAACATTGGCCAAAACTGGGAGTTGACTCTGCCTTGATTTCACCAGGAACTTGCATTCTACCACATCCATCTTCATCATCCGACGAAGCCTCACCAACAAGCCATTCACTATGGAAAACAGAATCCTGTATCATTCAAGAAATTATGTCTGTAGAAACCCTCAAGCACAAGAGGGCCTACCGACGTGGGAAGATCACGAAGATTCACAAAAGGACCAACACACTTCAAGCTAAACCCTTGACAGAGACAATGGGTTACTTATTTTATAACATGGTTGGCTCAATAGCAGTTTATACGTTGCTCTGACATAGTACTTCCTGTAATTTAAAAAAATGAAACGATGCACCGAAATTTGTTTTCGAATAATTTTTTTTCAAATATGGCTACTGGGACGCTTACCATTGATTGTCTGTCCATGTGGGCCTGGAGGCCTCACATTCGGGCAGGAGAGAAGAGAGAAGCAGACAGAAGGAAGGAGAAACAGAGAAGAGGAAGTAAAAGAGAAGATTGAGGAAGAGAACATTAATTAGAACTAGAACTACACATGCGCATCATAACTTAATCATATTCATTTTGCGTGCCACGAGGCTTATGTTGTGTTACCATATTTGGTCGTGTTACCTTATTTGTTAATTGTAGTATTACGTAGTTGGGGTCACGTGTGCGGCCTGGTATAAAACCCTCACCCACTCGTGACCCCAGCAGTTCTGTCCTATCTGTAACTAACACAATGTCTGAGACTACGGTCACCGCAGAAGGCCCCAAAACTCTGGTGGCAGCGATATAACCCTATACCGACTGCAAGCGCAAGCGTGTGGGCGCCAGAGGTCTGCGGAGCTCGAAGTTCCCCACATAATTGGTGGCAGCGGTGGTCCTTACTACGGTTAGGCGGACAACTGAGCTTCTGGAGACGTCTGGAGCTCTATACCAGTGGGAATTCGTTTCCAAACCTACCTCGACTACGGTCAATTGTGGAGTTGGGCTGTGGCTACAATCTCTATCGTCTACGGACTGCCTTTCGATTCTACGTCTCCCTCCCCGGGACTACAATCGACTGGAACTTGTAAACTGTATCTGGTGTTTTGTGTTGTGTGTGGAATAGTGAACGGAATTATTGTGTGTGTGATTTCAGATTGTAAAAGCTTTGTGGCGTGTTGAGTTCTAATCTTATTTTTTCGGAAGTGTTAAAGTCTCTATAGTGTTGATTTCTATTTTCACAAGTGCCATTGTGTTGCTTTATTTTTGTGCAGGTCTTATTCCGGGCCATTGGAAAGCATTGGAGTGTCATGGCGGATTCGGGGGCGGTGGTGGATAAGAAGCGGGCTGCCAGGAAGGTTGCCTCGGATGGACTCGGCGGGCGGGCCTACAAGCCCTCACACAGGCCGGTGTTGACGGAGCGCGCGGGATACGATTTTCGCAAGCTGGGAGAGGCGACTGGCCCCTCCGAGGAGATGTGCCAGGATGAATGGGTAGGTGGCTCTGGGGCTGAGGAGATAGAAGTGGTGGATGATAGAAATGTGAATGACGAGCATGGTGAAGTAGAGTTAACTGAGTCCGATAATGTCAGCACGGCATTGAGAACGACTAGTACGTCTAGTAGGCGGAGCAAAGAATGTAAGAGTAAAACCAAGGAATTACCCCCAGAGTTGTCAAGTGAGATGTCTGGGAGTGGCACTAGTGAGCTAGCAATGATGATGAGATTTATGATGGAGCGAGACGAGCAGAGATATGAGAGAGAAGAGCGTAAGTGGAATATGGAGTTTGATGCGAGAATGGAGGAAAGGAGAAGAAATAATGATAAGTGGGAGCATGACAGTAAGTCAAAAGAGAGGAAAGAACTGATGATTGAGAAACTGAAAGGGTTGGGGACGTATAAAGCGGGAAGTGAGCTAAGTGCGTTCCTAGCTAAGTTCGAGCGAATTATGAAAGAGAGTGGTATTAGAGAGATTGATTGGCCTGAGAGACTGTACCCTAAGCTAACGGACAAGTTGAGCGAAAGAGTGGACGTGCTGAGAGATGAGAGTGCTGATTATGGGACGATAAAGAGTGCATTGTTGAAGGCAGTAGGTGAAACAAGATCAGAGTACGGGTATATGTTGTGGGATGCCAATAGTGAAACAGTGAAAGGGATGTCAGGAAGTGAGATGTTTGCATGGTTGAAGCGTGTGTTGTGTGGTGTAGCACAGGGGTGCAAATCGGTGGAGGAGGTACTGTTAGCCTTTGGCCTGTCGTTCCTATGGAAACGCTGGCCAGAGAGCGGGAAGGCTTATTTGGAATCAAAATCTATTACTAAGTGGGAGGAATTGAGAGATGCAATGGAGAATTGGGTGAGTACCCGTGAGAAGGGTAATATATTTAGGGCTAGGGGGAGTGGTCCTTATGATGGTGCTAGGTTTGTGAGAAGGAGTGATAATTATGGGAGAAGTGGTGATGATTATAATAGTGGGCGGGGTCATCCCGCAAACAAGGATAGGGTGAGTGTGGAGAATGCAAGTGGTTGGGTTGTGAGATGCTTTAATTGTGGTGAGCGTGGACACAAGTCTCCCGAGTGTAAGAAGGGAAGACCAGTGGGAAGAGGGTTCACCCAGATACTGCTGTGTGCTTTCACTGCGGGAAACGTGGCCACCGCAGCTCAGAGTGCAGGGAGAAGAAGGTAGGAGCGCCTTTAGTAAAACAGGAGAAGGAAAAGATTAAAATTTCTGTTATTTCAGTGGGTGAGGTTGGAGCAAAGATACAGAATGTGGCAATGGGAAAGGTTAATGGAGTGTGTACAGAGATTTTGATAGATTCGGGGGCGGAGTTAGGTTCGGTTCCAAGGGCGTTAGTGCCTAAGGACGGTCAGTCAGTGGGGAATGTGTTGGTAAGGGGCTTTGACGGCAAAGAGGTGTCGTGCGTAGCTGTGATTTGCAAGTTTGAGATAGGAGGGCATTGTAAAACCGTGAAAACTATTGTGGGTAGTGATTGTCAGTCAGGAGTGTCTTGCATCGTGCCCTTCAATGTAACCGACCAAAGTGAGGCTAAGGCTTACACTGAGGCTATTGAGAGTTATAGGGCTAGTACGTCTGCCCAGATGTGTGCGATGACGAGGGTGATGGCAAAAGAAGAGAAAGAAAATGTGAACGACCCAGATGTTGTGTGTAATGATTTGTGGTGTAGTGTGGAACCAGAGATAGAGAATGCATGCGAGCATGCGCAGGAGGAAGTTCCTGTCGAGGCAAGCGTGTGTTCAGAGTCCTGTGTTGATGGCGACGAGTTGGAAAGGGTGGATTTCGTTCCTGTCCCGGAACCAGCTACGCCTACAGTTGATGAGGACAACCCCGAGGTGTTGGGTACGCCCACTCCTTTGGAGGATCTGTCTCAGTTGCCTGAGTGTGATGAAGGGTTAAAGAAGTTTGTGGAGGAGTTGGAGCCGGTTGGGAGTGGTTCAGATGGGAGTGAATTGAGAAAGTTGACTTTAACAGATGAGAGCTTGAGTATGTGGAGGAGTTTAGCAGATAAGAAGTTAAGGGGTTTTAGTCGGAAAGATGGCGTTTTAGTGAAGAACTTGTTTACAGCGTGGGAAGAGTTCAGATATGTAGTGTGTGTGCCGAAGAAATTCAGAGATAAAGTGATGACGATTGGACATGAGAGTGAAGGACATTTAAGCGGAGAGAAGGTGTATGAAATGGTGAAGAGACATTTTGTGTGGCCTGGGATGGCTAAGGACATCTTGGCCCACTGTGCAGAGTGCCGTATCTGCCAATTTAAGAGCAAGCACAGACCCAGGCGGGCACCAACAGTGGAGAGGCCTATGTTATCCGAGCCTTTTGAGTCGGTGGCGATAGACCTGGTTGGTCCGTTACCGAAGGGGCGAGGAGGAAACAGGTTCATTCTGACTTGCATCTGTCTGGCAACCAAATGGGCTGATGCTGTGCCTCTGCGCAGTGTCACAACCAAGAGTGTTCTCGCTGGGTTGTGGGCGATATTCTCGCGTACTGGTATACCTGAAAGAATCCTCAGTGACCAGGGGAGCCAGTTTTGCGGCCGGGTGATGAATGAATTCTGTGATTGGTTGGGAATCCACAAAGTTCGCACCTCTCCATACCATCCCGAAACAAACGGTTGTGTGGAGAGGATGCACGGCACATTGAAGTCTGTGTTGGGGAAGGCAGTGGAAAGAAAGCTCGACTGGGTGGATCAGCTGGATTATGCCTTGTTTGTACTTCGGCAAATGCCGAATGCAGACACTGGCCTGAGCCCATTCGACCTTGTCTATGGGTTTAGGGTCAGAACCCCCCTTGATGCTATGTTTTATGGACTGTTTGAGTGTAAGAGCAAGGAGCTAAATGTGTGTGATTGGGTACTTCAAATGTCTGAAAGACTTGAGTTGGTTAAGGATGCCACCATCGTTAAGGGAGTGGTTAGCAAGGAATCGAGGTTAAAATATTTAAACAGGGGTACTAAGTTGAGAAGTTTTGAGACTGGGGAGAAAGTTTTATATAGGATACCGGGGATGAGTTGTGCATTGAGTGACTCTTGGGAGGGTCCATATGTTGTGACAGAGAAAAGAGGGAGCGTGAATTACAGAATAGCTAAGTTAGGGAAAGAGAGACATGGGAGAATCGTGCATATCAATTGTCTGAAGAAATTTCGTGAATGTTACGGTATAAAGAGATTGGATGTGGTGATTGAAGACAAGAGCGAGGAGAGAAAAAATTTTGAGTGGAGTGTGTGAAGGATTTTGTGAGGATGAGTTGCAGGGTGTGTTGAGTGATTTTCCAGATGTGTTTTCGGATGAGCCGGGATCAAACCAGAGTGTGAAGATGTCTATTGATACTGGGGAGTGTGAGCCGATCAGGCTATCACCTTACTCAGTCCCGCTGGGAATCAGAGAGAAAGTTAAGTGTGAGATTGAGAACTTGTTGAGAGCTGGAATAATTGAGAAATGTGAGAGTAAGTGGGCTGCGCCGTTGGTGCCAGTCAAAAAGCCAGATGGAAGTGTCAGATTATGTGTAGACTACCGGAAGTTAAATTCAGTGACGAAGCGTGAACCATACTACATCCCGAGTTTCCATGAAATGGTGGAGTTGGTGGGGAAAGGGAAGGTACTCAGTAAGATAGATCTTAGCAAAGGATTCCACCAAGTGGAAGTCGAGGAGAGTGACAGGGACAAGACATGCTTCGTGTGTCCGTTCGGCAAATTCCGTTTCGTTCGGATGCCGTTTGGGCTCACGAATGCACCGTCCGTTTTCCAACGTCTCATGGATAGTGTGTTGTGTGAACAAGATCAATTTGCCCGTGTGTACATAGATGATATTTTAGTCGTGAGTGAGTCGTGGAGTGAACATGTGAAACATTTGAGAGTGGTGTTGGACAGGCTAAGGCAGGCAGGCCTAACCTGTAAGAAGAAGAAATGCGAGTTTGGGAGGAGCCACCTGATGTTCCTGGGGCATCAAATTGGAGGGGGTGTGGTTGCCGTCCCAGCGGCGTGGGTCAGGGCGATCCGTAATCACCCTCGTCCCAAGACGCGCCGTCAGCTCAGGTCGTTCTTGGGGGTGGTGGGCTTTTACCGCCAGTTCGTTCGACGGTATCACGAATGGTCGTCGGTTTTGACGCCCCACACGTCGTCGAGGCTGCCGGGCCCCCTGGTGTGGACCGAGGCCATGGATGAGGCCTTCCACCAATTGTGTGAGTGTTTGTGTCATCATGTTTCGTTGTGTGTGCCTTTGTGTAATGATGTATATGTCCTTGAGACGGATGCCTGCAGGTCGGGCATTGGAGTGGTATTATCAGTGGTCAGGGGAGATGGGCAAGAGAAACACCCCGTTGCCTTCCATTCAAGACAGCTCAGGGGAGCTCAGTGTAGATATTCAGCCCAAGAGCTGGAGGGGCTAGCAGTATATTCAGCCATCAGACATTTCGCATACTACTTGTACGGTCGTAAGTTCACCGTTATTACCGATCACAAGGGCCTCTTGAATTTCAAACATGGGAAACAAGAAAACAGACGATTACTGAACTGGTCACTTAAGCTGTGTGACTACGAATTCGAAGTGGAGTATCGACGCGGGTTGTTGAATGACGTTGCTGATGGCCTCGCTGCTACGACGAAGGTGTAGACAGTGCTGAGAGCACCCATCTCTTTGAGGAGGGGGGAGATGTGGGTCTGTAGGCCTCACATTCGGGCAGGAGAGAAGAGAGAAGCAGACAGAAGGAAGGAGAAACAGAGAAGAGGAAGTAAAAGAGAAGATTGAGGAAGAGAACATTAATTAGAACTAGAACTACACATGCGCATCATAACTTAATCATATTCATTTTGCGTGCCACGAGGCTTATGTTGTGTTACCATATTTGGTCATGTTACCTTATTTGTTAATTGTAGTACTACGTAGTTGGGGTCACGTGTGCGGCCTGGTATAAAACCCTCACCCACTCATGACCCCAGCAGTTCTGTCCTATCTGTAACTAACACAATGTCTGAGACTACGGTCAGCGCAGAAGGCCCCAGAACTCTGGTGGCAGCGATATAACCCTATACCGACTGCAAGCGCAAGCGTGTGGGTGCCAGAGGTCTGCGGAGCTCGAAGTTCCCCACATAATTGGTGGCAGCGGTGGTCCTTACTACGGTTAGGCGGACTTGTCAAGGTGCATGATTCAAGCAGTGACATTTTCTACACTATGATGAAGATAGTGATGCCGCATATTGCCATATCTGTAATGCTGCCTTTAAAAAGAAGAAGATGAGAAGTAGCAGTGCTGATTCTTTGTAAGTTGCTAGTTATATCTGTGATTTATTGTAGCTACCAATATTTTCTTTAGGTTTCTAAAGGATTTATGAGCAGATCTAGAAGTAATCATTTTTGATAATAAAAATCATTTTACAACCTTATCAAATTCTCATAGAAACCTTTTGAATGAAGCTATTGCAACTCCATGTTCGCCATCCTCGTACAGATTGCGAATGGAAGATTTTAACTGCTAACGAAGCAATAGTATGAACAAAAAATTCTAATTACTTGTATATCACTAACTATGTATAGCTATTTCATACAATATCTTGAACATAATCTTTTTCACATTGGGTGTGGTCAGAGGGAGGAGTTTTGGCCTTACCACTTTCTTGAGTGAAGGCTCCAGGCCTGACTAGGAAAAGATTTACTAATTAACTAGTAATTAAAAGATAACCTCTTAAAGTTTAACCCCCCCTTATTCAAGTAGGGTACACTTTATGCTGCTACACTTTACTTTTTCTCTTGAACTAAACCCCGCCCTGCTCACCTTGAGAACAGCCTCCTGGCTCTACGGAGCGGCCAGATGTCCGGTAAAGAGACATCCCTGGAACACCTATGTTGCTATACTCAGTCAGCTTGGTGAGGTTCGGAGTGCTACTATACGGGAGTTCGTAGAAATGGGTGGAGTCTCCAGCATAAATTCCGACCTGAGCCTTACGGGGAAAATAAGAATCGTTAAGCCACTGGATATCCTGGTAGAGGAGAAAGACGTAAGTTTGCTGGTAGTCTGTGACTATGGCACTTTGATAGGTGTTAAGCTAAAACAACATAAATAACAAAATGAAATTATTATTAGACAGAGCCAACACATACGCAAACTTCCTCGAGGAACTTTGCAGACTAAATATGAATTAGCCACCAATTGATTGTGACCAAAAAAAACTGTTCTAATGGACTAATTTAACTTCTTCTTCCTACATATTCAAATCAATTTGCCAAACATAGTTAATAGGAAGTACAGTAACAGGAAAGGACAATCTCACTGCAGTTAACCTCATAGGCTGGATACAGCTAGCATATGGTTCAAGCCTAACAGATGTCTCGGTATATTCCTCCTTAAAGGGTATCATGTAGTTCTCTTTGATAAAGACTGCAGCTATCTAAAGGAGAAATGTAGCATGAACTCGTGAGATTTCCTCCTTTTCCAGCTGTGTTGTTATTTTTGTGTTGTATTCAGCTCTCTTGTTCTTTGCCCGTCTAAATTTACATCAGTATAAGTTGTCCTAGAAGGACATTTAATTGTTAGTGTGGCGTGTTAAAGAGCGCCTTATCTGATGGACCTTTTAGTATGAACTCAATGTTAGACAATCACTTCCAGGCATCACGCGTGCAAGTGATTTAGCATGTCATAATAGCGGTGCGGTTCAGACCAACCGGTATGTCAGTTTCAAATCCACTTGTAGTCATTACGTATAGTTCTAATCATATGTATTTGCTATTTGTCTTCACTTCTCACTCTTTCTTATTTTGAATACATGCAGCAACTGACTTCATTAAAAAAAAAAAACTTCAAATTTTGTATGTTGTTTTCTAGAGTAAAGATTTCAGCAGTCAAAGAAACAAAGTCCGAAAGTTTATGAAAGTTGACAATTTGTTTTATTAATAACATATGCAGAAATGTTATTATTGTTTTTCAAATATCCAGAAAAATTGATTTTTAATTCCAGTGATGAATTTTGAAGGTAGTAGAGACATGAAAGGAAGGGTACGGCTGGGTCAGTGGGTGTCAAGGGAGTGAGAATGACATAGGAAGTGTTGGGGGAAGGGAACAACTCACCCACTTAGTTGCATGCCCCTAGGCTACTGTAACTAATTTATTGGAATGCAGTTCAAATTCTTACATGATTATTTATACCCACTTTTTACCTCTTAAAAATGATTGAGACAGAATTCGTAGAATGTGGGCTCCATTTAAATGTCGAGTCACTAGCCCACCACCCACCACCTTAGTCTGCCATTATGGCAATGACAAGAGAATGAGACCTTCTTGAGATGCACGAACAACAAAGCCAAGACTCATGATTGGCATACGCATGTCATTTTGTACTTTAACCCTCATGTTTTGTATTTGCTTGGAAGTTGACCATGTTCCCACCCCACTAAACAGAATTATTTTCATCTATCAATCTTTACCCGTATTATTCAAGAAAACTCAATACTATTTCCCTTTTAAATTTGGTTGTTTCTGACTTATGATTTTTTTGTCACATAGTAATGCCTAGGCATCTCTAGTAGTGCACTCCAGCTGAATACTCGCGCGTTATCTATCACAAAGCCACGCCCCGCTTTGAAACAAATTAGTGCCCGTAAAATGCAGCTGTACCCCACTTACCATTGCACACATAAGATTAGGGCGGGGCAGAGTCAATTTACAATCAAAAATCCTGCACACAAAAGTAATGGATCCAAAATCTCGTGTACTGCTCAAGAATGGACGAACGGCTATGGTTCAAACTTTGCCAAGGCTTAGGGCCACAAGGGGTCAACCCTTTTACAATGAGATATATTTAGTATACGGAATTTTACAGAAATAATTGACAATAATTCGTGTGGTAAGGTATCGTCATTCATGTTACTTGTATTCATCATTTTATCACGTGCACACACACACATTCCTCATGTCAGATATTCAGCTCAGTCAGATATTAAATTAAACTTTGACAAAAATTACATTTGTTAGTAGCTCGCTATCTAGTAGACCACTACATTGACCCAATGCAAACTTGATAGCTGAAGAAGAAAGCGTACCCTCTGGCCGTTCCGATGTCCTTTCAGCCGTGGCGACCATTCATCTGAAGTTGCCACCATGGCCCAGCAACCCTCGAAGTATGGTTTCTACCAGTGGAAGTACAATTCGCCACTTGAGGTATCACCAGTCAGAAGAGTTGCTTCCAGTACATAGTTAGTTCGATTACTCCTGAAAATAGCACTGAAGTTTGAGACTTGTTGTTACGGCCATCCCTGTGATGTTTTGAAGACAGAGCTCATTAAGTGTATTGCTACCGTCTCCAAACAAAGGAAACTCCTATGTTTCTCTCTAGCTGATCCCTCCAAGTTGGGAAAGTTGTAGAGATGGCTGACCAAGTTTTGGAAGTTTTCACCCCTATGTTATCCAACGTCAGCAACTCTGTCCCTCACCCACTGTTTAATGATCCTGTATCTTCTTCCATCTCCAACCTACAAAATCTTCGTGATAGAGTCGTGCATTATCTATGCTGGTGTGACCCCTTACCACACAGTCTCGTTGTTGCAGATTTACAAGCTCTGCAAGTTCCAGGTCATCCAGCCCTTCCCAAGCTTCTTCTGCTCAACCTTCTGCAACTGAACCTTCCAGGAGTACACTCTGCTGGTACCATCAGAAGTTTGGTGATCAAGCACAACACTGTCACTCTCCTTGCTCCCATTCTTTAAAAGAACAGCCCCTGCATTAATGACGACTAGCACTGCATGCCAATCTATTTTTCGCCTTTTTCATATCAATGACTGTTCTATTGGCTCCTGCTTCCTTGTTGATACAGGTGCTAAGGTTAGTGTTACTCGCACTGAATACAGGCTGTGAACAGCTCAATCATAGTGTCCATTCTCTTTCACTAGACCTTGACCTCTATTCCTATCTGTAATCGCAGATACCATCCTCGGAGCAGACTTTCTATATGTCACTCCTGCAATGCAAGCTTCACGACTCTGCTACCAGTCTTCATGTCACTGGACTTTGCCCTGAACCAGAAGATTGGCGACTCTCTGTTCTCACAACTTCTTGCCAAGTTTCTTGGTGTCACCCAAGCTGTTTTTGCCGATAGGCCATCAAACACACTAATCATATTCAGACTGTTGGCCAACCTGTTTTGTTTTTTTCGCGCACTCGTTGTCTGGTACCAGAACGTCTCGCTGTTGCTTGCAAGGAATTCGACCACATGCATGAATTTGGAATTATTCATCCTTCCTCCAGCAATATTGGTCCTCTCCATTATGTTTGGTCCCAAAGAAAACCCCTGGTGATTGGAGACCATGTAGTGACTATAGGGCACTCAACTTTGTTGCCGTACCTATCCTCTCCCTCACTTGCAGGATTTCACGGCTACCCTGCAAGGATGTACCATCTTCTCACACATCGACCTGGTGAGAGCCTTCCACCAGATCCCCATGGAACCAGCAGATATTCACAAAGCAGCCTTAACCACACCCTTTGGTTTGTTCAAATTTATACGATGCCTTTTGGGTTAAGGAAGGTTGCTAAAAAATCCCAACGATTTATCAATGAAGTTCTATGTTCTTGAATTCTTGACAACAAGCTCTCACCTACAAAAACAAAAGACAATCAATTTTAGCACACAAATACAAATTACTTTCTTACCTCATTTTCTTGAGCAGTGGTAACTTTTGTAGTACCAAATTTGAGTCCTTCTGACTATTTGAATTTACCAGTCACTGTTGACAACAAGCTCTTAGCTATGAAAAAGAAAGGCCAGAGTTATTTTGCATATTTAGCTAACAAATACAGAATTGCGTACTTACCTCGGCATCCCTCGAGTAGTAGTAGCTTCCTTAGCATTAATACTTTATGTGCTTACATACGCTTTTCAGAAGTAGTGATAGCTCTCTTAGTACTGACTACAGGTGGCTCTTGACAACTAGTAACAAGCCGCACTTAGCCGGAAAAAAGGTGAAGTTTTGAATTTACATCTGGTAAAGGGTCTTCAATGTCATAGTAACCGATCGAATCAACTTTTTGTTTCTTGAAAAGCAAGCATTTTCGCAGGAATTTTCTCACACTTTGGAGCTTAAGTATAAAGTAAGGCTTGCTTAATGCTGTAGTTTCAGAATAAACTGGGATCAAGCCTAAAAAGCCGTGTTTTTTGAAGAAAAAAGTTCCCAGCGCGCGCGTTTAAAGGGCATACGTACAATCCATACATACATACATATATAATACTTATAGCACGAGTCAGAGTACAATATGGGAAAATATTTTACGAGCACGCAAAATATTTTCACGAGCCAAAGGCGAGTGAAAATGTGGCGTGAGAGTAAAATATCATTCCCATAATGTACGACGAGTGTGATAAGTGATTTATTGCTGCCTTGATATTTTTTCTCAACCGGTTACAATACAATTTTCATTGATTTTACTCGCTACGCGCGCGCTACAAGGAGCGTTCAATAACAAGCGTACAATATGGGAGAATACAGAACACTCGCGTGATGCGGAAATATTCAAGAAAAATATCAAAGCTGCAATAAATACATATATACATATAACATATACCCGATTTTGCATTATCCACCCTAGGAAAGCAAAATCCTAGGGGTGGATAATGCAAAATCGGGTATATGTTATATGTATATATGTATGTATGTATGGATTGTACTATGCCCTTTCTCCTAAAAACACGGCTATTTAGGCTTGACTCCAGTTTATTCTGAAACTACGGCATTAAGCAAACCTTACTTTATACTTAAGCTTTCTGCTTTTTTCCCAATAAGTTCTATGTGGTCTTCCCTCCTGTTTGGTACCTAGAAGAGATCATAGTTGCGACTCAAACTGTCTGTGGTCACGGGAGAAGGCGTGCCAAATCGTGAAATAGCTATATTTGAAGGAAGGTGCACACGACCATTGCAGAAGAGTAATCAGCTATAGGGGCAGCTTCAGGCCAATAAGTAAATTGGTCCACACGTGAGGACATTTACGTTGCCAGCAGACAGTATGGGGGGTGGGGGTCCAACCAAGTCAATATGAATCTTGTCAACAAAGTGACCACCATGTGTCGGAAAGGAACAGAGATGTGACGATGTATTTTGATTTCGATTATTCATAGTTGAAGCTGTCAGTAGATGATGCCACTGGAAAACTTGGACTAAAGAACTGGATGTTGCCTACAACACTGAGTTTACACTAGGTCACTGCTGACCAGTCATTATTCTAAAACACACATAATTTATATACATCTTTTTATCAAATAAGTTGCTTTTTCAGATACAAGGCAACCTCACTTTATTAAACAAAATGTCCTACCTTGATTTATCCATTCGTGTATTTGTTGTATATAATAGCTTTCTTTGTATCCCAGTTCTCCCAAGTGCTGTTTAGTTAAAACCCTAGCTCTTCTAGAACTACTATAATAGTTTGGACTTATAACTTGCCAACTAAAATCTAAATTGCTGATGACTCACCTCTTAGCTACTAATCCAGAGTGCAGAAGAGGTGCTACAACAACTGAAGCCTCTTATCAAGGTGCCTCCACGAGTCCAATCTTGGCAGGCATTTCAGGAGTGCTAGCTTAGTTCCTCAGTTTTCGGTGTTGCATGGTTTCAAACAGCAGTACCGCTTGTCCAATCTTAGTACGTCCTCTAAATGGACAACAAGAAACTTGATTCTCTTGCTGGGGCACAGAAAATAGCTACCTCTTCCAAGAACGTGTTAGCTTACACTCAGGAGAATGTACGAAACTTTAATTATTGCTCTATGTTCTGACAAGTCTAGAAAAGGTCAAGTATAAAAACATAAGAATACTGGCCTAAACACTTCTGGTACTTTTTTGCTACATTTTTGGCCATAAATTTTGAAACTTTTGAATAATGAAATAAATTTCGTGCACCAATTTATTTTTTAAATAAACTTCAGAGGCCATATTTCATATGGCCTAGTATAAAATTATTTTTTTCCTGGCCTAAACACATCAAATTTAGAAAATGATAAGCTTCAGCCCCTTCAATGTGTTGCCTATCACATGTATAACTACAAAACCACAAACTAATTTGATGAACCTATTAACATAGCCTCAATATATCTGCATACAAAAAAATGAACTTTGTAGACCTTATAGTTTCCCTGCAGTGGAATAAAAATTTCAAAATGTTTACAGTTGTAGGCTACTAAATTTGTGAGTCATACAAATATCCTTCACTTAATAATTGTGCTGTGGGAGCACGGGGAATTTATGAATAAACTCCACGACTGACTCCAAACCACTGATACAATGTAAATATTTATGTGGTATATGTGTGTGTTAGAAATATGTGTTGTTACTGGTTGCTATTAGTTGATGATGAGTAGACTCAGGTAAAAACAACAACAAAAAAACAATTCTGAATAGACTGGAGTATGAATATAACTTAGTCTTAGGGTTCCTCTTGAGAGAATGAAACAAAAATACATACATGAGTCTGCATATTTGGTGAACTTCACACATGCCAATGCATTACAGCTAACAGTTTCATTTGATATCATTGCAACAACTTCAATTGTATCTGCTTGTCACAACTCCAAATGTACTCCCAATACCAGAACAATTATTGAAACTCCGCCCACTTACCAACTCTGTTCCACGACTAAAGTGGCCCACTCTATAGTAAGTAGTCACAATCATCTTGCGGGTCTGAAAGTCCCCGGCATCTATAAACCCCTGTCTGATGAGCTCGTTAGCACGAGCATAGGAAGTAGAATTGGTTGATTCCAAATGATACACCATGCCAGCATTCCGTACGTCTGCATCATGATAGAATATGGCTACAGCTGCACTATTTAAGTTTGTACTGAGAGCTATATCTCTAAAACGAGGGCTCAAATCAATGCCAAAAAATATGATTCCGTTGATTTGACCCTGCAGGCAAGAACAATTAAAAAAAAAAGTAGAATCGATGAGTCAATAAATTAATTAAAGGCAGTAAAAAATATATGGATAAATTAAACAATTGCTTTCCTCACTTTTTTAATTAAGCAACAAAACCAGAAAGGATCTCAACCATGGTATCCAGAAATCTCTCATTCTTGACAGTCATTGCCTGACTTTCATCAGTCACATAACAGAAGTGCTTAAACCAACATCCTCCAAGCCCTGCCAGGAGAAGCCTTCACCTGAGGAAGCTTCAGTCCTTGTACAACAGAGAGAAGTATTCGTTCTTTATACTGACAGACAAAACGAACTTGAGTGGTCGATGACAAAGAGCAAGATTAGATATTTATTAACGTTAATTACAGGGTTATGGTGCATCACTTGTTTCAAACTAAAAGTCTTGTTGACCTCCTTTTCTCCTTGGAGTCATGGCTACTAGAAAGATGGCGTTTCAACTTGTTAGTAATCACAGGAACCTAGCTATATGCATCAGTTAGGGGACCAATGCTGAGGAATGAACCCATGTTTATTGGGCACCTAAACCAACTGACAAATTCAGAAACAACAACAATGTACCTTACTATTAATTATTGTAAGAATAGAGGGACTAGGTGAATTAAAAGGCATATTGATAATGGCTTAAACAGAGCTGGCCAGATCCACTGAGATATTTATTCCCAAGCACAAGCAGTAGACCTAATTTCACAATGTTCACATAGACAAATAATCAACACTTTCAACAAGAAAAAAAAAATTAAATCCACTCTAGTCTTTAGATGATAATTTCGTGCTTGTGCATTCTAAGGATTTGAGTATAGAACTGCTGGTGTATGTGGTAATCTTGCAAGTCAAAACATTGATCTCTGTTCGATGACAGTCTATTACTACAGAAACTGAATGTTTTCTAAAGAAAGTCTTTGGAATCAGAATGCTGTCATGCTCAACACTGATTGGCAAGACTTGCTTAGCTCTCGAAATAAACACAATTTGAAACTTCACAGAAGAAATTATTATAAAACGTAGGATATCCTCTCCATGGACAAATTCAAAATGATTTCTTTCTCAGCCTTCTTTTACTCATTTGGTATAGCTATTCTCTCTCTTTCACAGTTTTTTTTTAACAATACAGAATTTAAAAATATTTGGTCGCCACCAGGAATCGAACCCAGGACCGCTTGTATAGCGCACAAGCGCTCTGCCACCGAGCTACGACAACCAGCCGGCGAACAAACACTCCAATTCTGTATTTATGCTGTTAAGGGGTACTGCTATGCTACAGTCTCACTCTCAACAGACCACTGAAATTTCTCTTTTTTCAAAGATTCTTATTATTCGTTGATTTTTTTTTTTACTCATCTAATTTATCACTTCACAATTTCTTTTACTCAACCGAAATAGTTTTAATTTTGTAGTGTTAAAAAAAAAAAGCCTGTGAAAGAGAGAAAATATATCTAATGGGGGGCTTAGGGACAGTGTAAAATATAGGCTTAATTATTGCACAACTTACCGCCACAGTTCCAAGCGATGGCTTTCCATAGAATGGAATAGGATCTGTTGTGACATTTAAGAAGCCATCATCAGCTTCCTCCAAGCAATAGGTCTCGCAAATCAGCCCCAACCCAGGAATGTGAAAGAGCTCCACTTTAGCGGAGCAGGACCAGTGCAAGCTCAAGAGCTGGCAACACAGCCCAGCGAGCGGGAGATCCAGTCGCATTCCGAGTTGACACAGCGGAGAGAGTGATTCAGACTTCGCAGCGTATCCAGTGGGAGCAGCCCGCACTCAACAAGATGATAAATAAACAACATAATGCCATACTGGAGTCCTTTTTAGACAGTTTGAAGCAGTGGAAAACTGAAATAATGATCTGATTGGTCACGGCGATTCCTCCGCGACGCTTTATTATAGTTGGGCGTAGCCCAACCGACCGTTGAAAAACCGTTTTTCAACGGTCGGTCGGGCTACGCCCAACTAGCTTTATTAAAGGTATGAATTATCGGAGGGCTGGGGTCAAGTAAAATTGGGTATCCCCAAATTTGGGTATCCTGGGCACCTATATTTACGAAAAGCTGTTGTTCAGAAAAATGAGTTAGCTACAGACAACTGTTACAACTGTTCGCTATCATCTTCAAATTTTTGATTAAGCTACCTTTTACCTTTTCAGATTTTAATTTGTACATTTTTAATGATATCGTTCTTTACATTGGGAGCACATGTGACCAAGGGAAGGGACTTTTTCTGTATCAGCTTTATTCTATATACATAAGCAACATTTTAGCAAACTTGATTCTGCCTTTTTGAATTAGTCACCGACATGTTATAGAGACAATTATCTATTTGATACTTATCCACACCCAAATTACAACATGCTCTCATAGTATAGTTAAACTGAATTCTATGTGGATCTAAATAATAACAATTGTGAGTATGCAAAAATGACCCCAGCCTGCATTTCCAATGTCTCTAAACTCCACAGCTAATGGTTACCGATGACATGAAGTATTTGTACACCTCAGATTATTCAAACTCATAGCTATCTGTCGAAAATTGTAGGAAAATGGTGTCCTGTAGATCCTGTTGTTTTGGAAACGCTTCATGCTTGTTGCATTAATATACTTGTCTGTTAGCCATTCTCCCATTTCTAGTATCTCTTGATCAGCTTTTGGTAGTCCTAAGTTTATAGCATCTTGTTCCAATACTCCAATATAATATCATATAAGATAATGTTGAGCGAGTCATCCAACATAATACTGGAACTATCTGGTGTGTCACATAATACTGGAACTATCTGGTGTGTCACATAATACTGGAACTATCTGGTGTGTCACATAATACTGGAACTATCTGGTGTGTCACATAATACTGGAACTATCTGGTGTGTCACATAATACTGGAACTATCTGGTGTGTCACATAATACTGGAACTATCTGGTGTGTCACATAATACTGGAACTATCTGGTGTGTCACATAATACTGGAACTATCTGGTGTGTCACATAATACTGGAACTATCTGGTGTGTCACATAATACTGGAACTATCTGGTGTGTCACATAATACTGGAACTATCTGGTGTGTCACATAATACTGGAACTATCTGGTGTGTCACATAATACTGGAACTATCTGGTGTGTCACATAATACTGGAACTATCTGGTGTGTCACATAATACTGGAACTATCTGGTGTGTCACATAATACTGGAACTATCTGGTGTGTCACATAATACTGGAACTATCTGATGTGTCACATAATACTGGAACTATCTGGTGTGTCACATAATACTGGAACTATCTGGTGTGTCACATAATTCGGAACAGCTTTGCTGCAGACTTGTAGAATAGAAAGTGTGGGATCGGTGAGGCCAGTCAAGATAGGCTGCCACCAGGTCAATTCCTGCTTACATCTGTCCAGGAATATCTCCTAAACCTGGCACTTAAATTATCCCTCATTAATAGTTTAAAGTTTAGAGTAACTAAAGTGTATGTACAGAGATAATGGAAGTGATCTATTACTTCAGGAAAAGACCAGGTTCACTGGGAATGTTGGGATTATATATGTCCCGCCACCCACTGGTGAAACATAAAAAGAATGACCAATGAGAACAGTCCACATGAAGGCCACATGTTTAAACGAAAGTTCTAAAATGTTGTGTGTATGTGTGTGTGTGCATGTGTAGCTAAGGAAGTGATTGTTGTATGTAATGTTGTTAGCGAGTTCTCTGTTCAACATGGAGAACAGGTATCTCATGTGGGCGAGGTCTCACAATAAGGTCTTTCTAAAAGTTAATGCACACTATACATAATAATACAAGAAAGCAGAACAAATTGGTAGTGCAGAGACACTTTGTAATACAATGATTCTTATAATATTAATAAGTGCATTATACACAATACTTTTAGTCTAAAATAATCACTCGTGATTGCTTATATGATCCAAAAAAAAGTAGCTACTTCCCTCATGCTAAGACTGGCATCCATTATGATGAAACAAAAGGCTTCTGGCATCAATAAGAAAGATCCATTAATATGAAGGGGGGAAAAACTATACTGAAGCTACAATTGGAGTTATTGACAAATAATTTATCATTGCCATGACCTTTGTCCTCACAATAAAACTTTGTGATCAGGAATTCTATTACATCTTCAAGTTAAGATTAATTAGGCATACATATAATAGAATGACTTATAGGCATGAAATGTAAATCAGTATTATATAGCTGAGTATTGTAACTGAGCCATTTCATGCATGGACGTTAGTGAATATGAATTGACTTGCTGAATTTATTCTTAGTCATCTTAGCCATTAATGTTTCTGATTATTTTGTTCTATTCTTCTGTCTCTTAAAAATGGTATCCTCCAGGCTACCCTCACCTATGGCAGCACGATGAAACTGATCAGTGTTTTTTTTTTGTATTGGTCGGTCAAAAATTAAATTACGATATAATAGCACAACTAGATGGAATACTATAATGAGAATTTTTTTTTTTTAATGATTACAATAAGAGCCTCCAGTTACTCAAAGACTTTTGTCTGCATTCGTTACCACAATTAGTACCAAAAAAAAAGTCCAAAATATTGGCACATGCCCCCCCCCCCCCCCCCCCCCATCCTCACCCACCTCATCTTCCCCCCACTGGTATTACACTGCAGGAGTTCTGGTTCACTAGTGGTCAAAGACCCAACCATCCTTGGCAACCTCCTTGATTTAGAAAACCCTTTACCTCTAAGACCCTTCCCCCCCCCCCACTTAGCGGTAGTAATGTAGCCCATTGTTATTTGGAGCGACTGCAATGCATGCGAGTAAATAGGTAAACTACTGCACGGAGCAGTAAAAAGCCGTGCAGCTAGATAAGTTTATTATCATCTGCAGTTTACCAGCAATATTTTCAGATTTTTATTTGATTAGGCTACCCTTTACCTTTTCAGATTTTCATTTGTACACTTTGAATAAGCTACCCTTTACCTACTTGCATGCAAGTAACAAAACAAAGACTTGATTTATTGTTTGGGTGAATTCAGGTGTCAGTAATGAGTAATGGCAACAGTCAAGCAGTGTCCAGTTGATGAGTTATCTGAAAAACACAATATAAACAATCAAAACTTATTACATTTTTTTATTGTTATATCATAATTATTGCATATACAATTATAGAATGAATAAAGTGAAATCTCAACAAGTAAAAAGGAAAAAGAATGAAACATTTCTAACAACTAATGAGTAAAAGTTTTACAACTAAATGCTTAATTCCAATTAATGTTATTAAATAAAATAATTACAGAGGTATTAAAACAACATGTATCAACTCAGTGGGAAAAAATCAGCAATCAATGTCTGAAAGCATATTATTATTTATTTATTTATTATTATTATTATATTATTATTATTACTACTATATTATTATTATTATTATTGTTGATTCAGTCATATTTCTAAATTTTAGGAAATAACAGCCAATATTGTTTAAACAAACACACCTGACGTTTTGATTTATTATTATTATTATATTTTAATTGTTATCATTATTTTATTGTTAATTCCTTCTGTACTTTAGTCTGATTTTAAGTGAAATCTACATCAGAGGTTTAATGAAACACCTTATGTGGTTATACAGTAAATTGCAACACCCCAGTATACCTTAACCTTATATCAAAGTGTAATGAAACACCCCAGAGGTATTTCAAAGCACCAAGGGGTGTTTCAATACACATGGGGTGTTTAATCTCGTGACAGGGAGTATGCAAACACCCCCCATGGGATGTAGCTAAACACCCCATTTTTAACAGTGTATTCTTATGTTTTGTGAAGCAGCTTCTTGGTCCAGTTCACATACAGATTTGTCCTGATAATTCGACTAGTGCACTAAAAAATGGAGATAAAAGTTACAGGTCGCTTACAAGGGAAAAGCTATGCACTAGTTATGCTGCTATATCTACTTTGAGGGAGTCCTACCAGCTACTCAATGACCAATTTGGCATAACACTTGAAAGAGTAGAAACCTCGAGACAAGAAAGTAATAAAATAAAATAATGCTGCATTCCTTCATGTGCCTACAGCAAGGCATTACATGCAAAAGTGACTGGAGACCAAGTCTCCTTGTTTTAAAAATGTTTTTGATTAATACTGTATAGGATTGCCAAAATCGTTATCAAAAGTCAATATTTTCCAACATGTTTGGTTCGAGGGCAGTTTGAGAATAAGGACGTCACGTTCAAGCATCACATTCAGAACGAGCATAACGTGTGGAACTATCTTTACTTCATTGTTCATCTACTCACCAAGGACACGACAGAGTTCACAGGACCTGAAAGCTACATCTACAACAAGATTCAACCTTCACGTATGTAAGTACAGTTAAATTGAGAGGAGAAGGAAGGGGTGGGGTGGGGGAGGGGCTAGAGAAAGGAATGTGTTTGGTTGTTTGCTTGTGGTTGTTGTAGCTGTTTTGGCTTTGATTTTTTCATTTTCGTTTCGTTGTTATGTATTTCACATGTTATTAATGTGCTTCATATCTTCTATATTTACATCCTTACTAGTTTTAAAGTCATTAGCTAAAATACTGAGAAATTATTGAATTTTTCGCAATCTTTCAGTTTTCTGTCTATTACTCATAAAATTAAAATGTTATATATCAAGAGATGTCTTAAAAAGATAGTTTATACACGGATTATAAATTCTCTAATGATGAAGGTTACACTTTGCTTTATCTTACCTAGATTCATTTGAATGAGAGACTTTCAGTGGAGCCATTATGAAGAAACTTTATTGCGTACTCACTCAGAGAAAGTTTCTTAATATGAGACATTTTGAACTCTAAAATGTTGTTGAATAGATTGTTTCAGATGAGCTATTGTTGTTGTTGTTTTTAAGTTTTATACGAGTATCGTGGGAAAATAATAACTGATGTGTTTGTGTTTGTGTTTATTATGTTAGAATGTGTCTTGTGTTCATTATATGACCAGAAGACGGCAGATTTGGAGTGGTTTCCAAGGTTACGCTGCATGTCTCTGGCCACAGACGATGGTCCCGAGCAAGAGCAGAACGAGCTCAAGGAGCTGCAGAAGAACATGGCCATAACTACCCAAGTGTGGTTAAGGCCCTCTCAACCCAGCTCAATGAACTCAAAGACAGCGTGTGTGTGTGTGTGTGTGTGTGTGTGTGTGTGTGTGTGTGTGTGTGTGTGTGTGTGTGTGTGTGTGTGTGTGTGTGTGTGTGTGTGTGTGTGTGTGTGTGTGTGTGTGTGTGTGTGAGTGGGGAGGGAGGTGAGGTGAGGGGGGCATATTTGATTTATTAGCCATCTATTCCCTACTCTTTTTAAAGGACATTTGACCCCTCCCCCTCCCTCCCCCCTCCCATTTTCGTCCAGCGAACTTTCCACCAGCGGAAGAACCTTCGCAAGCATCTGCCTCAAGACCGTAACATGACCCTCTAAAAGAGCAATACTAGGTCAATCAACATGACCCGAAACTGGTTTAGTTTTGCTAGCAAAACTAAACCAGTTTCGGAAATGAAATAAAATGAAAATGGTTTTGTTGTTTTATTTGATTTTCATTCCCTGGTATTTTTCATTATCTGGTCACCCTATCATTCACGCCTCATTTATTTGAACTCATTACATCTACTCAGTATTATTATTATTATTATTATTATTATTTATTTATTTATTTTTTTGCTAGTTCTATTCACTTTTTTTTTTCCTTTTAATTTTTTCCTTTTAATTTTTCAGTTTGGAATACATAGACTTAAAGCTAGCTAGAGTAGCTTGTAGGCATTATCAAATTGAATCATATGAACTTTTGTCTTTCAGTTTATTTTTCCATCAGAGGGTATGCTTTAGTAGATTGCCAAGGATAGTAAGATCTGTCACTTGTGAACCAAAACGATATTATGAACAGCGGGGGAGGAACAGGGGGGGGGGGGGGGGGGGGGCAATATTTTGGACCAGCTATGCCAATTGTGTGAAAGAACACAGACTTAGCTCTGGTAGCTTTAACTTAATACTACACGACATCTAGTTGTACGTTTTTATATTGCACTTATAGTTTTGCCAAACCAGTACAAAATAGCTTACCACTGCTGATACTAAATGCCTTGAATTATTACAAACACTTTAACAATCACTGATCAGCTTCATCCTGCTACCATGTGTGAAGCAGACAGTGATATAATATATAGCTATCTTTGCAATTTTGTGTGTGTGCATGTGTGTGTGTGTGTGTGTGTGTGTGTGGTGGGGGGGGGGGGGGGGGGGGGAGGAAGAAGCACCATGGTCTGTAGCTTGAGCTGTGCTACAAATATAATTAGAATGCTAGGAGTATGTTAATTTTGTGCTGTTTAATATATTCCATTGTTGTTGTTTGCTGATTGGGCACTTGCCACCACAAATTATAAATGCATGATAAGCAAGCAAGCTAGGGACTTGCATTTGGGAATGTCCACATCAATTTTATCCATTACTTCTTTTGACATTGCTCTAATAATGCATGTATTTTGCCCAAGTAAACCAAAATTTCTTCTGTGAGATCTTGAGACAACATTGATTGATTTCCTGAGTCTCTAATTTCTTGAGAGTTGAAGTAGCTAGATATTTATAGCTATAAAGACTTAGACCAACTGAATCAAAGTGGGTGACTACATTAATTTTGTAATGTTCTACCCACATAGAGTTACCAGGTATGCAATGTGGTGCTGGCCAGAACAACCACGGCCATACTTGGTTTCACAGTTCCTGGGTAGCTTATGTCAGCTGCCTACTGCAGTGTTTGGTGGACAGTTGCTCCCCTCCCTCCTCACCACCCAGCATGATGCTGTTACTTCCATAAAAGGAAGTGGTTATCTGCAGGGGCCACACGGCTGGGCACTCTTTTAGCATAATAACATAATAACAGATGAAGTAATAATGCTGCTATGAATATATGGTACAGGGATACCCAAAGATTTCACACAGTTCTGTACATAGGATGATTATCTCATGACACTATTGGACATTTTCAAGCAGATTAAAATTAATAAAAACGTATGTTGTGCACCCAGTAATAAAGATAATATTGCAAGTCCTAAATGTACTTGCTTGAAGTAAGTTATTTTATTTGTTTGTTTGTTTCATGTGTTGAGGATCTTGTTTTGACATAAGCTGTAGTGTTGTTAGGGCACAACCATGTATAAGTGGCATATTTAAAGTGCCATACAAAGCCCATATTATCAGAGAATTATAAGAGGTCCTGCTCTGTTTATACTATTATACCCCAACTCTCTTCTGGCTTTGGGACAGTTTAATTACTGCTACATTGTAAGTAAAAGCCAGTAATAATATTTAAATGGCACCCTGATGTTGTTGTTGCTGTTTTCATTCTTGCCACATGCTCATATTCTGTGGAAAGAAAAAAGTTGGGTAGGTGTGTAGTTTATAAGTTTGCTTGACTTTATTTTAGTCCAACCAGTTGAAGCTCACCAGTAAACACAACCTGTTACAAAAAAAAAAAAACGTAAATAAAATGCGCGCGCTCGACAATATTATTGCGCGCGAAAATGTTTAACTTTACCGCTACGTGACGTCACAATTATGTATATATATCCATCACCATGCACTTTTCTGGCCATGAGATTTTTATTTACAAGAAGTGCGGTGAGAGCTTTCCTTGGAGTGCACCTACTAGATACGTTGCAACGTCTGAATCTCTCCGCCACGTCAACTCGGAATGCGACTGCGTTTCCTACTCGCTGGGCTGTGTTGCCAGCTCTTGAGCTTGCACTGGCCCTGCTCCGCTAAGGTGGAGCTCTTTCACTTCCCCCTAGTACAGTTTTGCGAAGTCGCTTGCTTGGAAGAAACTGATGATGGCACCGTAAAAATCAGAACAGATCCTCCTATTCCTTTCTATGGAAAATCAACGCTTAGAACTGTGGACGTAAGTTGTACAATGTACTGCTATATAGCTAGACTGCAGCCTTTGAAATGTAAGCTAGCAACAATTATTAGCAGCTGCTTTTTTCCCCCTTTCAAGCTTACAGTCTCCTCTATGCATGTGCCTAAAATTCTTTTCTTTTCTTTTTTCATTTGTATTTCCAACTGATAGCTAATTTGAAGCATTTGTGGTCAGATGAAACCATTGGCTGGCATGGTTGGAGTAGGTTTAGCCACTAGAAAGTAAGAGTCTAGGTATGTCTACTACTAATCTACAGAAGGAGCTGCAATGTTTGCTGTGTTACTACTTTAGTGGAGTACAAACTCAGCATGAACTACCATTGACTATTGTTTTCCCTATAGTAATAGCAGCCAATTGTGCTACAAAGCTATTGAGAAATTTTCATTTTTGATGTGAATTATATTCTTGCTATGGTGTATTAGATGCATGTGAATTAACTAAATTGTTTGTGAAGATATTGTGCATTTTGTAATAATTTCTTCTTTCAAGTTTCAAATTGTGTTTATTTCGAGAGCTAAGCAAGTGTTGCCAATCAGAGTTGAGAGTGGGCAAATACAGTGCATTCGAGCGTAACCGCATTATGATCTGAAAGACTTACTTTAGAAAACACTTGGGAATATTCACTTTCAGTAGTAATAGACTGTGGCGGACGCTTCATCGAGCAGAGATCAATATTTTGACTTGCAAGATTACCACATGCACCAGCAGTTCTATACTTGAGTCCTTAGAGCACACAAACACAAGTTATCATTTAAGTTTTAAAGATTTTTTTTGAAGTTATAGAAGAAGCCGGTATAAACAAGCACTTCTATTGTTTTCCTTCCATTCGATCCTCTGTCTTCCCTCTTCAGTGCATCCATTGATGTTATCCACTGACCATGTGGTCTTCTGACTCGTCCCTTAAGAGTGGTCATGTTTTCTTTATGTCCTTCATTTTCCTTCCTTTCTCCTTTCTTTCTCATTAGCATGGATCTGTATAATCATAATCACTTAGGCTGTAACATCCCTGACTTTGGACTAGTTTTGCTGGAGTAGTGTTCTATCTTCAATTTCACTATCACATCACTACTATCAGTGGCTATGGAAAGTCCTTATAAATGGATTAATTAGTTGAGATTCGTAGTAATAGGGAACATCTTATGTATTTAAACAATTCCCACCAAAAAGTGCAACCCTGATACGGTACTTGTTAGAGGAGCCAGCAAGTCATTATTACCTTTTAAGTAATGATTTTCCTGAGAGAGAGAGAGAGATTAACCCATTAGCTGCTGGACTTTCATATCAGACAGAAATATTTGGGGTTCCTTTTTTCACATGTGCACAATACGTCTATTGTTCACAGACGAGGGCATAATGGGGCGGGTCATGTTCAGTGAGTACAGAAACAAGCCTCCTCTGCCAGAATCATTTAGAAATTAGCCTTTGAATCTAAGAATTCCGGAGGCAAAGTGTTGATCATTGGACAATGCCGATGATGTTTACTGCAAGGAGGGGCATATAGTCAGATGATGTTTACTGCAAGGAGGGGCGGGGCATATAGTCAAGCTTTCCAATCATGAATACAATAATTTGAAATCTGGTTTTTAATTGTCAAGTGTATTTCTAACCGCATGTCTTCAACATTCATTAAATTCTTTTGTGAGAGATTATCTGTGGTTCACTGCATAATTGAGGGATATGGTACATACTGACCCGGGCAAAGGAGACCCTGTCGGCTCTAGGTGTTAATGGTTGGAGTGTCAGTTGCGGTAAATCAATGGAGGCAAGCCTTTGTTTGTATCTCATTCCAAATTAACACTTCGTCGTCATCCATTCTTCTTTCTTTTTCTGTCCTCGTAGTTCAGTTGAATGCAAGAGCCCACGCTTTGATGGGTTATTTGCATAATTACAGTAGTAGTAGTAGTAGTAGTAGTAGTAGTAGTAGTAGTAGTAGTAGTCCGTGGAGCCTGAGAGCCTGGCCATGCTGGGATTAAGAGGACTAGGAGGGGCGTGTGGAGTATGTGCTGGTATTTGAGAGGAGTGGGTGTTTGTCTGGGAGAACAGATGCTAGATCCACAGTCAGGAATCTGGTGTGGCAATCACTTAACTCCTGCCTCTTTGAAGTCGTGTTCGAGTATTATTCTCCGGTTGTTTGCACTTGTTGCTTGTCTTATTGGTCCTCTCTGTACGAGAGGCGCCACTAGTCCATGGGCAGCTAGCAACGGAGTTCGGATGTTCGTCATATTTAGAAATACTGCATACATACATACATACAAGTCCACTTGCATTTGTACATTTCACTTAATTGATATATTAGCTGAAAGTTGTTATTATTATTATTATCATCATCATCATCATATCATCATTTCACCCGCCTTGTATTGCTTTATCTCTCCAATTACCTGATTTCACACTCCATCTATTGTTTTACATTTAGACACCTTATTGTGTACACCTTGGAATTCAACACAATCACTGTAACCATGGCTACAAGTGACCCGTGCTATAAATAGCTTGTGGTGGTGGAGATGTTCCGCTAGTAACTTTAGAGCATCGATGGCCTCTGAGCCTTGAGCGGTAGAGGAGGAGTTGTGTAGTGAGGCTGGCTGGTTGAAAATTTTGAAGGGGGTTTGTGGATTGTTTTGAGACTGGTTAATTTCTGCAATGAAAGTTAAAATATTTTTATTTTAGCAACTTCAAGAATCGAGTGGCTGTATGTCTGCTTGTTTATGTGTATGTGTGATCACCTTTCCCTCTCTAGCAATAAAATTTAAAGAGTCTATATTGTAGTGTGTATAAATGTATGAGTTTATGTGTATATAATATATGTAAGTATTTTTCATTCGGTCAAATATTTTCGCCTTAACTTGATGTGGCTGCGTGTGGGTTCACTGTGTCGGTTACAAGGCTGACAATATTACATTGGTACCTGGTCCTCACTGGTGTTGGCACTAAAATTATATTTCATAATGTGAATAGAATAAAGTTGACTTCACAATCTAACAGATTTTAATGTATACCCTCATCAACTCACTAGCACACGCATACATACAGCCAATCGATTGCAGAACAAACCTTTTTGTATGAAATAACAATGGCATTCCTAGAAAATAGAGCATTTCCTTTTTATAGAATTGTGTGTGTATGTGTTTATTTATCCTTCTTGCAGCGGTTGTTGACCAGGCAGCGAGTTGCTAGGCTTGCTGTTTAGCATTTAGCCAGAGCCTGCTGTCGCTACAATTAGTTGTAGTGTACATGGAAGATGCAACTGGTCTGACCTGCTCTTGTTGAAAGGTTGTTTGAGACTGTGTTGTGAATAGAAAGTGAAGGATACAGAGTGAATGATGGCTGTCTATTGATCAGGTGTACTTTTGCTTCAGCAGAGGCAGCATGAAGATACGAATGGAATTGGAATTGAAGTAGGTTAGAATGGGAATGAAATGTTGCATAGCTTCCAAAGAGGTGCAGTAAGAGGGCTTTAAAACTAGGGAAATATAGAAGATGTAACTCCTTGAGGAAGAGGTTAGTCCAGAGATGAAGTTTGGAGAATACATCTAGGCTTTTTTTTTTTTTTTTTTAACATTGAGTTGGGGTGGTACCCCTCTAACCCTGATGCTGTCTTCTAAGTGTCTCCAGCCAGTGGGGGGTGGTGTGGTCAAGGTGGTGTGTATGCCTGTGGTTGAAGATTATCCAAGTAGCCTAGCCTATGAATATCCAGTGGAGTAGCTCTGCTTCATTGCTCTGATGATTGTGTAGACTCCTGAGCTGTCCCTGTGGATTACCACCTGCAGAAGCCACCTTACCTCACCCCAAGCTCTATCTGGTGTCAGACATAACTGACAACAGATTCACTCTGAGTCATATCTCATACATATTACAATACAAAGCTCATTTCCCTCATTTTAACCAGTTTGAAAGGAAGTGATTGTGGTTGATTGAGAGTGGGCTGGGGAATTTTTATTATCACCACAGGCCAGTAAATTATGCTGGTGGCATCATGTAATAAGGGACTGTCCAGTACAAGCTTTTTATAGACCAGAGATGTGTGTGTGTGTATGTCTCGGAGTGAGTGTGTGTGTGTGTGTGTGTGTTTACAGTTAGGGACTCTTTCCTTTACTGCTGTCCTTACTCAAAGGTACTCAGGCATATGTCCATTAAGGAAATTTCTCTAGCAGCCAGCGTTGTAAGTAGGAGAGTACCACACACACTGAGTTCATTTCTAATCTATGGCAGTTCCAGGCTGTAACAGTTATTGTATGTCCATAACTAAGATAACTTTTGTAGCTGTATAAACGTGTATTTGTATCTGAGTTGTCTATCCAATGACAGCTTGTATTTATCGTAGCAGTGAGTTGTTTTTTCTCAGAAACCTCGTGCAGTGTGCAGATTAGTGTCTGTGGAGTAACAACAGCCTGAGGGTTCTCATGTCTTAGAGTAACAACAGCCTGAGGGTTCTCAAGTCTTAGAGTAACAACAGCCAGAGGGTTCTCATGTCTTAGAGAACAACAGCCTGAGGGTTCTCAAGTCTTAGAGTAACAACAGCCACAGGGTTCTCAAGTCTTAGAGTAACAACAGCCAGAGGGTTCTCGTGTCTTAGAGTAACAACAGCCTGAGGGTTCTCAAGTCTTAGAGTAACAACAGCCTGAGGGTTCTCAAGTCTTAGAGTAACAACAGCCAGAGGGTTCTCATGTCTTAGAGTAACAACAGCCTGAGGGTTCTCAAGTCTTAGAGTAACAACAGCCTGAGGGTTCTCATGTCTTAGAGTAACAACAGCCTGAGGGTTCTCAAGTCTTAGAGTAACAACAGCCTGAGGGTTCTCATGTCTTAGAGTAACAACAGCCACAGGGTTCTCATGTCTTAGAGTAACAACAGCCTGAGGGTTCTCATGTCTTAGAGTAACAACAGCCTGAGGGTTCTCATGTCTTAGAGTAACAACAGCCACAGGGTTCTCATGTCTTAGAGTAACAACAGCCTGAGGGTTCTCATGTCTTATAGTAACAACAACACCCTGAGACAAGAGCCTTAAGAACCTGTTGACTCTTTATCTCTAACTTCTAAGCAGTGCAAAAACCGTACCATTTCCTTCTTGTGTGAGCTACATAGCTGCAGTGGTGTGAATACTTTTGTGTTCAGTCATTCGATGCTTCTCTGTACTCACTAACTCGACTCTGCTCTCCTTTATCAAGAACCCCACGGTCCATTTGACAATCCTTTCAAAATCGTCACTGGTTCAAGCTGTGAACACTGAGTGGACTATTATCTTGAAGCAATTAACCAGAAAGCTCTGACATAATTCAAGCCTACACACAGCCAGTGTCAAGAGTTCTTTGATGTGGTGTGATGGATGTCATTAGTGATAACTAGAGGAAGAGTATTCACGAGAAACACGCATGTGATAACACACTTGACAACGAGGGCGGAACAGTGACGAGGGGGCGGGGGAGGAAGACTGAGGTTGGCAAGGTGTCTCTTCTTGTGCCAAGGTGCTATCTGAAGTTCGAAAGTGTAAATATTTTTTCTGTACTTTTACCCGTAAGAGAGGATGATAACAATGTATTCTATTATGTTGCCGCCTTATGCGATAATATTTTTAGTAACATGTTAGATATTGGCATGGTGCCTTAAATGATGTACACAATATTCCAAGTGAGGGTCTTCCCTTTGGGATATAGATTAATAAAGCAGAGTTGAAATGGAACTCATTCTCCTGCTCTCCTTTTAAGGCCTATCAATACTCCACTGGCACTGAGCTTGTGAAGTGGTGGGCTCGGGTCGTAGTGTAGACATTTATGTGTCTGCCCTCTTCCCATTGTAGTGGCATGGCTATAATCGCTTATGAATATTGCTGAGTGTGTTTTTAGTGGGCATGCCCAGAGGGTGGCTGTCGTCATGGCAATCCACTCATGTGGTCCTTATGAGTTTATAATCCCCTGTACCAAATGCAGGACAACATCAATCAGGTCTCCTTGTGGGTTAACACATGTGACAGTTGATTCTGCCAGTGGCACTCCGTGGTTGTAAACAGCCTTATGATGAGGTCTCTGTGGATCTGGCCAGCTCTGTCTGAGTCATCAATCTGCCTTTTATTTCATCTGGTCCCTCTAATCTTACAATATTATTAATAGTATTTTTAGTGAAGGTACATTGTTATAATCTAATTATTCATTTGAGAGTGAATGTAATGTAAATTATATTTATTGTATTATGCTTTCATTTATTGTTACTTTCTGTTCAATCGTTTGTTCTTAATTTGTGGACTGGTTTAGGTGCCCAATAAAACTTGGGTTCAGTCCTTGTCATTGGTTCCCTAACTGATACATAAGCTAGGTTCCTGTTGTACTATTAAAAGCTAACAAGTTGAAACTCCATCTTCACAAGCTATGACTCGAGGAAGAAGAGGTAGACCAGACGTTTAATTTGAATCAAGCGATGCACCATCGTCCAATAATTAGCATTAATTATCTAATCTTGCTCTTTGTCATCTACCACTCAGATTCGTTAAGTCTGTCGGTACAAAGAACGAACACTTGTCCGTGTTGTACATAATGGACCCATTACCCGAGTTGAAATTTAATTAGCCAACATAATGAGCTCAACATGAACGGGAGTATTGTTGATCAAAGGACAGGAACTTTCTCAGGTGAAGCCTCCAGGCAGAGATTGGAAGCTTCTTCTTCAGGCAGAGATTGGAAGCTTCTTCTCCAGGCAGAGATTGGAAGCTTCTTCTCCAGGCAGAGATTGGAGGATTCTTCTCCAGGCAGAGATTGGAAGCTTCTTCTCCAGGCAGAGATTGGAAGCTTCTTCTCCAGGCAGAGATTGGAAGCTTCTTCTCCAGGCAGAGATTGGAGGATTCTTCTCCAGGCAGAGATTGGAAGCTTCTTCTCCAGGCAGAGATTGGAAGCTTCTTCTCCAGGCAGGGTTTGGAGGATGTTGATTTAGGCACTTCTGAATGGGGTTGCTATTAGCCTCTCGTATGCCAGTCCCGATGCTATCATGGGTGTGGCTTCCTTATGAACGTCGGGCAATTACTTTCACGGATGAGAGATTTGGTATATGATAGTTATATCCCTCAGTGTTGAGATCCCGTCTGCTACTAGCTGGTTTTGTTGCTCTAATGTTCGAAGAGGGAAGGAGAGTTTGTATTTGTCTTTTTATATATATTTATTTTATTGCCCTTGATTAATTAATTAACCCCTCCCCCTCCCTCTACTGTTAGCTGATATACATAAATGGAATGGTTTAAAAAAGCAATTAATGAGTTCATTCTTATTTATGCAAAAATCACTAGGAGTGTGTTTAATAATAATACATGACTCAACTTGTTTTAATTGTTTTTGCCTGCAGGCTCACGTCAACGGAATCTTATCGTTTGATGTCAATTTGAACGTTCATTATAGAGATATAGCTCTCAGCACAAGCCTAAATAGCGCAGCTGTGGCCGTATTCTATCATGATGCGGACCTTCGGGGCACTGGCATGGTGTATCACTTGGAATCAACCAACCATACCTCCTATGCTCGTGCTAACGAGCTCATCAGACTGGGGTTCATGGATGCTGGGGATTTTCAGACCCGCAAGATGATTGTGACTACTTACTATAAAGTGGGCCACTTTTATCGTGGAACGGAGTTGGTAAGTGGGCGGGGTTTAAGTGATTGCTCTCGGATCGGGGAGGAGGGGGTGGGAAGTGGAATAGTTGATGAAGAGGAATATCATATGCGGTGCAGTTGTTTATCGGGCGTGCACTCTCGCAGTAAAGCTTTGGTATGTGTGAATTCCCCCAAATATGCAGGCGCGTGAATCTAATTATGTCTCATTCTCCCAGGGGGACCTTCAGCTGAGTCATATTCACACTCCAATCTGTCCCGACATTTTTTTTTCTTTAACCTGAGGCTACTCATTAGATGATGACATCATCACATGACTGTGAACATATGTGTGAGGAGTAGATCAGAGGTCAGCCGGTGTTCATCATTCTGCTAATAGATGCTGTTAATGAACTAGCATGAATGGCATCCACTCTGTGGGTACCACTCTATGAATATCGTTAACATTGGGCTAAGGTTCTCTCTAAATGGGAAGGATTACACATATTTCTATGAATAACACACACACACACACACACACACACATGCCACTCAAGTTTTGAGTTAAATGCAAAAGAGAACAATGCACCTTTCTGTCTAGCTGACTACAGAATTGAGGGTTTTTTCCCTCTAGCATCAGTTAAATACGTAGTCCATGGATGATTCGTCATATATAGCTAGTTCTTAGCTATGCACTAATAGCACTGAAGTCACCCCTAGTGATAACGATTACTTTATAGAATTTGCAAATAATAGTAACTCTTTCGTAGTTTTATAATTATTTAAAGATTTCTGGTGTTAATTTTAATCAAGACGTTTCTGCTTTGTGGACCCTTCTTTACAGAGCAGGAACATCTCGATTAAAATTTAACACCAAAAAATATTTAATATATATATTATATATATATATACGAAAAAGTTGACATTGCTGTTATCCGTGAATTCTATACAATATTTACATCGTAAGAAATGTCTCTCTCTCTACAATAATTACTTTACTTTAAAACTAATATTCGTAGCAGGAGTCATCAAATGCTTCAAAATGTTCCTCAACTTTTACAGGCAAAATGATTTCATCATTGTGAAGAAACCTTGCACAAGTTTTCTCTGCTCTACTTTGTACTTTGACATCTTTACTGTAGTAATCCTACTGGTACATAACTGCACTCACACATGTTCTGCTGTATCTACGTGATAGTCCAAGTGTCCTCAAGAATTCCTGCTGTGTACATGTAGTGGTGACAGCTATGTCACATCATTCTCACTTTCCCGGGTATCCAGCGGGCTTCATTACATGCCTAGTAACAGTGACTCAAAGTGCCGGTAAGTCCGCTAAGTTGTACTTTCGGTGCACTGCTATTAGTGCCATGTGCAAGTGACACAGTATGTATGTCAGGTGACAGACTGACCTGTGTCACTTTACAGGAGTTAGGGCAAGTCATCCCGACATTTCTGACGCTGACTTGCATGCCTGACTCGATGCTTTAAAGGCTTCTGGGAGTAACTCTGTGTGTATGCGTGTGCGTATGTTGAGCTAGCACCTTTGTGTAATAGTCATAATTCAAGCCTGCCATGGGCGTGAGTTAAAGACTGTGTAAAGATGAGGCACTCTGGTGCTCCTGTTGTATATGTTGTATTATATATGTGTATCTTTCATGAATTGTGATGTGGTGGGCAGTTAGTCACTAGCTATATATATATATATATATATATATATCAATTCGTAGAACATGTGTTTTCGGATGGACAGTGATTCGGTCCAAAATTCAGTTAAGCAAACAACAAACTGTAAGATTAGAGGAATTGAAGTTGAATTTAACTTTGGAGAGCAAAATGTTTAAAATAGCGTACCCATGTTGACATGTTGCTGACAGTGATGTTGCTGTGTTGTTGCATGCCGATGAAGCTGTGTGACAGCCACTCCTTCATCAATGTCGGGTTCTTTTCCCATGTAGCTTGGCAGTATGCCTCGTTGGGTCCGTAAAGGCCCTGGCATTCCAGCCCATTGATAAACGAGTGAACTGTCATTTCACGCTGGGGCTGCGTTAATCACACGTGGGAGGATAGGCAAAGGAAGGTAGGGAGACCCAACACACCGACTTGACTCCTCCTTGGCAATGATGCAGTTCATCGTGGTCTCCATGGCAACTGTTGCTATGGTGACCATCCCACAATATCGCTATCGTTTCCAGTACTAGCATTACCTTTGGCGTTGTATTTGTTTGTTGTGCGGCACATTTTCTGTTTTGGAAAAGTGTTTATTGATTCTGAGTTTCAAATTCCCCAGAAACATTAGAAGTTTGTCGCTGTTTTAAAAACCTTCAGGAAATCCCAGCCGATTCAGCAGTGTGGTCAATTGCAGCTTGCAATGTACTAATATTTAGTTCATAGACTCATTCATCCATTCACTCAGACACAGTTAGCTTCATTGTTGGCCAGAAGCCCTTGCTTACAAAGATTTCTTTTGTCCCATAAATTCCATTACCTACTTAAGGATTTGTCCAGACAGTTGGTAAAAGGATTATTAAAACTGCCTAGTTTGCAGGCAATTGGTGGCTTCGAGTTTAATGTCGTAAACCACTTCATGAATGGATTGAATAGGCTCTACTAGACTCTGACCTTCTAAAGTCACTGAGTTAGTGTTCTGGTCCACTCCAACGTGTGCCCTCTGCCAAGTGAGTCTAGTGATACAATGTAGAGTATTACGCGAGTATACTTTAGTATGCCCCTAGTAATTAGCTTTGGTTGTCTTAGCGTTGCTTGGCATCCCAGTGTTTTGAGAAATAACAAGAATCACAGGAAACCTGTGATACACATATTGTTTAGTTTACACAATGACTGCCATTCATGGCATATCAACACGTGAACTTGCTTTCAGAATTAAGCACCAAGTGGTGTAAACCTCAGCACTACTATATGCTGGCTAGTTATTACAAAGACCCCAAAAATGATTTATCTGGAGTAGTATCAATATGAAAATGCAAATGTGTAGCTCATGCAAGTCGACATGTAAAGCTTGAGCAAGTCAGACATTAGTGCTGTCTTCAAAAGAGAAGTTTAACATACTAACTAGTGCACTCACCTCACCGGTAGTATGGCCTAAAACCAATTAGATTTTTCTGAAAAAATACGTCGAAACTAAAAAAAAAAAGGGGGGGGGGGGGGGGACTTAAATTGTCCATTGCAACATTTTCATGCTTGTTTTAATCTTCGGGATGCCACCATCTTCAAGATCCGCTTATTGTTGTGTGACAGAATGACTGACTGACAGACTGAGTACTGTAACACTCTCGCGCATGCACGCCGAGGGTTAATAAATGAAGGTATCATAACAACATAGAGATAGTGGATTTGTATACATAAATAATATATATTATTATATACACATATACATTAAGACCTATAAAAATGTCCTCACAACTATAGTATAATTTACAGTGTTCTAATATTGAAGCTTTTTTTTTAGTACGGGTGAGCCCAAGCATTTTTTTTAGCAGTTTAGCTAACATGTATAACATGGCTGACTACCATGTTGACTGTTCATTGCTTTAAACAGTGGAGCCAAACAAGAAATTAACATGATGTCGTGGTCACCACAACATATAACATTAACTGCTAAACAAGACTCGAGAATTTCCTCCTACGCCCCTCACCCTATCCACACAAATATACTTTCTAAAGCAAAAAAAAAAAAGTGCCATCTAGATTCAACACGGTTGCTTATAGCAACAGATTTAGACTTGCAGACAATCACTAGCATCCATTGTTGGCCTTCTTCGTGCATCTCAAGACTGCAACAATCTAAGGAGAAATGTAGCAAAAGAACTCGTTCGCTGTGTGTCTTGCTATTAATTTGGGAATCTTGCAATAGTTAATCAGTTGTTGTTGTTGTTGTTGTTGTTTTTTGGTTTATTTTTTGTTTTTAATTTCTTCCTTTTCCAGCTGTGTTGTTATTTGGTGTTGTATTCAGCTCTCCCCTTCCCCCTCGTCTATGTTTACATCTGCATCGGCCGTCCTAGTTAAAACTTGAAAACATTTAATTGCTTTTATTGTGTATGTGTCAATTGTTACGGGTGGCATATCAAAGCATGTCCTAATAGTGAATGCTCGCTAAAATTCCAACCAATCACTACATCAGTTTCTACTTCATTAGGGGTGGGTCTCTACGTCTCGATCACGTCATGTTTTCTCTCCATCAATTAGGGGGCACGAGTGTCCTTCTTTCATCACCATGGCTTCTGTTGTCGTGGAGTACAACTACCACAGGTCATACTGTGTCCGCATTACTCTTGCTTGGTAGTATGTCAGAGTTGTAGAGACAATATGTAGGAGTCCAAAATGATATATTCTGTGGGAATTATTGTTCTAGTTTCATATTTTTGCTATTTGTCTTCGCTTCTCAATCTTTCAATATTTCGAATGCACACCGTGACTGACTTGATTTGGACAAAAAACTTTCCAATGTTGTGGTTTATTTGTGTGAGTAGAGATTAAGCAGTCAAAGAAACTACGTCCAAAAGTTTGTAAAGTTTCACAAACACTCGTTATATCAGAAAATACACAGAAATTTAAATATTGGCTTTCAAATATCCAGAAAAATAAAAACTTTAATTCCAGTGGCGAATTTTTGAGGTAGTACGAGACACGAAAGGAAGCGAAACTGTCGGGTCAGTGGATGTGTAAAGGAAGTGAAAATGCCATAGGAAGTGCTGGGGGAGGATGGGTACAACTCACCCACTTAGGTACATGCCCCCAGGCTAACTAAGCAAGAAGTGTAGTGTGTGTGTGTGGTATATATATATATATATGTATATAATGGGACTAAATTGTAATTTTGTCAGTCAGGACAGATGTGTAGAGTTTCCATAAGCTGGCACTGGACAATACAAATTGGAATGCAGTTCAAATTCTTACGTGATTATTTAATGGACTGTACCCACTTTTTACCCATTAAAAACTTAATTGAGACAGAATTCTTAGAATGTGGGCTCCATTTGAATGTCGAGTCACTAGCCCACCACCCACTATCCTAGTCTAGCATTGTAACTACTGGATCCAGTCTGTGCTGGTAACTACAGTGAGGTTGGCAATTTCTTTCCTCTTACTGTACTTCCTATTAATTATGTTTGGGAAATTATTTTGAATATGTAGGAAGAAGTTAAATTAGTTCATTAGAACAGAAACAAGTACTGTTTATGTAAGTCCTTCCTAAAAAGTGGCAGTCTTTTTTTTTTTTTTTTTTTTTTTGTCACAGTCAATTGGTGGCTAATCCAATTTTAGTCTCCTCCATTTGCAAAGTGCCTCAGGGGAAGTTTGGGGAGGTTTTTGGTATGTGCCTTTGAGTGTGTGAAACTAGTGTGGCACGCAAGGCTGGCTTAAAGCTGATCCCACATATTGGCTCCACCCCCAGTTGGCTCCGTCTAATAATAATCTCATCTTGTTTATTATGTTGTTTTAGCTTAACACTTATCAAAGTGCCATAGTCACAGACTACCAACAAACTTACCTCTTCCTCCTCTACCAGGATATCCAATGGCTCAATGCTTCTCACTTTCCCCGTAAAGCTCAAGTTGGAATTTATGCTGGAGACTCCACCCATTTCTACGAACTCCCGTATAGTAGCACTCCGAACCTCACCAAGCTGACTGAGTACAGCAACATAGGTGTTCCAGGGATGTCCCTTTACCGGATATCTGGCCGCTCAGTGGAGCCAGGAGGCTGTTCTCAAGGTGAGCAGGGCGGGATTTAGGTCAAGTGATTTTTACTTGAATAAAAATGGCATCAAATTAGCTTGTATGAGAGTGGTTTATGTCTGAGAGAGAGAGAGTGTGTGTGTGTGTGTGTGTGGTGGAAGGAGGTTAAGAAGTGATGTTTTGATTAATAGTTAATTAGTAAATCTATTCCTAATGCCTTTAGGAATTAGCTTATACCAATTAACAGTTGTGTTAACATGCTCCTACTGCAAGAGGGTGTTTAAAGGCATGAGGAATTTACACTTCATTGTTGCCATAGCCACGACGAGTAACACTTGCATTCACAACTCCCTCCCTCCCTCCTCCTTAGGCTATTAGCAGGATTGAACCAACCGTGTCATAAAGGAGCAAACTAATGGGTAGACACAATTTGCCTGAATGGCCTGGTAGTTTGCTTGTTTAACAATAAAGGGAATTGTTACTGTACATACAGAATGGACCCAGTATGACTGTAGGCTCACTCTGCTCTTCATTGCTTGTACCTTGTGCTCTAAGGCCCTGTGTAAAGCATTATATGCTTTAACAAATCTCATTAGTATTGAGTTCAGCCATCCGCAAGACCAGCAATTATCTCTGGCCCACTTTGGGCTAGTGTTTGAAGTGGGCATTATAGACACATTGAACGGGTGTTCAGATTACATGACTTTCTAAAGCTTTAGATATATCATTACCAGCAAATATACACTTCAAAATTGACCACTCTAGTAGTAGTCTGAAGCACCAGCTCTGTGTGAAAAGAAGCAATTTAATGAATTTTTTTTGTTTTTTTTTGTTAGCTACTGTACATATGTGTAGAAAGAAACAGGGTAGAGGAAGAGGCGGGGCAAAAGGAAAAAAAGACTAGAGACAGGGTGCCGGGCACCTCTGTTTATTACAATTGTCATAGCAACAAGACAGTAGTAGTAGGGAGTTGAGGTGAATGGTGTCCTTGTTCCAACTCTTGTTTCCTAGTCTTCTGCTGGAGTAGAGTTGTAATGAAGTACTAGTTTTCGTTGGCTGCCGCGGTCTCTGCTAATCTCATTAAACTGGACCTTCAATGGGCACCAGCTTGTTCTCATACAAGTTGATTATAGTATAATTACAGGGGATTGTTGTATCAAAGTAAAGTGGGCACAATACTCGATACTCACTGAAGTCATGTTTCTGAGTAGTCAAGTCTGAATGCCATTGATGAGGGGGAGAGATGAGGTTATCAAAGAAAGAATTTCCCACACGCAGCTTGCTCTGTTCCTGGCTTTAAAAAAGGCAATTAGGAAGTTAAAAATGGTGAATGGTGTAAAGCAAGGTCAACTCCTACTCATGCTCAGAGTAAATATGGAGAAGTTGTTATAGCAATGGCGAGTTAAGGCAGTCAGAGAGTGGATTGTGTGTGTGGGCCAGGTGACTTGTTGGTTTAGTTGTGATGATGATCTTGCTTATCTGGCAATGTTGGGACTCATCTGAGCTAGTATACACTTAATTGTGTGGGTGCTTTAAACTTTAGCTCTTAAATTCCTATCATTAGTAATACAGAAATAACTTCAAGTTCTAGTCAATGTGTTAAATTAGCTATAGATTTTTTTGATTTTTTCCCCTTATTTTGTTTCTTTTTGTTTCTGGGGCTTTCATGTTAATTGTGTGGTAATTTTAGTTACACTAATTGATAATTCTTTATACACCAATTAAGTTTTTAATCTACTTTACTAGGTTCTTGTTTTCTTTCCTTTCTGTAGCTTTTATAATTTCATAACTGTTCTACGTTAATTGATTATATTTTAATTTTTTATCCAAAATTGTCAAAACTTTTTTTTTTTTTTTTTTTTTTTTTTTTACTAGTGCCTATAATCTTGCACATTTGCATTAATAATTTTACACGTAATGATCACCCGTGACACCACAGCTGGGGGGGCATGCTTAGTTGCTATGCAAAGTTTACACAACGCTGAAATATCACACATTCCTCCCATGATCTGACGAGGGTTAATTGGTAAATTGGATTTCCTGGCAGATAGCTTGGAAGTAGTGTGAGATAGTGACGGAGAATGGTGCGAGGTACCTGCCCTCTTGTGGCTATGTCTAAGAATTGGGCACCACGTATCTAGTGTCTGTCAGTCAGTCTGCTTTTCTCTGGCACTCTCAACACTATGGGATGCAAGTAGCAGTGAAACAAATTCTAGATAGGTGAAATTGACATTTTTGACATTTCTACGGGTTTTCATTCCGTGAGATTGATGAAATTTTTGGTAAATGTCACCATACAGTTTTCAGGAGTATAAAATGCTCCCCTAAATAGTCCTTTAAAAATCCCTACAATTAGTACAAGAATACTCTGCTGGACAGCTTGCGGTGACAGAAATCTAATGGGATGGACACTGCATTAACCAAGATGGTTGAAAACCAAAATGGTTGAATGGATCAAGTCCACAAAAACCAAAATGGTTGAATGGATCAAGTCCACAAAGTGCCAAACTGCCCAAGTGCTAGGTCTTGTTGCCAAGGTTTCCTGCCATACAGGTTGTGTGTGATCTGGGAAGAAGTCATTACTTGTGGTCGTTTATTTCTCATCATTGTAGAACATCACACAATGCAGTTCCATGTAGTTGTATGGGACATTAGAGTAATAATTATGTTAGCTGTGTAAAGTTTGTTGTTATTTTTTTAATCTGTTTGCCTAAAAACGACAATTTTGCATTATGTTTATTGGATATGTTTGTAGAGTAAATTTAGTTAAAGTAGAAATCAAATTATTTTGTTGTATCCACTAAAACCTAATTACTACTCTGCTTCGAGATTTTTTTTTTTTAAAGAGTTGACATGCCTTTGGATATCATTGTTCCTATTGTTACGTAAAGTTAGGTGCCCCAGGAAGTCAATTGCTATGTGGATGCACGTCTTTTCCACAGGTAGTCGTGCTAACTTGTGGAGCTAACGGCTCAAAGCATGCTAACTGTTACATAATAGCCTTCGGAGGGTCATGATATTGTCCTTTGCTAAAAATATCCTAGGGTTGGCATTGGGAGGAAGAAACTAGCTGATACATACAGTACACTAGGCTGCATGGGTAACTGTTAGTATCGTGGGTGGCGGTATGGTGATTGTGGTGATGATGATTACTATTACTACTGCTTATTGTGTATTTATCACTTTTTATTACTCTACATTTACTACTATTACTACTACTACTACTATTACTATTATTATTACTACTACTACTATTGTTACTATTACTATCACTACTACTACTGCTACTGCTACTATTGTTATTATGGTCCTGTCATGTTTTTGTTGTTGTAGTTGTCGACTATCCCATGCAAATGTCTCCTAGACAGGGCTCAGAATTAGGAGGCAATGTCGTTCATGTGCAAGGTCCCTGTTTCTCCAGAAACGACACCATACAGGTGCAGTTTGGCGACCGGGACGCTGCTTGTGCCTACATGAGCACATTCCGGGCGGCATGTGTTGTACCGCCTCTGCCCAACCCACGCACGCTGTCCGTCAAGCTGATGGTGAACGGAGTGGTGAAAGGTCAAGTCTTGTACATCACATGTAAGTTATTTGGTTGACTTGGGCAGGAAGTCAAAACATCAGATTAAGATTTAATTTAATATAATATTGGCAATTAAAATTAATTTTTAAAAAAACTGTTATTATCACAACCCAGTTGCTTGTGTTATTGTAGAATGATTCTATAACAACAAACAACACAGGCAACTGGCTTGTGATAACAGAATCACATGTGCATGCTCCCCACGTGTGCTCACTGTGATTAGCCTTACCAGAGCAAGTACATCTCCACGCACATGTATCCCAAATAGTTTAATTATGTGCATTCAACTACATAATTCAACCCACACACCTTCAGACAGAAGCTGTTGCATTAGAAATAAGGAATCTCCACTAATGATAAATTTCAAGGAGCCATTAATATCTCTTACTTGTAGTTGAATTAAATTAGAAGGTGATAAGTTGAATTTCTTATAACTTCATTCCTTCACATATCTTTTTCCCACTATAGTGAGCGCGGACATCTCCTACGGTATTGACGCGGAAAAGGATGCTGCAAGATCTTCCACTCCGCTGTTGCTCTCAGCTTCCGAACAGGTCACTTTGAACTATGACCCCGCCAGCGTTCTACCCGGAGAAACTCCTGGCTCTTACCAAGTAGATGTTCTCCTCTACAGCATGGACGTAGCTAGCGGAGAGTGGGAGGAGCTAGAAGTCATACTAATGAACACACCCAATTCAGGCTCTCTGTCCGTCTCTTTGCCAGAGGTATTGACAAACAGCATCCACCCGATTGCCTTCTTCATTGGAACATCAACATCAGCTTCAACGAGTTCGTCACCTTCTACTGTTCAAGCTCTGAGACAGTCTGGGCTCAGAGCTGGGATTTTTTCATCCATGTTATACTATTCTGCCAACAGGACGTCTCTGGAGTCAACGAGACAGAGTGCGTGTGACAGCTGGTACAACAGTCCGTCTTCTGATGCCACTTTAAGTGCAGTACCCTGCCCGAGCCTCTTGGAACAAGCTGCCCTGCCCACCAGTGGGTTCGAGCTAATGAATTTCACGTCTTTCTTGGGTAGGCGTGGCTATCACTCGCAGTGGCAATCTACCTTTCATCCTGGAGCTCAGGCTTGCTACCAGCAAGTTCTTGTTCTGGATCGCAGGTAAGAAATGAAGAACACTAAGTAGAAAGTTTGCTATGTCATACACCGTTATTTAATAATCCTTCCTTATAAATAAATTCAAAATTTTGACTTAAATAAGGAGTAAAGCATAACAAGTCTATAACTCTCAGTCATTATCATTCTAGTTGTATACTTGTGTTTACTGTACTAATATATTAAGCTAAATTTTAAATTTATATAACATTAGTTTCGCTCTTTGTTGATGAACTACAAGTGACCTTGCCTTGATTCATTAACTTAACCTTCTTCTCTGCAGTTCTTCTAACGCACCATCTCAGCAAGTGTGTTGCTATGGCAACCAGGGGTTTCTGCTCACCGGTGCCCCCGGCGGCGGAGCAGTGAGTGTCGTGGCCGCGGCCTATGACGGTCGTCGCCATTTTGTTGAAGACGTGAGACCATACCTGCTGTGCTGTGCAGGAGGTGCTGACTACTGCCAAAATTACTACGAGAGACGCTCGTCCAGTGAGGATGAGGAATACCTGCCCAAGAGAGCCGGTAAGGGGTCATTAATAAGTGTTATCATTGGCAGTTAGGGCAAGTAGCATGGACTAACAGTGTTCTTCAAGCACAATAAAAATAATTGCATGAATTTTGGTGGATATAGTAGCTAACTTAATGTAGGGAGATGTTGAGCTAAGTTTAGAAGTATTGAAAATTGAGTTGGTGATATTGCAAATTGGGAATGTGATATTGAGAATTGGGAATGTGATATTGTGATTTTGAGGATTGGGTCGAAATATTGAGACTCGGTACCAAATACTGGGAGTTGAGAGATCTGCTGATAATAGAAGAATTTGTAGGGATTTTCTTCACTTTTTCATTGACTGTGATTTGTGTGTACAGCTTGGGTGGTCGGAGATCCTCACTTTATCTCCTTTGACGGCACACGATACACGTTCAACGGGCACGGTGAATTCACGCTACTTCGCACTCACTCCAACCAGTTTGTGATCCAGGGACGCATGGAGCCCTTTCTGAAGGACTTCAATGGTTCTGTCTTAACTTCAGTGGCAGTAAGACTGCAGCAAGATCGGTTAAACATCGTCACTAATCAACTGGACAGTAACTTGAGCAGGATAGACGTCTATCTCAACGATACGCAGATCACCGCGGATTATCTACCCAAAATGTACTTCCGTAACTTTGCAATAAGTTACAATACCAGTTCTCAGTTGAGCATCCTGTTTAGTAATGGCGTGCAACTGGAATGTCAGTCTACCAATAATTACATCACCAAGTTCATGGTGGCCTTGCCGAGTTCTTTGAAAGAAATGGTATCAGGACTGATGGGGACGTATGACGATGACGCCTTGAATGACCTTTCTCCTCTCACTCCCTCTGGATCACTGGGTGTTGCCCTTAGTGACCCCAGCCTCGAGAACCTACACATGAACTTTGGCCTTTCTTGTAAGTTTGAGTCAGTGACTAGAATAAATCTATTATTGTTGTAGTTGTTATTATTATTATTATTACTATTACTATTATTATTATTGTCATCATCATTTATTTGATAATATACTTAATATTTTGGTTTTCAAGTAATTATTTTATAATTGATTTATTTGAAAATTCTTTTCTAATTTAGGGATATTGAAATCGGAGTCGAACAGTTTGTTTGAATATTTTGCCGGTGAGACATTCCTCTCTGAGCGTAACATTTCCTTCAGTCCTAAGTTTGTCGTCAACAATGATGTTGAGCTTCAGTGCAGGAATGACTTCTTCTGTATCTACGATGCGGCAGTCACAGGCAACATTGACTTCGCTTTACAAACTCTGAACTCTGTGCAGGAGATAGCTAGAGTACAGGAGCTCTCTGTACCAGGTAAGCTGAACCACAATGCCAAATTATCGAAAGAGAGTGGGTGTAATAATAACAGCAATAATAATACCAATAATGATACCAATAATATCTTTAGTTGTCGCCGGGAAAACGAACCCAGGAACCCTGGCTTTAGCCACCAGTGAGAAAGTTTTAATCTAGTTTTTATGAAGGGTCTGAGCTTGATAATGATAATAATAATAATAATAATAATAATGTTAATAATAATAATAATATTGTTAATAATAATAATATAGTAATAATAATGTTAATAATAATAATAATAATGTTAATAATAATTAATAACAATAACAACAACAGGAGCAGCAGTAATTATTTTCTTGTCTTCATGTTTCCTCTAGTTGTGTGTTCTCCACGATGCACTTCAGGACAGGGTCGTTGTATCCAGAACAACACATGCTTATGTCTGCCCGGGTTCACCGGGTCACAGTGCCAAACCAAGATCAACTGCAACATGACGGACGTGTGTACGCCCCCTTACATGTGCGTGCCGGATGGTAACTCCTACTCTTGCTTGGAGTCAACGTCAGCAACACTTGGTAAGGGGTCTGCATGAGGGCATGATTGTGGTGGCAAGGTATTGTATTGAATGCATACTTTAAGGAGGAAAGCTTTCCACTTCATTCATGTTCATTTACCTGTCAATGTAAAATTGTCTTAGTATTACAACCATGTATTAAATTTTGAAATCCCAGCCTGGACTGTAGTTTTCTGGCTGCTGCAAAATATTTTGTTGTTGAGCTGAAACGTCTTATAATTATTCTATTTACTCCGTACTATGATAAATTAAAAAATATTGATTATTATTATTTTCACGTAGTAACAATATTAAGAATGTAAGTACAGTGTTAACTTGGCAAAAATAAATTTATATAGTATTATTTGTTTATTTATTTGATAACAGGTCGCACGAGCACAGAAATCGATTCTGTTACCTTGGCGATTATAATTGCTTGCGTGGCCTTCGTTCTAGGGGCTATAATTCCCATCATCATCATAGTCATTGGGGTATTGCTGTGCAAGAGAAAGAAAGGTGAGTTTTAGTGAGCTCTAGATATTGTTGATTAATATTGAAAATTTCATAATAATGATGCATTGATACTTGCCAAAATTACTGCTATTATCTTATAATTACTTCCAAATACATACTATTCAAGAAAAAATATATATCTGTTTGATTTTTTAATCTTATTTTATTATAGCTGGTGATACTAAGGTAAATGCCGGAGAAACAGGTGACTGTTCGAGTACCTTTGATACCAAAATTGCTACTGGCAATGGGGAAGGAAATTACTCAACAACGTTTGATACGAAAATTGGCACGGGACAAAGAATAAGTAGCACCACTTCTCTGCCCCCCTCGTACTCTGACCTCAACCTGGACGGCAGGAACAGTATCCAGATGACCAAGTTCAACATGAGATACAGCAATGGTGTGGACACCATACCGGAGAATGAACCCCAGTATGATGTCATTGATAATAAATACCAGAATTTTGCTGTGGATGCGTCGTCTGTGGAGCCGAAGAAAGAGCAGCGGCAACGGCACAGTTTAGGGATGGGCTCTAGCCAAACCCCGCCCCTTCGCCAGAATTTCCAGGATAACCAGATGGTCGTGTTGAATCGTGCTCAATCCCATAATGTCATTCCGGTATCTCCCGGTAGCGAGGAGAAGAAACCGGTGTTCACCTCAAGTAGTTCTGGCAATGTTTCCGCAAGACCGGTCAGTCGGAGCTCCAATAACGGTCAATCTTCACAGCCGTGGTACTGCTCTTCCAATCCAGGCCTGTTAGCCAATTCTCCTTCTCACATGCAAGTGCCCGCTAATGGCATCACAACCTTACCAGAAAACAGCATCATCACTTGTAGCCAAGCATCGACACTTCCTGCCGCCAGTCATGACCCCGCCTCTGAGCATACGTACAGCACCCTGACCCCACCCACTCCCGGCTCTGTTTCATTGTCCCAGTCTATTCCACGTGATTTTCCATCTTCGTCTCACAGGCCCCTTGAGAAAAGCGTGTCTAATAACATCGGTAGTGGAAACACAAGAGTCAGCTCTAGACAGTCCAATGCCAGCAGTAGTAGCGGTGGAATGGGCGGGTCGAGACAGTCTAGCAACTATAATCGATCTATGAATGACAAAAGTCTTCCAACTTCTGATGTTTAATAAAACAATCACTTTCTCATCAAATGTGTTTGTTTTGTTGTATTTATCTCTTCCATATATAGCATTCACTTAATAAATGTCCTTTTCAATATAATGACTGCACTTTCAATTAATTTCATTGTTTGTTTCATTCATCTCTTATTAATAGTTATAATGACCTTCATGTTTTTAATTTTAAATTTTTAAATTAATTCCTTTGATTGGCCACGTTATAAAGTTTATCCACTGCTAATTAATGAACTGCAACCATCTCCCTTTTATGCTACTCTATGATCTGCTGGCCTATCTTCTGAGTTTCATTTGTTGCTAAGAGCCGTTGGGTAAAGGGTCTACGTAGCCGAGCAAAAGTGAATGCGCGCGCATGAAAACAATTACCGCGGCCATTCCACCTTTCAGCGCCTATGAAGTTGAAGTTCAGGGAATAATGGATTGCTACATAGGCGGACTGAACTGCTGGGACACCCAAAACTATTATGACAATAATATTAAGTAAGCATTGAAACAGTAGTTATGTATCAAAATTTGCTTGGGAAAGTTTAAATTGTTTTTATCTCAGCTGACAGGTTTGGGTTAGGCCATGCAAAGTGATTCTCAAAGTGATACTCAGGTATAATAATAGTATACCTACCGACATATTTTCAGCTATCACTGAAAAAGCGTACAGAAAGCGACTTTTTTTTTTTTTGATAGTCACTGATGTACTCAATAGGCCTGGTGTTACTGGGGTATGGTAACTATTCGCCACTCTGTGACTACACTAGATTTGTTGAAGAACTGCATAAGATATGAAAAATTGAAGTGGGTGGTGCTTGAGAAACTAATAACTAACTTTGTATGGCCTTACCCCTTCATTATGAAAACTTTAATCAAATTGACTTTTGCAATGTTCCATTATACCTACCGACATATTTCACTTACCTGTGTAAAATGCTGGGAAGTAGCAATTACATTCATAGCCTTCTCCACATGTACCATATGTTCTGTAGAGTAAAATCTGGAACTATGACAACAAAAATATTGTATATACTGAAAATAGTGCCAAATTACTCTAAGTAGTTATAGTTCACGAAGTATAATAATAACTATAATAATAAAATAATAATAATAATAATAATAATAACAACAATTAATAATAATAATAGCAATGAGCAATCTTTAAGCTCATTCTTCATGAGTCATGGATTCCCTTTCTCTATTTTCCCCGCTTCTCAACTGTCCTTCTGTTCATTATGGCTTTGTGAAGCTAATTCAGCTTGAGGCAACACTTTACCGACTTGGATCAGCTCATGAATTATTCATGAATACAATTCATGTTTGGTCATTGTCATCATTACTGACACACAAGCGTAATAGTAATGATAGTAAACTTCTGACCATTTCTCTCTTTCCCCCCCCCCCCCCCCACCCCCCCCCACCTTGTCAAAGTACTGTAATGTACTTATTGTCCCTCTAGTGATTTATTTCCACCATCTCTTGATGAGTTGGAGGATGTTATAGTGCTACCTCGACCAGTCAGAGACGTCCCTCCTCTACCCAGGCTGTGCTTCAAGAGAGTGTCCTACACAGTGCCTCCTTTGTGCATTAGGAGACCCAAAGTGATTCTGAAATCTGTCAGGTACGTGGTATCATTTTAAATTTAAATTTTGTAATTTAACCCTACAAACAAAAAAAAAAAAATTTACATGGCAAATATCACAATGCAAACTTGTCCTCCAACTAACCCTGGTGGTACCTGGTATGTTTATACATATATGTATATACATATAATGTATATAGAGAGAGAGAGACTCTATATATTATAATATGTAGAATATACCTTGGTGTGTGTATATATATTGTATTTGTAGTGGAGTCATGAGGCCTGGCCTGAATGCTATATTAGGACCCACAGGTAGTGGCAAGACAACGTAAGTCAGTCAGCAAATCAAGAAGTTAATATCAATAACCAAGAAAGTTAATTAGACAAAAGTTAATTAATTAGTTAATTAGACAAAAATGTTAATTAGACAAAAATGTTTGTGGGACTTGATTTCTTTTGAACATGGCCATAAATATATGCACTAGGCAGTAATGAGAGACATGCGGTTTATAACACCACTCTGACGTAATTTTAATGAATTGCATTCTGTTTCCATAGTGATAGTTTATTGGCGAGCAAGCGTAGCGAGCGAGACACTTACAGGGGTAACACAATTGAAAATTGGGGATGTTTGTGTATTTGTATATATGGACGTACGTATGTCATTTTGTACTTTGACCCTCCGTATTTTTGTGTTCGCTCCGCGTTCGACCCCATCCCAAACTTCACTAAACAGGATCCTCCGGTTTAGCGACCATTACCCGTATCACCTTAGAAATTGAATTGTTTACCGCTTTGAATTGTTTTGTGGGTGCAGTTAAAACTCAAAAACTTATGGGAGCTCCATTTCTATTCAAGTTAGTGGCGGTGGTAAGTTAATACGCCCTACTCAACAGCATTTACTTGAAAATTCATTGTCCACTAGACGAACCACGAAGGTAAGTCTTGCATAGGTATGGTCAGTTGTGTGCAAGTATTGTGCGTTAAGAATGTCACAAAGAAAACTTTAAATAACGTGACTTGATTTTGTTGCTTCTTTTTTCAATTCAAACAGTTGCGGGGAGCGGTTACTATGGCATTGAATCCCCTTTACCGCATACGTAATTTAAAAACTCGACTTTATTTTAGTAGCTTGAGTGTTAGTTGTTAAAATCAAGTGTAGTTTAAGGCTCGCTCGCCATTTGTGCTCAAGCACACCACTAGTTATTAGTTACTTGCCTGGTTATATCTATTTTTAACCACTTTTTGTTACTATTTATAGACTTCTTGGTGTTCTTTCTGGGAGAAAGTCCTTCCATCGTATTGGAGGGATAATCACATACAATAGCTGTGCAGTGGACAAGAACTTCAAATTCATGTCAGGCTTTGTCATTCAGGTGGGCTAGTAGCTAGCTAGCTCGCTATGATAATGAAATAAAAAATATTCCCATTTGTGAACAAGTTTGCCTACTCTATTAAGACTAGCAAAAAAGCATCTCATATGAAATACTAAACAAAACTTGATAGGAAGATTGAAGTTAACAGATACATTGCAAGACTACGACTTATTAATATGCTGTATGTAGGTCGTTAAATTGAAGCGTGTGTTATCTTGCTGCTGTTTCATGTATGTGACAGTGCACAGGAATACCAGGCACAATGCGGCGGGCGTAATTATTAGAGAGGGGAAGGGGGAATCGATTTACTTCGCAAAAATGTATTAAAGAAGCCTGTGGATAGAGATAGATCATGCGTACATTGGCAATAGTGAAGCTACAGATATAAAACTAGGAGAGCTAATATATGGGATGCCGATAATTGTGCAAGTGCACAAAAAAATTATTATTTTGTGCCCTTTTTTCCTGTGCATGGTCACATAAGTTCCCCAAGTAAATGTGGATTCTGTTATTTCATTTGTTGTGTCTCGCAGGAAGATATTGTGGCTGATGCCCTCACGGTAAGGGAGAACCTCATGTTTTCAACCATGCTCCGCCTACCTGTCGATACGCCAACTAACAAGAGGAGAGCTAGGGTACGGAAGGTCATCCAGGAGCTCAATCTCTCCCAATGTGCTGACACTAGAGTGAGACACTACAAACACACACATGTTTTAGGTTCTACAGGTATATATATATATATATATATATATATATATATATACATTTATTGCAGCTTTGATATTTTTACTTGAATATTTCCGCATCACGCGAGCGTTCTGTATTCTCCCATATTGTACGGTTTATATTGTACGCTCCTTGTAGCGCGCGCGTAGCGAGTGTAATTGTATTGTAACCGGTTGAGAAAAATTTCAAAGAAGCAATAAATCACTTATCACACTCGTCGTACAATATGGGAATGATATTTTACTCTCACGCCACATTTTCACTCGCCTTTGGCTCGTGAAAATATTTTACGTGCTCGTAAAATATTTTCCCATATTGTACTCTGACTCGTGCTATAAGTATTATTTATAATAATACATATATACATAAATAATAAACATGCTTATTATATATGTAATGCAATATTCATAGCCTGTAACTCTTAGAATTACAATATAATAAAATTCTCATTCACATCATAGTTGCATAGTAGTAGTAGTAGTAGTAGTAGTAGTAGTAGTAGTAGAGTAGTGATTGTTGTTGTTGTTGTTGTTGTTAATGTTGTTGCTGATGCTACTGCAGTTTGAAAGACTGAAACTGTTATCGCTTGACTTGAAATGCGATTTTTCAAGTCAATGTTGCTATTGGTGACCACATACACTAACACAGGACATGTTTATTCAGCTTGTAGTATGACAAGAAGAATGCACTGCACGGCCACTGTTGACAGCTTTGCTACAAGTTTATGCCTTGATCTGCTTAAAAATTGTGAAGGATATGATAAAGAGTGATTGAATAAGCAAACCAGAGCTAGGAGGAGCACAGGACCGCACGCTCTAGTCTAATTAGCCCAAGAAGTGTTTGCACAAACAGTGATACAATAGAATAGCGCAGTTAATAGGCGTGATGGTAGGCGTGGCTATCCAAATATTGGTAAAGAGCATCAAACGCACTGACAAAAACCAGAGTTGTGCACAGTACGTACAGGGAGTAAACTCAAGTTTGGAAAATAGCAGTGATGAAAAGAAATTGTTGCATATAATTTCAAGTACATGTATAATGTTAAATATACACCTCCAGTTTCACCAAATATTTGGTCACAACTAATAATATATATATTATATATAATATATATTATAAAGACTATTAAAACAAATGCAATCGCTTTACCGACCCATTTGTGTGTGCGCGTAACTATGAAGAGTTGTTGTGGCAACAGGAAAGTTGCAACATCCAAAGCTTAATTTCAAACTAAGTTACAATTAGAGGTAACACCAACAATTAAGTCGTGCAAAGCAAGGAATTTAGGGTTGTGGAAGATTTTCTTGCTCCCATAAACTGTAGAATCCACAATAATAACGGCCATTTTTTCTTAGATTGGTAATTCCTATTTGAAAGGAGTTTCTGGAGGAGAGAAGAGAAGGACCAGTATTGGCATGGAGTTGGTGACCAACCCTCAGATAGTCTTCATCGATGAACCAACAAGTGGACTGGACTCCTTCTCTGCCAAAGACCTCATCCTCTGTCTCAAAGGGTGCCCTTATAATGATACCTCAGCAACTTATTATCTCCCTAGCATTCTCTCCCTCTGCCCCTCCCCCACCCCTTCCTCTCCTCTGTCCTCTCCTCCCCTCTCCACCCCCTAATTTTATGCTAAATCAAAACTTAACATAAGTAGCAGAGACGAAAAGTATAAAGCAGTTCAAATTAAAGGGACTAATATTTTCTCATGGTTAAAAATTTATTTTTCAGGCTGAGAGGGGAAACATCTTTGGTAGGTTGGGCTGGGAGTAGGTGAAGATTTTAATGAAGTAAAGGTGTAAATTTCACAGCAAAGGAGACTTGACATTTTATAATAAGTTATTTCATTGATTTAGTCATTCTTGGCTGAAATAATAATAAATATCAATAATAATAATATATGTTTTCTTTTATTAAAACACAGCCAATAAATATATATCTTTAATACATATTTGACTTTTAAAAAAGTTTCTGTTACTTTGACTTATTTTTGTAGACTGACACTTTCCAAAGAAAGAATCCTCATTGTGTCTCTACACCAACCTCGTTACTCCATCTTCAAACTACTGGACACAGTGACCCTCCTCTCTTGTGGTAGACTGGCCTATCATGGCCCTCGCAGGGAAATGCTCGATCACTTCAAAAAACTGGGTAAAACTTTATAGAGATCATGAGGCAAGTGGTGAATAGTGCCGTGGATGTAATCCAACTCTATTTATTAAATTGCTTGTGGTGCACCTCTCATCCATAGAGCTGGGGAAATGAGTAAGAAAACTTGTGCGGACAAGATAGTCTAAATATGGCGGGAGTGAGTTCCAAGACTCTGACAAAGTTTCTGATTGTTGGTTTGCAGGTTTTCGCTACAGGGTTCATAACAACCCGGCTGACTTTATTCTGGATATCGCAGAATGCCCAGGCTTGAATGGTAAGGTGTGAGGGATTATTGGACACCATAGTTATAATTATTGTGATTTAAATAATTTAGAATGATTTTATCATAATAGCAATTTTTTCTCATTCTAACAGTCAATATTGTTAATTAAAACTTAACCTGACGTTTCGACTTCTTGCCGTGCCAAAATCCTCTTCATTCAAGTTTTAATTAACAATATTGGCTGTTAGAACGAGAAAAATTTGCTATTATTATAATTATTTTAGCCAAGAATAACTTAAATTATTTTTATCATTTGGCAATTTCCTAGCTCCACTCTAGTATGTCCAAGTTGAGTTGGCCAGAAAAAAACTTGAATAACTTTTGAACGGAAGCAGCTACGCATCCGGGGTTTGTACCATCAGAAAGCTCACGCCGAAGCGGTTAAAAATATTTCCTCAATATACTCCAAAACTGGAGGGAAAATGCTATTCCAAAACTCAATACAAAAGTCTATGGGAATAGAAAAAACCACAGGTTTCCTGCTCAAAACGCGCCCACTTTTAGTCACGTGGTACGGCTCAATTGATCATGCACACTGTCTCCGTTGAGAATTTTGTAAACAATGAGTGGATTCTTCTCAGATTGCTGCATTTCTAGCTTTGTATCGCAATTAGCTTAGGTTGGAGTACGGAAACAGGATAGTCAGAGTGTCCTGTTGTCACAGAGGGTACAGGACCACCTGATGAGATGTTGGTACGATTATTTGTGTACCTGTTCAATAACAAATGCCGTATAGCCAATATATTTCAGTGATATAATTATCATTTAGCTAGTATAAGAGTAACTTTTTGGGTGATCAAAGCTACTTTGACTAAAATTAATAGTACATGCAAGCTCTAGCTAAAGGTGAATTTCTAAGTCATAGTAATACAGCCACACTTATGCTTTTTGCTGAAATTTAAATTGTGTGCTTGTCAAACATTTGACTGGACAACACTAGGACTTGCAGGCATATCATGGAAATGGGTCATGCACGCCTGTAGAAACTGTACCAACGCTAACCTAAAGTGTATAACATTGGCTACATTATGTTGATACCATTATTTGAAGAATACCTATGCTTTCTAGTTTTGGTCCTTCTTAATTGTAATAGTAAGTCTTCATGTGACAATCTGTTTCATAGTTGTGATATGTCACCATTTTCATGTGCTACACTGGTTTTTTGTGACTCTAGAAAATCCAAACCACTCCCCCCCCCCACTCCACTGTGAAATCCTGTGTGAATTCTGGGTATTTATTATAATGCCTAGGTTAACATTGACACGGCTGAAAATGGATTCACATACAATAAACATGCTTTAATCAGTGTGAGAGAGAGATGGATCATCTACTTTAGAAACACTATGAATTACACACCTTTATTTCTCGAAAAAGCTATTGAAGATACTTCTAGAAGATCAGTAAGAGATTTCCTACTGGCGTCAGCTTCCCAGTTCAGGTTTGTAATGGTGTGCATAGCAGATACTACCTCATCTGTGTCACCAACTTAAACTTCGGCAGACAAAATAAAGAAGGCTGCAATCTTCTGATACGCGTGTAATATTATAACCGCGCCCCTTTCGTATTGGCAACAGGGCGTTTCCAATCCAGGTAGAATTCTTCAATCAATGTTGCAGGCAAGTCTCGTGTTCCCCATTCAAATAATGCACTATTTTAACATCTTCATACTTGGTTTAAGATTTAACCTTCCGAATAGCTAAATGGGCGCATAGAAATCGACCATAAATCTGTACCTGCACTATGAACTCCTCGATATCCAGTGCCAGCTGGAGTCTGATCTTGTTGTCGTCTGCATGCCGCCACTACCAGCACACCTGAAGGAGCGAGGGACTTGTGCTAACTCTTCAACTTGAGCAGACTCTCTTCAGTCATCTGCACTGATGTGAGCAACTCACTAGTCAGCTCAGAATACCTACACCATGCCAATTCCTTTTTATTCACTATTAGATGCCATTTATTGTAAGGATTAGGACCAACTCAGGCTGCACTCCACCTTCAACTCAGATCACAACTATATTTTGTATATGTGTAATACTTAAATTCTATCATCTCATCAATTTTCATATTATATATATATGTTATAAATAAATGAAACAATTGATAATTTATTTAACAAGAAAGTCTAACTGCACGTAAGAAACATAAATATAGTTGAAAACAGACGAGATGAGCTGTACAGCGCCCAAAAAACTCCACAAACTTCACTAAAAATTTCTTTCTTACAATAGTTACAGAATTAATGCGCACCTGCGTAACCGCCCCCTTTTCACGTGCAACGTTGACGTTTGCGCGCTCAATTGACTCCGATTCACGTACATGACTAAATTGCTTCCGGTAAAATACTAAATGCATTCCTCAATTACCGTGCTGCTTGCGGTCATGCTAACTCAACTTGGACAAACTATAATTTGCTGTATTTGGAGTATTTTAATTGCATCTTCGCTTCATAGGATTTTTCCAGTCATTAGCCTGAGAACCTGGGCACTACACGGAGTAAACCACACCCACATAGGAAGGGAGGGAGAGAGGGAGTGGGTGGGTGGAGTGAGAGGTGGCATTAAAAGATTTTAATGCAAAATATATTAATAACTAATGAATTCTATTAGATTGAGTGTTTTATAACAATAAAATATTAGATGTATTCTCTCTCTCGCCACCGGGAATCAAAAAATGTTTTAACTGTGTATTGGTTTAAAAAAAGAAGCCTGTGAAAGATAGAGAATACATCTAAAAGGCTGAGAAAGAAACTGTGAAATAATAAAGTAATAATCAAGGCATAGCTCTTAATTAATGCAGTAATTTTCAGCTCTAAGTGTGTAGCATTCAGACAGCTAAGATATGAATTGTGCGAGATATTTGTCGGAGCATTTGGAGCTTTCACAAATCCATGTCGACATCTTCCTGCCCGAAGTACCCTGGCAATGTCTATCTGAATACCGAGCAGCCCAGCCCCCTACCCCACCCCCAACCCCACCCCTATCATTCTGCTGTAGCTAACAAATGGACTTAACTAAGTAATATTTCGCCAGTAAGTACAGCTACATTTAGCGATATGAAACTTGCATAGTAGCTTGTTTTAACCTTCATTGTAGCTTGTTCTTAAGGACTGTAGACACACGTCGTCCCCTCTTTATTAAGAGCTGTTTTTGTTAAGCGCCCATTTTCTTTATTAACACTTACGTTTTATAATAATACACATTTCCAGTTGCATCACGGTATACCGGCTATTCGGACATTCGACAGCCTCGAGACATCAGCCTCCACCGTTGCATCTCCATCAACGACGAGACACTGGACCAACTCATCGTCAGCTGCACTCTGGAGCAACACTTCCAGAATTCAGAAGCTAACAGTAAACTCCAGAAAGATCTGCAGCTGATCAGTCAACTCATAGATAACCGGATCATGTTTCTGGAGCGTTCGTTCTGGTATCGGTGGAACGATAGGAACATCACACATGTGGGCTGGCAGGTGAAGCAGCAAGGGATTGTGGGCGGAATTAAGGAAAATTAATTAATTAATTAATTAGTGAGGGAAACCCTCCCAGGTGGACACTGGAGAATTTTCATGCATATAATGTATATGAGTATACAGTATATATATATATATATATATTTAAATATATAATTATTGATGAGTCAGCATACAATATAGGAGAAATTTCCAAAGCACTTTCTTCAGTTTAACATGAAAATAGTATGTCTGCCTATCATAATGAAACTGGAAGTCCCCAGCACTGATTGAAATTCTACTTTTTGCTGCAAATTTTTCCTAGTTCTAGAATTTAAAAAATGACATTTCTTTGCCATTTTTCTGTTCCCATGTTTTGTGCCATTTTTTTTTCTTTCTCTTTATCCTGCATTAGTGACCTGATCACTTTAGAATGTCTTTCACACATTGCAATGAAGTGAATTGGCTAGATAAGGTCTGAACCACCATGAATGAATGAATGAGTGAATGAATGAGTGAGTGAATGAATGAGTGAATGAATGAGTGAGTGAATGAATGAGTGAATGAATGAATGAATGAATGAATGAATGATTGGTCATTTCAAGCAGAGCCTGTTACTGCCACTGTCAGATATTGCAAATTCACAATTAACCTCTAATTTTGTTTTTTGTATTTAGTTAAAGGTGTTGCTATGGAAATACATATTATGTACAGTGAAGAATCCCATACCGCTATTGATACAGGTTAGTCTACATAATTCACAGTGACATAAGCCACACCCACACACCTAACCATATTTGTTTCTCAGATCTTGGTGATGTTCTCGTTGGCTTCAGTCCTTGGAATAGTCTACTTCCAGATACCGAGCTCACCGCTGGGGATGAGGGACAAGTGAGTCATGCAAAGATGGTAGACTAGCAAATTATATGAAGTTTGAAATTGGTAAATCTGCAAATGGAAACATTTACTACTAATGATGCTACTTAATCATATCCTGGTGTTGTGTGTGTGTGTGTGTGTGTGTGTGTGTGTGTAGACTGGGAGTAATGTTCTTTGTAGTGCTGGCAGTGATATTTGGCAATGTTACTTCAGTGGACGTCTTTCTAAACGTGAAGATAGAGTATCTGTAAGTTTCTCTGGACTGAAATAGCTACTAGTAATTAGTGAGCAAGCACCACAGAGCAAGACGTCATGAGTGTCTGAATTCAAGCTAATTGTCTAATGTATTATTATATTAGATATAATTCCCTTGAGTATTTCTGTATCACTTGAGTGTTCAATATTTTCCTATATTGAACGCTCCAACATGTCTGTGCATAATTCTGAACAACTGAATTTTTAAAAAGTATACCTCTGAACTTTTACTATTTTTTGAAAAATATCTAACATATTATAATAACCAACATAACAATAATAATAATAATAATAATTAATAATAATAATAATTATGATAATAATAATAAATAACAATAATAACAATAATAATAATAATAATAATTAATATAATAATAATAATTATGATAATAATAATAAATAATAATAAATAATAATAATAACAATAATAATAACAATAATAATAATAATTGTGATAATATTAATTAATAATAATAATAATAATAATAATATTAATTAATAGTAATAATTAATAAAATCATTCTACTATTTAACAGGAAACTCTCTAGTATATATATATATATATATATGTGACCGTCTACAGGAAAACCGGGCACAACGCGGCACCCTTCAAAAAAATTTTTTTTCACTTACGGAGTTATCGGCGTCCAGATATTGAGCTCTCCAAGTTTTATCGTCGTAGCTTAAGTCGTTCCCACTATAATAGACCTAACCGTTCCCTTCCGTCGGCTTCAAACAATACATTTTTAAGAAATCGATCGATCTTTTCTCGATATTTACGCACGCCGCGTTGTGCCCGGTTTTCCCGTAGACGGTCACATATATAACAAATTATTATTAAATTAATGAAATTGTATTGAAATCGACTTGTAGTGAAAGCCCCTGGCATAAACATTGAATTCATCAACTAACACCTTATAAGTGACCGGTTTTGTGAAAATCGGCCTAAACGCGGCATCTAAGGCTTTCTATTTTTTTCTACCGGTAGGTTGCACAGGTTGGGATGCGGTCTTCCAAATTTGGAAGCTGTAGCACAAGCCATCTTCGCCCTACACGCTGCAACACTACAGCATTATTGTTCAATTTGTTATTGCTGATTCGAAAAAAAAACACCGTGTAAAGAAGTTGTTGAGGCCAGGGGGCGTGTCTTGTATGCCGTATACTATTACCGCGTGTCTCCGGGAAACCACGAACAAAACCGGTTGCAGGCGGATTGAAAGAAGTAAAAAAGACTTAATTTAGGCATCTTCGAGAAACTACTACGGTGAGAATTGCGTTAGTACATGGGTTATATAGACAGGTAAGTGAATTAGTTAGCTACAGTATTCATCCTGCTGTTACTGAAAACCCGCCAAAGATTTCTTAGCAATGCTCTGTACACAAGTCTACCCGGCTAGTGTTTCTAGCCTCGTAGCGTGAGTTCTAGAGCTCTCCAGAGCTTACAACTGCGCCAGAAGATAGAGCTAACAAATGTGCATCCATTTCATAAAAAAAAATTTGAAAAAAAAATCGACCCTCTAATCTAGGCTTTACACGGAGATACTGAAAAAAAATGTTCGCCGCGTTTAGGCCAGTTTTCTCAAAACTAGTCACATATGGAGGTATTGTATTGTACCACAGTCCCCCCAATTCACTGCCTACAGCTGAAGTTATAATATGGGATATAGCAACAGTTGTTCGGGCACTCATGCAGACAATTTTAAAACACGGCATGCATCAAATGCTGGTGGAAGCACGTGCTACAATTTCCCCCCAGTGTAGTTGTGCAATACTACATAGTGCTGTGTGAGTGTGTGTGTTACTATGTAATCATGAGTTGATCTGTCTCCTTCCAAGGCATGAAACTTCTAGCGGACTCTACGGGACTTTAGTCTTCTTCTTCTGTAAAGTTGTCGTGGATTTGCTCACTCTTCGACTCATTCCTCTGTTGATCTTCACACCTATCTCATACTTCTTAATCGGCAAGTAATAAAGACTTGTATGTTAGGCAGTGAACTGATTAACAGTGTACCATGGCTAATTCAGAGGAAATTTTGAGGCCAGTCAAAACCAAAGTTGGATAGGACTTTAATTAGTAATAGAGTGTGCAATTGAAAGCACTTTGAAGTTATTATTATTACTATTTTTATTAATTATTATCATTAATTATTATTATTAATTATTATTATTACTATTGCAGGTTTCACAATAAGCTGGTATAAGCTATTTGTGTATTATATAACTCTGTCACTGGCAGTGTTCTGTGGAGTAGCTACCTCCTTCACAATCAGCATCATCGTCACAGTCTTTGGAACCGCCAGTCTCATATTCTCACTCAAGTTTGCCCTCTATATGGTAAAGTGTAGTTGTACTATAAACACAGTCATGACTGCTATTAGAAGTAGGTTTTAGGTGAGGATGACCCTATACCTGGTACACAGTGGGTTTGCATTTGTAGGGCTGATTTAAAAGAAGTACGAGTTTTTTATCAATATTTCCTAGTCTCTCGACACATGACAAAAAAAAATTGTCTTAAAAAATTACAAATATTATTATTAACCCTTTCGTTCCGGATCCTGCTTTAAAGCGGGTGAAGACCGGTTGGCTTCTATGAATTTTTAAAAATAGTTACTTAATAGCTAGAACCTTCAGATTGCATACACAGGTGCCCAATGCATTGGAGAAGCATCTAAAATAGCTTTCAGCCAGGACTGCTTCGACAGTACCTCACAGCAGTTGCGTTTATTTCTTCCTTGGCAAAAAAAAACAACATCGGTTCTCCGTCGAATTTAAAAAAAAGTTACCTTCTTCACAGCAGCTTCATTTATGGATCCAGTCATCTCCAGAGCTTTGTAGAAGCAGTGAAAAATTGCTTGAGCTCAGTAGCCTTCCATAACACATTGAAACAACCGCTTCTTTGCCGACCAAGACTTTGCGGTTTGACTTACTGTCTTCTCCATTTTTTATAAAATCGCCAGTTCAACTGGGGACCTCCCTATTACGTACAGTCTTAGGTAATGCCTATTACATCATAGGAAAAAAGTGAGCGTGTCGTGTGACCCCGGTAACTATGCAAAAAAAAAATTTTTTCAAAGTCATTTTTTGGAAGATGGCGTCTAGAAGTTACAATGCGTTGCAAGTTTTAGACTTGCTTGATGTTGACTCTAGCGACTCAGGATCAAGGGTAGAGAAGGGAGACGACATCTAGGGCTATAGGAGGCCCTGTATCAGGGTTGGTGGACCAGACCCGTCAACTCTGATACTGAAAATGGGAGTCAAGAAGATGATCGAGGTAAGCTTGTCTTTCTCTTGTCTTTCTCTTGAAAAATAGCAAGCTTCTGTTGTGGAAAGGACTTATTTATAGCTATATTGAGATAGAGTAAGCTGTTAGCTATAATATACATATATTTCATTGAGTTTTGAGATTTGAAAGTGGCTTGTGGTTTTTTCAACAAATTCAAATTTTCAAAAAAATTAAAAAAAGTTTTTACCACATATACTACTAGGACCCGATGTGAATGCAGTCACCGACCCGATTACGCAGATGAGGCGACAGGAGCAGAGTCTTCCAGTCATGAAGGAGAGGATACCGGACCTGAGTCTTCCAATGATGAAACACGAATAGGCAGCAGGTTCCAGTGATGAAGAAGAGGAAGTGGCTCCTTCTGCTCCGAGTTCTGGACGTCCTCGCGGTCGGAGAAGGCGGGAATCGAAGAACAAGAGTCGGGTGGATGAGGTAGGGGGAGAGTGGAAGAAAGATGACAACACACCCATTGATATTCCATAATCTTTTGTGTGAAGGACCACAGACTTTGATATTTGTGGCTGCTCCCCCCCCCTCCCCCTCCCCCTCCCTGAACATCCCAAAAGTTGTAATATGTATTGTTATTGTCGTTGTCGTTGTCTGTGTTTTTGTGGTGTTGTAGTGGAGCTTCACACTCGATGTATATGTGTGTGCGTGGAGTTGAAATGTTATTCTGGCGCTTCCAGATCTAACCGGGGAGGGAACGAACTCGGGGGGGGGGGTGGGGTCTTTTCCAATCGGGGCTACTATGCCCATGTAAGTTGAATTTCATGTATGTGTGTGTGTGTACACCAGTCAATTTATATTATACATTTATTTTTATGATCTGTATTCACCTGTATCTTCTTTTTTCTAGTGTGTGTGTGTGTGTATGTGTGTGTGTGCATTTGTGGAATGAGAGAGAGCAACCGTGGACAAACAGTATGTGGCGCTTCCGTATACAACCTGGGAGGGAACTCTGGATCTTTTTGGATCGTGACTACTATGCCTATGTAAGTTGAATTTCATGTGTGTGTGTGTGTGTGTACACCAGTCAATTTATGTATAATAAATTATACATTTATTTTTATGATCTGTATTCACCTGTAGCTTCTTTTTTCTTGTGTGTGTGTGTGTGTGTGTGTGTGTGTGTGTGTGTGTGTGTGTGTGTGTGCGTGCATGCGTGCATTTGTGGAAAGAGAGAGAGAGCAACCATGAACAAACAGTATGTGGCACTTCCGGATCCAACCTGGGAGAGAACGAACTCGGGGGTCTTTTTCGGTCTGTGACATCATCCATGCCGGGTAAGTTTCATTTCAACTTACTGATATTTGGGTGTCCAGTTGGGGGTGGGAGGTTATGGCACAAGAATGTCAGTGAAAAGCAATGACGGGGGGGGAGGCAATTCAGCGAGGCCAGCTGTTGTGTTACAAATATCATTGTTGTCTGTGTTTTTTTGGTATTGTATGGAGGTTCCGGATCCTAACCTGGGAGGGATCGTTCAGTATGTGACACGTAAGTTGAATTCCACGTGTGTGCTTGTAGCTACTGCTTTTCATTTTCAAATTACACTTTCTCAATACAACGGTGATTGTTTCTCTCATGGACAGTATGGAGTATACATACCAGGGGTTCATACAGTAGGAGGCTAGCCCTGGGATCCCCACTTAGAATTTTGGGAGTTGAATAGAAATGAACATTTTGGAAGCATTTATTTTTGGTCTGATATTGTATCCCATTATGTTCCTATCATTACTGAGCCATTTAGTGCATAGGATCGAACACTGATCATCAGTGTGAAGTATATGCAAAGATGTGCATCAAAGTAGTGTAGGTTCCAAAAAATGAGTGTGGCGAAGTGCACTCGGAGCCCCCCCCCCTCCCAAACTAAAATCCTGTATGAAACCGCATACAATACATTGCAATTATATAGGAGCATGAATAATTTGTTGTTTGTATTACAAATATCTTTGTTGTCTGTGTTTTTGTGTATATGAAATTGTTTTGTAGTGGAGCTCGACGTCCGATGGCATATGTTCCTTGTGGACACTCATAGATGTCTCCTACATTATCACAATCAGCACCACACACAACAAACAACATATTTTATTGTTGAACTAATATAATATTGGTATAAAATGCATCAAACAATATTTCTATTTTATTTTATTTTTTTATTGATGGGAAAAGTGGATTTTTTTGGGGAAAAAAAATTTTTTTTGGAAGTATTAGTAGAGGGCCTAAATATTATTCAATTTTCTCAATCAAAAAATGAGGGAAACCCAAACTCTTGGTCTATTTAGTGATATATGGTTGCTATGGGGTTTTCCCAGCCAGCATCGAGTTAAAAAAATAAAACGGTGATACTCTATTCCGCGGTTGACGATTAGATTTTTCCGCGCGCGTCCAAACAATTCAGGAACGAGAGGGTTAAAAAAAAAAAAGTTTTTGTGACACGCTGGACAAAAGTTTGAAACTTTTTTTAGTGTTTCATATGCACATAAGGATTTAAAAAAAAATAGTGGCTCAAAGCATGATTATTGTATTGGGGGCTGCTATAGACCATTTTGTCTAATTAATTATACTAATTAGTGCAAGTTTCGTGGCATGCAACACAGAAGTCTGAAACATTAATAGCTCTCTAAATACATACAGTATTAGGATAAAAGGGAAAATGGCTCCAAATGTAATGAAGCACCAAGAGGTGCGAACCCTCAGCGTATGTTCACCAGAACATCCTCTCAATAATGTAGATGCCAGTACAGAATAGGATTAAATAAGCCACATACAATAGCTACATAACCATACTTGTGATGTAGCATGCATGGTGCACAATGTTGACATACTGGTCATTGATTATGGTATTTCATTATTATTTTCAATTCCAAATTAGCTACAAGTTGAATTAAACTACATATGTAGTAGCTGAATTATTGGATGTGAATATTTAATGAAACATTTTAACTTCATAAATGAGCAAGAAATAATTAAGTTTTAAGGATGTAAACAAAAAAATTTAAATAAATGAAAATGTGTTTTGAATAATGATAAACTAAATTAGTAAGGAACAATTCTGATAGCTAGTTAATTATGAAATGTGAAGAATAAATGGGTAAAAAATAATTTTAAGAGATGAAAATGACACTGAAAAAAGAAAACAGTTTGACTCGGGCAAAACAGCAAACAAATAGAAAAGTTTCAGCTACACTTGGTGCACAACCACAACAATTATTTTTTTATTTGTGATGTAGTCGATCTGAGACATAGGTTTTGCCATTAACAATTCCTTTACAGTTACTGTATGATTTGACGGAAGGTTTGCCGGCTGGTTTACAACCTCGCCATATGCAGAGCATGCAACATGATCTACAGCTCCATCATCACCAGCAAATCGCAACAATACTTTGGCCGAAACTTGTGTCTTGCACAGATCATAGACTTGTATCATCTGACAATCAATTGATCTGCATTTACCTAATGGAGGGGTCAATGGCTCCACTCGAGCAGCACAAGTTGTTCGGGGTGCGTAACGTCCCGAGCTCGATTTGGGGTGCGTCTCTTTCTCGAGAAAGAGAGAAAAGACAAAGGTTCGAAGGACCAGGCTGACAAGATCCTAATGGCCGTGGGAATGTCACAGAACGCAGCCGCTGTCACCAAGGCAATTGCAGCCTTGCTCTATAACCCCTAAAGTGGCAACTCCCTTAATGGTATTCAAGGGTTTAGGCTTTAAACTTATCAACAACTTTAAGAATGATTACAAGACATTAAATGTGGAACACTTAGTCTAACCTGCAGTGGTTCTGCAGGTTATTAGATTGCGTGCATGAATATGATTACAAGTGAGTACAAGTGATTACAAGTGAGTACAAGTGAGTGATTATCAAGTTCATAGTGGATGAGTAAATGTGGTTTCTCTTAAGTGTTCTTGACTTCCTGTTCAGGAACCTGAACACAAGTCATGCATGCATTGTATTCGTCTAGCCTTGAAACACCAACAATTCGCACGTCCAAAATAGTAGTATTTTCATCATCTATTGGTGCAGAGACGTTAGTTTCAACCATACTGATAGAAGAAATAGAGAAATTTCCATTAGGAATAGATAAATGTTTATTCGATTGAAACTCTTTCACAATAAAATTACTTAAGTTGTACGATTGTTCTTCTTGTAGTGACCCAATATGCTCTTCCCAAAGTACAACAGTTGTAGCAGCTGTTTTGTCAGCAACATGAATGTCTGTTTCTTTTTTTTATCAGAACCGACTTCGACAGGTGAATGTACTTTCAGAACCTTAATGTTTACTGAAACTTTAGTATACTGATCTAAAGTTGGAAGTTCATTCAGGGTAATATTTTGAGGTTCATCTTGAGGTATCACAATTTTATCTATATCCATGCCAACCGATGACTTAGATATCATGGAGTCTGTTTTCAAAAGAATATCAAATCCTAGTCCTCGTCATGAGGTTTTTATTTGACAGTTAGATATTTTAACTGGTGACTTCTTGACATGCAGATCCCACAATTGAATTTGCTGCTGGTTATTGAAACCTACAAGTCGCACTTGAGGGGTATGATCAGCAATCATAGCTTCGAAAAATGAGCTTTTTCGTCCATTTTTAATTGGTGAAATGGAAGTTATAGCTCCATGAATGTTGGCATTGGAAGTCGGTCCATCCAACTCATTTAGTTGGCTAATGTCACGTTTAGACATCTTCACAAAGGAATCCCTAAAGATTAGAGACAAATCATAAAACAAGTGACCCAGTAGGAAAAATGATGTCATATCTAAAATAATTGAAATCACTTAATTAACACTACAAATTGCCGCTTTTAATACTTCCCCCCTTTTTCCCCAAGCAATTCTCACCTATTAGTATGAATATTTTTGTCCTCAGATGTATGATACAATTACCTTTCTTTCTCTTCTCTTATTTATATTATTGCATGCGTAATTTAAAGAAATCACAATGATTAAATCTGGTATTGACTTCTGCTTCCCATGAAGCTAAACAGACCAAGAAATTGATAAAACCGAAAAATGTATTGTATATGAAGCCAAGAGTTGAATTATTATCAACCTTGTAGCACTTATTTTACAACTTGTCTGTTTGTATAAAAGTATACATAACTACATTTGACTACTAATTTTTACTTGAAGCACAAACAGAATTGATTAATCAAATAACTTACCATAAAACAATGAACATCAACTAAGAATAGATCAACTAAGAATTAGAACAATAATTTTGTGTTAACACTAATTCACAATGCTTAAAATGCTCTTTCAGCATGATTTGCTGCACTGCTTTCACAGCACTGATGCTTTGCTGCACTGCTTTCACAGCACTGATGCTTTGCTGCACTGCTTTCACAGCACTGATGCTTTGCTGCACTGCTTTCACAGTACTGATGCATTTTGCTGCACTGCTTTCACAGCACTGATGCTTTGCTGCACTGCTTTCACAGTACTGATGCTTTGCTGCACTGCTTTCACAGCACTGATGCTTTGCTGCACTGCTTTCACAGTACTGATGCATTTTGCTGCACTGCTTTCACAGCACTGATGCTTTGCTGCACTGCTTTCATAGCACTAATGCTTTGCTGCACTGCTTTCACAGTACTGATGCTTTGCTGCACTGCTTTCACAGCACTGAAGCTTTGCTGCACTGCTTTCACAGCACTGATGCTTTGCTGCACTGCTTTCACAGCACTGATGCTTTGCTGCACTGCTTTCACAGCACTAAAGCTTTGTTGCACTGCTTTCACAGCACTGATGCTTTGCTGCACTGCTTTCACAGTACTGATGCTTTGCTGCACTGCTTTCACAGCACTGATGCTTTGCTGCACACAGCACTATTGCACTGCTTTCACAGAACTGAAGCTGTACTGCAATGCTTTCACACTGTGCTTACATTGTATACCCACTGTTCTCACGATTTTGCTGCATAGTTTTCATAATGCTGATACACAAAGGTACTAACAAATTAATCATGCTGGGAAAGATATACACAAATGAGGTCATGGTCAGAATAATAAATATCAGTCACATGTACTTAATTACACTGTGATGGTCTATTGCAATACACGTGGTCTATGAGACTACCGGTGTCAGTGGTAGGACAGTTAACTAACTGTGAGTATCCATGAGAAGACATAAAATTAAGTAACTTTGTGTTTGATTCCAACAATAGGTTATCATTAAAATCTCCCAGAATAATACTTGTCATGTTAGGACATTGTGACTCAAGAATGGTGCTCATGCATGATAACAATGTATTCACAGGAACCTCAGGAGACCTGTAGACTACAGTGACTTGCACATATTCACGTACAGACAAGATGGCAGAAGTTGCTTCCATTGCAATGTTGTGGAAAGGAAAGTTAACAATATTAACCACTTGTATAGCACTATTAACAACCATCAACACACCACCTTTGCTGTTTCCAATGACACGATTTTGTTGTGCTACAACACTACAATTATCTTGAATGCTCGGATAGGCATGATTGGGAGTGAGCCATGTTTCAGTTATGCAAACAACATCTGCAGATTGCAGCACAGGGTTTTGGTTTATGTCAGGTAATTTGGCATTAATGGATCTGACATTCAACAGAGCAACTCATACATCCCCACTATTAGATATGACCTGAGGAAGAGTTAGAGTTAACAATTTACTATTTAATCGTTCCATCTCAAATTCCACATTATGACTAACTTTAATGGCTTTGGGGTTAAAGTTCAGTATGTACAGGTCATTAATTTTCTTAACTCGACTGAATGCTACATAAGCTTGTCCAGGACTAAAAGTCCCACCTTTCATGTCACCCACTAGAGTTAAACCTTGTACTTAGTGAATAGTTGTGGCCCATGCAAGAGTCAATGGGAATTGCACGTGTGTAATTTCTGAACCTTTCTTCCCTCTAGCTAGAAATATTCCTTCGTGTCTAGTGAGCGGAACAGCATGAGAAAAACCTCTGAAATGGCTAGCACGTTTAGCCTTCACACCAACAGCAGAGCTATCAAATTTGACACGTATATGCGTGACTTTATCATCATTGTTAGTTGCTATGTGGACCACTTCACCTCTGGCTCCATTCACAAGACCATCTGACACATCCACATTAGTGGTCAACATCATTCTGGCTCCTGCTGCTAATTTTAAAACACCATGAAGGCCACCAGTTTCTGTTCTTTTTTTAGATAGACTGGATAGATCAATATGGTCGGTTAGACCTGCTACTGAATCACATGCATGAATAGAATATTGGTGATTCTCTGAGGCTAATGCATTCAACATGTGACTATTGCGTGCATCAACATCAACATTCAATCTATATGCATGTAGAGCATCAGTTGGATGACTATCAGAATCATGAGATACTTCTCTAGACATCAAAATTAAATTATCATCAATGGTACACTTGCCAGTTCTTACCCAACACAACAGCTCACAGAAAGCACTGTCATCTTTCTGCCTCATTATCTCATCCAGTTCAATCATTTGAAAGTTATCAACCCATAATGAACCAGAACCATAGAGCTTGGCATAACTATCCCTGACTGTACTGAATATTGGGGATTGTCCCACTGGAGGTAACTGGTATAGATCACCAACAGCTAGAATACTGACACCACCAAAAGGAATATCAGGCAGCACCGACTTTATTTGCTGCAATCTCTTATGTATTTCTAATAACATGTTAGCACCAACCATACTCACTTCATCAATGATTAATAAAACAATTTGCACAATTTGGACCTTAATGAGTTTAATTTATCATGACCGAGTGGTTGGAATACACCATATTTTCCACGACCAAGAACTGATGCTGAGTGTATGGTCATTCCATTAATTATGAATGCAGCTACACTAGTAGGAGCTGTTAGTAATACAGTGATGTCATCAGGTTCTATGGTACCAGACAGTCTAAGTAATTTGAGAGTATCTGAATGAATCATTTTGATCACATGCGACTTTCCAACACCAAAACCAAAATAAGGTTGTATTGGTTTTTCTTGCTTTAATGCCAGTACTGCTTTTTTGCACCATGTTCGATGAAACATGACTATCTGCCTCTGTTTAGAATTGAGACCTCTCATTAGTTCTCTATATTCACTGGGTGGAATTTCTTGCTTGTTGGCTGCAGTTTCAAACCTTGTATGTAAACTACCATGACTTGTAGATATAATGAGATTGGTGTTATCCTCAATGTCTTCTTGGGACACTTCAGTAAGGTGTTCCAAACTTTTTGCACGGGATTGAGCTTCAGTGTTCGGTGCAATCTGATTCCATGCATGCTCAGGAATATTATTCTCATCTACTTCCAGGACTTCGATATCGGCTAGTGTGTATTTTTGTTCATTGGCAACAATAATAGGTTTTATATGGTTGTAATGCTCCTCATAAGTGGAATATCCTCCAAGAAGGTCAGTGGTTTCATTTAACCAAGGATAGTACAACATTAATTTGGCTCTAAACCAGTTGGTAGAATCATAGTCTTTATTGTAAGTTCTGAATCTAATAACAGCTGATTTTCTACGTTTGTTCATTTTGCCATAGCCATTGGTCAATGTAATCTGTGTGGACTCAGTGTCAGTCTCATTGGGGGGAAGAACATCATTGTCTGCATCTCTTGGCTGGTATTTGGTAACATACGTGGCTGCAAACTCAGCTAGACACATGCACTGAAGTTCATTGGGTCTGTGTTCATATCTATCAATGAGATTCTTGGGCACTGACTTCTCTATGAGTAAGGAAAGAAGAACCAACTTTACGCATTTGGATTTTAAGATCTTCATTTCTGGCTTCAGCTGCAACATTTTTCAACAACTCTCCCATGGATCTTTCAGATTTCATAATGTAAGAGGCCACATACATGACACATGCATAGGCATTGAGTACATACTGTATGTCCATGTTGGTTTGCCATGCTAACATTACGGAAGCATTATAATTGTTGATGTTGCATTCATTTGGTTTACGCTTCAGAATAACCACACTGGCCTTAGTGGACACTTCCAATGCAGACATATATTGGTCTAAAGTCACATCTGCTTTGACTAGTAAGCCATTCTTGCTGTCATTGGGATTATGTACAAGTACCTTGTACACTGAAGTAAGTATATCACTGGAGGAGTCAGAACAATTCTCACTTGGTTCAGATATCAGTGTGGCAATACTAGGAGGATGTGGAAAATTGAACCGACAACGTTTGTTACGCTTGCAATAGTTTGAATGCCTATGTTGTTGTACAAGTAACACTAACTCTGTCAGTTTGTCATTATTCTCAGGCAATGCACAGGTGATATATTGGTCAATGAACTCACACACACTGGTATTGCTGTCTTTTCCATATTTTGGGGCATCTTTGATCCACAACAAACAATTAGCATGTGGGGAGCCTCTGCTTGAAACTCAATTCTGATGGCATAGTCAACTAGTTCACCAAGTGGATTGGCTGAGGACTTAAGAAACTCTTGAAAAAATGTAGTGAGTCTATACTGGTAATGTCTAGCAGCAGTGACTGGGTTACGTCTGATCCACTTTGACTTATCTTCAAATGTCATGGCAGCTACTTGTTCATCAGTGTATGTTACACCATACTGCCTGGCTATTGTCTGAATCACATCTGGCCATTTTAAGTCAGCTGCTGAAAGTGTAAGAAACCAAGTGGGAGTGCCAAGTTGCAGAATCATAGCTAACAACTCATAGAATGTTTTTTGGTAGTATGCTCGGGAACCTCTCACATTCTTCATGAATCTATATGCATTATCTTTACGCACACACTGGCTCACTAGATTCTTATCTTTGGCTTGTTGGGCAGTAAAATTTCTACCTGGTTTTTGTCTCCAAACAAAATTATTGGCATCATCTAGGATTTGCTTGGCTTCAACAATGTATTGGGCAACAAACAGGTAGTCAGTGTCTTTGGCAAATCTACCATCAACATCAAGAAGCCTCTGATTAAAATATTTACGATATGTTATTCTTTTAGGTCTCTCCGAGGCAAAACACCCACTACTCATAGGAAACTTATCTGGATTCGACATAGCTTCAAATGTTGAATCAGTCATAATAGACATTGGTTTCTGTCCTTCAGCTGGTGCTACACAGACTACCTCAATAAAAGTCTCAGGATTCTCGACACTCATCACGCTAGCCAGTGGGCCACCTGTAATTTGTCTAGTATGTTCATCACCTTCTTCCATGGCACTGTCTTCAAATGTCTGTGCTGTATGGTCAATATCATTTGGGAAACATGCATTATTGATATCACTACTAGCACTAGTTGTTGGAACATCATTAGTAATCACGTCACACACAGAATGTTGATTGACTTGTACACCATGGGACATAGACACTGAATCAGAATTGCATATGTGACTGCTAGACTGATTACTAGGGATACACGTACAATGGTTTATACTGTTATTATCAATATGCATCACTTGCTTGTCCAGACCAACAAAGTGGTACTGCATGACGAGACCAAGGTTAATTTCACAATTACTTGTATCATTAACAGGACTAGTGATAGAGAGTGTACAACCAGACTGTGTTGCTTGAACTACATTGATTGTAACGTGAAACATGTTGGCTATTGCAGCTACTACCACATGATCACCCCATGAACCACTTCTAACTCTGTCTACATACCTAGCATACACCAATGCAGACCTAATGTCAGGATCAGCTACTGAAGAAATACTAGCATCTACAATATTGGGAATTTCTGTGTCACAATTGAGAACACTTTCAGATGATATGGGAGATGCAACAAAAGGCATATACGTATCTTTATGTTCTTCAAGATATGTTCCAACACGTTCTCTCAAATCTTGTGCAGTAATAGAATCAATGTTTTTCTCTTTAAATTGGTAAAGTACAGCATGATACAAACAATCCCCGTCACCAGGAACATCATGAACAATGAATTGGTTGTCACTGGCATATTCTTCAAGATTGTGTTTTGCAGTAGTCAACTCATTTACACTATTGTCAGACTGACTGACACCAACTGTGGGGTTCACTATGGGATCTATATCATGCTTATTACTACAATTATACAATTCAGAACTCAATTCAATATCACTCTTACTATTTGTGGTAGTTTCACTCTCAATATTAGTGTCAGTCTCACACGCAATATTAGTGGTAGTCACACTGATACAAGCATCATTACTCTCAGTTGGCTCAGTATAGGTACATTCAACATTCATAGATTCAGTTCTTCCAGTCATACTTGTGATCAAATCATGATCATCTAATTCTGCATGCAGTAACCATTCTTCATCAATTGTTACATCACCATATAAAGGATTATGTATTTTTAGCCATCTCAATGCATTCAGGACTTTTTCAGGAGTTACATAGTCAAACATGTAGTGACCTTTATAAGCTAGCTTTCTCTTTAATTTGAGGGCAACAAGTTCACTTTGAGAGGGAAGTCTGGGAAGTTTAGTGCCCACATTATCTAATTTAGATGGTACATTTACTGCTGGTCCATGGATACATCTCTGTTTTCCTGATGGAAGGGCAACCATTTTCATAAAAGGTAAACGTAATGATATTAATCTCACTTCCAATGGATTTAGACATGAAAAAGTTCATGTGGTATATGATTTAGACTTAGACCATTAGCTACAGCTTTGTGTTGGCATTTTACCATGACTCAGTGCTAATGACAAGTATTACAAATCCACTCCTTACCATCCTTGGATTTATAAAGATACTCTGGTCTGAACACATCAGATAATAACTCCGAGCATACTTTAGAACACTTGTGTATCTTAAAAACTATAACTGATTGTCGATACAAAAGTCTGTGACAAGATTTGCAGACATAATCTGGACCTTGAATAGTCTTGGCTAAGAATGACTTGTGAGGAAGATTGTTGAGCTCTTTTATGGGCATGATGTTCTAAATCAGCTTGTTTACGATTTTGAGATTGTTCAGAAGTTTCATAGAGTCTGCTGCTGGCCTGACGTTTAGAATTGGCTTTTTTACGATTCTGAGATTGTTCATGAGTTTCGTGTGCTCTTTTACGTGCATGACATTCTGATGAACGGTCACGTCCTGCCAGAGAAACGTCCTGCTATGGAGCTGTGGGGTTGTAAGGCCCACAGATGATCTGGACTTTTGTGCAAGTTATCTCTGGGATCTCGCTGTTTATCAAATGTGACAGGAGACAGCCAAGTCCCAACAACCACAATTGGTTATAATAGATTTCAAATAGATAATAGAACACAATGAAAATGAGTCACTGCACAGAAAGTGGAATAAAACGTAACTAAGATAATGCGAAAAGTGCGTGCATTATAATAAACAATAAAATAGCTACGGGGTTTATTAATGTTCGACGATATCGGGAGTTCCTGAATGTTCTGCGCGTTCTTGAGGTTCTTCCAGGAATCCTAGCAGGCCTGGACACACTCCCGGGCAGGAGAGAGTTCCTTGGAAACTCTGAGAAGAGGAACAAGTTTCTTTACAGCTCTTTTAAACGTTTTGCTGTGGCATAGCACTGTCACTACTCTGACTAGTCTGTCAGCTCCAGGGTGGATTTCTACAACTCTAGTAAGAGGCCACGACCTACACCCATAAGTCTCTTCATCCTTAAGTAATACAATATCACCTTTTGCAAGGTTGGAAGTAATAGTTTTCCATTTCTTTCTTTGTTGGAGAGACTGCAGATAGACAGTGTACCACCGCTCCCAAAGTTCAGCAGAAAGTCGATTAACTAAATTCCAGCGCCGCAAGTAGCAGATTTTGCTCGTTGAGGAGATTCTTGACAGAATCGATCGAAGGGGCCTACCAATCAAAAAATGACCTGCAGTTATCACGTCGGAGCCATCAGGCGAAGTTGAGTGTACCGGAAGAAGAGGTCGACTATTGAGTGTGGCTTCCACTTCAGCCAAGACTGTGGCTAACTCTTCGAAAGTAAGATGATGGTCACCTACAAGGTTCCTTAAAAGTGTTTTCATGCTTCTGACTTCTGCTTCCCACATTCCTCCAAAGTGTGGAGAACGACTGGGTGTGAATTTCCAGTCAATGGACCGAGAAGCAGCGAAATTATGGATGGCATCCTTCGTCTGTTTGCTTTGTAACAGGGAAAATAGACCAGCTAACTCATTCTTAGCTCCCACAAAATTTGTCCCATTATCTGACAGTATGGTTTTGGGAACTCCACGTCGAGCAACGAAGCGAGTTAAGGCAGCAAGGAAAGCTTCTGTTGTAAGATCTGATGAGATCTCAATGTGGACTGCTTTAGTTGATAAACATACAAAAATACATACATAAACTTTCACTAGTGTAGGTTTACATGGATTGCCTCTCTTGGTCCAATCTATTCCCACGTAGGTGAATGGGACCGTTGGCTGAAGACGCTCCGGAGGTAACTGTCCCATGAGTTGCTCAGCAGTTCTGGCGTAGGAACGCTGACAGGTCACGCAGGAGCGGCTAATCAGTCGTAGGAGAGACTTTACACCATCACAGTAGTTTTTTGAGTTGCATTAAGCAATTTACACCCACCCACGCGCGCGTTTACGGTATCTATAATTAAGTGAATAAAAAAATTGAAATTTTTCTTGTAAGAAATGGTCAACTTTGCACCTCTCTATTCCATACTTTGGATCTAACTTTAGCAACCAATCTAATTCAGTACCAGTACCAACACAAGGCCTAACCACGGGCCACAATTTGCGCAGCTAAAATAACAACCAATTAGCACTGCGCATGCATCCTAGCAACCACCTTGATTCAAATCTCGAGCGGCAAGAGAAACCTGTCAAGTGAGAACGCGGCTAGTCGCTTCCTGCTGTTGCTTCAGACTACATTCTTGAGGTTAGTAGCAGCACAATGAATTATATCAACTATATAAACAGTGGGATAGAGTATACTATTTTTCTAAAGAGCAATAAACACTGACAAAAATCAACAAAAATTCAAATTTATAGGATGGAATTTCACCACGAACAGCTTGGGAAACATTGTAGAGTGTGTGGGAAGAGGCTAAGGAAGCTAAAGAGCAAGGCCCCCATACACCTGTGCATGGATCACTGTGAGGTCCTGCTTCTTGTTGGGTTGGATGTGAGCAAGGACGACTCCACAATTCACCCCCTCCACTTCTGCAACCCATGCCGTGCAATGCTCAAACGAGCAGAAAAGGCACAGAAAGCTGGGGTACCCTACATCAACAGCACAAAGTTGATGGAATGGACTCCACATGTTGACAGCAGTTGCCTGGTAGGATTTGACCATTCCTATAACACATAAACCAAAATCATATTAAATAGGTTTGTCAGCATTGTCTTAGCCTCACTCACGGTGGAGGCCAAAACCGAAAGGTAGGCAAGCACCCAGGCAGACCCTCTGGAGAGACTTCCACATCAGTGTGCCAGCACCTAGAGGACACAGCACCAGGGTCATTCTTCCCCTCAGAAGATCGTGAACCCAGGTGCTACGAGTCTGGGGTTGCTGCAACACTCTGCTGCCCTGTGTGCACCCTGATTCTGGACAGGCCAATCGAACTGGGGTGTGGCGCAATACTCTGTCTGGAGTGCTGCAAAAGCTGGGTGCAATTTCATTGTAGCCACACTCTTTCGTGCCCATCATGTTACGACCAACGTCTGGACAGCACACACATATCCGCTCCGCCAGACATGGTAGTATCACTGCTCCAGGGGCTCCTTGTCCACTGCAAAAGGCTGTGTGGGAAGATCGTCAGGGTGGAGAATTACCACAAGCACCTGCAGGGTCAATGCTCAAGCCATTACCACCTGAGTGTTGACTCACCCTCAAAGTTGACCATAGGTGAAGTTCTTTCTAGGCCCTCCGCATCACCAGCAACACCAGCAGAGGTAAAGGTTGCAGGGCATCTGGTGAGGAAGCTGATGGATCATGGCAGTAGCAGTAGTTCAGAGGGTGTAGTCAAGGTCCAAACATGTGGTCAAGTAAGTAACTATTTATATAATATGCACAATTAAATCAGTTACCACATGCACAATCAATGCAGCCAATCACCTTGGTCCAAGTAGCCAACTGCAGGGTACGCAGCTCTGACGCCAGCAAGTGGACGCTGAAGCGTCGCACTGAGGGCATCAGCAGGGTTCGCTCCATCACCAGTGGAGGAGATACGACTGCTCAGATGGTTGCAGAGTATAAGTCGCTCTCCAAGGAAGAACGAGCGAAGGTGCTTCAAGAGGCTGGACTCCCGATCACAATTCCAACTGACCACTCCTTAGCATTGAAGGCCAATCTCTCCATACCCTGGAATAAACTTAGGGTAATCAGAAGGTATATATATTTCACTCTAGATAAAGCACACCTTGTGAGAATGACTTGAATAGATGGTTCAAGTCTATGGATGTCCATATCGCAAGTGAGGGGAAGATGAGAAAGCTTGCCAAGGAGGTTGTGGGTGACAACATGGTGTCTGAGAATGGGGCCTTCACTTTTCCGGGTAGCAATGGAGGAGAGGTGATCAAGGAAGTGCCCTTTGTGTATGTGCCCAACTTCATTGCCAAATTGGCTGATGTTGTATCCCAACATGAAAGGTACATAAGCTAGGTAAAATGGAGCAAAGTTATCACAGTATATACCTATAGTGCTCCAGATGGTCTGACAAACCATGGTGGCTCCATTCCAAACAACGAGCTTTGGATCAAGCTTGGTGGAGACAAAGGACAGGGGAGCTTCAAATTCAACATGCAGTTGGTCAATGTGAGCAACCCAAACTCTGTTAAGAGAACTGTCCTTCTCTCAGTGTTCAATGCTGGAGACAGCACCACCAATCTCCACCTCGCCCTGGACAGATACAGAGAGCACATTGATGAGGCTCAGGGAATGCAGATCAAGTAAGTATATGGAATGACTTTTTTGATCTAGATTAACTTACAAATAATAGTGGGCGTATGGTCCGTCTCTTCCTCTCGGGTGACTACGAGTTTTTGTGCCGACTCTATGGGCTCAGTGGTGCCAGTGGTAATGCTTTTAGTAGTTTAAAACATCTCACGGGAATCATGTATTTGGTAATGGTGGTTCAGGTCGACACAATTGTCTATGGTGCCTCATCGTCAGTGGTGACTTGAAAGAGCCCCCAGCCAACCGCACACCATGCCCACTGAGATCACTTTCGTCACTCCGTGCTGATCATCAGAGGTTCTTAGCAGCTGGTGGTGACCTGGAGGAAGCGAAAGAATACAATAATGTGATCATGGAGCATTTCTTCAATATCCCATTGGAGAATGTAAAATAATACTATATAGCTATCTATGATTATAGCAACTATTGTAATTTACACAGGTGTGTATTCCCGGACTTCACCTTTCTCTCGGGATCTACAATAGAATCTGGTCACTCTTCACAGGAGCTTGCACAGAACTGGACCTCAAACTGGTGGATGCCATCAATGCCAGTGAACCCGGTCCTAGTAGCAGCAGCAGCACACATGACCATTTCTCCAGCTCCTTGCAGAAGATGTCATTGTTAGAGATGGAAGTTGACACCCAGCGAAACTATGCTGCAGTGCTGGATGAAATGGTCACATACAGCCTTTTGACTCTGCCCAATGCTCAAACTAGTACCCACGTCCGACAGCTACGGAAATCAGCAGAAGCCTCCCACAAGACACTGGAGAATATGGTATAGTAGTTAGACAAAAATTTCCTCCCCTATGAAATATCAATTCAAATAGTGTACGAAGCTGTCAAAATTTGGGGCTACTCTCAAGAAGAAGTTTTGTGAGATCAGTAGCACCCAAAGTGATGGTCAGTTTCATGCCACATTGGAGAAGAGCCTGCAGGAGTTGAATGTAAAGAGGCAGGCCTATCAGGGAGGAACCTTCGTAGGCAACCACGTACACAAGCTTCTCCAAGTAAGTATTGTCATTTTGAGTGTAGTTTTCAATATTGTTTCTTTATACTTAGCATGAAAGCATCACAGTTGTTTGTAACAATGTGAGGAAGGTTGGACTTCAGTATCCTCAGTACCCAGCACTTCAGAGTGATGCAGAAGTTGTTGCAGCTACCTTCACCACCCTCATGAAGCACTACGGGAAGTGTCACAAAGGTGTCAATTCTGCAAGGTATATGACAGACAGTGAAATTGATACAGTAGGTAAGTTAAAGTGTGGGTTAGGTCTGCAATAACTTACTCGCTCTCCATTACAGAAGAGAACATCAAAGATTTTATGGCATTCTACAGGAAGGAATTCCCCTGGGCTAGCATTCTGCCAAAAATGCACAACCTTGAGGACCATTCCATCCCATGGTTGAGACGCTTCCATGTTGGTGCAGGGTTGATGGGGGAGCAGGGGGCCGAATCTGTCCACGCACTGATGAAAGGACTCAACAGGACATACCAGAACATCCCCAACGACACTACTAGACTTAAACACACAATAACAGAACACTCCATAGCCACAAATCCTTCTCTTCTTGCCCTGAGGCCACCACCCAAAAAGAGGAAGATTGAAGAACAAGATATGGACCTGGAAGATTGACCACTGTATATATCATAATGCTATTTGTATATGGGGTTTGACACTAAATTACATACTCAAGAAAAATAGTAGGGCTGAAAGTAACTCATCATTCTCTTTAGTATAGCTTTAGCTAACTTTAGCTACAGCTCTTGCACCCTGAAGCATTGTTGGAGAAGCGCTATGGCTACTTACATAACTTCATCTTCATGAGATTGCAGCTCCTTCATCGCGCGGTGTTTTTTCACCAAACTTTCAACAACCGTCGGCCCAGAACTTCTTCTTCATTTTAAAGCTATTCACGTGACTTAGCTGTCAAAGCTAGTGACATCACAGTAGTGTTAATCTGTGCCCCACCCAGTTGTCAAGGTAGTTGCTAGGCAAAATTTAGCACCCAGGAAATGGTTTGGGGGCGGGTCTAAATGCTCACACGCGCATTGCAATAAAACTACTGTGACCAGTGATCAGCTAGAATAGCCAGCATAGCTCCAATACCAGCATGTCCAGAGTCTAAATGTACCTGCAAAACTAAACACTTAGTTAGAGAATGATGATTAGATAGTATAATAGGATGTTTGACATGACAAGTTAACTCAGAAGAAGTCAATCGATCTTCCTTGATAGTATCGACCTTGTGAGTATTTACCATGAATCTTCTAATCCAAGCAACAACAGCAACAAGCTTGTGGAAGGAAGAGAATCGATTCCACAGATCGAAGGTTGGAACAGGTTGCCGAATGAGTAAAACAGTAGCCTTGAGTTCAGGGAGCTCTCGAGATAGGTTGATATCTGGTCTTCTTGGCCAGTCTTCAGGTGAGAGAACCAACCAGTCAGGTCCTTGCCACCATAAAGAACAATTCAGAAGTTCCTGAACATATAGACCTCTAGAAACCAGATCAGCTGGATTCATCTTAGTAGAGATATCTCCAATGTCCTGCCGGTACCAACTTCGTTGTCTCTATGACTCTGTTAGCAATATAGGTCTTCAAACGAGATGATGACTTGTTTAACCAACCGAGGACAGCAGAGGAATCACACCAAGCGAAAATGTTTGCTGTGGGAATGCTCAAATCTTTCCGAGTACGGTGTAACAGTCGAGCAAGAAGAACCGCTCCACAGAGTTCCTGACGAGGGATGGTACTGCCAGCCAGAGGTGCAACCTTGGTCTTCGCTGTGATCAAGCTGATGGAAACTGCAGTGTCTTCATGAAGTAGTCGCAAATATACTACAGCTCCATAGGCTGCCTGCGAAGCATCGCAAAAGCCGTGTAATTGTTTCTGAATTATCGGTGAATCACTGCTACAATATCTCCAGGGCACAGGATGTTCAGTTAGAAGATGCAGGTCTTTGCTCCATTTCTCCCAGACAGGAAGAAGATTTGGAGGCAATGGTTCATCCCAGTCTACCTTGCATTTCCAAACTCGTTGAAGTAAGATCTTGACTGTCACCGGTGAATACCAGCCCATGATATCAAAGGTTTTACCGACAGCAGATGTAGACCTCTCAACCCTCACGCATTTTGCGTGAGTCACACGCATTCCATCATTTAATCACGCTCACACGCATTGAAGTTATAGTCTCACGCAATTTTAGATTTCAATAATGTAGGCGTGGTTGAACTATTGCGCAACACGAATCGAAAATGTGAAGAGTTTTAGACCAAAATATGTGACAACCCGGCACAACGCGGCGTGCGTAAAATCGAGAAAAGATCGATCGATTTCTTAAATATGTATTGTTTCAAGCGGACGGAAGGGAACGGTTAGGTCTATTATAGCGGGAACGACTTAAGCTACGACGATAAAACTTGGAGAGCTCAATATCTGGACGCGGACAACTTTGTAAGTGCAAAAAAAATTTTTTGAAGGGTGCCGCGTTGTGCCTGGTTTTCTTGTAGACGGTCACATAGAATAAAAGGTAAGAGAATAGTAGTAGTTTTTGCTCTATGGGATTCTTAATAATCATTTTCTATTCTCCTACAAAGAATCGGTTCTTGAGATTCAGGTTCTCAAGTCAGATCTTTAACAATCTGTATAACCTTCTGTGACTGTCAATACTAGCAGTGTTTACTCTAGACCTGCCAGGTATTCCATCATTGGTTGCTTACTTGAAATAAAATTAGCCCCATGCTCAACAAACCAATATAATTCTACCATAGCAACCAAAGTGTATGGGCGTGTATCACCAAGCATGACTGTTTTCCACATCTCACTCATTTGACACTCGTCTCACTCATTTTACACTAAACTGTCACTCTTTTGCAAATATTGAGGTTGAGGTCTCTGCAGATGCTAACTGGCGTTTGGTAGGAACCTCGGTTTCCCCAGGGGGTACACACATGAAGGGTGTCAGTGGAAGTATTCCAGTGTAAGCCCAGTGTCTTGGGGCACTCAGAAGGAGATATAACTAGGTTAGAGTTATCCACCTCTTTTAGTTCAGAAGGTAAGTCAGCTAATAGTTCACAGGAGTTAGACCTCCATTTTCTAAGAGTGAAGCAAGCTAAAGACAAGAGTGAGTTTAGATCGCACCTCAGTTGCTTGGCTTCAGAAAGACTGTCAGCTCCAGTTAGACAGTCGTCTACATAAAATGACCCTTTGACAACTTGAGAAGCTTCAGGAAATTCGATCTTGTGATCTTCAGCCACCTGAAGTAATGCCTTGGAGGCCAAAAAAGGAGAAGAGGTAATACCAAAAGTTACACGACACATTCGCCAATCCTGTATCTGGCCTTCGGAGTCCTCGTGTAGGAATCTATGGAGGTCTCGGTCAGATTCTGCCAGACCGACTTCGCGAAACATTTTCGAAATGTCGGCCGACATGCCAATCGTATGCGTCCTAAACTGAGCAATCACAGTGGAAAGGAGAGGGTATAATGAAGGACCTTGAAGTAGGATATCATTCAACGAGAGTCCATTTGAAGAAATTGCCGAACCATCAAAAACTATTCTAAGTTTAGTAGTAGAGCTACTCTCCTTAATTACACCGTGGGTAGGTAGGTAAAATACTTCACCTTTCGGCTGAAGCAAGTCAGCTTCAGGTACCAGCTCAGAGTGTCCCAGGACTCTGTATTCATCCAGTCCTAAGTGGAATGCTTCCCACTGATCCTTTCTGATTAGAGACCTTTTGTTCTGGATGTACCTCTTGAGTGCAATACTTCTGGATTCTCCAAGAGATAGTGAAGGAGTCTTTTAAGGTAAAGATACTGAAAATCTACCCTGGACATCACGAGTCAGAGTATTGTGGAACACATCAAGTGCTTGTTTATCCTCTTGACGAAGCACGTGTTTATCATTAGGAACATCTTCTTGTTCCCAAAAAAGCTGTAGAATTTCATCAGCTCTAGCGTCGCCTGATGTAATCTCCATGCAGGTTGAAGATGAGTTAGGAGTAGAAATTTGGCCGCCGACAATCCAGCCAAATACAGAATTCCAAGTACGGAAAGAACGATCGGGAATAGATTCAGATTCGTCGTACGTACACCGGTTTGAGTCAGCAATGCTCAATAGCAGGTCGATTCATCCTGAGCGACCAAACTCAGGGTCTGCAAGTTGCTTTCCTTCTAGAAAGGGTAAAGATCTGATCGCACTCAAGTCTTGGGGACCATAGTCAGAAGTGATCTGATTAACCACGTGAGCTTGAATGGCAACCTCTTTACCTTCTACAACGCTTGCAGAACTCAAGATAAGGTTCACAACGTACTTCAAAGTTAGACATTTCGTTCCATTGAGTCCAGTGATCTCATGAACTAGATGGTGCTTCTTAGCTTTCAAGGATTGAGCTAATCGAGATGTAATAAGAATAATAGCAGAACCTGAGTCCATCAGAACTCTTGCTTTACACTGTCTGCCTGGAACCGACACCATAGCTAAAGCAGTAGCCGGCATGTAAACGAACGAAGGAATGAGCGAATTGCGCTGTTGGAATAAAGAAGTCTTAACTCCAGATGGGGAAGCAATTGAAGTAGACGCAGTTGAGCTAGCTGCTATAGGAGGTTGAGATTGTGAGTTAGTGGGTTTAGACGCAGTTGAGCTAGCTGTTATAGGTTGAGATTGTGAGTTAGTGGGTTTATGCAAAAGACTATGATGCTTGCGACCACAATCTCTGCAAGTGGCCTTGCTAGAACAATAGTCAATTGTGTGAGACTTGCTTAAGCAATTGAAACACAGATGATTTCGTCTGGCTAGGTTATACCTCTTATCTGCAGTAAGACTCTTAAACTGTGAGCAGTGATATACAGGGTGACAAGAATCACAACAGGGACAACGATCCTGATTGTGATCTTTAGCATGCAAGGCTTTGGGTTTAAGAGTAGCTTTCGTCGGTGTTTGAAATTGCAAGACAAGCTTCGGTGGTAATATAGCTTCAACCGCTTGAGAGCGTCGCTTCAGAAACTTTATTACGTCAACGAGAGCAGGTGGTGAGTGAGAGTCAGAAGTAAAATCTGACCAAAGCTTAATCAGCACAGTAGGTAAGAGAGGCTCTATAATAGCAACGATGAGTTGTTCGAAAGTAGCGCCATCACAAGTTTTCATACCACTAGAGTGACGGGTTAGATCGTGAATTGTTTGACAGAGACTCTCATAATTGTCTTGAATGGGTTTCAGCTGTGACAGCTTCTGAACATGGTGTCTATAAACAATTTTGTTGCGATCGTACCGTTCCTGCAGTGCCTTGACACATTCACTAAAGGAGCCACCAGAGCCGTGTACTCTTACTCACGTCCTGCCAGAGAAACGTCCTGCTATGGAGCTGTGGGGTTGTAAGGCCCACATACGATCTGGACTTTTGTACAAGTTATCTCTGGGATCTCGCAGTTTATCAAATGTGACAGGAGACAGCCAAGTCCCAACAACCACAATTAGTTATAATAGATTTCAAATAGATAATAGAACACAATGAAAATGAGTCACTGCACAGAAAGTGGAATAAAACGTAACTAAGATAATGCGAAAAGTGCGTGCATTATAATAAACAATAAAATAGATACGGGGTTTATTAATGTTCGACGATATCGGGAGTTCTTGAGGTTCTTCCAGGAATCCTAGCAGGCCTGGACATTCAGAATTAGCTTGTTTACGACTCTGAGATGCTTCATGGGTTTCACGGGCTTTCCTACGAGCCTGACATTCAGAATTAGTTTGCTTACGCTTTTTGCTTGGCTGGGGACTTTCTTGAGCTATTTTTTTAAATTGACACATTAACATACTATTCTTGCGAGTTTCTATGGTCTTCACAATATTTTCAAACTTGAGAATTAACTTGGGTTTCACCATAAAATTATGTCAACACTCACACTTAGATTTTCTTACATGGACCATGCAATTACATTCTGTTCACTTCTTTTTAAAAGAGGGCATACTGAATTAAGCTATAGCTTGCAGTAACTACTGCCACACAATACAAAACACTGTTTTCTAATCAAACCAACTAAGATTAAAATCTGATCAACACATGAAATTACACTGTTACAAGAAAACAAACTTACTACAACACAAATTACAGGGGAAAAACTGCTCCTAAATATACCAGCAGCTGAGGTTAAATTCAGACAAGCACAGAAGTTACAACCTGCAAGTTAGAAAAAAACCCAAAATACTAGCTACAACTACCACACAAGCAAAGAGACACACTAGTTTTTTAATATACCAACAACCAAGATTAAATTCTGACCAAGCAGAAGTTACAACTTACAGTTAGTAGAAAAAGGAAACCAGCTATATAGATTAACAGAAAGTGGTTGGCAGCAACAGTGAAACAAGCGATAAGTCTGTTAAAAAAAACAACTCATAAAAATCTTTAATATATACTCTCTAAGGTACTACTTACAAAATGATGAAGATACAAAGAAAGCTATCACCAGAGCAAAGGTTAATGCTTCTTCTTCTAGAACTATCAGCTCAGATACAAAACTCATCCAGCAACCATACACGTGAAAAGCGCGACTGCAGGAACTACACATGTAGTGTCTGGACTTTGAACTTAGATTATTATTTTTGTGTCACCTGACTGTCACGTGATTGTCAACCATTTACCAGTCTATATATATTATTGTCATTGTCGCTTGCACGTGCAGTTTTTGTGCTTGGTAAAAAAGAACAGTTTTTCTTAATCTAGTTTTTAGATAGTAGCGACAAACACGCTACATTGGTGACCTCGACACTACCGAGAACAGTTCTGAGCGATGTCTACTGGAGGAGGCGCGAGTACAACAGCAGATCCTGCTCGAAGAATTGACTCTCCGCCTACTTCCGGCTCTGCCGACGTTTCTGCGATCAACCTCAAAATTCCGCCCTTCTGGCCAGCCGACCCGGAACTTTGGTTTGCTCAGGTGGAGGCGCAATTCTCCTGCCGTCGTATCGCCTCCCAAAAATCCAGGTTCAACCACGTTGTAGCCTCTCTGTCGCCAGACTACGCCGCGGAGGTGAGAGATCTCCTGTTCAAACCCCCGAATGACAACCCCTATACAGCTTTGAAGGAGCAGCTCACCAAGCGCACTGCCCTGTCAGAGCAACGCCGACTGCAGCAGCTATTTACGGGTGAGGAATTGGGTGATAGGAAGCCAACACAGTTGCTTCGTAGGATGCAGCAGTTGCTGGGAGACCGCCGTGGGATTGACACATCATTCCTGCAGGAATTATTCTTGCACAGGTTGCCCCAGAGTGTCCGAATGGTCCTTGCCTCTACCCCCGAGGGTACTGACCTGTCTACGCTGGCAGAGATGGCAGACAAAATCATGGAGGTTGCTGCTCCCTCTGGCTCGGTGGCAGCCCTGAACACCCCCCCCCTTCCAATCAATAAGAAAACGAGTATTACTATTACAATCATTTCCATAAAAAAGACGACCAAGGTGAGTTGGGCCGGGAAGCTAGTGACCGGCCTGCCCGTTTGACGACCAGGAACAGGGAGAGCGGCAGTCCAGTGCCCGGTCACCAAACTTCTGGTGGTACCAGCAGAACGAGTTGTCGGACGAGTCGGAGGTCGGGATAGGAGTCGGAGGGCGATGAGACGAGCGAGTTGGACGGGACGATGATGACGAATGAGATCGAGTGAGGCTCCGGACCAGCTTTTCCAGTCGTGCGATCTCAGAGCATAAGTCCTCTACGTCCGCAGCTGTAGCTGCAGGTGGAGGAGGTACGAGAGGTGGGGGCACAGTGGGTCACACAGGTGCTGAGGTCAGCGTGATTCCCCCTACCTGTGCTGAACGCTCACACCCCCTATGTGCCTTCGAGTTGACGGTTCTAGTATAGCGACCTATGGTGTACACTCCCGCACGCTCAACATCGGGCTTCGTCGCACCTTCCGTTGGGTGTTTGTGATAGCCAACGTCAAACAGGCTATCCTGGGTGCAGACTTCTTGCAGCATTTTGGCCTCGTGGTTGACATAGGGCGCCGGACTCTGTCTGATTAAACTACACATCTACGGGTTGACGACCTCCTCCTTGACCCTCCGGGGGCATCACCCGGTCTCTCACAGGTACAGCAGGACCCTTCTAACCCCTTTCTCTCTCTTCTCTCTGAGTTTCCTGCTTTGACTCAAGCCTGTGCTGCCGACCGTCCGATCAAGCATGACATTGTCCACCACATTGAAACCACAGGCCGGCCTGTATCCACTCGAACTCATCGACTCGCAACCAAACGTCTTCGCATCGCACGTGAGGAATTCGATCACATGCTGGAGCTCGGAATTATACGTCCTTCATCTAGTAGCTGGTCATCAGCCTTGCACATGGTCCCCAAGTGTACACCAGGTGACTGGAGACAATGTGCGGACTTCCGTGCTCTGAACAAAGCCACCATCCTGGATCGGTACCCTGTTCCCCATTTGCAGGATTTTACCACCTCGTTGCAGGGAGCCACGATCTTCACCCATATAGATTTGGTCCGGGCCTACCACCAGATTCCAGTGGCACCGGAGGACCTTCCAAAAACTGCAATCACCACACCCTTTGGGCTCTTTGAGTTCCTCCGGATGCCCTTCGGCCTCCGTAGCGCAGCACAGACCTTTCAGCGTTTTATGAATAAGGTGTTGCAAGGCCTCGATTTCGCCTACGTATACATAGACGATCTGCTAATTGCAAGCTCATCCCCTGAGGAGCATCTCGAGCATCTCCGGTTGGTTTTTCAACGTCTAGACGAACACAGAATCGTGATCAGTGTCCCCAAGAGCCGCTTTGGTGTTACGGAACTGGACTTCCTTGGCCACCACGTTGACGTCACAGGCATTCGCCCACTGGAGGAGAAAGTGCAAGCTGTTCGGGAATTTCCCCTCCCTGACACGCAGCGCAAGCTTCGAAGATTTCTCGGGCTGGTGAACTTTTATCATAGGTTCATCCCAGGTGGTGCCGCTATCTTACAACCACTGCACTCCCTCCTCAGGCACACAAAACGCCCATCCGATTCACCGCCATGGACCGACGATACCACCGCATCCTTCGATAAGGTCAAGCATGCCCTTGCCAATGCCACACTACTCGTCCATCCTATCCCTAATGCACCCACAAGTGTCATGACCGATGCCTCCGAAGCAGCTGTTGGCGCCGTCTTACAGCAGCACATCAATGGACAGTTTTTTCGAGAGCTCTGATGCCAGCTGAGACACGCTACAGCACGTACGATCGCGAGCTGTTGGCTATCTACCTGTCCATCCAGCACTTCAGATACTTTCTGGAAGACAGGGATTTTCACGTGCTGACTGACCACAAGCCACTAACGTATTCCTTCGCCTCTCGCCCCGAACGCCATTCACCCCGGCAAGTACGGCATCTGGATTACATCAGCCAATTCACCAGTGACTTGCGTTATGTGCAGGGTTTGGCCAACACGGCTGCAGTTCGGGAACTAGCCCTGGCGCAGGTAAACGACCCCGACCTACCCAGGTTGCACACGGATTCTTCCCTACGTCTTGGAGAGTGTTCCTTTCCTCTCCGAGGGAATCTCAATTATCTGTGACGTCGCTACTGGCATACAGCGCCCGTACGTCCCGCAACGCTTCCGTCGCATGATTTTTGATTCACTACACTCGATTTCTCACCCAGGCTTTCGTGCCACACAACGTCTTGTGACTAGGGGATATGTGTGGCCGGGAATCAATGTGGACGTTAGGAAATGGGCTCGCTCCTGCCTCCAGTGCCAACGAGCGAAGGTGCATTGCCATGTTGCCACTCCTCTTGGTACGTTCGCCACACCACATGCTCGTTTTGACCACGTACATATTGATCTTGTTGGACCCTCTCCCCCCCTCCAATGGTTGTGTTTACCTTCTCACCTGTATCGACCGGTTTACTCGATGGCCCGAGGCCATCCCTATTGCAGATGACAGGCAAGTAGTGCTGACTTCTGACCAAGACGAAGATTACCAAAATCTGACAAAGATGGAGGATAACATTGATTTTCATGAGAGAAGAAGATTCCAAGGTCTCCATCTCGCTGCTGATTAGCTATGTACAAGCGGCTGAACAAACTTGTATTACCACGTTGAGATGTCAACTGCTGTGAAGACTTTGGTTTGGTCTTGGGTTTCGAGCATTTGAATAAGGATAATTTATTCTTTTGAATTGAACTTGTTCTTGTGAGAATAACTTTATCATAATAATCATGATATTGCTTTTTGGCAATCATTTCTATAGTTTGGACAGTTCAACTACAAATTCGTGTGCACAAATTCTTGAATTCAAGACAAAGAGTTCAGAACCACTGTCTTCAAAAGGGTTTCCAAAATTCTCTATGGCACATACCAGACAGGTCACTTGTTCTTGGAATATAGGAGAACCTGTGATACATATGATATATAAACAGTCACAGTGAATACTATTGTGCTTATACACTGACCTTGAATTTGACTTTGAAGCCACCCAATTTGACTTGAACTCCTGTTGAAAACACACTGGGAGAGATTTCATGTCCCAAATATGTATGGGGAGCCACCATGCGTAATTGTAATGGTCGAAAGCAAAGAAAAATCCAACAAGATCTTCCAATGCTTCAATATAAAGATCAAAATTTGCTTCACGATGTGCTCCGATAAAAATGAGAATGAGAGCTTCAATGAGAGATGATGTCCAACCAGAATCAGCAAGGTAATCTCCAAGCATATTCCAGAGTGTCATCTCAATGTGTAAGCCGCCGAACATGACAACGAACTTATCCTCACCGGGCCATGTCCACTGAATAAATTTTGCCTTGGCAAATATGGGACAGTCACATGTCATCACAGGAATTTGGCCTGGATTAACCCTTTCGTTCCCAATCCCGCTTTAAAGCGAGTGAAGACCGGTTGGCTTCTCCGAATTTTTAAAAATAGTTACTTTATAGCTAGAACCTTCAGATTGCATACACAGGTGCCCAATGCATTGGAGAAGCATCTAAAATAGCTTTCAGCCAGGACTGCTTCAACAGTACCTCACAGCAGTTGCGTTTATTTCTTCCTCGGCAAAAAAAACAAACATCGGTTCTCCGTCGAATTTTAAAAAAAGGTACCTTCTTCACAGCAGCTTCATTTATGGATCCAGTCATCTCTAGAGCTTTGTAGAAGCAGCGAAAAATTGCTTGAGCCCAGTAGCCTTCAATAACACATTGAAACAACCGCTTCTTTGCCGACCAAGACTTTGCGGTTTGACTTACCGTCTTCTTTTTTAAAAATAAAATCGCCAGTTCAACTGGGGGCCTCCCCTTTACGTACAGTCTTAGGTAATGCTTATTACATCATAGGAAAAAAGTGAGCGTGTCGTGTGATCCAGGTAACTATGCAAAAACTTTTTTTTTTCGAAAGTCAGTTTGGAAAGATGGCGTCTACCAGTTACAGTGCTGTGGAAGTTTTAGACTTGCTTGATACTGACTCTAGCGACTCAGGATCAAGTGGAGAGGAGGGAGACGACATCTAGGGCTATAGGAGGCCCTGTTCAGGGTTGGTGGACCAACCCCGTCAACTGTGATACTGACAATGGAAGTCAAGAAGATGATCGATGTAAGCTTGTATTTCTCTTGTCTTTCTCTTGAAAACTAGCAAGCTTCTGTTGTGGAAAGGACTTATTTATAGCTATATTGAGATAGAGAAAGCTGTTTAGCTATAATATATATATATTTCATTGAGTTTTGAGATTTGAAAGTGGGTTGTGGTTTGTTGAACAATTTCAAATTTTCAAAAAAATTTAATTTGTTTTACCAGAATGTACTACTAGGACCAGATGTGTATGCAGTCACCGACCCAATTGTGAAGAGGGATTGTGAAGAGGACGCAGATGAGGCAACAGGAGCAGAGTCTCCCAGTGATGAAGGAGAAGATGCTGGACCTGGCGAAGTACACTCGGAGTCCCACCCACCCCTCCCAAACAAAAATCCTGTATGAAACCGCATACAATACATCATAAAGTTGCAATTATATAGGATCATGAACAATTTGTTGTTTGTATTACAAATATCTTTGTTGTTTGTGTTTTTGTGTATATGAAATTGTTTTGTAGTGGAGCTCGACGTCCGATGGCATATGTTCCTCATAGATGTCTCCTATATGATCACAATCAGCACCAAACACAACAAACAACATATTTTATTGTTGAACTAATATAATATTGGTATAAAATACATCAAACAATATTATTTCTATTTTTTATTTTATTTTTATTAATGGGAAAAGTGGAATTTTTTGGGGAAAAAATTTTTTTTTTTTAAAGTATTAGTAGAGAGCCTAAATATTATTCAATTTTCTCAATCAATAAATGAGGAAGCTTCCCAGGACATGGTGAACATCATTTAGGATGACCCTTTCTTCTACGTACTTGTTCCTTTTATTGTGTTTCTGGGAATCCAAACTCTTGGTCTATTTAGTGATATATGGTTGCTATGGGGTTTTCCCAGCCAGCATCGAGTTAAAAAAATAAAACGTGAATGCTTTATTCCGCGGTAGAAGATTAGATTTTTCCGCGCGCGTCCAAACAATTCGGGAAAGTAAGGGTTAATTAACCCTATTGACTATTCCTAGGTTGGACATGAGAAGAGTGAGGATCTCAGTTTCAAACATAAATGTGACAATTACAAGTCCTAATAGCAATTGAACATCCTGTTTACAAGAAATTAAGGACTTTAATTACAATTACTTACTACAATGGACTTCGATGACATTACAGAAGAATACTTATGTGGTATATGCCATTTCACAATGTCCTCAAACGTAAGCTTGAGATACGGCATGTGTTGCGTCAGAATTCGACCAATAATAGTCCCAATATTAAGTCTTAGTTCTTTGTCATCCTCTGCTGGTGGTAATAGCCTTAATGCTCGACGTTTACGACAGTGTTCACATCCTTGGGCGCTCATCAGGATATTCCCTGAGATCAACTCGATTTTCAATTGCACAGGCATGAAAGTAGTGCAATGACTTGTAGCTGTGATCTTCGACTCTCATGAACCTCGCTTTCACTCCTTTGTCAATATTGTCACCAATGAGCTTGTATCCTAGCTGTTTTGGAACGTTTACCTCACTTGTAGCAGTAACTCCTGCATGAAGAAAATAAAAATGCACCAATGCCTTCAATTATCTGCATATATTCTTACCACAGGATTCCATCCCCTCAGTAGTACTGTGGAGATTCGATTGTGAAGTCAAAACAACTTTAACGGTATCTTCATTGATATGTCAGAAGACAATGGTGAAAACTGAGGTGTTTGGGCACTAGAAGTGGTGGAGGAGTGGGACTCAGAAGTGGACTCTGAACAGGAATCAAACAGCGCATCCTGTGAAACTGTCCCAATCGACTGACTTGATAAAAATTGATCCTCCTGTGAAAACATACATCAAATGAAAGTTGCTTAGTTTGATTGTCGCAACCAACCTCTCCAAGTCCTTCCTTAAGATCTGCTACAAGTTTGTCCCTCCAAGTCTTCACGAGTGTATCGTGTCCAACTCCTATCAGATTCATTAGCCTGTTAGTTGTTACATGAGACATACACACATTGACCTTCTGCAGTCGTTCATACACCTTATAGTGAAGTGGCTTAACTTTTTTTTTGTGACACGGTGGACAAAAGCACCAAATTTTTTTTGCAACTTTTATTGGACATAGGAAGTCTAAAAAGCAGCGGCTCCAAAAAATCTGGTCATGTCAAGAGAATTTATTTTTATAAACGTATGATAATTAATATAGATATATTAATTGACCTTTAATATAATCTGGTTAAAGGCTTACAGGATTGCAGAAGCTTGTACAGGAAGGAAGGTTTGTTATAGCATGTACAGGCTTGCACAAGCATGCACAGGCTTGCACAAACATGCACAGGCGTGTACAAGGTCACCTACAAAAGCCAGCATGCAAGGACATAATCATTCAGTTGTCATGTGATTCAATCCAGCTGCATTTTGCTGAAGGGTTTGTCAGTATGAGACTGGACACAGTGTGTTATTTGTCAAAAGAATACTGCAGAAGACCTACGTTCTCCTACTGTCAATCCTTTGGCTGTGTACAATGCCTTTGTTACAAATTATGAAGAATTCAAGAGGCTTGATTCACTACCTGTTCAGATGAAGTTTGATGGAGATTGGTCAACTCTGATGCAATACCAGGCCAAGTGGCACAAATGCTGTCATCCAAAATTTAACAATGCTAAGTTGAGACGTGTTAAAGAAAAAAGGGAGCGGGAAGAGTGTGTTGGCAACCCTGTTGATGAAGACTCATGTCGAACCAAGCGAAGGGTGACTGAAAGAGAGGAAAACCTGTGCATTTTCTGTGATACCAGTAGGTCTGAGCCTCTTCATGAATTTTCTACTTTTAATTCAAACAGATCCATCAACCAAATGGCTACTGATATGAATGATATGGAAATGTTAGTAAAAATTTCTGGTAGTGATCTAGTTGCTCTAGAAGCGAAATATCACTTTCATTGCCTCTCAAGGTATAGGAACAGATATCATGCTCACATGAGGTCTTTGGAGGGTGCAAGCAAGCTCAATTTTTTTGAGAAGAGGGCAAAAGCAAGAGCTTTTGCAGAATTGGTATCATTTATCAATAGTGCTCTATGTGGGCTGGGTTGAGGAATCTGGACGAGTCACAGTCCTCAACTCTAGCTCGCACCTGGAGACAGCAAAGTTAGTCGCTGCCACTAAAGTCAAGGCTTGCTTCTCTAACTCCCAGCCTGCTGTAACCCACCCTTGGGTTGAGTTGAAATAGTTAAATTAAATCTTAATTTAAAAGCTTGAGAAAGCACACACAACGAATTGAATGGACAACCAAGACTGAAGCACACGGCACAAAACTCAACTATATATACAACACAAAAACCATACCTACAAGTCACACGAAAGGCTGCAAAGTTCCTGCTCTGCCACAGACAAGCTAACACACAAACATTTACAACACCAATTAACTCGTGACTTACACACTCAGACAAACAATTTGTAACATGATACAGCATATAACACAACCACACATACATACATAAATGTTCCATTCTTCATGTGGGCACTTCTTCATGTGGGCTGGCCCACATCTTCCCCTCCTCCGCAGAAAGGTTCCTACCCTGGTGACCTCATGACACATGCTCAGCTCGTCCGCGACACCATTCTCCTTCCCACTGCGGTAGACAATGTCAAATTCAAATTCTGTCAGCTTCAAGGCCCAGTTGTAGAGCCTCCGATTCTCCTGCTTCGCAGTCCTCAAAGAGACCAGACCTCGATGGTCCGTAATCACGGTGAATCTCCTACCGTACAGGAAGTACGCAAAGTGACGTATGGCCTCGAACATGGCCAAACCCTCCAACTCCTGAGCACTATAACGTTGCTGCGCTCCATGCAGCTGCCTCGAAAAGAACGCGACCGGCAACTTTTCTCCCTCTCTCTTTACCGACAGTACAGCACCAACACCTGAAGCACTGGCATCACACTCCAACACAAATACATCAGAAACACACGGTACATATAAACATACACTATGACACAACTCACTACATAATCCATGAAAAGCTTCCAGCATCAGACTCGACCACTTCAACTCACCAACCAAAGACTTAGACATGTGAGGAGTCAGTACAGAAGACCATTGGTGGAAGCCAGAGAACCCCACAAGTCCCAGAAAGCCCGTAGCTGCCTCCTCGTCTTCGGAAGTGGGTGCTCCCTGATAGCCTTAACTCTCACCTCCGGTACACTAATGATTCCTCCCCCTATCCAGTGGCCCAAGAACTCCAACTTCCTCCTCCTGAAACTACACTTAGCCAGCCCTCTTACACGTCAACCCAGCATCTCTCAATACCACAAACAACTTCTTCAAATGCTCCAGATGCAACCCCCAACTCTCCGAAACCACCAAAATATCATCTATATAAACCCTCGCAAACTCTGTACACCCAACTAACACCTCATCCATCAACCTCTGGAATACCGAAGGGGCGGTGGTCAGCCCAAACGGCATCCTCTTGAAACGTTACTTCCCAAAGGGACAAACGAAACAAGTCTTGTCCCGATCCTCTTCCGCTACTACTACCTGGTGGAAACCCTTCGCTAGATCTACCTTTGACAACACACTACCTTCACCCACTATCTCCACCATCTCCTCAAACCCGGGGATGTAATAGGGGTTCCTTACCGTCACATCGTTCAATTTCCTGAAGTCAACACATAAACGTATGCCACCACCAGCCTTCTTAACTGGCACCAATGGCGACGCCCACTTACTCTCGATAACACCACATTCTTCCAAGCACTTTAACTCTTCCTTCACCTTGTCCCTAATGCCCAATGGCACCGAGTACGGAGCCTGCCTGATGGGCTGACTGCACCTAGTGTCAATAGTCATGACCACTCTGTCTGTATTGCCCGGTAACTCCGAAAATACATCAACAAACTCATTTAACACTCTATCCAGTTCTTTCTGTACAAACCCTTCACACTTTCCACACAACACATTCCTCTGCTCCTTCTGCTCCTCTACCACAACATCCAACCTCCTAATCAAATACCTCTCCTTGTATAACTTAAAACAATTCACGTGGACCACCTTCGCATGCTTCTCCGCCCCAATCTTACAAATCTTATAGTTAACGTCCCCCTTTTTCTCCAACACCTTGTACAGTCCCTCCCAGGAATCCGCCAACTTACACGACATCCCCTGGACCCGATACAGCACCTTAGACCCCACTTCGAAACTCCTCAACTTAGACCCTCTGTTCAATAACGACATTCTGCTCTCCCTTCCTTTCGATAAACTCAACGACGCACAATCTCTCATCCTCTCTAACCTCTCAGCCATCCTTGTCACCCACTCGCAAATGTCCAACTCCCTGCTTTCAACTTCAAATAATCCGTGGTAAAGGGCATCTAACGGCGTCCTTACCCGAAACCCATAAACTAAATCAAAAGGGCTAAACCCCGAATCAGCATGCGGCATCTGCCTCAACACAAATAACACGAAGTTTACCTGACCAACCCAATCTACATTATCGTCCAGACACTTCCCCCAAAATTGCTTTCATTGTTCCATGCATCCTCTCAACTGCTCCGTTCGTCTCTGGGTGGTATGGAGACGTCCGTACCTTCTCAATCCCCAACCACTTACACAAATCCTTCATCACTCTACCACAGAATTGGCTACCCTGGTCGAACTCTCTCGGGTATGGCCGTCCTCGCAAAGATCAACCACAACCCTTCCACCACTGCCTTTGCTGTCACGTTCCTAAGGGCACCGCCTCAGGCCACCTAGTTGCCAGACAGATGTATGTCAGAAGGTATCTGCACCCACCCTTACCCTTGGGCAGTGACCCTACAATGTCGATGGCCACCGACTCAAAGGGCTCCGACAAAACCGGCCTCTCAACTGCCGGCGCCCTCCTAGGTCTATACTTGCTCCTCCTTTGACATTTCTCACAGCTCCCACAATACTCGACTACTTCTTTGGGCATCCCTGGCCACACAAAATACCTTTCAATCATCCCCACTACCTTATCTGCCCCTAAATGACCGTTCTTGTCATGTCCCAACTTCAAAATCTTCTCCCTATACCCTTTAGGTACAACCAACACGTCTCTGAACTCTTCCCAAGTAACTTCACTAACACACCCTTCTTCCATGTAAAACCTCTCTCCTTCCTATAACCCAACTCCCTCCATTCCTTTAAACTCCCATCTTCTCTCACAGCCCTTCTATAATTTTCACCATCGGACCCCACCATAGGTGCCAACTGTCCCGGATCATCCGGGACAGTCCCGGATTTATCACTCTGTCACGGAGTCCCGGAAAGTGCAAAATAGCTCTATGGTATGTCTCAGAAGCCTGCAGGTTGAGTTGGCCGCAAAAAAAACTTGAATAACTTTAGAACGGAAGCAGCTACGCATCCGGGGTTAGTACCATTGGAAAGCTCGCGCCGAAGCGGTCAAATATATTACCTCAGTATATTCCAAAACCGGAGAGATAGTGCTATTCCAAAACTCAATACAAAAGTCTATGGGAATAGAAAAACCACAGGTTTCCCGCTCAAAACGCGCCCGCTTTTAGTCACACGGTATGGCTCAATTGATCACGCGGCAGTCTCCATTAAAAATTTTGTAAACAATGGCTTCTTCTCAGATTGCTGCGTTTCTAGCTTTGTGTCGCGATTAGCTTAGGTTGCGAGTGTGGAAACAGGATAGACAGAGTGCCCTGTTGTCACAGAGGGCAGGACCACCTGATAGGATGTAGGTAAGATTATTTGTCTACCTGTTCAATATCAACTGCCGTATAGCAAATATCACAGTGATTATAGCTATCATTTAGCTAGCAACTTGTAATACAGCCACACTTAAGCTGTTTGCTGTTAAATTGTGTGCTTGTCAAAGCCGTGTTTATGTCAATTCCTTTTCTTCACTACTATAGATGCCGTTTATTGTAAGGATTAGGACCAACTCAGGCAGCACTCCACCTTCAACTCGGATCACAATTTTATCATTTCATCAATTTTCATATACATATAAGTAAATGAAACAATTGATTAATTTTATTTAACAAGAAAGTCTAGTATTTAGCTACAAGTTAACAGTGCTGTACTGCTGAATCCTGTGAATATCAGAATATTTCTTGGAACACAGTAGGTAGAATTGACTGATTTTAATCCTGTCTCTTCAGAAGAAAGCCTCACCAGTTTGCGTTTTCCATCTGCTGTACATTATCTGCTCAACTTGGACATATTATAGTGAAGTAGTACGCCCTTGGTTATTTACTTATAGCTGTGCTAGCCAGCTGGCTGTCTAGACCTAATCAAAGCTACTAGTAATCACACTAACTATAAACATGCCACAAGTAAAAGGCTAAAGCTAGCTTTGAGACAGAGATGGTGGATATGCTTGGTTCTCGTGACAGAAGAACTCGTCCAGATTGCCATCACGTGACTGGCAAGCGATGTAGAGTCTTGAAAAAAGAGACACATCATTCTTCAAGGAAGACACTTGCAACTTTGCATTGGATTTCTTAGCAGGAGGACGACTGAAGAGCAACACTTTGTTCTTCTTTATTGGATCTGAAATCTTAGTTAACTGATCCTGTAATCTTTCAGTTACAAATGCTTGATACTGTTCAATTGCTTTTTTCTCGGCACTGCAAACTGATGACACAACAGCTGGATCCATAACATCCCTTGTATCAAGTCTCAATAGATCTTGGGTTCCTTCAAGAAAAGGATTACCCATTTTTTCAACTACTTCAACCAGACTTTGTACCTGTTGAACAAATAGTGCCTGGAAACTTCTAGTCTGCTCATGGTGCCGGTGGCTGAGTGTATTTCCCTTGAGAATTGATGCCTCAAATTCTGATATCATTCTTACAACCTCAGGCCCAGCTACCATCCATCGCCTGAGAGCATCAGGAGATTGAGTAAGTCTGATAGCTCCCCCATCACTCTTAACTGCACAGTTGTGCTCGTGGGCCTGGTCAATGGCCATGGCAGAGAATGCCTTTCCAGTTTTGCGAACAATGAAATTGCCATTGTTAAACTCAGCTGCCACTTCAGGGTGTGCCACACGCAAATTGGCCATATCACGCACGTGTACTGGCACCCATCTAGCATAGTTGGTATGATCAAGGATGAAAAACCATGGTGCAAGCTTTGTTAGGCTGTCCACATAGAGAGCAAAATTTCCAGTTCGCAAAGACTTGACAAAGGTTAGGACAAGCACCTCAAGTTGAAATGCTGTGTACCAGAAATTGAATTGTGGCACTTCTTGCTTGCACTTGACACACCATTCTTCAAATGTTATGTGTTGGTCTCCAGGCTCTAATGACTCCAAGTAGGAAGCATATGACTTCTTGAACAAGATATATAAACTGCAGGCTGTCACTTGATGTGCACATCTTGTCCGGGTCACATGTGCTGCCTTCAGAAATGATTCTGCTGTCCCAGCAGATGCCACATGTGTGACAAACAATACTTTGGAACCTTCCACTACTACCGACATTGGATTTACATTCAAAGGCTCGGTGACCCATCTTATGGCATTTATAGCATTCAATGCTGCTGGCATAACTACCTCTGCTCTGCCCTCTCCCGACATGTGATCTGTCTGAGTCAGATGTCTGGAGAGTGAGCGCTAACTTGTTGAGGTCCTTAAAACTGGCAACCTCTCTGCTGTCCATGACACCTCTCTGGTGCAATGGTCGTGTCGCCCGAAACACAGCGCACGCTATAAACAGCAGCACATCATCTTTGCTGTCTGTAACCATACTGACAGAGTCAGTTAGGCCCTTCAAATACACAAATGTCTCCAGAGAAGACATCGTTTTGGTTGCAGTTTGGAAGTCAGATATAAGTTTGATGCCTAAGCTCGTTCTACTAGAACCTAGAGCATCGACTAAAGTCTCTTTTAGCTCAGCATACGTGCAAGAATCTCTATCTAAAGAAGCAACTATGGCCGAAGCCGTTTTAGACTGGAGTTTCTAGTATAAAACAGATTTGAAACGAGCAGCTGGTACACCTATGTCACGTAAATCAGCCTCTAATTTACGGATGTATTTAGCTATATCTGCTCCGTCCTTGTGAGGAGCCAGATTATTTATTTGCCTATTCATTTCTGCACTCGCTTGACCACCAACCGTTGCACCTGTCATGGTTGCCATATTCTTAATCATCTCGTTCATGTGGGTCATGAATGTGTTAAAACCCATGGGCCCAGGATCACCTACCACACCCTCAACCCGGGGTGGTTCTTCACCCTCTTCCAACCCATCTAAAGCATGGGCTGCATCCTTCTCACTCATCACTGTATCCTCTGTACTACGAAGGACACTGCTACTACAAGTACGAAAGCTACTAAAGTAATCACTACTATCCTGCGCCAACAAACTCTCAGGACTGACACCTCTACTATGATAATTGATGACAGATCTACCCTGACTACACTCACTAGCACTAGAATCAATAATTGAATCTCCACCGATGGCAGAATCAGGAAACTTTCCACCTTTTACTCTCTTACACGCTCGCGCCGGCTGCACTCTCTGGCTCATCCAGGGCAAATCCAGACGTCAGAGAATCCTGCAGACACGAAAACACAAGCATAAAAAAACAATGACCAAGCACAAACAATAAAAAACAATTAACACGCAAAAGTGTGAAAAATGACAACAGGTCCGAAGACAGCTCCACGTGCAGTGAGCACTAAATGAAGATTAACAACAGTTTGTAGCCTTGGAAGTACATAGACAAACGCAAACGAGTCCAACTGAGTTCTAATTCAGTGTAGACGATTGTAGACACGAAGTCAGCAACAAATCCAATCGATGACGCAAGCAGGCGAAGTAGGAGAGGTCTTAATCCAGTCCAGGCACTACCGCTGCCGCCAGTTGTAGGTAAGGAAACCGCTTGGTAGTCGCCGGAGGTTGTATGCACACGAGAAGTTACTCATACGCGCCAGTAAAACCCCAGGCGCCGGCGCCACCAGAGCCCTCCACCTTAGTTCAGAGTTTTAATTCTGTTGATGAGAACTTATGATGCGCATCCATGGCCGGGCTTTTATATGTCCGTTTTGGCCACGCACGCGCGTATACAATGAAAACATGATCCACCGGACATCCGGGACACAACCAAAATAAATACACACACAAACTGACACAACATGCTGCTAGTAATAAAATAATAATTTACATGACTAATGACACACACATATATATAGGTTCCTCTTGCTCTTCTCTTTCTTTTCACTTTTTCTCTTTCTTTCTTCTTGTGGCCATACCCACAGTCCTTATGGATGGATATCTTCAAGATATCTCCGCTGCACTGACTCTAGCCACCTACAAGATAAAACAACATGAATTGAGGTTTGATAAAATATGTTACATACTTACCCCATCTCTTCGTGCAATGCCCGACTATAAACTTGGCCATCACCTTTAATCGGACCTTCAAGATTGGGGACTGGTGGATCTTTTGTCAAAAACTCCACTGAAGTCACATTTGTGTTTGACTGTGGAAGCTCAATTATTTTCTTGGATGTTTTGTCACTAGCCAAGATGTGATGCTGTCTTCGATCCACTCCACTATTATGCTCACTTGGGTGCTGGAAAATGGAGATTCCTGTTCCATGAAATGAGCTGGTGGCAGTAGTAGAGCTGGTGTTGTGGTCAATATTATCGACTGCTGCTGTTGTAAACAAACCTTGAAGCAAATTTGGTGGACAAACTACAGCATCAGAATGGTATTGTTCACATACG
>WLWD01000336.1_pt1 | contig 159408 bp, 110 predicted proteins | sample 6712731 | NCBI WGS metagenome assembly WLWD01 (sample SAMN12718690, study PRJNA576275) | sponge metagenome | isolation source: marine sponge | host: Mycale hentscheli | place: New Zealand: South Island, Marlborough, Capsize Point | collected 2014-11-01
CCCCCCTATTTCTTCATTTTTAGAAAAGTAACCTGCCTGTATTTTTTCATGAACCAATAATTTGCTAGGCATTTCAAATATATATATATATGTCTTATTGATCACATGACTGTCACATGACTTTGTAGCCCGTGGTCTTGATATTCCGGCGATCAAGACGGTCATCAACTTTGACGTAGCTAAGAACATCGACACTCATGTACATCGTATTGGCAGGACTGGCAGAGCCGGGGAGAAGGGAACCGCCTTCACTCTGCTCACCAATAAGGACTCTAACTTCGCAGGAGACCTCGTCAGAAACCTGGTAAGGTGTGGTATTGAAATGACCCATTTCAGGCTTGTTTGGATGAGTGAAGGTTAAGAAGATATTGGCTAGGGGATTTCCCCCCTAAGGATACAAGTATGTAGCCATTGACCATTAACTCTCAACATTTCCAAGTTCTGGTAGTGTGTGGGAATTGTTTGTAGCCATTTTAACTGCCTTAATGACCAGTAGCTCCTGGAAAAGCACTCAGCTACTAAAAAACAGTCATTTTTTACCATTAACTATAGTGGCTTAAAAACGAAAGCACTTTTAGTAGGTGTACTAACTTGGTAAGTGTGCACTATTTTTTGCCTTTAGCCATTTCTGCGAAAATGCTGATAAACAAAGTTGCTAGTGGAAACTGGGCATGTGTAAACGGGATCTAAAATAGTTAGAGCATGCGCGCTTAGGTACTGGTGAATTTAGTGCACACAGCCCTCGGGCCTACGGCTCTTGGGCTTCAGTGCACTAAATCCACCAGTACCTAAGCGCTTATGCTCTAACTATTACTTATCTCACGGTTTTGAGCCTGTCTTGCTCCCACACTGATGCTAACTTTTTAAGCAGCCTCCATGTGCTCTAACTATTACTTATCTCACGGTTTTGAGTCGTCTTGCTCCCACACTGATGCTAACTTTTTAAGCAGCCTCCATGTGTATGTGTTTGTGTGTTTGCTTGTGTGTTGTTTATTTATGTAGGAAGTGGCAGATCAGCGTGTGCCAGATGAGCTGATGGGTGTGGCCATGCAGAATCCTCGATTCCAGCACATCAGACAGAAGCACGGTCACAGAGACAGGAAAGGACTGGGAAGCAGAGACAGGAAGGAGGGGAGGGGGCGTGGCTCCGGTAACTACAGGGTCCGTCCAGGACTCGGAGCATCGAGTGAGGTAGGAGAATGGCGTCTGGGACTCTGGGAAGGGAGGGGGTGTGGCAGGTGTAAGGAGTTGCTGTGTGTGTGTGTGTGTGTGTGTGTGTGTACTTGTGTTTGAAGGTTTATTTCCGTGAGTTTAGTTTTAATAGTTTTTTTCCAATTTAGTGTTTGTTTGTTTGTTTGTTTGTTGTTGTTGTTGTTAGTTTTGTACAAAATTATAGTAGAACCTCACTTGTTCAGGCCCAGAAGATGTGACCACCTTAATCAACCAGGCGACACTTTTTAAGGAATTTTAATTCTTGGGGGGGGGGGGGGGGCTATATATTCACGCTTGTAAATTCTAAATGTGCAGCTGAATGATTGAAGAATGGCAACTAAGCCCAGTAGAGGAATACAGATTATTGATGAGCTAAGAGAAAGGAAAATCGTGAAGGTTGGTTCCAAAATTTATAGTTACAGACATTCGTGTGGGAGAAAATACAGTTTCACGTAAGGTATAACTTTCTAAGTTAAGAGCAATTTCTAGGATGAGCAGCTGCTGGTCCTGAGGCCCCTGGATGAAAGAGGTCCTACTATTGTATTGTATACAGTAAACAACAGTGAAATTGTGGGAGATTAGAGTGCTTGGTCCAGTTAGTGTCATAGGTTAATATGAGATACAGCAAAAACTCCCAGAATGATACTTAGCCAGCCAATATATAGAAAACCAGCTATCACAAATGAATAAGGGTGCATGAGAAACAGAAACATAAATAAACTAGTTAATTAAATAATTACATAATTGATGAATGTAAAGTAAGTAATGATGTAATTGATAAATAGAAGATACAAGGTCACACATGAGTGCATGTACACTTTACCACACACACACACACACACACACATTCACAGACAATGGCTACAGTGAGTAGTCCAGGAACTTACAATGCCTCCCCCAGTGGAGGGGATGGGGCTGTGGGACCCATGGGAGTCCAGATGCGTCCGGGTGCTGGTAAAGCGTCTATCCTGAAGTCTGCATATCTGAACCAGTACAAGATGAGGTTCACTCAAGCCAGCACACTCTCCTCTTCAACCTCCACTATCTCTTCCAATCCCTTGGACTCTGATAAACCTCCTCCCACTAAGAAACGCAAGAGTCGCTGGGACTGATGGATACAGTCCTCACACGCCCACTCATACACACACACGCCCACTCATACACACACACATGACGTTCTTCACTGTGTCCTTTCCCTCCTATTTGTTTTATATGCCATATCTTATATAAGTACTGGAGCTTATGTGGACTATATAATTGGCTAGCGAGCGAAGTGAGCGAGACATTCTCAAGGGTAACACAATTGAAAATTGGGGATATTTGTTTGTATATATGTTTGGACGTATGTATGTCATTTTGTACTTTGACCCTCTCGTATTTTAGTGTTGGCTCAGTGTTCGACCTTGTCCCAGACATCACTAAACAGAATCCTCTGGTTTATCGATCATTACCCGTATCATCCTAGAAATTGAATTGTTTACCGCTTTGAATTCTTTCGCAGGTGCAGTTAAAACTAAAAAACTTACGGGAGTTGCATTTCTATTCGAATTAGTGGCTGTGGTAAGTTCATACGCTATTTGACATAGCTATAAGCCCTACACAGCAGTATTTGACTTGAAAATGCATTGTCCATAAGTCTTGTGTAGGTATGTTCAGTTGTGTGCAAGTATTGTGCGTTACAACTACTACTAGGAAAGTCACAAAGAAAAAGTTTAAATAACATGACTTGTTATTTGTTGCTTTTTTTCATTTATTATTATTATTATTATTTTATTTTATTTTTTTTAATTAAAACAGTTGTGGGGAGTGGTTACTATGTTGTTGTTTTTTGTTTTTTGTTGTTGTTTTTTCCAATTCAAACAGTTGTGGGGAGTGGTTACTATGGCATTGAATGCCTTTACCATACATATGTAATTAAATAAACTCGACTTTTTTTAGTAGCTCGAGTGTTAGAAGTTGAAACCATTAGTGTAGTTTTAGGCTCGCTTGCCATTTGTGCTAAAGCACACGACTAGTATATAATAACTAACACTGTGAGGTTTGTGGTTGAGATAGGGGAAGAGATAGAGGGAAATGTTCTATTCTGTGAAAGTGAGTATTCTGACTAATGAGTGTTTATATGCACAGTTTATTAGATCCTAATTCGTCAAGTGCACTCTGTCTGGTTCTGATGTACAGCTGCTTTTGTTATTGATATTTCTAGTCATTATGAGAGGGTGTGGTCTCACTTTATTGCCACATATTCCTTGTAATGTATCTATTAACTGGGGTCTATGGTAAAGGGTTGACTGGCTAAATATTTGTGCTACTATCTCTGGTATGGTCAGTTAAAAAATGAATTTATGAATACATACATAAGTCTGACATATTTAACAGAGTCTTTGATTCTGCTAAGGAAATTCATCACCATTTCTTCTGATGTGAGCAACTTTCTTTGAGAGCTATAGCGTAGTGGGCCAATGTTACTCTGTCTCCGGAATTTTCCCTCAGGCATTTACGCCTCTTACGCTTTGGCAGCTTCTTGCTGCAAATATTGTCTGTGAACATCCTGGTCAATCCCGGGTCAGGAGACTGGATCACTGTCAGCCCATTCTTCTTGAACACCGTTTGCCATGCCCACTTATATATCTCTTGGTATTCTCCCAGTGCAATGTAGTCGGACTTGTACAAGCAAACGGTACTACTCTTTACCCAATGCCCGTGCTTTCTACTGAGCGAAGGTTTCCTTGGATGCCAAGTACTATTATAAACATACTTCATGTTATAATACTGGAATACTTCAGGGAAATAGACCTGCCGACCTCTAGTAGCGTACTGCCTGCATCGATCAATAAACTCCTTATTCATGCTGACATCTACGTCACCTAGCACTGCTAGTTCGTTGTCCGTCAGCAGCCACATTCCCGAGTTGTATCTCTTGGACTTCTCGTAGCTGTCCGTGTAATACACCACATGTCTGATTAAATACGGATACTTCCTGCTCAAGCTAGTAACCTTGCCCTTCAGCTGGTGGAAACTTTCCTTGTCTCCATTGTCAAGGACTATAAAGATGATTCGGCACCCTCCTTCCAACCACACACACAGCCGGTGGTAGTTCCTCATCAAGTAAACGACTTTACCTCCTTCGACTGTTGCATCGAGCGGCACGACAATGTTCACTACCGTATCGTTCAAATTCTTAACAATCTTTGTGCTGTGCAGCCACATAAACTTCTGTCTGAAAGGGAGGCGGAAAGCCACTCTTTTCTTTATAATGCTGGTCTTCTTCTCCCTGTCCACCAGTTCCAGGTCGTATATGAACTCTTGACCCTGCATTGCCTTGTGCCTCGTGTAGCACGTCCCCACTTGTGCCAGCTCCAAGCTGGGACTCCTGGCCCTCGCTATCTCCGTGGCAACGGCAGTGGTGTAGTTGACCATCTCTGCTAGCCACTGGTCCACAGAGCTACTGGGATTGACTCTCTTGCCACTGTAAAGATTCCCTGCCACCATCACATCCCAAGTGTCTAACTGTCTCAGGGATTCTGGTTCGTGACCACCTTCGGTGAAGAGGGCGCAGTTTGTAGTCAAGTCCTTGCGAGTAATACTAGAGAGCAATTTTCCATCTTGCCTCAGGCCGCATTCCGGCACAGAGCTGCTGCACATCTGGTTCTTTCTGAGCATGCCCAAACTCCTTATGGCTTCCTTCTGGTAGTGAGAAATTTCTCGAACTTGACTCCACACATGCACAGCTTCCAGCTGGTCGTGATCATGGATAGGGTAAAGGGTGGCCATGGATTGATAAGAGCCGTCTTCCCACAAATAATCCAGTGACTTCGTTTGTTCTCTTACATTGGAAACAAATAACTTCTCTAAATTTACCTAAAATAAAGTCATTTATGAGATAAAATACACTCAGCTTCAAATTTACTTTACTATAGCATAACTTTACCTATGAAGTTATTGAGGAGTTTACCACCAAATAACGGGTTAGGTTTGTAGAGATTCTGGTTATTATTGAAGTTGACAGTTAGAACGAACTGGTCATATCAAAGTCATAGGAATGTAATTGGCAAGAGTTTTAAACAATTATAGCATATGTAATAGAAAAGCAATGTACAGCACTAAGTGGTATCATCCTTTACTGATGACTAACTCGCATACAAGCATTCACCACTAGGCTGCAAAGGTCACTGAATGAGCTACACAGAGCTTTGAAAAATAGAATACAAACTGAGCATTTAGATTAAATTATAATACAGTTACCATTAACTAGTGTGCATGCCAATACATTGCTACTGAAGGTTGAATATTTGTAAATTTTTTGACTGAAAAAAAAGATTGTGAAAGTAAGTCAAAATAAAAGATTGTGAGAGTAAATCAAAGTACTCCTTATCTACGTGCAGTATTTAAACTGCATGCGCTGTATACCACTAACTTACATTTCCACTTGAGCAATTTATTTGGAAGAGGAGATGTAAACAGCTCCCAAAAGCTACATCAGAAGAGGTTTTGTTTGACTGTTCCATCACACATTTCTCCACGTCCTGACCTATCCTCAGTAGCAACCCGTAGCTGATGAGGATGCCTGGACCTGATTGGCAGTAGTGTTCATCATCTCTGGCTGGACGTCCCATGTACACTACATCTCTCGGATCTATGCCTTGGGTCACTCTATTTACGTATTCGTAGGACACATATGTGTTGCTAGGAACCAGTAGAAACCACCAGTAACCACTCAAATATAGATCTCTCACTTTTGACAGCACAAACGTCAGTTCTTCATGGCTTAGAGGAGTAAACGATGCAAAATCTTCGTGGTCTAATTCCGCTACGTGTGCAGGAGCCTCGCTCGCATGAGAATCTGATGAAGCTGTCACAATGACATGATCAAATTTCCCATTACGACTGCTTCTTGCCCATGTTTTGCTAATGAGTAGACTCAGTGATTTCCTGTCTCTCAGTGAGGACACAACTACAGTCAGCAAAGGCTTCTTCTCCCTGAAGCTGCTTGTTTGAATAATACTGTCTGAGGAGGAAGAGGGTGTGGCTGCTGATTCTGAGGTATATCTGTAGTAATACTGCCATGAATGAGTCAGAAGTGTGATGCAGAACAATACCAGCGATAAACTCAGAAACCCCACCACAACGCCCATCTTGAAATTGTTTCCAGTTTGCGCAGACATTGTTTCAGCTAACTATGCCTGCAGATTCTTCCAGAGAAGGCGTGGCTGTGTACTTTTATCCTGTTACAACAATATTCAAAGATGTTAATCCATCACATATTCACCACCAGAATATATAGTCGAAGGCGAGACAGACAAGTCCCAATCCCCTAAACTCCAGCGCGACTTCTAGGGTCCAGCCCCACCCACCCTTCCAGAGCTGCGCAAAAGTCTTAGCTACTGATACCGACACCGCTAGTTAATGTCGCTCCTCAACTTCGGTTGCCTCAAAGGCATGTTCGTAGGCTCTCTTCTTTCTTCAGCTATGTTCTTGCTACTAACGGGGTACGTCACGATGAGGACAACACAGATCCCCGCGACAGGAGAGGGCCACAATTACAGAAGAATGTCTGCTCCTCTGGATTTCGCCAAAGATGGATGGAATGTCTTTGAATCGTTTGGTAGTCACCAAAAGGAAAAGAAGCATGTAAAGTCAAGAAAAAAAGAATTGAACAAAAGAAAATCTCTTCTATCTGTTGTGCCGGTATCCAGACAAACAGCTCTGCCAAGCTACAGCATCTTGAAGAAATCATGGTGGCAAAGTAGCCAGAATAGCAAGATGGTTCTGGATGCATCTAGCTTCATACCCTCACTGACTCAGGACAGAGACGCAATGGAGCGACTCCATTTTGCGGCAAACTGCACTGACTTCTCTTCATTCTCAGGACAATTAGAAGAAGAGTGGTCACCACGGCAACTAAAGTGTCTGCTCCAAGATGTGTTCTTCAACTTTGGCAGCCACTACAACTGGTTTATCATCAGTTCTGCACAGACTTATCTCTCCGTCATGGAGCTGGAGAGATTGCTTGAGACAATGGATCCATTAACGGTGACATATATGGGGTTGCCCCTCACTAATGACTACTGCAGTGTGGGTCCGGGTCTTGTACTCAGTAGGAAAGCTATGGAAAAACTTGTTCCACACTTGAATGATTGCCTGAGGGACAATGAGTACACAACTGCTGATGAGTATCTGGGAACCTGTTTCATGGATGTCCTCGACACTCAGTGCTACCGTCTTCATAAGGTATGTATCACATGTATGTGGAATAAACAAACTAAATTATTCACTGACATTATGATCTCAATTAATAAAACATTTTTTGCACATGACCACAGAATGAATTCACTCCCTCAAATGTTTAATGATAGACATTATTTTTCAGTTGTTTGATTGTCTGTTCCTTCCAGGCTGAGCGATACTTTATAAACAAGGACAAAATCGATCTTGACATTAGAAAACTGAAGTATTTAGATTCCACTTTCATATCTGTATACCCTGTCTACTACGAAGATGAGATGATGTCCCTTTACCAGGCCGATCTGATCCGCAATGCTCGGCACTATTTAAACAAAGTGGAGAGAATGAAGCAAGACCTCTATCATAGTAGCACCTGCATGAAGAGAACCTACACTCCTAAAATCAAACCAAGCAACAAAACCAGCTTTCATCTGCCTACCTGGACTTCATTCGACTCTAAATGGACGTATGCAGCCCAAGAGATTAATCCACAAATAAAATTTGAAGGGAAGATAAAGAAAGAAATGGAGTCAATAGCCAGAGAAGGTTTGCTACAGTTCAACGAGAACAAACAGAGTCAACTGACGTACTCAAACATTACGTACGGAATGCAGCGATACTGCGGCATGAGGGGGGTGGAGTATATGCTAGACATTCAGACAGTCGAGGGACCGGAGGTGAGGCTTCACATGATTCACTCTCACAAACACCAGCTGGAACCTCTCCGAGACTCCACCTACGAGGCTCTGCATGAGTACGTCAACTTCGTAGTGCCTCTGAGCAACGTCAGCTCAAGGTTCACCGAATTTATGGCGATGTATGAGAAAGTCTGCCTGAAAGTTCATAAATACTGCAAACTTCACCTTGTAGTATACGGGGAAAGAGATGTCCAACTGATATCTGATAAAATAGAAGTGTACAAGGTCAAGTATCCGTCATCAGTGATGAAGGTTGTGGCTGGACTGGGGAAGTTCAGTCGAGGCAAAGCTCTACATCAAGGCATATCAACCCTCGACTCCAATGATCTCATTTTTACCAGCGACGTTGATATGACTATCAAGAAAAGCTTCGTCAACCGATGTCGTCAAAACGCTATCCAAGGTCGTCGTGTTTACTACCCGGAAGTCTTCAAGTATCACAACATGAATTTTGTATACTGGTATCAGAAAACACCACAAGTTCATTACCAGATAGACCGGTCCCATGGGCACTGGTGCTGGTATGGCTTTGGGATGTTCTGCATGTATAAATCAGACTATGTCACTCTCGGAGGTTATGACCTATCCATAGAAGGCTGGGGAGGAGAGGACATAGAGCTAGCAAATAGCACGCTACGGAACAACTATGATATCTTACGAGCACCAGACCCCGCCCTCTCACACAGATACCATTCCAGAACTTGCAGCAAGGATCTGTCTGAAGTCAAGCACAAATGGTGCATATCTTCAAGGGATGAGGAAATAGCAGACTCCAGACAACTAGCTGACTATGTTCACTATCTTGAAAGTAAATGTAAAGTTTAACTATTCATTCAATGCATTTATAGTCTTGTCATTTGCTTATGACAAAGGCACCCTACCTCCAAAAAGGTTGCAAATTGGGTAAAGGTCGTCATTAAAACTTTAAGTTAATTTAGGTAAGGGTCATTATTTCATTTTGTCATGGGCGTTCACCCTACCGAGCATTTGCTTACAAACAATAATAATTTGAGTGTTTGGAACAGAATGCCTGTGAGTTCAACCAGCAATGGGAAGGATAACAGTAGAATGAACGGAGAAGAGGACAGCTCAAATTCCGATGGAGATTCTTCCTCTTGTGAGCTTAAAGCCTCGCGTCTCTCTCGGATGCGCACTATTTGAAGTAGTTTTGTACATTGTGTTGTTTGATTGTAGTTGACGAAGACGAGTCTGAGAGGAGAAAGGGAGACTGCCTCGACGACATACAATACCTAGAGCAGCAGTTCTCAGATCTCAAGGAATTGTAAGATTGAATAATGAACGTACATAGTCTACTCCAGCCTGTGAGTCCACAAGCTTGTAGTCAAGTTGTCATGCATAGTCACCTCTTATTTTTGAGTGTGGCAAAGTCGTACCTTTTACTCAATCCTAAGTCTCGCAAGCTAGACCCTTTACCAACTGGGAATGAATACTGAAGCTTTTCAGACTTATTGATGTGTGGGTGTGGTCAATGAGGGAGTCAGCTGTATCAATGTGGTTTGCGAGCGAAATGAAAATGTTAGTCTTCATTTTGAGAGGTGTTTTGAGGTGTGTTCTCTACAACAGGTTGTTCCAGGAGAAGTTAGGAGAGATAGATAACAAGATCCAGACGGTCAGTGAAGGCAATGCACCAGAGTACTTGCATCCTCAGAGAGACTTGCAGAGAACACTCAGCAAGAGAATGGAAACAGCCGAGACTCACCTCAGGTGTAAGGTAAGGTGTCATCACTGCCCTGGACTCTTACTACAAGCCGGGTTTGCAGTTGTTTCAGTATCATGACTATCCCTTACCGCTAGTTTGGAAAATCTTTTGTTCTTGTAACAATTCTAGTATTTGTTTGGGAATATCGCATCAATTAGTTAGTTGACAGTTTAGAATGGCAACATATTTGTGATTTGCTGACGTGAAGAGGATAGAGAAATATTTTGTTGTGTGTCTGCAGCTGAAGAATATAGACAACAAATTTGAGGAGGAGATTCAGTCGGCCGAGCAAGACTTCAAGGTATGTTTGTGTGCTCATGTGACATTTGGAAATGGTTGTCATGTACGATATAGGAGCTGTGCGATGTCACACGTCAGCGACTGATTACTTCTGTAAAGAGCAGAATTAACCGACTCCTAATGACCTCCAGTATACTACAAGGTGAGGTCACATGACTCACCACCATGTACCGGGCAGCAATTTAAGCCCGCCCACCCCCTCCTTTTTATTTTCTTCCTTTTATACATCATTCAGTACTATCATTTGACTTGGAAGCAAAAGGTCTCTTATGCACATCAGAATACTAGTTCTCTCATAGCCCCTCTAAGGAAGTTGTATTTTTCCCCGCTTAGATGTGTTTTCTGTATGCAGCTCTTATCTTGTTCACATCACATTCTCTAACTGTCTGTAGAGAGCTCGGCACGTAAGAAGAAGAATAAAGGAAGCGATGGCCAGATTTTGTCCTCCAAGAAGAAGAAACCTGCCAGTATTTCAGATATCCTTTTATTGTTTTGATGATTTGCTGTAAATATTTTCCAATACCCTTACCTTGTTCTGTAATATGCCACCTGGGTGTGGTTATTATTCTTGACTCTGCCCACGTCCTTATGTGGTGTATATGCTGAGAGATGCAGAGATACTGCAAGATGTAGTGGATATCACTAAGGTGTGTTGCTAAGGGACGCCCACACACTTGTTATGGTTTTATCCTGTCTTGTACACGTATTTGTGATGTAGGGATGTACTGAGTTCAAGTGGCCAGTAACAAGTGAGTACACCATAACTCGTGTGTGTGTGTGAAAAAAGTGAAGACAAGTGTATTAATTTTATTTGTGTCTAATTGGGTGTTTTAGTAGGTGTTTTTTGTGGCCTCGATACTGCTTCCATAAAGTTGCGACTCTAAATGTTGTGAAATGCGTTTCATTCATTCTTATGTTTTATTGTGTGTAGAGAAGTGAGTTTCTTCTCCGCACTCTGGGTGTGTAACTTCAACTATCTTCTCCCGTGTACTTCTCACCTCACCAACCCTCACTGTCATCTCTCTCACCTCACCTTAATGCTCAGTCATCTCCTTTCATGTACCCCTTCATCCGTTGGTTTATTCATGTCTTCACTTCATTCTGCACCAACAATTATATAATGGAAAGGAAATGCCTTCTCTTGTGAATGATAGATAAGAATCAACTAGCAGTCGTCAATTTCACGTATTGATAGAGATGGTGCAAAGTCAATTAATACATGCACACAATGGATTTCATCACACCATACTGTGGTTTGTTAATCCAGTCAATATCTCCAAATAGATAGTTAAAAAAAATCACACATGCTTCATTGAGAGAAAAGAATAGTATATACATAATTAGTATGATACTGTGTGACCATATGATTACTTTTAAAACCTAGAAAGGTGACAGAGAAATATGGTGGGTAGTGGTTACTTCCAGAGTTTCCTAATAGACATGTTCTTATCCGAGTCTTTAGTCATCACCTACAAACACAAACAACAACAACAATAAACAACATCACCCACCAAACTATAGATAATAGAATGTGATAAGAGTCTAATGGAAAACCACTCCTATGAAGCACCTTGAGTGACAATAACAGGGATGTGTTCACCTGAAATATCGCCTCAAAAGTCATGCCTATCAGCCACACCCACTCTCTATGACCACCACACCCTTCTCACCTTAGCCACTGCCATCTCAAAGTCCTCTTGTGTCACGTGAACTCTTCGCTCCCTGAGGGCATACATGCCAGCCTCAGTACACACCCCTTTGACCTCTGCACCTGATGAACCCGACATGCCCTCTGCCACCTTGCGTAGGTTGATGCCACGGGTAAGGTTCATCTTGCGAGAATGAATGCGGAGAATATCCAGTCTAGCCTAAAATAAAGTAATAATATTAAATAATGGTAATAACAGTAAATGATCTAAAAATGTATCAGGTTATTAAATGTAGACTATAAATTGTAAGAAAAACAACAACAACAACAACAACAACTACATTAATAATACTTTTTTTGATATTTTATAAATGTGGAAACAGTAGTACTAGATTGTGCAACAGTCCAAGGAAATCAATTTCACAGCCAACTCATTCAAACTTATCACTTACATCTTCATTTGGGGCAGGGAACTCGATCTTCCGGTCTATTCTTCCTGGCCGGAGGAGGGCGGAGTCTAGGATGTCTATCCTGTTGGTTGCCATAACTACCTTGATGTTTTGTGTGGCCTCGAACCCGTCCAACTGGTTTAGCAGTTCCAGCATGGTCCTCTGGACCTCGCTGTCACCTAACACACACACACACTTATTTCATCTCACACGTCACACTAATAATATTGTTAGCTTTTTTGTAGCACTATCATAGTTTATAACAAAGATGTTTCAACTTCGGAAGGTCTTCATCTGTTTTGAAAACACAATGAGGTTGAAATGACTTTTAAAAGTAGAACTGAATATATTATCATGTGAAGAATGTAGTAAATATGTCTCTATAATTATAACATCACACTAGTTTGAGATAACTGACACTAAAGTCTGATACAGAATGATAGAAACAAGATCATTCAAGTGAAATAAATGCAATAGTAAGACACTGGAGATTTTCACAAATTGGTAAAGGATAGTATTTGATAAAACCACACCACAATCTCTCCTACCATCAACCGATTGTTGGGACTACTTAAAGCTCTCATGTATAGTCAGCAGTCAAGAAAATGAATACACACCGACTCACTTGTACTTATAAGGACCCTTTACCATATCCTAGTAGGGATATGAGGAGACTTTTAAAATCCCTGGCTGAGAATACTATTAATTCGAGATATGAAAAAGTAGGAGACAGAATTGAGAGAGAAATTCAGCAGTTGGCATCCTTTAGGGACTCTGATGAAATTCACAATTATGTTGTAGGACTAGAAGCTGACCTGAGTGATCTTGAAATCCCAGAAAAGAGGTGGAAGCGTATATTATTGAAAAAGCTTACCCCCAAAGCAAGAAAGGTCATAAGAGATTTTGTGTGCAAGAAGTCTTGTACATATCGGGAGCTGAGAGCAGCTTTAGTTGAGAAATTGGGTCCGACTAAAACGGAGGTGACAGAAAAATTGTTTGGCTCTAGTGAGCATGAGTTTCGGTAATTAGATCATGTTAGCCGTTATCACCACCTGCGCGACCTTATGGACCGACTGGTCCACCTGCGCGACCTTATGGACCGACTGGTCCTGTCGTGGGAATCTAAAGAGAAGTGACCTCTCGTGATAGTTGTGGGCATTTTCAGGGCTACATTGTCCTCACATGAGAAATGCTTGCTTGATTCCCATACAATCAATTCATATGAAGACCTTTACAAGACAGCAGTCATGCTGAAACCCGCTAGTACTAAGGAGAAGGGTAGAGCCAGGCCTCATACAAATTACAGGTCGAATGATGGGCTTCGCTGTTACAAGTGTCATGGGTGGGGTCACAGGGCATTAGACTGTAAGAAGCCTGATGTCCAGCCAGTTGTGGCTTGCTATGTCTGTAACCAGGCAGGCCACAAAGCCCCAGACTGTACCATGAGAGCAGACAAGATTGCCCGTAAGGATAATGCTAAAGTAGACGACAAGACAGGTAAAACCCAGAGACATCAAGCGAAGAGTCAAGCCGTGGCTGCTTTGGTAAACACCTTGATTGAGTTTAAAGGGAAATGCAACGGGAAGTGGTGCATGTTCCTCCCGGACTCAGGGGCAGTGATGTCCATGGTTTCCGAAGATTTGGTTGAGGAGCATCATTTCGTGGGTACCTATGAGTGTCTTGTGCTGGCCAATGGCCAGGTGATCCGATGCCCAATGGCCAGGTGATCCCACGGCCAATGGCCAGGTGATCCGACGGCCAATGGCCAGCCAATGGCCAGGTGATCCCACGGACCTTAGCGAAGGTCATGTTTGATATTCGGGGCAGAATGTTTGAGCAGGTGGTTGCCGTGAGCCAGCAAGGCGAGCGACAGAGTTTTGTTTTCTTGAGTGCCCCAGTGACCGTGAGGTTGAGCGTTACCAAGCCTCCGAACTCAGTGCGGAAACGTCTCGGCAGTGGTAACTCGGGCAGCTAGTAAAAATACTGCCGATGAGGAAGCCAGGTTAGAGATCTCCAACTTCGATGTAATCCCCCTGTTCCCTTTAAACCTGAGACAACTGAACTACCTTCTATGTCTGCAGGGGAGAAGGGAGCCAAGGGTGTGGGGAGTCGGGATGTGGTTGATGATGCTGAGGTTGTATGTGTGGAGGAGTCCGTTAGGAATGACGGGAATGGTTGTAGTGTTGAAGCAGATGAGTTGGATTGCTTAGGTAGTCCAGAGTTAAGTATGAGGTCTGAGAAGGATGTTCTTAGGCGGGAAGTTAGAGGTGATGAGAGTTTGAGTCAGCGCAGGGAGTTGGCTGATAGAGACGCCAATGGATACAAATGGGAAGATGATCTTGTTTTTCATGAAATGACTGACACCTCGGGTGACAAACTATGCCGATTGGTGTTGCCAGTGGAGAGGAGGGCAAAGGTCATGGAATTGGCTCACGACAAGAGTGGGCATGTGGGTGCAAAAGCTATGAGAAAGTTGATCAACCGTAATTTTACATGGCCGGGTATGAGTGTCGACCTGGTGAAATATGAGAGAGAGTGTAATGAATGTTTGAGACACAATAAGGCGGGCAACAAGGCGGCTAAGATGGTCGAGCGCCCAGTGATAACCGTTCCCTTTAAATCCGTGGCGTTTGACCTGGTAGGTCCATTGCCCAAGGGCAGGGGGCGGGGTAAAGTATGTGCTCACCTACATATGCATGGCGAGTCGTTGGCCGGAAGCTATGGCGTTGAGGTCAGTGACTGCTGAGGCTGTTGCATCTGGCATGTGTGAAATCACTTTTCGAACTGGTATCCCTTTGAAGGTCCTCACAGACAGAGGTTCGGTGTTTGTTGGCAAACCGGTCAGCAAGCGATGTGAAGGTGTGGGTATAGACAAGGTGCACACGTCCCCATATAGACCCCAATCTAACGGTGTCCTTGAGAAATTTCATGGCACACTCAAGCCCATGTTGGGCAAGGCATTGATTGGGTCCTGCCAATGGCACTATTCGCCATCCGGCAGGTCCCCAACAGATCTACGGGCTTCTCACCCCATGAGTTGGTCTTTGGGAGACACATGGTAGGACCCCTTGATCTAGTGTATTCAGGTTGGGTGGAAGATGTTTTTTGTGAGATGGACATTTGTGAGTGGGTGGTGGCATTACAGGACAAGCTAATGCTACTGCATGATATTGCTAGTGCAAACGAGTTTTCGACTATTGAGAGTAGAGTGGAGAGCTTTAACAAACACAAGTCAGAGAGATCCTTGAGCATGGGCGACCTAATACTATTACGGGTGCCAGGTATGCACACGGCTCTTTCAGCTGCTTGGGAGGGTCCTTATGTAGTGACCGCCCAGGTTTCTAGAGTAACATACAAACTGAAGAGAAGAGAGGGTGACCACGTGCGTGTGGCACACATTAACAACACCAAGGTTTATAAGGAGAAGTTAATGGCGAGTGTTAGTGTTGTGGCGGAGGGAGATGCTGAAATGGAGAAGTGGGTGGAGAAAAGTATTTTGGGTGATGAGAAGTGTGAAGATTATCATGAGAGTGATGTGGCAGTTTTGCTGGAAAGACACCGACGTGTTTTCAGTGTGTCGCCAGGGTTGTGTACAACGGGGGAGTGTAAAATTGTTCTGAAGGATGATCATAAAGTTGTCAATATTCCCCCTAGGAATGTGCCAGTGCACATTCACCCACAGGTAGAGGCTGAAATTAATAAAATGCTAAAAGCAGGTATCATTGAGCGGTGATGAAGAGTGGTGTAGCCCGATAGTGCCGGTGAGAGACGGGTCTATTCGAATCTGTGTGGACTTCAGAGGCCCGAATGCGATTACACCCCTAAGGAGGTTCTGGATCCCTTCATTACGGGAAATTCTGGACCAGGTGGGGCCGTGTGCGGTGCTGTCAAAACTTGACCTGACAGCTGGATTCCACCAACTGAAGATGGCGGAAGGGTCAAGGATGTACACTACGTTTAGCTGCCCTTTGGGAAAGTTTAGGTATGTCAGGATGCCTTTTGGGTTGAAAAATGCTCCGGCGATCTTCCAACACGCCGTGGAGCAGGTCCTAAAGCCGGTGAGCAAGGTATGCAGGAATTACATCGACGATGTAGTGATTTTCAGTCGCACTTGGAGTGATCATTTGTTAGACGTGGGCAGGGTGTTGGACTGCCTGGGTGAGGCAGGATTGAAAGTTATGGCGAGCAAATGCCAGTTTGGTAGGAAATGTATGTTGTATTTGGGCCACCAGATTGGGGGTGGTATGCTGTCCGTGCCGGCGGCGCGGGTTGAGGCCATGAGAAGTTATCAGAGGCCTATAACGAAGAGACAACTCCGGGCGTTCTTGGGGGCGATCGGCTACTATAGGGATTTCATCCCCAGCTTTGCCGTTCATTCCTGTCGCCTCTCTCCCTCCACTGCTCTGACCGCTCCGCACAAGGTGGCCTGGACGGAGGGGATGACCAGGTCATTTCGTAAGTTGGTGGACCTGTTATGTAATTGTGTTGTTCTGTTTGTCCCAACCCAGACTGACTCGTTTCTGCTGTATACGGACGCGTCGGGTGGAGGAGTAGGAGGCTGTCTACACGTCCTAAGAGAGGACAAAGAGCTGCCGGTAGCTTTCTACAGCAGACAACTTCGAGGAGCAGAGAAGAATTATACAGTCACTGAGCTGGAGGCGCTGGGCATCGTCGAAGCAGTGCGTCACTTCGACTACTACCTCTATGGAGTGCCTGTTCGAGTAATCACAGATCACAAAGCATGTGAGGCGTTAACAACGAGCTCACACCTCAACAAGAGATTAATGAGGATGGCATTGAAACTCCAAAATTATGATGTGGAGATTGTCTATTGCCCAGGACGATTGAATCAAAATGCGGACGGACTGAGCCGCCAGAATTATGAAGATGTGGATGAAGTTGCTCGTCCTGTCCGTGGTGTATATCAGCCTGGCCAAGTGGGCCATGGCTTAGCGGGGGGCCATGTGGGGCCAGGATTCAAGGATGAGGGAAGGAAAGCAAAGAAGAAGCAAGACAAGATGTCAAGGTAGGAGAAAGAAGATGTAGCTGGAAATAGAACGTGTGTGTGTGTGTGTGTCTGAGTTAATTTAAAAGTGTTAGCAGTGTGGTTGTTTGCGTTGTGCCCCGGCCTAAGACCGGATGTGTAGTCATCTTATGTGTGCGCGCATGCGTGACTTTCGGAATAAAATGACCAGTCACGCATGTGCAGATTCAGTTCTCAATTTTTCCTAATTATACTAACGTGGTTTAAACACTGTGTTGGTTGGGAGGATCTGTTCTGGGCTCAGGCATAATACCCTTTCTCCCTGGAGCAGTAGAGAACCTAGTGGCAGCATACCCTGAGGGAACAGCCAGCGCCCGTGACGACCTTAGCCAGTCCCAGCGAGCGCCGCGTACATCCCTCAGATTGAAATACCCACACACACCACTAGTTGGCGAGCGAGCGAGACAGTATTAGGGGTGGATAATGCAAAATCGGGTATATGTTATATGTATATATGTATGTGGGATGGTACGTATGCCCCTTAAACGCGCGCGCGGGAAACGTTTTTCTCCAAAAAACACGGCTTTTTAGGCTTGACCCCAGTTTATTCTGAAACTACAGGATTAAGCAAGCCTTACTTCATACTTAAGCTCCAAAGTGTGAGAAAATTCCTGCGAAAATGCTTGATTTTCAAGAAACAAAAAGTTGATTCGACCGGTTACTATGGCATTGAAGACCCTTTTCCAGACTTAATTTGAAAACTTCGCCGTTTTATGGGGGGGATACGGAGTGCCGGTTGTTGGTTGTCAAGAGCTGTTGGTAGTCAGAATGCCGTAGTATTAATGCTAAGGAAGCTACTACTTCTCGAGGGAAGCTGAGGTAAGTACGTAATTCCATATTTGTTAGCTAAATATGCAAAATTAACTCTGGCCTTTCTTTTTTGTAGCTAAGAGCTTGTCAACAGTGACTGGTAAATTCAAATAGTCAGATTGGCTCAAATTTGGTACTACAAAAGTTACCACTGCTCAAGAAAATGAGGTAAGAAAATAATTTTGTATTTGTGTGCTAAAATTGATTGTTTTTGTTTTTGTAGGTGAGAGCTTGTTGTCAAGAATTCAAGGTAATTCAGATGGTCAAAGTAACTTCAATCAGAAGTTATCAATACTCAAGAATGATGTAAGTAGTAATTCCATATTTGTTGGCTAAAATTACAAATAATAACACCGGTTTATTTTTTTATCGTAGCTGAGAGCTTGTTCAAGAGTTACTGGTGATTGAGATTATCAGAATGGTTGATGTTTGATACTACAAAAGTTACCATTAATCAGGTAAGAGAGTGATTTTGTATTTGTTTGCTGAAATAAAAGGTCATAACTGCTATTATAGTGTTTGCATGAACTAAGCTAAAACATAGTAACAATACTTAGTTTTATGTTACCTAACATCAGGCTCGCTCGCCATTTGTGCTCAAGCACACCACTAATTTATATATATGTGGAAATGTACGTATGTCATTTGTACTTTGACCTTCACGTATTTTTGTGTTAGTTCGGTGGTCGACCCCATCCCAAACTTCACTAAACAGAATCCTCTGGTTTATCAAAGAAAAAAGTTCAATAACGTGTGTTGTTTTGTTGTTGTTGTTGCTTTTTCCAATTCAAACAGTTGCGGCGAGTGGTTACTATGGCATTGAATTACATTTACCGTATAAACGTAATTTAAAAACTCGACGTTATTTTTAATAGCTTTGAGTGTTAGAAGTTAAAATCAATCATATGACTAGGCTCGCTCGCCATTTGTGCTCAAGCACATCACTAGTTTATTGTGTATGGATGGTACGTATGCCCTTTAAACGCGCGCGCATGGGATCCCTTTTTTCTCCAAAAACCACCGCTTTTTAGGCTTGACCCCAGTTTATCCTGAAACAACAGCGTTCAGCAAGCCTTACTTTAAACTTAAGCTCGAAAGGGTAAGAAAATTCCTTCAAAAACGCTTGTTTTTCAAGACACACACAAAAAAAGTTGCTTCGACCGGTTACTATGGCATTGGCGAACCTTTTGCCAACTTAATTTCAAAACTTCGCCGAAGTGCCGATTGTTGGTTGTCAAGAGCCATTGGTAGTCAGAATGCAGTAATATTAAAGCTAAGGAGGCTACTACTACTCGAGGGAAGCTGAGGTAAGTACGTAATTCCATATTTGTTAGCTAAATATACAAAAATAACTCTGGCCTTTCTTTTATGTAGCTGAGAGCTTGTTGTCAAGAATTCGAGGTAATTCAGATAGTCAAAGTAACTTAAATTTGATACTACAGAAGCTGTCAATACTCAGGAAATGGAGGTAAGTAGTAATTCCATATTTGTTGGCTTAAGGGTGCTGCGACATAGCAACGCGCGCGCACCCGCACGCACCACAAATAACCACAAAAATCCGCCATGCTCGCATTAGTAAAAACAACCGCTAACTTAGCTTGCGCGGGTAATTCAAAGCTTCCCGCCTACCAATTGATAAACTAACCGAGGCCCCGCACCCGCTATAAGTTGTAAAGAGCGCAGCAGTTTGATATTGTATTTCTTGGCTTACTTCATCAGTATTGTTTCTCCCTAGAGCAGACACTGGCTCCCAGATTGTCTCCAAGCTTTGACAGGTAAATAATACCGCACTAATGACTCCATTATTTTAATTTTGTATTCTTGTGCAAAACTTCTTCCTGATATATCACTCATGATTTTTTTATTTTACAGTATTGTGATGACCAGTGATAATTTTTATGAATGTATATAATATAATGATACTTATTTTATATAAAAAGTATTTTGAAATAGCCAGCTAAATATAGATGAATATTTTGTGATGTAGCTAGCTAAGTAAGGATGAATAAACAAATGAAGTGAATAGCTAAGTGCAGAAAACTGTACACAAACTGAAACTGTAGAGTTTTCCAGCAGCAAAAATGGTTCACTAATCTATTATAGGTACATACACACACTGAATATGCATCTAGCTAGCTTGATAAAGGCTACCCTTACCTGACCATGCCGAGAAAAACACTATTAACTAGACTACAATAATCTCCTCACACTCGTTTCAGTAGGGCTTATCATCGAGAAGGAAAGGCGGCCAGAAAACTGGTTTGCTAACAGGCGCCCGAAAGTTAGAGAGCACGTGGAACTCACTTTCCCGCGGGAATTAATTGAATCTGTTGTGGGTGTGGTTTGAAAGTAATCAAGTCTCTGCCAAAAGATCGCGTGGACTAATTTTTAGTCCTGGAGTCTATTTTGTGTTTCTTCTCAGAAACTACGAGTAGAAATGACTCCAAATTTCGTACACAGGCTGACTATGACCTTAGCTACAAAATGTTCGTTGCAATTTTTTTTGAAAGAAAAAAATTCGGGCGCGCTGCCGCGAGGATCAAATCAGCACAGTCAACTAGACAAAACAAAGCAGAATTGAGAAAAGGTACAACGAAGGTTTTGAAGACAATCAACAAATGTAGCAGTAGACGAAGAATAGGCTCGTCAGCGACGGCACCCGCGGAGAAGTTGTGGATTATATACTTGAGGCTGAGGAGCTCGTAACTTGAACGAAACAGGCTCCCAAGGCCCGTTCTTTTTATTTAGTTAGTCCATTAGCAGTACTCTTTAGGATCCACCCTTAGTTGGAGCTCTACAAACACCAAGAAAAAAGTTAGTAATCCCTAGCAACCAAAATCCAATTATTGTGAATATGTGCGTGGGCGTTGTCGCAGCACCCTTAAATTACAAATAATAACACTGATTTAAAAAAAAAATTTTTAAATTGTAGCTGAGAGTTTATTCAAGAGTTACTGGTATTGAGGTTATCAGAATGGCAGATGTTTGATACTACAAAAGTTACCATTAATCAGATAAGAGTAATTTTGTATATGTTTGCTGAAATAAAGGTCATAACTGCTATTATAGTGTTTGCATGAACTAAGCTAAAACATAGTAACAATACTGTAGTTTTATGTTACCTAACTATCAGGCTCGCTCGCCATTTGTGCTCAAGCACATCACTAGTGATAACAACAGTTAGGTAAGCGGTACGCATAACACCACTCAAATATTGGCCCAAAGTCTCACCCTTTAACATGGCACCCCCATAAATTAGATCATCGTTACTGCACACCTCAACCACGCCCACCAACACTCACCTCCTGACCCGCCCCCTAGTCTGGACGAGCCGATAGAGTCTATTTCATCCATGAATATGATGGAGGGAGCGTGTTCCCTGGCCATGACAAACAGCTCCCTCACCATGCGAGACCCCTCCCCTATGTACTTCTGGACCAACTCAGACCCGGAGACACGGATGAAACAGCACTCTGTGTGATGAGCCACAGCGCGTGCTAGTAGAGTCTTGCCCGTCCCAGGAGGTCCGTACAGCAGGACACCCTAAGGGAACACACGCACACACACCAAGAAGAAGATATAGCTTTCAGACGTGATGAGGTAGGTACTGTTAAGTCACCTGTCATTCCTTCTGAACCACCCATACCTTACCAAACATAGACAACAACCCCTCCACTTGACCTCACCTTACCAACTCACCTTGGGCTGGTCTATTCCTAGAGATTCAAACAACTCCGGATGTTTGACCGGCAACTCTATCACCTGCAAAGCCACACCCACAAACATAACGTAACATCAACGTATCACGATCCCGTGTCTCCGCCCCCTACACTACCGCCCCCTGACCTCTTTGATCTCCTTGATTTGCTTGTCCAGTCCTCCTATCATGTCATACGTTGAGTCAGGCACTTTCTCTACCATCATCAGACTCACTAGAGGATCCACCTGCACACGCACACACACACACACACAGTAACATGCACGCACCCACACCCAGTGACACATACTCTATACAAGAGATGTATTGTATGTGTGCATATATATATATATACTGTAATTTTATTCATACTGACCAATCAGATCACTCGATTGGAGGCAGGTTTACACATACATACCTCCAGTATGTGCTTGTTGAATTCTTGATAACTAAATTACCAGCAATCAAGAAAGACCCCCATATGAGGGAATTCTTTCATAACTTCCACAAATATTTATATCCTGCAAATTTTATTTCCTATAACCACAGGTTCATAGTACAGATCCAAACACTGCAGGACAAATTCAATATATTTGAGAGCAATAACGCGTGTTCATGCCAGCTGGGCAGCCTCTTCAAGTCTTCCTCCCTGATGGCAAGAAACAGCCATCAAACAACTATTATAAGTTTTCATTACTTCCACTTATTCCTTCACCTGTTGTAGTTAGCATTTCCTTTCATTATACCACTTATTATTATTTTCTGTCACATTTTGTCGATGTTCGTCGAACTTTACCGTATATTCTAATTACCTATAACTAACTGATCAGCCTGTTTAGGTTAACTTTACTTTTGATCACTTCAGTGATCTGGTCCGTCAAACGCTCCTAAGTGCATTTGTGAATTGTGTAGGGAGTCATTTGTGAATTTTGTAGGAAGTCAACAACAGGTTAACACCTTACAATTCCGGGAGAAGGGGGGAAGGAATTTTCAATTGACCAAATCCATAGTAGTGTGTTCCATCAGCCACACCCACCAGGTGCTGCTCCTGGCTTTGGCTTATGGTAAAAGTCAACGCCAGCCAAATCCATTTATTGTTGGGTCAGTCCCTCTTAATTAACAGTTTGGCTCCATTACTCATGTTATTAGAAACTCCATAAAGGGGGCATGGACTTTAATTTGTCAATAGGAGACACGACATAACCTATTGAAGTATAACACTCCATGAATTTGGTATGACAAATACTCTTGAAGATTTTTTTGATGGATGAAAACGCAATGTCCCCCCCCCCCCTCCCCTCCTAAATAAAGTCCTGTACATCATCTGAACTAAATAGTTTTTCCTGCCTATGAAATACAACTGCTACACGCCCACGCACTGCCCCGCCCACCTTGTTGGGCAGTATCTTGTGTAGCTTGTAGCTGTCGTTCCTGAGGGCCACGCGACAGTTAGTCTGGATGTCGGACATGTTGATTGCCTTGTCTAGATCCACCACATATTTACCCTCAGGGTGAACCTGTAAACAACAACAACAACAACATAAAAAGATACCGTTTTAGGTTGATCACACCTCCACACAATTAGTACTATCCTTTATAATAGATTTTTCAATTCATAAGCAGCATTAATTTCAAATTGAACTCCTTATTAAGGGGCAGGATAATTTGTATGCCATTTCTCCGTCAACCTAACATACAACTGAACATCTAGACTTCAAGAAAAGTAGGATAGGCAGCCTTATAGCTCCACCTAAACCAAACGACGACGTACCATACCGACAGTTATGTATAATCTAATAAAGCGTCTCACTCGCTTGTCAGTCACTACGTTTCATCTGACCTTGACGAGGACCTTCTTCTTGTCCATGGGCTTGACCACCTCCCCCACGTGGGAACCTTGCTCCTGAAGGAGCTGGAGCTCCTCACGCAAAAGCCGCACTTTGGCATTGAGGTCATTTCTCTGGGCCTCTAGACGACGCACATTCTGAAGCTTCTCTGACAATACCAACTAACACAAACCAATGATCAATTCAGAAATGGAAACTTTCTATTGTCTTAACATCCACTGTCCTTATTGGAAAGAAAGCTATTACTACAGATTAATATCCACTAAGAATTGATCCAGGCTATTTGGATAGTGTAAAAAGAATTTCACGGCACCAGAAATTCTAAACAAAGCCCACTCAAGTTATATATACTTACCTGATTCTCTTCTATCTTCGTAACATAGTATTTCTGTATTCCTTCGTTTTTATTCCCTTCCTTGGATTTAACTTCAGTCATAACTGACACTAAACACCAGACAACACCCAATTCACTTCTTTTTTTAGTAGTACTTTCCGTTCTTCTGGTAAAGAGTCGCAAAAATAAGTTACTATTAGCGCCCACGCATTAATTTACAGACAGTCGCGCTTTACAAAACACCACAACAAAATTGAATGTGTACAATTAATTCAATTCAAAAAATAAATAGATATCTATTTCCTAGTATGAAAATGGTTTCCTATGTATATCTTATAGTTCATCTCGAAGAAATGCCTCAGGGTTGCTGATGAACTCTGTGAACCCTGTCATGGAGCGTTCCCCATCATAAGAAGCAGGGTTTTTGCCATAACTGAAATATTTGAAAGTGGGATACCCACTGACATCAAACTGTTCGCAGACAGACTGGAACTTAGTGCAGTCCACAGCAGTGAAAGATCGCTTCTTGTCACTAGAGAAGGAGTTAGCTGCAGAAGTGAATTCTGGCTTGGCAGCCTTGCAGTGTCCACACCATGGAGCATAGAACATGACCAGAGCGTGCTTCTTCTTCTTCAGAAAAGATTTGAAGGTGGCATCAGTCAGGTGATTGACCTGGGACAACATAAATAGTGCATAATTTAATAACTATTACACATACGCAGTATATATTATATAGTACAATAATAATGGTCAAAATACTACACTAATCAAGAAGGTGGGTGGACCACATACCACTGAAATAGTCAAAGACTCCCCACTTTCCTTTCTATCCCTCAATAGTAACTGCACATGTGTATAAAACAACGTCAATTGGAAGCAAGAATTCAATAAGCTCTGTTTATTTCTTTTTCTTAGAAAACAATAGAAACTGACTGATTAGACACTCTTCAATTCCAGAACATTCATTCCTGAACATTCATTCCTCAGACGGCCACTTTTCTCCCACTCTAATGAAGAAGCCACTCATTCCACTTCGTCTTGTATGGTTGAAGTACAAATTGTATGTCTACGAGTCTCTCATTAATTAGCCAACATAGCTACAACGCAGTCTAAACACCAGCACCACAGGAATTACCAGGGACAATAGCAATTATATACATTCAGACCTAATGTTAGGCTTAAACAACTGAACACTTGAGGGGAGGCATGCAGTGAAGAGATATGGCCGACTACATGTCATTGACAAGAGATCACACATTGCCACGTGGACTGACACTTTAGACAGTCCATCAAGATCTTTGAGGGATGCTTGACATGAGACAATTCATCCAACACATACAGAATTATACTTTGCAATGAAAAACAACAACAACAACAAACAAAAACAACTTTCCCAATCCTTTTCTCTTCCTAACTGTCCAAGCTTAGTGCATTGGTGACACAGTTGCAGGTGCCATCTAAACTCACCTCAGACTCCTCCTCTGACCACTCCTTCTCTGGAGGTGGCGGCTCCTGAGGATCTTGCATGAACTTCACAATGTCCTCTGCCGTCCTGCCGTAGCCGTATTCATACTGCAACTCTCCATTGGCAAAGTACTTCAGACTCGGGTAACCCTTGATGTCATACATCTTCCCCAGTGCCTGCTCCTTAGTGGCATCTACAGCCACAAGTTTCCCGGGAACTTGGCGCTCCTTCATGAGCTGAGCTGCTTCTGCGTACGCAGGCTTTATAGCTTTGCAGTGACCGCACCAGGGGGCGTAGAACATCACCAGAGCAGAGGGCGTGTCCGCCAAGACGCCATTGAAGGTGTCATCTGTGAGGTGAACTACTTCATTCTCCTCCTCACTCCACGGCTTCTCTTCCTCTCCACTTCCTGCTGAAGCTTCTGGAGCCTGCGGATTCTTCAGCCATTCGATGATGCCTTCCTTGTCTCTTCCACCTGGAAGTTAAATCAACACACCTGGAATAACTATACTCTGGCATATGAAGAAACAGGAAGTCTACAGCTGATATCAAATGGAGAATCACCAGATTCAGAGCATTCACCACCTCAAGGCTAATCATTTATTAGTATTCTGATATTAAGTGATACAAAGTTAAAAATGTGACCAACTGTGAGAAACTCTTCTTTCATGTAAAATTGCATTATTCAAAATGGATTGTTGTAATCATGCACTAAAAGCATTAAAAGATTCCATTGTTACACACAATTACCTGTATATATGTATATACATAATGACAAGATAAGCTTCCAAAAGATTTATACCCATCCTAATGTGCTTATTACATACAGACAAGAGTGTATCACTCACTCCATTTAATAAACTCTGTGTGGTTTATTATTATTAATTATTATTATTATTGTTATGGTTATTATTGTTATGGTACAATGTGAGTCAAAGAGTGTGGTAAGCTATAGCCATTACATCAACAGTGCTGTGGTAAGAGTTGGGTCTACTCCATCCATTACAGGATAAACATAACATGCACACATACTGGCTTCATTGAGGAATCACACATAATGTATAATCTACATACATAGCCAAACCAGACAGAAGAGGAGGGGGTGTGTGTGCTAATGGTAATTAATTATTCAGTCAGTAACTAATTACTACACGGTTACACATAATGTTTGTAATCATACATCTTCAGAGAAAGCTCTGCAATAATGAAGGATGTCATGGTAGTTGGGGTACTATCCCATTATTAATATTTATTATTATTACTATTATTATTATTACTGCTACTTAATCCACTTTTTAACACTTACCTCCATAATCAAACTTTTTAGCGCCATTCTCGAAATATATGATAGTAGGGAACCCAGTGATGTTGAACGTCTCCCTTACCACGAAATTCTCTGAATTATCGACGTTCATCCCGGCCAACACATACTTGCCCAGCACTTGGGGATCAGCTGCTGCAGCGGCAAGCTCGGGTTTCATTGTCTTGCAGTGGCCGCACCAAGGAGCATAAAAGAACATCAAGACAGGGTTCTTTTCGGTTCGAAGTAAAGTTTCCAAGTCCTGGGGGCCAATGACATGCCTGACACTGCTAGCCTCTGGATCTTCATACCACGGTGGATCAGCACTGGGGTCGTTCATGAAGCTGATCATGGATGCCACTGTCATCAGTCTGTCGTATTCCTTGTGATAAGAGCCAGACTTGTAGTGTTTGAACGCATAGCCGTTGGTTCGCTGCACTTTCAATTTTTTGCAAATTTTCTTGGCGTCGTCTGCGCAGTCGACAAACACCAAGGTTCCCTTACCTCGCACTTCACCAGCCACTTTTTCAAACATTGCCAAATACTGGTTCACTGGCTTCTGGCCATCTGCAAAGAGGGCCAGCACGTTGTTCCTCGTCTTGATCACTTTCTTCCATTCTTTCAGATCGGAAACCGTGAGAACGCTCTTGAAACCAGTGAATCTGTGCTTCACAAAAGAGCCAGCACACAACAGCGACAGAAACAGCAAAGCAGACAGCCACCTCAACTCCATTACTACTATAATAGGGTGGAAGCTGCTCGCTAAGATGCAGAGTAGCAGAGATAAAACACACCCCTTTTTTCGAAGTCTACTAAGCAGCACACTCACGACGGAACGACCTTTCGCCTCTACATCGCGAATGCCGATCTTTACCATAAACAATTTCATTCCAGGTTGAGAATTATATTTACCCCCCAAATATTAGTGATATAAAAAGAAAAACGATAATGATACAATAATGATATTGGGTGAAATGGAACGTTGAGAGTACAGCACCAAAGTCACTCTTGTGTCATAGACAACACTTCCTGCAAATTCCTTGAGGAGAGAACTGAGGACCCAATCCATAACTTGCCAGGATCACTTGAAGAGAAGAAAGCTAGGTGAATGGACTCCACATGCCCTGCCACATCCCAGCGAGCACCAACGGTCACCACCTGTCTTTACCCGAGACTCCTCCCATCAACCCCCCTCATAAGGACAGTACTCAGTGGTTACAAGTTCACACAACTCTAATCTGTTACTGACTCGATATAAGAGCATTGTATTCTATTCATGGTATCTAGTAAGAAAATTAAGTCCACTTTCTCCAGCAGAATTATACATCAATTTTTTTTTGTATTAATAAGCAGGGACTCCTCATCAACGGACCAGTTGGCAGTAACACCCCCCCCCCCCCCCCCCCCCCAAATGAGGGTACCTGTACAAAGCAAGCAAGAGGCAGACACAAACCCAACCTACAACCACACCCCATGCTCACATATGTTCATGCTTCAACCATTTCTATTATGAAGAATCAATCTCTTCTTCAGAGGTTTCTCTTGGCTACTCTTGAATTTTCACTTCTTCATACAAACTTCCTATATTCCTTCAACTTCTTATTTTTTCTTTCTTCTCTTCTTATTTCACAATAATTTTCATTCTTCTAGTTTCAATCTTCTATGTATTTTCTCAGCTAAGTGAGAGAGCAAATAGAAACAAGGATAACACCAAATCAGTCAAAGGAATTGGAAGAAACAAAGAAAAGAGATAAAGTGAAAAATAACAAGCATAAATGACATACATGCCTATTTTAAAGTAATTGCAAATTATGTAAACAAAACAGAGTGTATGTACAGGTTTGGGGGAAGGAAGGAAGGAGTGAAGAGAGAGTGGAGGATGTCCACAGGTAGCCAGACTGCCAAGCATTGCATCACACTCATCAGTAGTAGCGTCCTCCTATCATGGGGAGAGGAAGTGAATGTGGAGATCAATATGCCAATAACTAATACTGACATTAAAGTGCAAGAAATATCTAACCAGTAACTACTTCAAAGACAATTCTATCCCATTCAGCCTCTAACTGATTTTTTTTTTTTGACAGATCTTTTTAATCGTATGTTGGTAAAAGAACGTACTTATATAAAGCCGTCAGCCTTTACATGCACTTACTCTTCTAAGATGTTCTAACTAATGCACACTTACCACTGTTATAGGAGGGAGCTCCTCTGTATCTGTCCTCGTAGTAAGAGTCTCTGTCGTTATCTCTGTCATGTCTATCTCTGTCGTACTTGTCTCTACGGTCACCACGATCCCCACGGTCCCCACGGTCACCACGATCACGGTCTCTATCTCTGCCTTCTCTATCTCTGCCTTCTCTATCTCTGCCTTCTCTATCTGAACGAGTAGGACGACCCATATATACCCCAGGAGTGGGTGTGTGAGGACGCTTAGTAATGGAGTAGTCCACACGAATTCTACGTCCATCCAATTCAGAACCATTCACATGCTCCTTAGCCTAAAAAAATTACAGAATCAAAAAAGTCACAGCTACTATTAAAATTTAGAATAAAGGGATTAGAGTAGAATGTTGGTATGTGAACACGTTGGGGCGAGAGGGGTTCGGACAACTTAACAATATACATTGTATTATACGTATGCCTGCACGTGCTACTACTAGATTTTGGGTGTTCAATTAACTGAAGTGTTGAAGTTTGGATAACTGACATTCCACTGTATTTAACTTCACATAGTGCAATACCGAGGCATTGGATCTACATACACTTCTGTGTAATCCCCAAGCTTAACTCACATCAACTGCATCATCAGAATCTTTGAAATACACAAAGGCAAATCCCCTAGACCGGCCAGTCTGCAGATATTAACAAATATAACAACACAACTTGAAAACACTGGCCACAACCACAACCCTTCCTTACCTGATGGTCATACACCACTTGCACTCTGTCTATGCCACCATATTTACAGAAGATCTCCCTCAAGTCCTTCTCTCCAGTATACAGACTCAGTCCAAACACTCCCAAAACTTTGGACTCCTTAGGATTATACTAAGCACACATACGACATGTACACACGCAAAATCTAACACTTTAATTTTTTAACTGTTGAATGGTATTAATTCACGCAATAGAAACTCATTAACATATTTCACCTAATACTATAAAAAATTATTTAGCCTGCAGCTAATAATTGTCACTTCAGGCTAGTTGCTAATGGATGGGCTTTTGCAAACAACTTACTTCTGAAAATGCAAATACACTGCAAATGAACAGAACTTAGTTTATGCCCGGCAGCAAAGAAGATACAAATATTTAGTAAATTACGAGTGTTAGACTTGGGTCACCAAAAATTGCACTCAATTTTTCTCGATTATTAATTTGTTATTAAAGCCTGTACTGTTTCTTTATTAATTAATTTTCGAGGCAAGGCTAAACTACAGACCTCAATACAGAGGGCTTCAGGACTGTACTACCAATACTTACCCTGTCACCTTGGTGACGCTTTCTGTCAGACAGAGGAGAAACACTTCTTGATCGGTGAGCTCGTCGCTTATGTGGAGAGAGTGACCTACTTCTGGACCGGGAATAAGATCGACTATAGGACTTTCTCCTATGACGCGACCTGGATCGAGATCTAGACCTAGAATATTTACGGCGATATCGCGGAGAGCCACTGGGAGATCTTGAACTGGACCGAGACCTACTTCGAAACGGAGATCTGTAATACCACCATACACATAAGTCAGTTTAACCACATAAATTATGAAGCAGAGTTTGCCAATTCTGTGTTGCTTCCCGTCGCTTTAAATTAACAGATAGATAGGAAATATAAAAAAACAACGCTTTTTGCTATCATTTACCACCCTTCATTTAACCAAACCCACTCAAAAGTTGATCTTCAAATGGTAACTGGGCAAACCTTGATCTTGAATCTCTGGGCGACAGAGGAGGTTCCAAACCATCCAAAGATCCATTCCCAGGGGTAGCTTCCTGTACAGACACATACCCACTGCTTACATGACGTTCCCTACCAAAATAGATACTCGACTCCCTCAGTAAACTATCATAGTCCTGCTCATACATAATCCTCACTCCAGAAAAACTAACCCTATTTCCACGGTCCGCCATATCTTTTAGCCTCTACTTTTCAAATGACACACTGCCTCTTCTTCCCTTTACGCCTCTCCAACCAACAACAAACTCAGACTTTCAAACAACCGCCATTTTGATTCTCGTGTAGAAACCGAAAACACTCTGACCGCGCATGCGGAGACACTTCCAAAAGCGTAAACGATCATTACCTACAAGTTCACGCTCACACCGAACTGTGAAGTCAGTGCTGATAAGCACTGATGAAGAACATTGAATTCACAACAACAGGTTAGCTTGCATCACTCGGTACTATTGTGTGCACACAATATTCCTTCCTTTTATTGTAGGATCAGTTACTAAGAGAAACCTGTAAAAATACATTAAATTAATATAAAAAACAACAACAACAACTGAAGTCAACAATGAGCTAGCCAGTTCTGAGGGTTATATTTCAACAGCTTGTTAATCATGTCATCTTTGAATTCCCTTTCCTTCATCTTAGGTACAATGTGTTGCAGAAGATGACTGTACCCGTGACCGCCATAATATGCCAGGTCCGTTTTGCACACGACATCATGCGATATCAACAGCCTGTTCTCACACCCACTGTCCACCAGAGTCCGCAGTCTCGCTATCCTCTCAGCATCACTGGGCATGTCCACTGAACACACTTGATTGTGGGAGCATTCTTTGCCAAAGAACGAGTGGTTGATGTAGCAGCCTCTGTGGCAGAGCTGCCGTAGAGTGGCCATGTGTTCCGGTGAGCTGGTGTATGTAGCACACAGATGAACCAGAGACACGGCAGATTCCGGCATGCCTAACTTGCAGAGGTAGTCTAGAGTCTGACGAGGGGCCTCAGGAGACTTGCCACAGTTCACAGCCAGTGACAGACCTGGATTAAAAAGGCAACGAAACAAAACTTTCAACTGTACTGTTGGGTTATAATGAGCTATTGAGTTATTCAATTTGCTTCACATTATAATGAGAGAATGATCTTTGGCTGGAACACATATCGCTTTACCCCAACCTTTAACATCTGCAACATAAAATTTAATCTCACACTACAGTAAACATAATTTCACCTCTTTTCATTTATCATTCTTCCAATCTCACTCCCGTTATTCTTCATCTTCCTCTTCCCTCCTTGTTAAAAGAATTATGATTTCCACTCATTCAAATAGCTACATTAGATGTATTCTCTCTCTTTCACAGGCTTTTTTAAACAATACAGAATTAAAAATATTTGGTCGCCACCGGAAATCAAACCCAGGACCGCTTGTATAGTGCACAAGATTCCCGGTGGCGACCAAATATTTTTTATTCTGTATTGCTTAAAAAAGCCTGTGAAAGAGAAAGAATACATCTAATGAGTAAAAGAACGCTGAGAAAGAAATTGTGAAGTGATACATTAGAGGAGTAAAATGTATAAATACAGAATTGGAGTGTTTGTTCACTGGCTGGTTGTCGTAGCTCAATGGCAGAGCGCTTGTGCACTATACAAGCGGTCCTGGGTTTGATTTCCGGTGGCGACCAAATATTTTTAATTCTATATTGTTTAAAAAAGCCTGTGAAAGAGAGAGAATACATCTAATGAGTAAAAGAAGGCTGAGAAAGAAATTGTGAAATAGCTACATCATGTTCTAATTAGTAATGGCCCCTATAATGATTACCTATTATTACCCTGCCCACCTGTCTCCTTGTGAGTCAGCACAGCCGCCTGCAGAGTCTTCTTCTCCATGTCATGTAGAGGATGCGAACATGCCAGATACATCACTCCACTTTTCACACCTCCCACCCCTTGCCCCGCCTCTCTCATTAAGATGTCTGCCAACTGCCGCACGTTGAGTGACAACACCCACTCTGGCAGCAGCTTAGCCCAGTAAAAACCAGTTGCAGACACAATATTCAAGGAAGTGGCACGCGATATCTCAATGAGGTCTTGAGGGGCGTGGTTACATCTTCTCATTCCTATGACAGACATTTCGCACACTGTCCCGCCCCCGCACTGTCTGTATGGCTCCAATTCTTCTTTGGCCAAATCCACATCATCCAATGAGAGATTCTCATGAACACTGTAGCTGTCAGAACAAAGCACAATAGCACATGCATCATGTGCCCCGCCTTCCTACCAGGTCAACGTAATATATCTACAGTGTTGTAAAACAGTCATACGTGGTGCAGGTACACAGAATTGTTAGGACTTTTGCTCCCCATTGAAAATGGTTTTGTCCCCTCCCTCTTCCCCCCAAAATTATTATGACCTTCATGGTGACATTTGCCACAGAATTTTCATCAATTTCATGGAGATTAGAAGCCTTTCCCCCTCCCCCCCCCCCCCCCCACTCTAAATTTTAAAATGTTGATGTGACCCCTCTCAAGCTCGGTTCTAAAAAATACCCTGCAGATAACTATGTAATAGAAAATGGTGGATCTGCGAATGCCACAGTTTAAATGCTGTTAATAAGTGCTCTAAAACACGAGAAACTCATCTTTACATCAAGGAAACTACAGGTAAGTAAAATTAAAGTAAAAAAATAGACCTGCATTTAGCCAGACAAATAATGGTTAAAAGTATTGGATAATCATTTCCCTACTAGTAAAGTATCGTACAAAGTAAACATGATGTCTAAATAAGTATACAAAAGATGTGTGATAGAAAACTTCATCCAACTTCGTGAGGTATGTATTTGATAATTGATTTGAACTCACGGAAATCTCCTGATTATTCCCATATTTTCTACTGTAAGTTCCATGTCTCTCAAGGTTCGCCCATCTCTAAGGGTGGGGCTTGTTGCTATGACAGCACTGAAGTCCACCAGAAGATGTTCATGGGACAACACCATACCTAATTCATTGCTGGGAACCTGGCCCAGCACTTAACGAAAAGGATAACTACATAGCTAATTCTACAGATGCACCTACAATTCATTACCTGTTTGAATTTTTCCTCGACTCATATCTCATATCTCCGAAAGAGCCAGCAATACCAGCCAGTTTCGCCAGGCAACGACGCAGAGATTAAAAAAAAAAAGTTACAAAGAAAGCGAAAGCTTTAAAAACAGGTCGGTAAAGGTCGTCATAAGAACAGGTAATGATGGCGACCCTGCAGCGGGAAACTAAAGAGGAGGAGGACGTTGCGTCCAACACTTCTTCGCTTCATTCATCACTAATCATGCAATTATCCATCCTAGTACTCAGTATAGGCCCAGCTGTACTGGCGGCCGTAGTTTACCTAAACAGTCTCTCGGGGGATCTCGTCCATGATGACGTATTTGCAATAAGAGACAACCAGGATCTCAAACCCAGTACGCCTTGGTCCCACCTCCTTCTGAACGACTTCTGGGGCGAGTCTATGGCCAGCCCCACCAGCCACAAATCATACAGACCTATTACAGTCCTCAGCTTCAGATTAAACTACCTGTGGCATGGGCTAGAACCTTGGGGATACCACCTGGTCAATGTCCTGCTGCACAGCGTGAATACAGTGTTACTGGGCTGGTTCTGTATGAGGGAGGTGTTTGTTTGTCCGAGAAGGAGCTATGGGTTTGCGGAGCATGGGTGGAGTGTGGTGGTCATGTTGCTGTTTGCATCTCATCCTGTTCACACTGAAGCGGTTAGTAAAAACATGAAAGAATTACAGTACAGAGAGGGAAGGAGAGAAGTTGTAGATTTGGTTGGTAAAGTATGGTCATTGACGTATTGATGGTACAAGGTCAGCATTATGGGCCACTTTAGTTCATTATTGAATTTCATGTCGAGCGAAACAATGCAGTCATAATGGAATATGGATGACATAATCAAAGTAAGATGGTAGAAATGTCTGGTTGGGTTGGATTGCTTTACATTCATTTTTCTGTACAAGTTTGTCTGGTTGGGTTTTCCATTTCATTCTTCTGTACTGTCTATACTCCTTTTCATCTTTTGTAAACCTTTGCTTTGCATTCCTTTTCTCTGTCTTCCTTCTCTCTGTCTTCCTTCTCTTTGCATCCTATTCTCTGCCCTGTGTTTGTGCAGGTGTCAGGAGTAGTTGGTCGTGCTGACTTGCTGGCTTGTCTTCTATTCCTTGTGACTCTTCTCTTCTACTGTTCCTCCAGCAGAAGCCATTCATGGTCTGCCATGTTGATTAAGGCAAGTATTAGAGTGATGCGGGACCACACCCACCACATTATATTAGACGGTATGGTCATAGTAAAGCACAAAGTTTAGTTATTCCATTTAACATTTTTATATAGCTTGCCTCTATCTTCTTTTATATAGCTTGCCTCTATCTTCTTTTATATAGCTTGCCTCTATCTTCTTTTATATAGCTTGCCTCTATCTTCTTTTATATAGCTTGCCTCTATCTTCTTTTATATAGCTTGCCTCTATCTTCTTTTATATAGCTTGCCTCTATCTTCTTTTATATAGCTTGCCTCTATCTTCTTTTCCCCTTCTTTTTTTAAACGTTTGGTCTTCCAGCTTAGTGTTGCTATGGTAGCTAGCGGAGGAGCTATGCTGTGTAAGGAGCACGGAGCCACTGTTTTGGGGGTGTGTCTGGCATATGACCTGCTTATTGTGAACAGGAATTTGCTGCAAAGGTGAGCAAGTTGTTCCATTGAAAGTGAGAAATTTAGTGATTCTAAAATTATAGAACTAACTAAAAAGCTACAACTAACATATTAAACACGAATAATTTTGTTATAGTGTGTTAAAAGGAGCCTTGCAACTTGGTCGACACGTTCGCACTCTAGTACGTGTGATGGTAGTCATAGCTACCACTGTGATCCTGCTGTGTGTGCGGTTAAGTCTACTGCACGGTCACTTGCCGCACTTCTCTGCCCAGGATAACCCCGCCTCCTTTTCAGACAGTGTGCTCACACGTGGTCTCACCTACAGTTATCTTGCCTTCTTCAACTGCCGGTGAGTGGGTGGTCTGATGGAGCACATGATGAGCACTAGTTGTGGTAGTGTGTATAATAATAAAAGTTCATTTCTTTATATGGCTAGTGATAAAGCTACATACATATTAAAGCTGGCCTTATGGTATTCCCTATTGCGTGAACACTACATAGTTTGAGTATGCATGCATGTAGACGATGTAGTGGTCCCTGCAGGAGGATCAACGGTTTATAAAATCTTGAATCCCCCCCCCCCCCTCTTTTGACTATTTTTCTTTCTGATCTCCCCCCCCCCCCTCTCCCCCACTGTTAACTCCTCGTTCTCCTCAACAATACTTGCACACACACACACACACACACACACACACACACACACACACGTGTGTGTAGACTTCTCTTCTTCCCAAGTGTCCTGTGCTATGACTGGCAGATGGGGAGCATTGCTCTGGTCCAGTGTCCGGCAGATCTCAGAAATATTCCATCTCTGCTTCTCTTGGTCTTTATTGCAGTTCTGTTCTTCTTTGCTTTATGGAAATATCCCGTCCTCTCACCTGGGAACTATGGCCACGGATCAGCCTCCTTGTGGGGGTTATTGTTGCTGGTGACCCCTTACCTTCCAGCATCTAATTTACTGATACGTGTTGGGTTTGTGGTGGCTGAAAGGATCCTCTATATTCCCAGGTGAGGCTAACAGGCTACTGTTTCAGTCGGTAAAGGGACAACTATTAGCACCATGTATGTATCAGTCTAAAATCATTTTTTCGAACATAATTAAGTCAGTTAGAATACAAGACTAGATGTAAATTGAAAGAGAGATGGTAGATTAGCAATTCCCTGAAGAGTTTGAATACAAAATTGGAAAAGTTAATTGTCATTGGTGATGTGATTTCCTGGGTATAGTAATTTTTAATATACATATAATTATATATAATTATTTATTGCAGCTTTGATATTTTTACTTGAATATTTCCGCATCACGCGAGCGTTCTGTATTCTCCCATATTGTACGGTTTATATTGTACGCTCCTTGGAGCGCGCGCGTAGCGAGTAAAATCAATGAAAATTGTATTGTAACCGGTTGAGAAAAATTTCAAAGAAGCAATAAATCACTTATCACACTCGTCGTACAATATGGGAATGATATTTTACTCTCACGCCATATTTTCACTCGCCTTCGGCTCGTGAAAATATTTTGCGTGCTCATAAAATATTTTCCCATATTGTACTCAGACTCGTGCTATAAGTATTATATATATATATATATATATATTTTTTTTTTTGAGCTGCATCTTTTGCATAGTTAGGTGTAGAAGGTTTCTGTCTGTTTGTGTTTTCTGTCTCTCTCTCCAGTGTTGGTTGGTGTATTCTGGTAGCACTCGGCTTACAGAGACTATGGGAGTCACGCCCTAAAATCCGCCCACTTCTCTTGAGTATTTTCATCTTCTTATTAATCATGTTCTCCATGAAGACTGAGTCTCGTAACCCAGTGTGGGCCAGTCGCCAGGCTCTCTTCAGGTGTGGGCCGATGAGGGTTTTGATTGAATGATATTATAGTTCCCTTGCACGTGTGCAGGTCTGCTCTGGCCACAGTTCCTGAAAATGCCAAAGCACATTTTAATTATGCTAATTATCTGAAGGATGTTGGGCGTGGTCAGGAAGCGATAGAGTACTACCAAACAGCCATAAGGTGAGTTTTATTGTGTGATGAAACCCTTTACCAAGTTACCTGATAATGATGCCCACATGAACTGTGTGTGTATGTTGTCTCCCATTTCCCCCTATACACGCACACACACACACACACACACCTTCCCTTTCCTTCCTTTAGGCTTGCTCCAGATCACTATGTATCTCATAACAACCTCGGTTCCCTGTTGTCGGGGAAGGAGGCGGAGTTTCACTTCAAAGAGGCTGTGAAGCACAATCCCCAACATTACAAAGCATTCTTTAACCTGGGCAATAACCTACAGTGAGTTGTGAGGGCGTGGCACAGTGGGTGTGGTCAGTGATCGTGCAGCAGTTGTACTATCAAATTCTGTTTAGAATCATTTAATGTAATGTCACACTTGGTCAAATTATTAGTGAATTCATTATTATTATTAATAACGGCGTAGCGTACACGTTTACCATTTCAATTTATACACAAGTGCTCCTGGATAAACGACAATTTATGTTTTGTACACTTGCATTATTTCATGTTCAACTTCCTATGCAGGCAACAGTCTCGATTGGCTGAAGCTCTTCTGGCGTATAGAGAGAGTCTCAGGTATATGAGGGAGAAAGATTTGTTAGGTTATTGCTATGGCGATGTAGGTGGGCGGAGTTTTTGTTTTGTTTTTATTGTACTACGAGTTATGTTGATGCAGTTAGTGTGGAGGGGGGGAGGGGAATCCTTCAACTGATAAGTAATTTTCCCTGTGTAATTTGTTATGCTGTGATAAATATATGGAGTAGGGTTTATTTATATTATATGGTTATCACTTGTGCTAGATTTTAATGAGAGTATGAAATGTCAAAATCTTTATCTTTGGTGCTGTGGTACGTATGCTATCGTCTCTCTCTCCCCTCCCACTTTTCCCCCTCCTTCAGGATAAATCCTGAGTATGTTTCCTGTATGATGAGTCTGGCTTCCTCGTTGCTGGATGTGGGCGGACAGGAGAATGTGGAGGAGGGGCTGACATTGATGAAGGATGCTGCAAAGTTAGACCCCCTGAATGCAGATGTCCACTACAACTATGGTACCTTGCTATCAAGGCTAGGTGAGTGTATTATTAAATATAATAAATACCACAAAATTGAATTCACCCTGAGGTAATTATGCAGGTATTCTTCTTCTTTTTTTAATACCCACCACAAGTAATATAATAGGTTTAAAAAATTTATCACTTTCTTCATCTGGGTTTTATCAAAGATTTTTGGGGGGGGGGGGGGGGGGGAGCATGAGGCTTGTAAACAAACTAATCCTGATTTGTTGTTTGTTATCACACTTATGTACGTATAAGGTATTAAACAGTTTGTAGTTAGCTCAAGCAAATTGCCAGAGGTCCTAAAAGAACTGAAAAGTTTTGCTGCATTTACAATTATTTTCAGAGACATTCTAACCGAGTGATAATTTCTACTTGGTACAGCTACAGCTGAGAGATATTCTAGTGTGTGAAACTCTATATAACTGGATCTCTCTGACGGAAGAGAACTTGGCTCAGTGGATGAGGATAGTCATTGGAGGCCCCCAACTAGAGGAAATGTTTATTCTGAAATAATACACATTGTTCTAATGGTACAATTAATGCTACTGAATTGAGATTTGGTTTTGAGGGGAGAGAATTTTTTTGGAGAAAATACCAATTCCCCCTTTTTTTATGCATATGAAATTAATTTTATATAATAAAGAAAAATATAACTTGATTGAAAGTGTGAAGATTTGTATTTTTATTTAATTAAATTATTTTGTTTATTCCAGGGATTATAGTGTGCAATTGTTTGGTAAATGAGTAATGTGGTGATCCTGCCAGACTCCCCCATGGCTTGTTATTGGCTTACCCCCATATGGTACAGGGTCAACAACTTGGCTTACCCACAAGTTCGTGCAGCAGCCAAGTGTGTGTGAAGCTGTAATAACTCACTGTTACACAATCACCAAGAGCTAATTAAAAAAAAAAAAAAATTGGCATGGCATAGAACAGTAGTTTGGCTGAGGCTATGAAATTTAATGAAGCAGCACTTTGCCGTACCTGACCAGGTAGTAATAGGTCAGAATGTAACTGGTGCAATGTAATGGTAGATGGATATATTGTCCCCATGAGGAAAGCTAGGACTATTTAATGTTCAGTAAATGCTTGCCCCTAGTTGCAACATAGTTCCAAATCCTGCTCTCTGTAAAGATGGCTGCATTAAGCTAGACTACCATGGGTAGCAAGAAGTATTAGCTCACGAGATTGCGATGTGATTAAAGGGATGTTTCTTACATTACAATGATCGTGAAACCATCTTTTACTGGGAAACAAAGTTGGAAAAAAAAATTCTGACACATTAACAAGACTTGATGCCTCTTTCAATGGTCCGGCGACCGCCATCTTTGAAACCCGTTGTTGTGTGACTGACTGACTGACTGATGGAGGAAGTGAGTATAGCCCACTGACTCATGCACACTGTGAGTTCTAATATTGCATGTGAGTTTCACCTAACCCTTTCGAGCATGAGGTGAAGGGTCTAATCCATGAGCTATGTGTTTACCAATAGCTACAGTAGCTATTCATGCAGCGATGTGGTGTGACTGTCTAGCATTATTGTTGCACAATGGGTGTGGGTGTGGGTGTGGCACAGGATCTACAGCTTTGGCTCTCTCCTATCTCATTCTGGCTGGCTGGCTTGGATACTCAATTTTTAAGACTTTTTAAGTCTGTTCTATTTCCACACCATCAATAATTCTCTCACTGCCAAACTAGAGAGCAATGACCAGCTCATCCTCTGACTGTGTTGTGACCTTCAGAAAAACTCCATGGCAATGCACCATGGCAACACGCTCCCACACATGGTCAGAGACCAGTTCTTCCAAGTGATCTTTTATTTCAGTTATCTTCTCCAAAGTTGTAAGAAGTCTTTCTTTAGTCTGGCGGCCATTGAGGTGTGTTTCTTTCCTGTGTTGTGTAGCCTTTCCAATGCCAACTCAGAGCTTGCCCAACACTGTCTGGTCACTCAACAAGGTTACAATTTGAGCCAAAGGTATGATTTCCTTAGCAACTAAGTGCAGTAGTTATCATGTTCCAATTAATCAATAACTCAAGCCCATGGTAACCAATTAACTGCTCTAGTAGAATTCTGTTGTGATCTGGTGTAAATGGTAACTCCATTTGGTCTAGACCAGGCATTGTGAGAAACACAGTCTTCCAGTCACACCTAAACACTTCAGTAACAACTGGTGATTGTTCTCCCTTTTTTATTCTGAAGAATGTCTAGTTGTAAATATCTGCTATTCTGTTTCTATTACCGAGTGAAGCGAGACTGGCACTAACAAGTTTCATTTGAGATTTTGGTATATATATATATGGCAGAGTTCAAAGAGATCGATGCGCGTCCACCCCCGGAGGCTACTTAAAAAAGTAAATATTAGTGCGGGTGCAAGAAATTCGGGACAAAAGACTTTGAAATAATTCTTGGAAGAAAAAAAAAAACGGCAAAAAGCTACGGAGAAGGAATTGGATAGACGTTCTCAGTTAAGTTGGGTTTTTTTTGTTTAGCGGCGGTGGCAAGTTAACTTTGTCAATGCGCTGTTTGTCATAGCTATATGCCTTACGTAACAGATTTGTTCTTACTTGAAAATCCGAAGTCCAATAGTGAAGTCACTAAGAGAATACAACGTAATGCTATATCTACTAGAGCTCTAGTACAATAGAGCATTTTGAATGGAGCGTACTTTGGAAAGGTGGCAAGCTTAAACAAAAACCATTAGTTTATCGATCCTTGCCCATATCATCCTTTGAAATTTGATTGCGTACCTCTTGAAAATCCTTTGTTCAATAGTCAAGTCACGAAAAGATTACAACGCAGCAGGTCTTGTGTTGGCATATCCAGTGTACAAGTATGTATAAAAGTGTTGTGTGTTGCTAAAGAATAGCAATACACTAAACAATAATATTTAACTATTAGCAGCTAACATTCAAATTTAAATTTCAGGCATACAAGCTCGCTCGCCATATGTGCTGAAACACATCACTAGTTTCTAGTTATATTGGGGCTGAAACAAACTTTACTTGGGTAGAGATCAATCCTCTCCAGACCTTCGTAAATCAAACAATTTCTGCACCTGCAAGTAATTCTAACACCTCTCCTTATCGACTTCCTCTCAGCTTGTCACTTCTTCCCAAGATCTCCATTCAAGTGAAGCCATTTCTATACTGTAGCTGCAGAATTGGAACTAATTATCCTTTTTTTCAAGCACATCTATTAGTGCCCATCTTTAAAGTTTTAATTAATTCATTTATTTTTAAGAGCAAGGATTGCGTTAGGTGTTGCGGCAATTTAGTGTGTGCGTGTTGCCGTGGTTACAGCTAGCTCAGCCGTGTGTGTGTGTGCCTAGTGTGGCGGATGTTATGTTTTGCCCAAACTTTCCCAACATGTCTTAGAGAGGCACTTGCCACCGTCACACTGCTTGCTGCCATCCTTATAAATGCAGCACATGGTGAGGTGTGTACGTATGTGTGTACATATGCGTGCATCAATATTGTGTGACCAAGGCAAGAAATTTTCCCAGTGCTAATTTGAGTAGTCGCGGCGACTGTCTGGTATTTTGGGGAGTTTTTAAGGCGGATACCAAATCATGGATATTTATAATAGTGATAATTCATTTTAAAGAAATGATTTCATAAAAATAATTTCTGAGGGCGGTTGGTTAAAATCACAGAGCAGCTGCTTTGTACATAGGCCATATTGCCAGGATACTAATGTCTAAATACTCTGTACTTTTCAGGAAGCTACTCAAAGCACTTCAAAGGCATTCTATGGACACACACATGGAGAACTTGTTTCAACTTGCTTAGGACAAAAAAGGGAGGTAGCTCGATCTCTGGTGCTATCTTTGTGGTATTTGTTTTGTTAATCTGTCTGTCCTCTGAAACTTGAGAAGATTTAATAGCTGGGAACAAAGCATCAGTTAGTGTTTGGGTTACGCCACATTCTGCATTTGGAGAGTGCACTAGTGGGTGGGTGGGTCTCTGGAATGACAGCTTTCGGACAGGAGGCGGAGCAGACAGGATGGGGAAATACTTGTTAATTTTTTGTAAAAATAATAATTTAAATGTGTACTATTTGATATTAGTTATTAGTATTGGTGGGCATGTTTTAGGATATATCTGTCTGTCTGTCCGTCTGCGGGTAGAGGGCTGTGTGCTTGTCAGTTGATAGAGTTAATGGAGGGGAACAGCACACCCCCATCAGCCCATCAGCTCTTGCTATATTGGGAACTAATCATAAAGTTTAATTTTGGATTTTCCTACTGCTTTAAAAATGGATTGTTTCGTAGCTTTGTCTTTAGTATTATTATCATTATTAGGGTTTTTTTTTTTTTGGTTCGTTTTTTTAATTTTTTTAAATAATATACAAACTGTTGTTGAGGTCATTTGTAGTGCGTGTCAGAATGTAAACATACTTACATTTTAATGCATGTACATGTGCAAACAGACAGATATGTGCAGCCAGACATGAACATGTGCAGGCAGACATGTACATGTGCAGACAGACATGTACATGTGCAAACAGACAGATATGTGCAGACAGACAGATATGTGCAGACAGACATGTACATGTGCAGACAGACAGATATGTGCAGACGTACATGTACATGTGCAGACACACATACATGCAATGATACTGAAATGTTTTTTTGTGCATTAGCTAGTGCATGTGTGTCTAATCTGTTGGTATATGATAGTAGTGTAGTATCAAGAGTGCTCACTTACACAGCTCTGTTGAAGAGCAGTGACTAGGATACTAACCAACTAAACAATTTTCTGAACTAAAGCCACAAGCCAGTGGTTATGCTCCAGTGGTTATGCTCCATCCAGTGGTTATGCTCCAGTGGTTATGTCCAGTGGTTATGCTCCAGTGGTTTTGCTAGCGACCTACACCTGATGTATATCTAATTGCATCTGTTTGCTGAGCTGGCTCACTATTAGAATTCCCTAGCCAACTCTGATAATAATGTAACATTGGTTTTCAGATAATTACAGAACATAGCCTAGATCAGCTCATTGCAACGTGTGCTCTAGTTCCTGGTATAGTCTGAGAGAAGCAGAACATTTGCCTGTAGTAGGTGTAAGGTATCACAAATTATGAGGCATGTATGATGAGTGGGTGTGTAATAGGTGGGTGTGTCATGTATGATGAGTAGGTGTGTCATTTATGATGAGTGGGTGTGTCGTGTATGATAAGTGGGTGTGTCGTGAATGATGAGTGGGTGTGTCGTGAATGATGAGTGGGTGTGTCGTGAATGATGAGTGGGTGTGTTGTGTATGATAAGTGGGTGTATCGTGTACGATGAGTGGGTGTGTCATGTATGATAAGTGGGTGTCGTGTATGATGAGTGGGTGTGTCATGTATGATAAGTGGGTGTCGTGTATGATGAGTGGGTGTATCGTGTATGATGAGTGGGTGTGCCGTGCATGATGAGTGGGTGTGTCGTGTATGATGAGTGGGTGTGTCGTGTACGATGAGTGGGTGTGTCATGTATGATAAGTGGGTGTCGTGTATGATGAGTGGGTGTGTCATGTATGATGAGTGGGTGTCGTGTATGATAAGTGGGTGTGTCGTGAATGATGAGTGGGTGTGTCGTGTATGATAAGTGGGTGTATCGTGTACGATGAGTGGGTGTGTCATGTATGATAAGTGGGTGTCGTGTATGATGAGTGGGTGTGTCATGTATGATGAGTGGGTGTCGTGTATGATAAGTGGGTGTGTCGTGAATGATGAGTGGGTGTGTCGTGTATGATAAGTGGGTGTATCGTGTACGATGAGTGGGTGTGTCATGTATGATAAGTGGGTGTCGTGTATGATGAGTGGGTGTGTCATGTATGATAAGTGGGTGTCGTGTATGATGAGTGGGTGTGCCGTGCATGATGAGTGGGTGTATCGTGTATGATGAGTGGGTGTGGCGTGTAGGATGAGTGGGTGTGTCGTGTATGATGAGTGGGCGTGCCGTGCATGATGAGTGGGTGTGTCGTATATGATGAGTGGGTGTATCGTGTATGATGAGTGGGTGTATAGTGTATGATGAGTGGGTGTATCGTGTATGACGAGTGGGTGTATAGTGTATGATGAGTGGGTGTGTCGTGTATGATGAGTGTGTGTGTGGTGTAGGTAGACAGGAGGATTCCATGGCTATGTTTGAAGAAGCTGTGCGGCTATCTCCTGGTCATTCTGCTGCTCTGGTCGGCCTGGCTAGAGCTCAGAGAATTGTGGGACAGAACAATATGGCGGAAAGAAACTTCAGAAGGTAGAGTGGCAGAAACAGGATGAGCATAGCAGCGAGGCGGAGGAGGGAGTGCGGATGTGATTGAAGGAAGGCGGGAGAAGGAGGGTGTGGTGAGAGAAGAGGGCGTGGTTAAAGGAGAGGGTGTGGTGAGAGAAAGAAGACGTGGCTAGAGATGGCTAAGTGAAAGAGTGTGTGTTGTAAACTGGGAACAGAGGGTGAGACTTTACATGAGCAATTCCTAAATATTAGGGCACGTTCAAGTGCTGTATTTTATATTACTCATGAAAATAAAAATTCTCATACCAGAGGTAATGGTAGAAGGTTAGCATCACCCAGCCCTGCCCACCAGCCCTGCCCACCAGCCCTGCCCACCAGCCCACGCTTATCACTGCACATTTTAGGGGATAACATGTACTTATCAGACAAATGCACTCTCTTAGGGGAGAATATGTACCCACCCCGCCTACCCACCCCGCCTACCCACCACCATTACATTGCTGTAGTACTAGATTTCATAATATTTGGCTATTACTAAGTCTACAACAATACAATTTCATGTCCTATTCCCACTGACATCATTTTCAAGATCAACACTGAAGGTCTATGTGTATAAGTTTAGGGATTTAAAATGTCCAATTATTATTAAATTTCCAGTGGTATCAACCATTGTTTGTCTGTCAACCCAAGCACTTTATTTTGTGGTATCGTACACACTCGTGTTTGCAGGTCTCTGTCGATATCACCAGATGTGGCCACGTACTTATCTCTGGCGAGCATGCTGTTCAACACTGGCAGGCACAGAGAATCCATCAGTGCTTTCAAAAGTGGCCTGGAACTACAGCCCAACAAGACAGAGCTATTGTGTGGCCTTGTAGGTGTGGTTTGGGGCGTGGTTCAGGATGAGTGAAGTAATTGGTTAGTAGTGTATGTTTGTTTGAGAGGGAAGTATAGCAAGCAAAGAGGGAGTGGTGAGTGGGTGTGGTTTTGGTTTCCAGTCTTATAGCAGAAGTGACTGCCTTCATAGTGAATGTTGTGATGTAGATTCAAGCCTTTCTACTGGAGGACCAGGTGGCGGAGTCCCTGAAGAGATCGGAGGCGGGGTTGGAGGCGTGGCCAGACACGTCATGTCTGCATCATGGTATGGGGACAGTGAAACTAAAGCTCGGAGATCTGCAGCAGGTGGGTGTGGTCAGCAGGTGGGTGTGGTAACATACAATAGTGGGTGTTAATTTTGTTGGAATGTTTGCTGATGGTCCTAAAGTATCAAACTTTGTATATATGATTTACTGACGTTTAAGTTGAGTTTTATTTAAGCAAGTATTGGCTGTAACTGCTGCCATTGTTGTTGTAGTCTGGTCTAGTTGTGTAGACAGACAATATACAGGTATGTACTACATGTATGTTGACTGCTGCCTGCACATGTGGGCGTGTGCCTGTTAGGTAGACCTTTAGTTCAGTGAAGACTAAGCTTTGCCTCTACATCGCTGTGAGTAAGCTAGATTCATGTGGGCCATGGGAGTTAGTGGGCCATGGGAGTTAGTGGGCCAAGGGAGTTATCAATAAGAAAAAATATTTTGTGGAAATTGTCTACATGAACGTCATAATTATTTTTAGTGGGGGGGTTGGAAAATGTCCCCTAAAATGCCGAAAAAAATGTTTGCTATGTTATTGGGTGCCCGTAGATCGACTACTACTACTACTACTACTACTACTACTACTACTACTACTACTACTACTGTGAGTTCAGTGTCAGATGGAATCTGTTTATGGAGGGAGTGCACAGAACTAGAGGAATACCTGCCACAACAACATCTTTGTTTGTTTGTTTGTTTGTGCAGGCTGTACATCATCTGAGGCAGGCAGCACGGTTGAGTAAGGAGACGGAAGAGAAAGCCAACTCCCTCCATTTGTTGGGTGGAGCTCTCAAAGATCTCAAGCGGCTGGACGAGGCACAACAGGTCTGTTGTATATATCAACTTGTTCAGCGATAAGGGGGAAAATTTAAAGTTTTATTAATGAAAATCCTAATGCACACCCACACATAGATGTACATAGTGAATTGCAGCATGTGTACAAATCTAAACTTGTAGCCTCGCTCTCACACTGCTGGTCCCCCACCCACCCACCCACCTCCCTCCCTCCCTACCTCCCTAGCTGAAATTTCTGTATCAAACTTAGTTTATTATGTGTTTTGTCTTGTTTTGTTGTTGTTTTGTGCGTGTGTGGTGGTGAGTCTGGCTGTTAATCAAGTTAAGGAATGTGAGAACACTCACTCAGATGACAACTAAATCAATTTAATCAAGTAGAAGAAAGAGAGACACTTGGAGTTTTTATTCCAATATAATATTTATAACCATAGTATGTTGGGAAGGGTCACCAGTAAATGTCTGCACAGACCTAATACATTTTTAACTCTTTCTTTGTTCTTTTTCTTTTCTTAGCGAATTAAAATGGTATGTCTAAGATCTAATTCCTCATCTCATTGTAGCATGAAGGCCTCCTTAGAAATCTTTTTTTTTTTTTTTTTTTTTTTTTTTTTTAATATTAGCACTTGTTGTGTCTCTCATAGCACAATGTTTGTGGGATGTTCTTGTCTTGTTTTCTGAGACAAGTTTTAAACGATTGGTTCAATCTTGTCTCCAGAAGGTAATATGTTCCCATGTTTTCTGAATGTCTACTTATATAGTGTCAGCTCTCTGTCTGTCTAGATGTGTTGCTAAATCATCTGCAAGTAGAAGACTGTATTTTCATTTCTTTAGTTTTCCAACCAACTCTAGTGAAGACGTGGTAGTTCTTGCACAATGTTGCTGCTGCTTTCTCAACTCACGAACAGAATAAACAAGCTAGAAACACACTTTTAACATGGCCTTCAAAGAATGTGTGGCATGCTGTCACGACGTTGCTTGGATACTAGTTCTATTTAACCCACACCGACAGTCACGTTTGCGAAATAAGAAACAAGGAAGGAATCCTAATAAGGAACTGTGGAGGATTTAGCTGAGTGTAGAGTGTAGAACCAGAAATGAAAACCAATTCTCCAGAAATGAAGCAGTTTAATTTTTAAATATGTTGGAGGAAGACTGCGTGAAAGTAGTGAATTGAGGCACCACCTGGCAAATCAAGTGCAAAACTACTGCAATTTTAAGTACATTGTTCAGATTTTTTCACTAATCTGAAAAATAAAGACATGACCAAACCCATACCACACACATAGTCTTGTCAACAAGAGTGTGGACATGAGGTCTCTGGAGAGTAGAGTAGTCCAGCGATGGATCTTGTAAGTGTAGAATTCTAATAAAATCTGCTAGAATGAAGTTAATACATTCATCTTTTTCCACTCTTTTTTTTTTTTTTTTTTTTTCCCTTCCCTTTCTTTGAAGCAGACAGTTCCTTCATTTTTAAGTGCGTGGCTGGTGGACGGAGTAGTAGTCTAGACCGATTGATTAATAGCTTGCAAATGTCAGTTTCACTATAGAAATTCGTAGAAATCTCCTTGACAACAGCCTAAGCACTGGGTAATGTTTGAGGCACATGTTAAAAATGTATTTCAATAAATTGAGCATTGGCAGACAAATTTTAACTGTTGAGTAAAATTATAAAAACTGATAAACAAACATTACAACACTCCTTCCTGCATAGCTGCGTTAGACCACAGGGGGTCATGGTGTGTTATGGTAGAGGTATAAGATGGGGTTTCGGGCAAAGTTGGTCTCCGGGTATTCTTCACTAAAATACTCCATAAATGGCATCTGTTGACTATCTTCATTTTGCTTGTAAACATGCCTCAAAGTCACTTCAGTCGTTCGTGGTAATCTGTTTTGGTATAATAAATGCTGAGCAAATCAAATAAAACCAGTTAGGAAATTCCAAGGGGATTCCCCCGCATGTGCACGTGTTGTGTGTGTGTATGGCTCAGAGCATGTTGGCATTTTCTTTGCTCATCTATGGCTTCTATGACTGCCTGCCTTCCTCTCCCTTTTAGGCACGGATTTTCTTACTGGCAGGCACAGGCTTGCTCCATATTTCAGGTGCCGTATATAGCTCCTGATACCAGGGTAAGCCCTATTACCGGGAAGGTCAGGATGGCAAGGGATTCTGTTTTTACAGCATCTCTAGTGAGTTAATAGCTTCAATAAAGTGGAAGAATTTATCAAAACTGAATGAGTGACATCACATGACATAATACGTATGAATATATACCAGGACATAAAATGGACGCTAGTCACCTTCAACATGCACGCATACATGCATATGAGAGTGAGGCTGCAGTACCCACTGGGTTGGGTTTGTTATTAGTGGCATGTGACTTTCTGAAGCAGTGTCCGCCTGTGTGTTTGGGTTTGGGTCGTTCCCTGTAATATTACATTCGTTACTGATTCTGCTGTGACTTGCTCCCATTCGTTGCGTTACTTACAGATTATTTGAGATGACGTAACTACTGAGAGGAATCAGTTTCATTATTAATTTGTTGTTTTTAGCTAGTTTATTTTAAGTCTAGAGGACTGTTGAGCTGGTGGGGTGATGAGAGATGCCAATTACAAGGGGCATGTAATAATATGTGATTATGTTTGCTGGTGTCAGGAATGTTGTTGATGCTTTTCCTACAACATGTCAAGTGTTCAGTTTTATTCCCACGGGCAATACTAATGCAGCAACAATTATCACCAACCGTTCAGTGTGGGTGTCCATTGGTATTGGTGAGTCGGCCGTATTTGGTGCGATGACGCCGATGTTTTCCTTGTGAGCGTGCAATAGCTTGGGAAAGTCCACTGTCACACCTTCTGATCGGGAAAGTTCGCTATTTTTTTCTCTATATTGTCTTACGCCCCCTGGGCGTGTTTATTCCAGAAGTAAGAAACACTCCCATTTAGCCACTACAAGTATTTTCAATATTTTTTGTTTATAGTTAGAAATATAGTACTATGATAATTGGATAGTTAATGATGCATCAAATGCCGTCTTGGAATACATCTGTCTCGGTCAGGCTGGCCTGCCCGAAAACGTGTGCATGAGATCCTATTTCTCATTATTGGGTTTCTCTCCGTGACGTTTAAATTGGAGTTTTGTTTCATGGACACACCCATTGAATGTAAACACATGACTCCCTCAGTATTCAGCCATCCCTCTGTGTGTGTGTGTGTGTGTGTGTGTGTGTGAAGAGATGCAGAGTACAATGATGATGATTGGTATCTATCTAACTGTAGCATGTGTCCATCTCAGTGCTCTCATCTGTCTACATACAAGTGTGGATGTCTTTAACTTTTTTTTAATAGTTGTTACTGCATCATCATCATCATCATTATAGTCATCATCATCAATAATAATCATCATCATCGTTATAGTCATCATTATTATTATTATTATTATTTTGCTCAGCTATCAGGGTTCTATCTAAAAAAGTTTGTTTGGCGGGGAATTGAACTACCTCTAAATGTACTAAGTTGCAATAATGTTAGTTTTCTTTGAATCAGTGATAGCAATTATGTAGCATGAAATTATTTTGAGCTCAATGTTGTTATTTAGGTTCAGCATTATGGCGTACTCCACACATGCCAATATGAGGGGGAACTGAGAATTTGGGGAGGGGAAAGCTGGGAAGTTTGGGGGAGGAGTCTCCCCCGCCCCCCTCCACTAGATAGAACCCTGTCTATTATTATTATATTTAATTATCATAGGTGTAGGGATCTTGGGGGGCATTGGGGGCATGTGCCCCCCTCCCCTCCCCAATATTTTGAACCTCTTTTTGGATGAGCTTTGTGTCTCTGAATTATAGGAGTTCAATTTAATTTGAAGATAATGTTTCCTTACACCTAGCATGTGAACACACTCCCTCATGGATATGTTGGTGCTTATCGTGCTCCCCTCCCCCCCAAATTAAGAAATTATCCCTACACCTATGTTTGCGATATTTGAGGTATATCCTCAACTATAACCTTGATAGTTTCATAGGCACTCTCTACCTATAATCCTCTGTGTGTGTGTGTGTGTGTGTGTGTGTGTGTGTGTGTGTGTGTGTGTGTGTGTGTTTGTGTGTGAAAGGTATCACTTTCAGAATTACTTGTTTTTGACTTGCTGGATGAACATACCAGTATGAATCTGATCAATAACAATACAGTTTTGGTATACCACGTTGCCATCTTTGGCAGTGGGAGTAAACCAAAATAGAGTTCAACTTTCAGACCAACCAGCCAGCTGGATTAGGATAGTGTAGTGCCTCATTTGGTCTGTCTGCCCCAGATCACATTCTCTATTTAAGCCCACTCACTGATAATTGTTCCTGTCTTGCGACTTAAAGGGTTTTGTTTGTGTTGATTTTGGTAGTTGTAGTTGAAGGGCATCCATTATTTACCTGGCAATGGTGAGAAGCTGTGTCCAGTTTCTTCCCAGAAGGTTTCCTGGAATGAGAGTGTCGTCTTGCAGGATTTGGAAGTAGAGGATGAGGAGAGTGCAGGAGGTTTGTGAGGACGCGTCTTGCTGATTCCTTGAGTAAGGCATTGTCCTCTGTTGAGGGGTTGCTAGTAAGAATCTTAAACAGAATATTTTATTTTCCAGAACGAGAGAACTCAGAGAGGTTAACTAACTTGTTGGAAATTTGGAGGGGTTTGCCATTTCCATACAATCGATGAAAATTTTAAAGGACAAATGCCTACATGAAGGTTGGGGGTGGGAGGAAGAGGGGATAAATGGTAAATGCTCATTATCTGAAAATACTCATGTGAAGGTTATGCCTCTCTTGTGTTGCTTGGTGTTCTTGCTGTTGTTGTTGTTGTTGTTTTACTTTAATTTCCAACTAAATCTGTATATCACTTTCTCTACAAATGTGTTGTCAGTAGTAACCAGAGTCATGTCTGAGCTGTATTGATCTGTGCAATTGGTAGAGAGATGAAATATGGAACTGTAGAGCACTAAAACTATTCAGTTGTAATACTGACTGTGACAACTTCACTTCCTATAGTAATATCACAGTAAAAGAAGCTTCTATTGAAGGAACATCACACGTCTGTCTATTTACTTTAAAACATCGACAAGCTGTCTCAAGATTATAGAAAGACAGTAGTACGAATGGTTGCATCTCCCACTTTATGACTGTTTTTACTTTTGTTGTTGTTGTTGTTGTTGTTTTGTTACTAAAGTTTGTTTTATATAAAATAGTTTAAATCGCTGTCGTTCCTCCTCCAGTACTCTGGTTTAGTTTAACAAGCACACGACACACAGAGTTTAACCAAGTAGTAGTCTGAAACTTAATTTTGTAATTACAGAGTCATTCTTGTCATGCCTGTGGCAGCTGTTAAGTCTTTAAGAGAAATATCAGAATCTTGTGAAATATTTGTTGGACTCTACGAGCTGCTACGATACTGGGAAAAGCAATTACAGTCCAGTCTGTAACATTTCATATTTTAAATTGTCATGTGTACAGCAAGGACAATACAAAGTGATATCATTAGCTTTTGGAACTGTGTAATCGTTTGAATTGATTAATCATTTAACGGGATAATTAATTTAAATTATCATCATTCCAGTGCTAATTGCATTTGCATATCCGGACATGGCAGCTGCTAGTAATTGCCTCCCCTGCATATCTGTGAAAAAAGTTTAAAAAAATAAAAATGAATATGAATAAGGTCACGTTTCCCTCCTCGTGATTGAATTACTTTATAAAGTTTTGAAAAGGTCTCTAGTGTCTAGAACTTGGCACCTCCTTAGAGCTAAGTGTGATTGATCCAAGGTAGTGTGCTATGGATAAAGTTGCAGTAGACAATTATGAGTACCACTACCTATTGGATGGTAAAGGATGGATTAAAGAGTGACTCTACCCTCTCTTGCATGTGCTATCACCTTGTCTGGTCATGATTGGTATGAACAGTGGAATGCTAATTAGCCTTCATATATTGAATATTGAATGTGATTGTATGTAAACAGCCAGCATCCCACATGCTCAGATCGTTCATTGCATTACACCTGTTTATGTATTGGTCATATTTATTATGAGGTAGGACTGCACCATTTATAAATTCATATTTAAATATATTATTATTATGGTTATTCATTGCAAGAAAACTTCACTCTTGCAGAAATGTTTAACATGTCACCTTTCAGTCACACGGAGTTTTTAATCTAATGAAAAGTTCAATATATTTTTATTTAAACTATATTTTGTGTGGTGTGTTCCTAGGTGTATCAGCAGGCTGTTGCAACTGCTCCAAATAAAGCCCACCTGCACATGAACCTTGGCGCTATACTTCATCTACAGGTAATAATAGATCAAAGAGCCGGAGCCTTTAATGACACCTACTGCTCCTCCCTCCCATCCCTTTTCTATCCTGACGCACACGTACTGCACATGCACACACTTTGCATACACACATCACATTTTGCATACAAAATTCCACTTTAAAAAAAAAAAATGAACATGCCATGCAGGTAATTAGTGTGTCCGGTGATGGTGATAGTCTCTCTATCAGGTAACATGCAGTCCAGGTAATTAGTGTGTCCGGTGATGGTGGTAGTCTCTATCAGGTAACGGGTGCACGCATGCCAACAGTCATCATGCCATCCTAACATGGTGGGCATGGTAAACAAATGTGTGTGTGGTGGACAAGCAATCTCAGGCATCTTCCCAGCGACATATTGTTCCTGATGAAAGCAGGTGCTTGTAACTTTGGCTTTGTTCGGGTCCTGTCTGGTGTAGCCAGTTTGGCTGCTCCGTGGAAAGGTTCATCCAGACCCTCCCACCCAATGCAGAGTGACGTAATAGTTTGGATGTAATGTAATGTAACTGTATCCTGTAAGGTTGGTAGTTCGTGTTCCCTTTGATCAATCAATGTTTGATGTTTTAATTAACTTTATTTTAGTTTTGTTTTTTTGATGTGCTTCACTATTCACCACTTCAAGAAGCTTTAACTTTGTTTAGTACTCATTTGGTATCCATGCCAACCTAATTGAGCAGCCATTTTTTTTGTGTAGTTAATCATGCCACAGGTTCAGCACGGACATTCACACCGGGCTTGCGCTTAATTTGAAATTCCAGAACTTAGTTTACAGGTACTAATTTTTGTTTTACACCTGCTGAAACAATTAGTGACAGGAGGGTTTAATGCTTATAGCATGATTGTGGTTTACTTCCTGGTTTGTTATCTCTCTCTCAAACCATAGAACATTGCTGTAATCAATCAAGTTTTACCAGGGGTAATTAAAATTCTTGCAGATAAGTGATTGGTCAGATTCTGTTATTTCAAAATATTATATTGTATAATTAACAAAGATCTTTGCGTTAGACGGTTAATTATAAGTTAATTGAGCTTTACCACATGTGTGCTTTGTTTATAAATACTAATAAAGTCTCGTACATATGAGACCTTATAAATTAGTGTGTGGTAATGCTGTGGCTGTCGAGGTGCACCCGTGATATAATTGTTAAGCTTACGTGTATGTGTTTATTAAAGTGCTACTCTTGTCAATTTCAGTAGTTCATGTTTATTATTGTTATTATTATTATTATTATTATTATTATTATTATTATTATTATACGGCTCATAACTCGAAAACTACTGATAGCCTGCTAATTATTTATGGCTCATTTTGAAGGAAATTTTAAGGAGTACATAGCAAATACAAAAATAAAATTTTGATGGAGTGCTCCAAGTGGGCTGTTTTCTCAGATCCTGTCACATTATTATTATTATTATCATTATTGGTTATTTTTTTACTGTTATTATTAATACTTATTATTACTTATTATTATTATTTGTTTATTATTATTATCTATTATTATATTGATGATTATTATTTTATTGTTATAGTTTTACTTATTAACATTTATCATTGTTGTTGTTATGGCTTTATAGTTGGAAGTTTTGTGTATTCATTGTGGTGTATTTATTTCTTTACTCGATTACATATTCTAAACAGAGAACAAATTCCAAGGAAAGGGGAAATAGAATAAGGCAACAACGTGGTGTTGTTTTAGATAGTGCATGTAGCTCTGTGTATGAGTTTATGTATGCATGTGTTTATGTATGTATGAGTATGTATGTGTATTTATCTATGTATGAATACCTACACTAGTTCTATTTTGTTTTTCTTAGCGTAACTACAGCTTTGCTATGGCTGCATACCAGAGAGCTCTAGAACTGGATCCTAACAATCAAGTTCTTCTAGAGAATATCAAGAAACTCGAAAGAGCTAGTAGATCTTCTGCAGAAGTGAAGGCCACTGGGAAAGCAAAGAAACAGGAAGAAAAACATGATTCAAAACATTAGTTCATATTGCTTTATTTTGGCAATGAATCACTTTTTGTATTTGTAGTCAATTTATTTTACACTAGTCTTTGTTTCTGTGGGTGATGAAATTTATTTGTCTTTCCCTTGATAATGAAAGTGTTTGGGCAGCGTGACGAAATAATACCATGAGAGACCACGCGAGCATGCGCGATCTAGCGCGCGCAACGGTACGCACACACCCGCAGTGCATCAATTTTATAAAAGCCTGGACGAAATGAATCCAAAGGTATACTGGGCATAGCTACCAATCTTTTCTACGAACAAGATAGAAAATGGACGCACTTATTAAATCTGCTGTGTGCGTTTTGGTGCTCTACCTGGCCAACACTCCTGGAGCAACTTCTCAAGTCAATAGGAACTTGACTTTGGAGGCATTTAGAGCTAGTGAGTTTTTTGTTTTTGTTTTTCAATAGCAGCAATTTTGAAATCGGAATGTACTGATGTTTGAAAGTAAATTATGATTGGTATGTTTACTGCTTTCTTCCCAAAGCAAGAAGTGTCAGTAGTAACAATTTAAAAAGAATAATAAATTTTCCTCTTTTTTTTTGCATATCCAAATTGAAATACACAAAAACAGTGATAATGACATGCATATGATGTTTCTATTTCCTCAAGTCTATTTACAAAGTTGTCTGTATCTGTTTCATAAGGTTGACTGACAGAGAACAGTATTAGATGATATTTATATTGGATCCACCAGTTCTCTTAGATATATTTGATTTCAGTGTAGTGATCTATTGGCAGTGACTAAAAACTGAATTGCCAACAATAATGAAGGTTATATAATTTTATAATGTGTCAATAACTTGAGGTGGTTAATTTCCAGCTTTGAAGTGAGAGAAATGCAAGATGGTAGTTAGAATGCCACTCACTCAAAGATGGAGAGAAGAAGGGTTCCTTTAAGAATTTCCTCCCCTGTAATTGAAAGTATTAATATTAGATAATATGCAAACTATTATACAGTATATGCAAGTGCTAGACAGACCAAAAATACATACAAGTCCCTTCCTTTCAAGTCAAATTATAAGTGCAATCAGAGAGAGAGAGTTGCTGAAAAATGTTTCCAAATTCTTCAGCAGCAACAAAACATTCAGTTACATAATGATAAAAGTAGATGTCATAATAGCAGCTGCTGGCAACTGTGAGAGCTGGCATTGGGCGGAGCTGGCATTGGGCGTGCCCAACTTTTGATCTCAAGAAAAGAGAATTCTTCTGAGTTGGGAATCACTTGTAAGCACATAGGAGCATTCTTCAGTCTTTGGAGCTCCTTGTCTAGGCTTGGGATAAGAGGACTTAGGAAGGACAAGTCCTCCGAAGTAGTGTGTTTGTGAGGATGTAACGGAATTGTATTAAGGTTTGGGGATTTTAAACTGACAACAAGAGGCAGGAATTGGAAGTTAAGAAGGAAAAAATGAAGGCCCGTGATATGGCAGTTGTAAAGATGATATTTAAGATTGCTGACTGTAAAACTTGTATGTGAATTATTCAACATAAATATTATGAGGTTGGAAGAGTTCTAAGTGTAAATCATGTATTCAACTTGCTTTTTTTTGGGAGCATTGCCTATTAACTTAAATTGACCAAGTTGACAATTATCAGGTTATGACAGATATAGATATTCCCAAGAGTACCAACACTTCAAATAGCCTATGAAGACGTAGCAGTGGAAACTGTTGTTGTTTTTTTCTTCTTCTTTCTAACTATCATCATATAAGTTGAGCTTTGGGAGCAGAGACTTCTGTTTCAGTTAGCTTTATTGTGTATAGTAGTCTTACAATACATTGATGAGGTAAAAAAATATTCTATGGAATTTTTTGTGCTATTTTTTATTTATGTTTTTAAAGTATTTTTAATTGTTGCAAAAACAACAACAACTTTTATCACCTGGTCTCTGTGTTTATGTAAAAAAAATAAATCTATGATTGAAATCAACTTATGGTTTCAAGACAAGCATGTAGCGGACACTTTTGACTAAAGACTTAATTGATGAAGTTTTCCTCCTTTGTTGTACAGGTCTGTTTAAAAAGACAAGTCTAGTCATCTCATCATCAGTTCAGTTCCCACATTCTTGTACAGTTCTTCCGGTATTGTCCTCTGTTGGGCCACTTAGTGATAAGTGTTTGTTTTGAGCCATGAAAGGAAGAGCTAAAGTGAAGCTAGCTACTTATCGCTACAGGAAACAGCTGTAAATTTTGTGGTGAAAGCTATTAAAAGTTGTTATTTCCAAGGCAACACAAGCACTACGGGCATCTCTCTGACCGCAATTTTCACTCTACGTTCTGTGAGGTAGTTACGTGTCTTTTCCTAAGCTATACAACCTTCATAACTTACATAAGATTTTGCCGACTATAGGTCACTGTTACTGCGTAACTACTGTGCACATTGAGGACACCAGTACTAGGCCGTTCAGTTGATTCATTAGCACACAATCACGCATGCCATGCTTGTGTGATTAAATGCAAATGATAAAAAACAAACAAAACATTAAAAAAAAAAAAATTCACTGCATACTTATTGTAATTATATACTTATTTTTAAAAAAGGACCTATTAGTGGGTGTGGTCAAATCATTTACAATTTTTTGAATTTTTTGTGGGAATGGGAAAATTCTTGTAGTAGTAGCGAAGGTAAATCATTCGTTGCTAAGCAATTAGATCCGATTACGGAGCCAGATTTACTCTGACTGTATTTGAAGTTCTCAGTTGAAAGGCGAAACCAATAAATAAAACTTAACTAAGTTTGCATGATACGGTGAAAAACCTCCTTTGTCAGGTTTCTGTGAAGGTTCAGAGTAAAAATAAATAAAGAAAAAGTGAATATTAGCGCCCAGGATTGCCACATGCCCACTAGGAAGCAAGTGGAAGACTTCCTGCACTAAGTCTTCAATATCTATATTTGCAGACGATGAGTAATACCTGACCATTTATGCAATCAAAGCTACCTGCTCAAGTTTCGGCCTTAAGCCAAGAAAAATACTAATTATTAATAAACTCTGTCTGTAACAATGGACGCAAGTTTGTTTGGTACAAGGAATATGTCACAGGTAGTGTGATCTTGCCAAAGATTCATCCTGAGGAGCCTTTCTAACTCAATCCACCCAATTACTTACTCTACACGACTATACAGTTCATGTTATACATCAAGAGTCTATTACTTCATCAGCTTTTCACCGCAGAGGCTGTTATGCCCATGTTTGTTTAACATTTCTATGGACAGACACAAAGTTTGCTGACCCTGTTCGTCCATCCTCCAACATTTCATAGACTTTATCTGCAAATTAGCAAAAACAAAACACAAAAACAAAAAAAAAATCACTGTCCTTTACACTTTTTTTTTGTATGAGTCACAGCAATTAGTGTGAAGAGACTATTTTGAGCAAAATAGGCTTTGACATGATTTCTTCCCTCAGGAATTTTCTTATTGAATGAACATATAGCACTGAGTTGATTCTGGCATGCCAAAGCCCAACCTATGAAACATGAGAATATTAATCATGAGCTAATAGGCTTGATCTTGGACAGAAACTATCCAACGTGCCCCCCACTCCATAGCGGCTTACCTTACAGCACAAACATACTAATTAGGCTTTGGTCAATTCAGATAGGCAAAGAGAAAAGAAAGCAGTAATTGAGTTATTGCCACATTCCCAGAGTATTTTTTTTTACTTGCAAGCCTGTGAATATTATGTTTGCAAACCTTTGGCCAGGCATCAGGTTAGGCTTAATTATTACAAAATATAAACATGTGAAGTTGCTATGGAAATACAACCTCTATCTGGAAACCACTTCAGTGTGAAGAGAATATCAAGTTTCCATCTCTCTCAGCCTCAAGGTCTTCAGTGTGGCTCTTGTATTGTCTTTTAAAATTATCCTGTTAATTACCGGGTTTTTTTAGGTCTAGTCTTTGTGTTTTTTATTTTATTGTTCTCAAATTGTAAATACGGTGCAGGTGCCAGGTGTGTTGTGAAATACTATACCTTGAGTATAACTAATGAAGTCTAATTCAATCAGGCAGTCGTCAATAAATTAGCAATTTAGGTAAAAATAAATAAATAATAAGGCAAAATGGCCGAAGGCAATAGTCTACAGCCACGGTATAGTTGGGTGCATTTAAAATTGAATTATTTAACGATAAGTATTTTTAATTCTTCCTTGGCTAATAGTAAACACGGTCCCATTCTCATGAAGGTGCAGTAGGAGGTTTTCTGAAAGGAAACTCATCTCAGTTTGTGTAATTCATTTAACAGCATGAGTAGCTGAGGAGAGGAGTGAGAGTGGCCCAGCTAATCTAATTATTTATTATAGCTACTTAAAAAAAAAAAAACTGCTTAAAATATCCCCCCCCCCATCATCTTCCTTATTCTGTGCATAAGATTAGTTTCATAATTCTTACAAGCAATTATCTGTGCACTCTGCTGTAGGAGTATTTGCTTCTAGGCAAATTGGCCAGTGACTTAAGCCTCAGGGAATGCTTCATTTGCCTTATAATTTTTTATTTTAAAATTCTTATATTTCTTTCCCTTGATCATAATAATATTGGTAAGAATTAGAATAACTGAGAGAGGTAATTACTGAACCCTGGACTTGGCAGCAAAATGAAAAAAAAAAAAAGATCTAGAAGTGAAGCTCACCTCTATTCACCAATCTGTACTGAAATATTGCCAGTGGCAGAGCAGCTAATGCGTGCAGTTTCCAGGCTGGGCCCCCATGCTTGTGTTGTTGCCATGGAGTTCCTTGTTAAGAGCAACAGCTGCCAAGTGCACCTCCAGCTATTTGTGGGTGTGGCTCTGGTAATGTATGTGGGTGGATGTTAGAGGGATCATTTGTAGTGTGTTTTGTCATCGTAAAACTTATAAATAAATGGTAAATAAAAATGAATTAAAAAAATAAAAAATGATATTTGAAAATAAAATAAAAATATAAATAAAGTTGTAAAGATATTAATAGATTAATTAATTAGTAAAATACTGGTTTGTGTGTTAATTATAATTTCATTTTGTGTGTGTATTGGAACAGGGTCATCCACCTACCAAGCCTCTCGTGCACCTACCATAAAGCCACCGAATAAAAACCAGAGGCCCTATGTGATCAATCTGCTCCAGAATCCTTTGATCCATGGTTTCCTTGGAGACGCCCCCGTTCCTGGCTATGACAACATCACCTCAGAGAACCGCTCCTCCACCAACAAATGGCGGATTGTGTGCAGTCGCGTGAGCGAAATCTTCGCAATTGTAATGAATGTTGAGATGAAGGGCAAAGGAGAAGCTGGAAAGGGAGCAGAGTATCTTCAAATCAGGAGGAAGATGGTCAGGGGAACAAACAATAAATATTATGCCTACCACTTGAAGAAGAATTCCATCCTAGTGGCTCATGTGAATGCTACGAGCATGCCCAGTAGCTATTATCCCTTCAGAATTGCCTATTTTTGCATTCGTAAGTCCAATGCTTATTATTGTATTTTATGATGAAAAATGTATTTTAATTTCTGCAGCTCAAGTTATACAGAATGACGTAGACCTGGTGGAGAGAGCACGGGCACTACTCCTGAACAATTGCATTCTGAAGTACATATCTGAGCATCCTGATGTCCTGGACGACTTGGATTGGCTTTTCCAGGGCACGGATTTCATCACCAACTACAACAACCTCCCTAGCGAACGGTCTCACCTCAATACGATAAAACAGATTGAATTTGAGACATTATTGAACATCATTCAACCTGAGGCTGATGAATGTGACTCAAAATTAACTTCACGTTAGATTTCTCAGACTATATTGCATTGTGACTCATTTGCCATAAAATACATGACTTTTTTATTATTTTTTCTTGTTTGTTATTTATTTTTCTTTAACATCACATCTACTAATCTATATCAAAGACTGATCTAAAATTGCATGTATGCAAAAATTACACATACTGAAAATCTTGTCCAGCTGCAGATAGTTTGCGTCCAAAATGACGACCCCTTACATGATAACTGGCTGCGTGCAAACAAAAATGATTACGTGTATTTCTAATTAAAAACAAAAAGCACACACACCACCACATTTAGCTCGCGCGTACACCGCCTGAGCGCGCCTTTAGGCGGGAAAAAACCAACAGATGATAAGAGAAATTTGTGGAGTGTGAGGCTACTTGTAGTTCGTTGCTGAGTCCTTGGACGGTGGGAACAGTAATGGCTTCCGTTAACGACGTTTGGAAGACTCTAGCGCGCAAGGACTGTTCGGAAGAGGCAAGGACCCACGCCTATTCTAAACTAACTTGGTAAGAACGAAACGGGAGGTTGGTTTTTTGTTATCAGGTCACGTGGTCGGGCTTTTTCTCTAAATATAGCTTGCTTAAAGATGCAGCTAATTGTGGTAGTTACTGCTTCTCTTCAACACTTCGACAAAACACCCTTGTGGAGAAAATTTTGGTAAGTTATCCTTGTATTAAGACTAGTTGCTATTGGCAACTAACCCTGTACTTATTACTAGTTCTAGGGTTAAAGAACTTAAGGACTTCAATGACCATAAGGACCACACATAGTTTAATAAATGCCTTCTCAGCATATTTTGTAGGTTAATTAAAGTGGGTGTAAACAGATAAATAGCCAAGGAGAGGGAGGGGCTAAATAGAGTAACTGCATCAGTTCAGTGCCAACATATATACTCCATAGAGGTGTGCGACGTTAAGCAGAGTGAATCAAATTTGAGAGGTGAAAGCTCGGCAGTTTTGAAATTTCAGGGGAGATTTATAATTTCCAGAAAATTGATGAAAAATGTGTTGCAAGGGTCACCATGAAGGTCATAATTGTAATTGGGTGAGTGAAGCGAGACTCTCACTAATGAGTCTCAATTGAGATTTTGGTATATATATGTGAGCGGGTCCTTACGGCGCAAAAATTGAAATTGAGATATAGGCTCCAGAAGTAAGACATCGGAAAAATTCTTTCTCCAATTTTTTTTTTTTTGTTGCAGAATTAGTTAAGGGTGGCCACACACCGCCTACGCAATTTTTTTTGTTGATAATTGCTATGCACGATTATTTCTATTGTATATTTACAGGGGCTTTTCCACTACAACACAAGGACAAAGTACCTGCTGAATTGTAGAGCGAATCTGGAGGAAATATTGGGCCGGTTATAAAACTTTGTAGCACTTTTTTGAGCGGTGCAGTAAGTTGGAGCTCCGCAAGTTGGTGCATTACTAGCCGAGCCGATACTCTACTGCAAGACGAGTTCTTCTCCATTTCAATATTACTTTATAATTTATTCGTACTTTTTTCTTTTTATAAGATATTGAAAAATTCACGTTGTGGTGCAGTTCTTTTTTTTTAAGTTTACCCGTGTGTAAAAAAAAATTGTCGTTCTCATTATTAGATTCCAAGAAAAACTGATACAAAATTTGGAACTTCAATTCCACTCGTAATTCTTAAGAAAATAGCCCCTCCCCCATGTCTCGTAACTACGAGTACGCGAGCAAAATTTTTTCAATTAGTTTGTATTGGTTCTAAAAAGAGCCCACCTATATCAAGAGTAAATAAACATCAATACAACAATAACAAGAGAGTCAGAAGAGAGAGCAGTTTTTCTTGGAGATAGCCAGAGGTGAAGGTATTAGATCTGTGCAGTTGGGAAGTCTTCGCTCCGCAGAAATCGAGCCTGGTGGGTCCATGTGCTTGAGTTCAGGTGCGCAGAGCCCGGAGAACAGCTACAGGAGGAGAGGCAGCCTGGCGCATCTTGCCGCGTGAGCTCAGACGACGTATGGAGAGTTGCTGTAAACGGATATGAGACAACAAGAAGCTAAACTAAAACACCACAAGTTCGCAAAGTATTCTTCTGCTACTACTGCGCGATTGTTTCTGCTCACGTATTATTGAACGGTGGGTAATTGGTGGGGAATAAATTAATGTCCTGATCTACAGGTGGTGCATGTTGCTATGTGCGGCCACCCTTCAAGGACCCCAAGTGTGCCATGCAAAAACAAGCTACTTTTTATTTGCTCTCGTTCTCGAAGTACAATAAATGGGGGATGGGCAGAGTTTCAACAACAGCAAAAAAAACGGCATAGCTTTGAGACTATTGCATGCACTCTACAGCTTACCTCTGGCTGAAAGTTTACCACTACAGCGAGTAAAATAGCCAAAAATTCCGACAAGACCGGCTGTGAGATGCTATGAAAGCTAAAAAGAACTCCACGCGAAACTTCGTTAGTCGCTGTTAAAAAGCAGCTGCACCATTTAATTGCATATGCGGAGTACGCCGTTAAGTATACGGAAACGTGAATTATACCGGAAGTGGCAATTCAATTTATGTTTTCTCGATTTCTAGTTCAATTGCTTTGCTCAATACAGTCCAGTTCAACTGCCAGTTTCTCTGCGTGTCGAAGGTTTTATCCTCTGGTATTTTAGCACTACGTTGAAATAAATTGTAGCTTTTTATTAGCATAAAAAACTCAATTTTTTTGGTTTGCGCCATAAGGTCCCTTTTCCTAGACCCACTCCATATATATATCATGGCAAAGTTCAAAGAGGTCAATGTGTGTCCACCCCCGGAGGCTACTTAAAAATGTAAACATTAGCGCGGGCGCAAGAAATTCGGGAGAAAGACTTTGAAATAATGCTAGGAAAATAAAGACAAAAGCTACGGAGATGAGGACAGATGTTCTCAGTCAGGTCTTAAAAACTTAGTGGAATTCATTTTCTATTCTATTAGTGGTTATGGTAAGTTACCTTGGTTAATGCGCTGTTTGTCCTAGCTATACGCCTTCCGTAACAGATTTTTTCTTACTTGAAAATCCGCCTTCCAATAGTCAAGTCATCAAGAGAATACAATTGGATGCTTTTTAGGTGTGTACAATTGTTGTGAGTTTTGCTAAAGAATAGCACAATAAATTAAACAAAGACACTCAACTATCAAAGAAGTATTATAACTGCCAGCATTCAAATTTGGACTTCAGTCAGACTAGCTCGCTCGCCTTTTGTGCTGTAGTACATCACTAGTAATTTAGGGGGTTGGAATGTAGTGCCTATAAATCCACCGTTAAGTTTGTAATTGCTTGCTCAGCGTGTGGAATTGTGGTTGTCTTGCACACTCATAAATAGAGAGAAATGTATGCTTGTAGTGGCTTATGGTCCAACACAAGTACTCATATAAGTAAATAGAAAAGTAAGGTATCATTGTGGCATGCACACAAGATAAGTTAATGAAATATTGAGAATTGGTCTTATTTTTTGCTGTTGTTGCACAGTACTGCGGGGAAGTCCAAAGCATTTCTTGAGATGCTGCGGACCTCTAGTTTTGATTTTCATTAGCTTTCTCCTAGTGGTGCGTACTGGCCTACAGAAATGCAATAGCTGAGGCAAGAGCAACACACATGGATTAATTCCGCAGGTGTTTAGAACCCGAAGTGTGACGACATCCTCACAGTAGTATTGGTGACACTAAACAGGGTTGCTTCAGGGTCAGAGTCCTGTGATATTAATTACGTACAATCGTCTGGTTTCTGTTTTCTGTCTGGCACAAATAGGCTTCTTTAATTATCAACTTTGAGTTTACCAGGAGACTAATATTTTTTTGGTTTTAATTAATTTTTTTGACACTATAGGTAAATAATGAAGGAAATCCTGCAAGTGTCCAAGATACTATTATTTTGTTCTTTGCTCATAGAAGCATGTTGTTAGTGATATTATATTTACAAAGTAATGTTTTTTAAAGATGTATATGATATGATACCTTTGCTTCATACGCCCTGTCTACAGATTAGTGGGTAAAGGTCATCAATTTCTTTGTGTTTCCAGGGTGACATCACTGTTTCCAGCTGCAGTCAGGCTGCCATCCAGGTGCTCGGGTATCTGCTGTATAGTCCAGAGTTTGCAGAGTGAGTCCACCATGTAGTCATCTGTGTGTACGTATTAGTTTACTTCTGTTCCCGTGGATACAGGAAGTTCAATAAAGAGCAAGTGGCTCGAGCTGTTGCAGGTGAGCATGAAATAGAATTACAGAAAAACAGTTTTATTAAATAGAAAAAAAGAAGAGAGCATGTTATATAGATGGGAAAGACTAAGCACAACTGTACCTATATATGTGACCGGTTTTGGGAAAATTGGCCTAAACACGGCAAACAATTTTTTCAGTGGGTTGATTTTTTAAAAAAAATTTTTTTATGGCAGAAATGGATAGACACCAGTTAGCTCTAGCTTATGGCGTGGTTGTAAACTCTGGCGAGCTCTAGAACTCACGCTATGAGGCTACAAACACTAGCCGGTTGGACTCGTGTACCGAGCGTTGCTAAGAAATCTATTGGCTACTTTTCACTAATTGCGGGGAAAAAACTGTAGCTAACTAATTCACTTACTATTCTACATGAAGCACCAGGAGATGCAAACCCTCAGCGTATGTCCACCAGATAACCTCAATCAATTAAATAGATGCCACAGAGTAGGATTAAACCACATGATAGTAGTGCTATGTAGCTGGCTAGGAAATAATGCAACAGGGCTGCATGGTGAAACATGTCGACATACTGGTAGTTGATTATCGTATTCTATTATATACCTAATCAATTCCAAGTTACTACAAGTAGAATTGAACCATAGCTATTGAAATTTTTGAATTTATTTGGGTGTGAACATTTTGAAAAATTAGAATTGAACCATAGCTATTGAAATTTTTGAATTTATTTGGGTGTGAACATTTTGAAAAATAGAAATTACGTGCAAGAAATGAATAAATGAAAATGATTCTCTGAATGTGAAGAATATTGAACTTGAAGTTGAATAATGTCAAGTGTTTGAAATGGTGAAAGAAATAATTAATTCAAAGAGATTTAAAGTGCCACTGAAGAAGAAAAAATTGATTTGGGAGGGGAAAAGAAGTGAACGTCTGTTAAAAATCATTTCAAACCTTTAACATTTACACACAGACAGTTCTTTTTACGACGATACAAAGAAAGAAGCAAACAACAGAGACTCTAGGTTAAAACACATCAGCTCCGCGGTATATAACTCGACTCTAGCCTTTTTTACACACGTGAAGCGCGACAATTGCAACAGCAGTACAAGCCGGCCGGCCACTCTCTAGCTGCAATTTTCAGCTCACGTGATTATAACGTGCGGTAAAGGGGAGTTACCGGTAGCGCAATAGCACAACGATTGTACGTATGGCTAAAATCGACTAGCTTTTTCTTGAAAACTAAGTCGAAACAAAAAATTCCAGCACATTAAAGGGACTTACTTTGCAAATTTCTCAATCTCTACATTGTTTCAGAGCCCGGAAGGCCGTCATCTTTGAGATCCGTTGTTGAATGACACACACACACACACACAGTGACACACAGACAAAGTGACTACTGTAACCCTCTCGCGCATGTGCGCTGAGGGTTAATAATCCGCGTACTCACGCAATGCTTGCCGGCATAGTTTCTGGAGGAGGCCTACATTAAGCCTCTTGGACTTCTTTCAATCCGCCTGTAACCGGTTTAGTCCATAGTGTCCCGGAGATACGCGGTAATAGTATATGGATACAAGGCATGCCCCCTGGCCTTAGCAACTCCTTTACGCCGGCGTTTTTTTTTCCTTCGAAATCAGCAATAATAAGTTAGTAAAAACACTGAAGTGTCGTAGTGCTTAGGGTGAAGACGGCTTGTGGTACAGCTTCCAAATTAGGAGGACGGCATCCCAAGGCCCCGTGCAACCTACTGGTAGAACTAGAGCACTGAAGTGCAAACCCTCAGCGCTAGTTAGCTAGTATGAAGTGATTTGCAACCTGCAAGCTGGCTCACGTGACAAGCAATTTTTTAAGGGGCGGTTCCGATTACCGTAACGTACGATTGTATGACTGAAATTCTACTCGCTTTTTCTTGAAAACTAAGTCAAAACTAACAATTCTGGCACATTAAAGGGACTTACTCTGTGAAGTGCTATAGTTTGATGTCGCTTTCAAAGCCTGGGTCGCCGTACTCTTCGAGATCCCTTGTTGGACTGAATGAATTAATGAATGAATGAATGAATAGAGCACTGAAGTGCAAACCCTCAGCGCTAGTTAGCTAGTATGATAAAGAAAGGAAAATGTAGAAACAAAAAAAGAAAGGAAGTGGCATGAAGAGAGGCAGGAAAGAGAAAAAGACAATGATAGGACAAAAGAACGAGAGGAAATGAAAGGAAAAGGTTAGGAAAGCAATAAAAACAGTAGAAAGGAAAATAAGGGCAAGAAGAAAAAAAGAAAAAAAAAACGGAATGAAAAAAAAAAATGAAAAAAAAAAGCGTCTACTTCGTTTGAACCAGAGACTTCTAGGTTAGCTATGCGCATCAACAACTGCCACAGAACACCACACGCTCAATTCATGTAATTGTTAGCTATTTAAAAGTGATTTGCAACCTGCAAGCTGGCTCACGTGGACAGCAGTTTTTTTAGGGGCGGTTCCCATTACCCAACGTCGATTGTGGGACTGAAATTCTACTCACTTTTTCTTGAAAACTAAGTCAAAACTAAAATTCTGGCACATTTAAAGGGACTACTCTATGAAGTGCTATAGTTTGATGTCGCTTTCAACAGCCTGGGTAGCCGTAAATCTTCGAGATCCCCTGTTGACTGACGGACGGAATGACTGACAGGATGACTACTGTAACCCTCTGGGCGGCATGCGCGCTGAGGGTTAATAAATAGAAAACTTTAGATGCTGCGTTTAGGCCAATTTTCACAGAACCGGTCACATATATCCGGCAGTATATTACAGCTATAGGCAGTTGATAAACTCTATAGCAACTAGTGAATAGGATGGTTGCCTCAGACCTCCATGTGTAGGCTGCGTTATATATATAAGATATGGATTATAGAAGAATTGAAGTGAGATCTATGGAGTATTTTTATTGATAAATATCAACATAGATTTTGACTGGTTGATTTGAGTAGCAATAGAAGATGGGTATTATGTTTATTTAGTCTGTGCACATGATCTTCATGAGATGGAAACATGCGCCACTTAATGCACTTTCATGGGTCTTCGTCTAGTGGCATGTGCTGGTCATGTGATGACACTGTATAAATTTAGTAGGGTCATGTGCAGGTCATGTGATGTGACGACACTATATATTTAGTAGGGTCATGTGCAGGTCATGTGATGACATTGTATGTATTCAGTAGGGACCTGTGCAGGTCATGTGACAACCTTGTATAATTTAACTTCCATGTGCCTTGCTCTATTGTGGTGCGTGCAGGTCTGTGTGATGTCGTGGGGGCGATCTCCTCCTCTAAGAATCTGTGTACACGGGCGCTGTGGTGCCTGGCAAACCAAAACTTCCACAGCAAACAAGTGGCAAGTCATGTGACCAAGATTATGTGCACTGTCACGCAAGTCCTGGTGACACTGCTGCAATCCACACCCACTGTGGACAATGAGGCATTCAACTTGTTCTTGAAGTACGTGGTGGGAGGGGTATGTGCTGTGGGAGTGGCAGAGGCGTGGGTGGGGCGGGGGGGGGGGGGTGGAGGCGGTGTTTAAAGGAGTGAAACAGGAAGTGATAATAAAGGAAGAGTGATGACCTCATGAGTAGACTGAAAACAATAAAACAATGGTTGACAGGTGTTAATTATGTGTAGTTATATTCAGAAATTTACGCTGGATGATGTTTGAGTGGTGATGTTGTTTTATTGGTGTGCATGAATTAAGGATTTATGGTTTTGACTGAAGTGAGGTGTAGGTGTGTGTGCTGAGATAAACCAGTGACTCTACAGAAAATAGCGTGATTTGTGTCCACTCAGAAGTGTATATACATGGTATCTGAAGTTTGTCCAATAGCAGGATCTTAGTTCAGTGAGTGAGAGAGGGAGTAGTAAAAGTTATACTCAAGCTAGGTGTATACGTTTATGTTAAGTGAGTGAAGCTATGAGCAAGGCCACACCCACTATTTTGACTGGGGCATGTTGGCAAACTTGTGCTTTATACAGTTGAATTGGACTCAGACAGAGTAATTAATAAACATTTGTTGTTCGATACATCCTCAGACTACCCACGCATAATCTAATAATAGTAGAGCTTGTCTAGAAGCATTCTTCCCAGTTATCTGTCTGGAAACAGTGCCATCGTATGTGTAAGTTAGCTTAGTATTCATAATTCTCGCCATCACACAGGTAAGTTGGGTTAATCAAAAATTTATTTGGGCCAATGAGGAACTTTCATATATGCTTAAGTTGGCATATTTTCTAATTGATGATAATTAAACATACTGCTTTGTAGAATAAAGCAAACAGCCTGCTCATTGTTAGTGTGCTGAAGTATACCACTAGATATTGTGGGATCAAAAATGTGCATTAAGTGTGTGTGTGTGTGTGTTCAGGTTGGAAGAACAGTGCAGTGATACATTTAGAGAGTTAGCTCCTATGTGGTATAAAGGCGTGGTTATGCGAATACTATTCTCTAAGAACGGCAAGGTGAGTGGATATTTCTTATTATAGTTGTTATTATTGTCGTCATCATGATAATTGACTGGTTTTGGGAAAATCCGCCTAAACGTGGCGTCTAAAGTTTTCTAATTTACTGTACCAGTAGGTTGCACGGGGCCTTGGTATGCGTCCACCTAATTTGGAAGCTGTAGCACAAGCCATCTTCGCCCTATGCACTACAACACTTCAGTATTTTTGCTAAACTTATTATTGCTGATTTAAAAAACAACAACAAAAAACACCGCGTAAAGGCGTTGCTAAGGTCAGGGGGCGTGCCTTGTATCCGTATACTATTACCGCGTGTCTCCCGGGACACTATGGACTAAACCGGTTACAGGCGGATTGAAATAAGTTAATGCAAGGCTCCTCGAGAAACTATGATGGAGAGAATTGTGTGAGTACGTGGATTATGTAGAATAGTAAGTGAATTAGTTAGCTACAGTTTAGTGAAAAGCCCGCCAATAGATTTCTTAGCAACACTCCGTACACGAGTCCAACCGGCTAGTGTTTCTAGCCTCCTAGCGTGAGTTCTAGAGCTCGCCAGAGCTTACAACCGCGCCATAAGCTAGAGCTAACTGGTGTCTATCCATTTCTGCCATAATTTTTTTTTTTTGAAAAAATCGACCCATAAGGCTTTACCCGGAGATACTGAACAAAATTGTTTGCCGCGTTTAGGCAGATTTTCCCAAAACCGGTCACAATTATCATCATCAATTTTTTTTTTCAACCGATGTCTCTATTTTCTCTTTTGTTTGAATCCCTTCTCTCTCAATTTGTCTGTTTGATGTGTCAGCTGCAGAAGCAAGGTCTTGATATGGTGAAGAAGTATGAGGATGAGTTGAAGGGGAACTCGTTGTGCCAGCAATGGCTGGTCTCAACTCTCAAACATGTGAGTAGGAATCAAAATACTTTCATGTCATTTAAACTCTATTTTATTGCATAGCTTACAGTTTTAAGTAAAATGACTTATTACATTGATGACCCTTTACCACCAATCACTCTGTGGCATTTGATAAATGAACGTATTTATATTATTTTAAGCTGGTATGGGATGATTTTACCACTTCTTTCTGCATGATACTTTGTTCGTTTGCTTTCGTTGGTTTTAGTTGTTTTAATTACGTATTATCTGCCATACAGCAAGTGTTGGATATGATGATATCACACCTCACCAAGAAGGGCATGGACTATCCTCACATCCTGTATACCTGGTCTCACTTTGTGCGTGTGCTAGGCAAGGTAAGGCAACGCCCACTTTACGGTGGTTTAATCACTCACAAAAGTATCAATGGTTGTCGTGTGAAATGCAGCTTCTCCACAAGCGTGGCTCTTTCCTCAACGGTTTCTTGCACGTGGTGGAGCTGGTAAGTTGAAGGATTTGAAACATCTTTGTTAGTGGTGATGAATATGTATGTGTGTCTGCCTTCTCTTCTCTACGTTGTGTTCCCTTCTTCTTGATGTCCCCCCCCCCCTGTGGTGGGTGTGGTAGGGTTTCAAGCACCAGTGTGTGATGGCTCAAGTGGCAGCCTACGGGTCGTGGATGCAGTTGATCACTAACTTCTCCATGGATCAAGGTAAGGTGTGGTTGACAGCTCACACTCAGTACAGTTGTTGGTAGTGGGTAAGGTGTGGTTGACAGCTCACACTCAGTACAGTTGTTGGTAGTGGGTAAGGTGTGGTTGACAGCTCACACTCAGTACAATTGTTGGTAGTGGGTAAGGAGTGGTTGACAGCTCACACTCAGTACAGTTGTTGGTAGTGGGTAAGGAGTGGTTGACAGCTCACACTCAGTACAGTTGTTGGTAGTGGGTAAGGAGTGGTTGACAGCTCACACTCAGTACAATTGTTGGTAGTGGGTAAGGTGTGGTTGACAGCTCACACTCAGTACAGTTGTTGGTAGTGGGTAAGGTGTGGTTGGCAGCTCACACTCAGTACAGTTGTTGGTAGTGGGTAAGGTGTGGTTGACAGCTCACACTCAGTACAGTTGTTGGTAGTGGGTAAGGTGTGGTTGACAGCTCACACTCAGTACAGTTGTTGGTAGTGGGTAAGGTGTAGTTGACAGCTCACACTCAGTACAATTGTTGGTAGTGGGTAAGGAGTGGTTGACAGCTCACACTCAGTACAGTTGTTGGTAGTGGGTAAGGAGTGGTTGACAGCTCACACTCAGTACAGTTGTTGGTAGTTGGTAAGGAGTGGTTGACAGCTCACACTCAGTACAGTTATTGGTAGCAGTGTTGGGTCAAGCCCTGTAATTAAGAGCTTAAGTCCAAGCTCAAGCCTTTATAGATTTTTAGAACTTAAGTTCAAGCCCAAGCCCGTCAATTTCGAATCGGACTTAAGTCCAAGCTCAAGTCTTTATTTAAAGGCTTAAGTCCAAGCTTAAGCTCTATTCAGAAGTTGAAATTCTTTATTATTCATTTTATTCATGAAAGAACATTGAAAATTACATAATTCTATCAAAAACAAAATCTACATATGTTTTATATTAACTAGGGTACTTTAAAATCACAATAGCTTTTACATTATGCACAATTCAGCAGCTAAGCACAAGTATAGTTATATTGCCTTAACATGTCTTATGAAGTTTGTGGTTACTCCCATTCTGCCAGATATTTCTAGAGAACAGTGCTTGCGCTTAGCCTTGAAAATACCTTGCTGAGGACAGTCAGAAGTCAAGATGTATTCCTGAAAAATAGCTGGTAGCTTCCTTTTGGCTGCAAACGCCATCTTGAAGTTATAAAATTAAACTCTTCACAAGTTATTCCATCATACGATGTTGCAATTCCCTCAAAAGTTGTTTGCACTTTGCTTATCAATGCATTTACTAAATAGCTGAGCTAATAACAATACGTTGCACTTACTTGGCTGTGGCTAATAGCCTATTAGGTAAAATGGGAAAGTGTTACTGTCTACTAATATTGATTCTTTGCTTCCATTCAGCAAACAACTATCAATCAATTGAGCTTAAGCTCAAGCCCAATATTTTGTGATATAGAGCTAAGTCCAAGCTCAAGCTCTTGGCCATTTTTATGAAATGAGCTTCAAGCCTCCTTGACTAGCCTGGGCACTCAAAAGGGCTTAAGCTCAACTGGGCTTGACACAGCACTGGTTGGTAGTAGGTAAGGTGTGGTTGACAGCTCACACTCAGTACAGTTGTTGGTAGTGGGTAAGGTGTGGTTACTCAGTACAGTTGTTAGTAGTTCATAAGTCCCAGCAATTACATGCATGGCCAGGAAGAATGGGAGCAAAGACAGTTGCACCAGAACGGTACAGCATGCTGGATGACGAGAGATGAGACTCACTAATGTATTTAGGAGCATGTTGTGTGTTTGTGTTTGCTTCGTGGTCTACCCCTTTCCATACCTCCACTAGACAGAATCTTTTCGTTTAGCGAACCCGTATCATTCAAGGAAATTAATTATTTACCCTTTTGTATTAGGTTGTTTCTGAATGCCACAATACTCACTTACACTTAAACTTACAGTTAGACTCAACACTGTGCAGTAATTCTTTGGAACTTCTGGTTTTTTTTTTCCAAGTCGCATAGTGTTATGGCGAGACAGTTAGACTCAACACTGTGCAGTAATTCTTTGGAATTTTTTTCAAGTCGCATAGTGTTATGGTGAATAGTTAGAATGGCATTGAAACCCTTTACCAGACGTAATTAAAAACTAGGCTTTTTTTTAGTAGCTGTGAGTGCTTGTTGTTAAAATATACTGGTAATTCAGATAGTCAGAATGACATATATTAGAGACTACAGAAAATACCAGTACTCGGGGAAATTGAGGTAAGAAAGTTGTTGTGTATTGGTTAGCTAAAGTATATAATGGTCACAACGGCTACGTACTTAGCTATAATTTTAGAAATGGACTGATAGATTCTTTTGAAGTGTTTCATTTGTGCACTGGCTCGCTCGCCCTTTGTGCTCAAGCACATCACTAGTTATTAACATTGTTTTGTATTAATTGTATAGCTAATGGGCACCAAGGGAAGTAGAAAAGTATGTATAGAACAATATCCTGGTTCATGCAGTGAACTGCAGCTGCTTTTGTTGCTATGGTTACAGGTGTGATGATGAAGAAGTGTCTGAAGCTGTTGTTGATGCCACTAGTGGGAGCTGCCAGTACTGAGAGGAGTGTCTGTGTGGAGGAGGCACGGCTCAGGGCGTGGTGGCATCTCATTGTTGCTCTAGGAACTGAGAGAGGGAAGCATTTTCACCAGGTGAAGTGTATATTAGTATTGTGTGAAGAATTGGCAGGTCATGTGTCATCAGCATATTTACTTTGTGATGATACTTTACCTGTTATGGACGTGACACAGATTTTATCATCATTTATAAATACTATCATAGGATTTTTCGCTGGAGGTGGGCATATTTACTTAGCTGCACCCATTTTTTTTTTAACCCATACTACTTTGATGCGTATGCCTATATGAGAGTGCATATTGTGGGGTTGCTTGGGGTTTTAATCCCGAACGTTCCGCGGTAGGCAGACAGAAAGGGGGTTATCCCGAAAGCTCAAAGGGAAATGCAGACACTCCACGAATCGAGACCCGTTGAACTGATGGGATGGTATCACTGCCACCAGAGTCCAGTAGCTCACCGAGGCCCAGGGTACAGCTAAGCTGATCCGTGACAGACACTCGTATAAACTTTTAAAAAGGATTAATTCTTAAACTAAGACTGAACTGACACAATGTACAATACGCAGCCCCTTTAAGTTCTGGACTACGCATGCTCACGAACCCGCATCCGGGAGGTACTTTACCGACCGGATACGGCTGACATAAAACTCAACTGAAACTACAATAAACCATGACATGACCTACAACAACTGATACACTATTATGACATGACACCCAACTACTGATACACACAATTCTAGTTCTCAAATGTTCTCTGACTTCTTCTTTTCTCTTCTCTTGACTCTTCTCTCTTGTTCTCTGGGGATCTCACCCAACCCCTTGGAGGGTGGCCCCACACATATGTATACTTCACACTGATCAGTGTTTGGTCACATGCATGATTTTATAATCTTACACTCATAGAAGTAAACTTTAGCAAATGAACTGTATTAATTTCCCAAAATTCCGGGGGGGGGGGGGGGGGGGGTTGATTTCAAGGGCAGCTTTCCTGTGTGTAATACCTGATTCCCTAGGTTGCTGTAGTAGATATTCACATACCCAGCTGACATATATCACGTTTGTATTGCATTCCGATGCAGGTCTGCATTCCATTCCTGATGTTCAGTGTGGGTCTGAATCCAAAGGTGGACTTCTCTCAGCTTCTGACTCTGGATACGGAGAGCAAGACCACTTCACACATCATCACCGTGGATACCGCCGGGGAGTCGGTGCTTGGCCAGACTTCACCTGGCAGCGACAAAATAGTGCTCAGGAACAAGCTGCTGGAGTTTCCCAGAAAGGGGTGTGACCCCCACAATGTAGCCACACCCTCTTTGCCTATGGTGCTGACTGGGTGTAGTGCTGTCTTGCAGTTTATAGGATTGTACATGTCACTACCACAGAGTCTGATAGTAGGCCATGGTGAGTAACTAAAGTGGGGTGTGGCAATGAGGGAAGGAGGGGGCGTGGTCTAAGAGGAATAGAGGGAAGGCAATTAGGGGTCAGTCAATAGTGGTAAAATCAGGATGGCGAGACAAATGCCAGGTCTCTAGTCAGTGGGAGGACAAATGTCAGGTCTCTAGTCAGTGGGAGGACAAATGTCAGGTCTCTAGTCAGTGAGAGGACAAATGCCAGGTCTCTAGTCAGTGGGAGGACAAATGCCAGGTCTCTAGTCAGTGGGAGGACAAATGCCAGGTCTCTAGTCAGTGGGAGGACAAATGTCAGGTCTCTAGTCAGTGAGAGGACAAATGCCAGGTCTCTAGTCAGTGAGAGGACAAATGCCAGGTCTCTAGTCAGTGGGAGGACAAATGCCAGGTCTCTAGCCAGTGGGAGGACAAATGTCAGGTCTCTAGTCAGTGGGAGGACAAATGTCAGGTCTCTAGTCAGTGGGAGGACAAATGCCAGGTCTCTAGTCAGTGGGGAGGACAAATGCCAGGTCTCTAGTCAGTGGGAGGACAAATGTCAGGTCAGTCAGTCAAATGTCAGGTCTCTAGTCAGTGGGAGGACAAATGTCAGGTCTCTAGTCAGTGGGAGGACAAATGTCAGGTCTCTAGTCAGTGGGAGGACAAATGTCAGGTCTCTAGTCAGTGGGAGGACAAATGTCAGGTCTCTAGTCAGTGGGAGGACAAATGTCAGGTCTCTAGTCAGTGGGAGGACAAATGTCAGGTCTCTAGTCAGTGGGAGGACAAATGTCAGGTCTCTAGTCAGTGGGAGGACAAATGTCAGGTCTCTAGTCAGTGAGAGGACAAATGCCAGGTCTCTAGTCAGTGAGAGGACAAATGTCAGGTCTCTAGTCAGTGGGAGGACAAATGTCAGGTCTCTAGTCAGTGGGAGGACAAATGCCAGGTCTCTAGTCAGTGGGAGGACAAATGCCAGGTCTCTAGTCAGTGGGAGGACAAATGTCAGGTCTCTAGTCAGTGAGAGGACAAATGCCAGATCTCTAGTCAGTGGGAGGACAAATGTCAGGTCAATAGCTGATGGTAGGACAAATGTCAGGTGGGTAAAAGGGGGTTCGGGACCAGGAGGAATGTTAGAATGGTAGGATAAATCAGTTTGTTTTTGATATACGTACATCTGTAGTGAGGATTTGGTACGTTGTAACTTTACTTACAGATTTAAAAGGAGAGTGCGTGTACCAAGGGGGTGTGGTCCCCCTGGATGTGGCCATGTTTATTCTCCTCTTCTTGGACTGTGGCAGTCAGTACATAACGAAGGAAAACTCAGCGCAGCTTGGTGAGTAGGCGTGGCATTGTTCTTGAGTTACGAGCATCATGATCAGTTTGATCCAATGACAGTTGAGTGCCCGTGCTAGCTATTTTCTCACTAGCACGTGCTATTAGTCTTTGGGACAGCATTTGTGCCAGGTGACTTGTAGTAATGCCTTTCATAGTGTCTTAGTTATGGAGGTTAGGTTGCCAGGCGAACACAGGACAAGTGGGGTGGGGTTTATAGGCTCATAGAGGGAGGGACAGTTCAGGTTATTTGTGGAACTCTGATGGCTCCTATCTATCAGATGGACTGTGATAAGGAGCTATCTTATTACTCACATAGCAAGTACATACACAATACATATGCAAATACTACATACATAGCAAGTACATACACAATACATATGCAAATACTACATACATAGCAAGTACATACACAATACATATGCAAATACTACACACATACATACGTGGAGGAAACTTTGGAGGAAAAAGAAGCAAATTCTTATAAATAACTGTTGAAAATTAATCAACAATAACTAGAAACCATAACAATAGCACATGGTAGTTGGTTGTATGTAAAGAAAATATTAATGATGCAGTCATTCTCGGCCGAAATAATTGTAAGAACTTGGTCAATAAGCCAAAAACGTTGGGTAATTAACTTAATACAATTGGCTGCTAGAACAAGAAAAAGTTACTATCACCGTCTACTGTCTAGTTCTTGGGTGTTAACTATGGTTACTAACAGTATTGGCATGCACTCAATAACTTCCTAGTTGACTGCATTCTGGCTGACCAGAGAAAGAATGTCATTCTAACACATCGATTAGTAGTAATAACTTTGTATAGAGAGTTTTTTTTACTACATAAATAGTCTAGAAAATGCGAATATTGTGCAAATTTTTCGTAGTAGCTGGTTAAAGAATTCTGGTGTTAAAATTTGAATAAAGATGTTTTCAACTGAAAATGGCTCTATGGAGCGGAAATGGTTTGATTAAAATTGTAGCATCAGAAATCTTTACTCAGCTACTACAGAGAGGTTGTCAGACTATTTGTAATTTTTGACTTGTAAAAGAGAAATTATGTGAGCCAAGTAGCTGAACCATGCCACAAAATAGAAGACCTTGCAGTGGAGGGAGACGTTAGCTTTACAAGTAGTTTCAGAGCTCAGTATAACTAACATTGATCTTGAGATATGTTTGAACGGTACGTAATTCCAAGGTATGTTGAGTTCTTGTGTTAGCCACACCCACTAGCACAGGATATGTGTCTTTGGAACAACGTCCTTATAGCCTGAGGATACTGACTTTGTCATCTTCAGTTCGCTCAACTGCTAGAAGGTGCGAGTATCAGACTAACATGAAATGATTCTGTCAATTTCAGATTAATTAAAATTACTTTATGGATGAGAATAGTGCAGAGGGTGCCTCTTGTGAAATTTTAAGTGCCTGTATCAAAGGTGTTACTATAATATTAGTTTCAATACTTTCAATTTGACGATCCCTTACCCACCAGTTTTTGATGACCCCTTACCCTCCGGTATTTATGAAAGTCTATAATTATTTGTAGGTTTGTGTTTGAAAGGTGTAGTTGTCCCCATCATATGCTGCATCATTAGCTCCGTAAAACAGAATTCTGCAGTCGTAGCCAATGGAATAGAAGATTCTCCAGACCACACCCAAAATGGGAGGGGCTGCATTGAAGTTCTGATACAGCTCATCAGTTCTGGATCTCTAGATGTGATGCTGGAACAGAATGTGCAGCGAGACCTCGTGTCCAAGCTGATGGATTTGCCTTACCTATTCTTGGTGGGCGGAGCTGGCTGCAGTCTGTGGAAGCAGCTGCTGAATCTCATCATTGGACTCAGTGAGAAAGGCCAGAACCAAAGGTCAGAATATAATTTATTGGTCCGCAAGTAGGGTTATGTGTTTTATTTGTTGTTTTTGAGAACTGAATTTGATAAGCTTAAAGATTATTATTGTTATTATTGTTGTGATTATTGTACTCATTGTTGTGATTATTGTTATACTCGTTTGTGTGATTATTGTTATACCTGTTGTTGTGATTATTGTGTACTTGTTGTGATTATTGTTATACTTGTTGTGATTATTGTTATACTTGTTATTGTGATTATTGTTATACTCGTTGGTGTGATTATTGTTATACTTGTTGGTGTGATTATTGTTATACTTGTTGTGATTATTGTTATACTTGTTGTGATTATTGTTATACTTGTTGTTGTGATTATTGTTATACTCGTTGGTGTGATTATTGTTATACTTGTTGGTGTGATTATTGTTATACTTGTTGGTGTGATTATTGTTATACTTGTTGTGATTATTGTTATACTTGTTGTGATTATTGTTATACTTGTTGTGATACTTGTTGTGATTATTGTTATACTCGTTGTGTTATTGTTGTTGTATTATCCCCTTCAGTATGTGGATGAGCTCTAATTGGATAAAAATGGTCAACCTATTGGGTACGAAGTCAACAAACTCTGACCTTTCCAAGTATCTTTATTTATCGGAGCAGTTGCCGGAGGTGTCGATGATAGGACTAGTGACGAAGTCTGCTCTAGCTATGATGTGGGCTACTCTGGCCAAGGGTTTCTGCGAGTTTGTCTCCACGGTAAGTTACTATAGAGACGATTAGAAGGAAAGTGGGTGGAGTGAAGAATGGGAGAAGTACAGTATACAATGTTGGATTAGCTGCTGGTCTTATAGTCAGTGTGTCAATTAGCCTCCCTGCCTACTTGCTCCTTGTATATAGTCACTGCAATGACAGTTAGCCTCCCTGCCTACTTGCTCCTTGTATATAGTCACTGCAATGACAGTTAGCCTCCCTGCCTACTTGCTCCTTGTATATAGTCACTGCAATGACAGTTAGTCTCCCTGCCTACTTGCTCCTTGTATATAGTCACTGCAATGACAGTTAGCCTCCCTGCCTACTTGCTCCTTGTATATAGTCACTGCAATGACAGTTAGCCTCCCTGCCTACTTGCTCCTTGTATATAGTCACTGCAATGACAGTTAGCCTCCCTGCCTACTGGCTCCTTGTATATAGTCACTGCAATGACAGTTAGCCTCCCTGCCTACTTGCTCCTTGTATATAGTCACTGCAATGACAGTTAGCCTCCCTGCCTACTTGCTCCTTGTATATAGTCACTGCAATGACAGTTAGCCTCCCTGCCTACTTGCTCCTTGTATATAGTCACTGCAATGACAGTTAGCCTCCCTGCCTACTGGCTCCTTGTATATAGTCACTGCAATGACAGTTAGCCTCCCTGCCTACTTGCTCCTTGTATATAGTCACTGCAATGACAGTTAGCCTCCCTGCCTACTTGCTCCTTGTATATAGTCACTGCAATGACAGTTAGCCTCCCTGCCTACTTGCTCCTTGTATATAGTCACTGCAATGACAGTTAGCCTCCCTGCCTACTGGCTCCTTGTATATAGTCACTGCAATGACAGTTAGCCTCCCTGCCTACTTGCTCCTTGTATATAGTCACTGCAATGACAGTTAGCCTCCCTGCCTACTTGCTCCTTGTATATAGTCACTGCAATGACAGTTAGCCTCCCTGCCTACTTGCTCCTTGTATATAGTCACTGCAATAACAGTTAGTGGCAACTAAACCTTCAGTCACTTTACGTGATGTTTTAATTTTAGAGGTTTTGATCAATGGTTTGTTTACAGCTCATGGAAGCCAACACCAGTAGTATACTGTAACAGAGTCATTTGCCTCATTCCTCTCTCATTTAATAATTACAGTAATCATTTGATTATCCTCGACTACTATTGGTTTTGGAGCAGTATCAGAAATGATAGAGAGTATAACTAGTTACACTTGTGTGAATGCAATTGGTGCAGTGTTGTATGATGCACTATTCTAATTATAGACCACCCATATCAACCATGGCACATCGTTGAACCCGGACTTCAAGGCAGCCATTAACACTCTCAAGTTTCCGTTTGACTTTCTTGTGGACAGATGTGACACGGTGAGTTGGAAGGACTAATGAGAAGATGGTGTAAACTAGCTGATGTTGGGTTTGTAAGGGATATCAAAACTTGTCTGCGATTGGTTTAGACGGAAGTCAACAAATGCAGTATTTCTATGTGGATTATGTAAGCAATGCATGAGTATGTATACAACCTATGTTGTGTAACTGAAAGTTTTATTGTTTTTGTTGTTGATGATTTTTTGAATTCTATTTTTGTTTTCGTCTTGATTTAGGTCACTTTGAAGAACGTCATAAATGTATGGGAGAATTTATATGAAGTGTGTCTACTGCACTGCACACTAGTGGCTGGTGACCCCACCCACTTTCCATTTCTGATGGCTACTACCCTGTGCGAGTCTTATCGGTACCTACGTCACCCTGGGATACGGTCTCCGCCAGACCCCAACAACTCCTTCATAGATCTGTACCAAAACTCTTTTTCGGCAGCAATCCTGTTCCTGCTGGGCAAGTTGTCATGGGGGAGGAAGTACGAGAAGCTGAACAAGTGTATTCACAAAGTGGTGGAGCTTGTGTCATGGCAGCTGAATCTCCAGGAGGATTTAATAAAGGTTAGAAGTAACACATGGTGTTTCTTTATTGGGGAAGGTTTATTTGTTGATTGGCCAGTTGGTATTAGTAGTATTTGATTTGGTATGATGTCAGAAGCACATGCATGTCATGTGACATGGTGAGGTATGACTTAAGTTAGGATAGAGATACATATTCTCAGGATTGGGGATAATATCAGTATATTTGTCACAAGTATAGCTCAAGTTATTCGAATGCATTTTCTTAAAAAATACTGTAATGAAGACTTCAGAATGATTAGGTCATAGTGTATTAAAAACTCTGTACTGAAATTTTATGCAATAGTGAATTTACATTTTAGTTAATTTCGCGCAACATTAAGACCTTCCATTTATCCTTTAGAACCGTACGAGTCAGCTGGACACGACCGTCACAGTTGCCATTCACAACGTCATTGACAAGGTCTTTATAAGTGCCCCAACCTTTGAACTGGTGTCCGGCATCCTAGAAGTTCTTGGGGAACCGTTGAGACGACTCTGGAAGCTGCTCCTTGATCACAATGCCCCTGCAATGGCCAGTAAGGAGGTTCAGAGCAGGATAGTGAGCACTTGGTCCACCATAGCTAACTCCCTCCAATCTAAAGGGACTCAGTCACAACTCATCTCTCTCCTACCATCCATTACTCCCTTCCTGGTTGCCACGGTGAAGTCTTCAGTCTGCCCACTTGCTGAGGTGTCCTTCAATTTTTGGGCAGGGGCATTCAGTCGTGTGAGCAGTTTGAGGTGGCCTCGAGAGTTTGTTGAAGCCTATCGTGAATACAGTAAGAATTATTCCAGCAAGAACCAAGGGACTGTAAACAACAGTCAAATGGAAGACAACAGTGACACAGTTGGATCAGACTTGGAAACTAATACTGGGAATGGAAATAGTGAAAGTGAAGTCATTGTTCATCCAAACAAGTCTCCCATGAAAGTGCCGATGTCTCCGTTCAGGAAAAGCTGCATAGATCAGTTTGCATCCTCTAGATCTCCCGGGAAAAACCAGGTCTTGTCACCAAATGCCCAGGCTTTGGATAAAGTGCTGAGTCGCCCTACAGGAGCTGACGAGGCAGGACTGAATGGAGGAGTGAGAATCGAGTCTGTCTGCCGGAAACTGACCTTACATAAGAACGAGCAACATCCGGTATGTATTGTTTAAGGAACTGGTCCTATGAAATCAAGTTGGTAAGGGGTCAAATGTAAATTCAAAAGTAAAACTGTTGGTAAAGGGTAGTCTAATTATTTGGTAAGGGGTCACACATTTTGGTGAGGAATGAAGTAAAAGGGTTAAGGTGTCTAGCCAGTGAGTGAGAATGGATTTATGGTGTGAATTATAGTTGTTTTATTTTCATTGAAGAGTTTTGTTAAGATCGATACTCCTACCACTAAGAAGCCACGCCTCCTTACTGAGCATCAGTTGGAGCGACAGGAGGAGCATGGATTCATTCCTCTGTCAATGTGCAATGGACAGCACCCAGTCATCGATATCGGAAATGAAGGGTACGTACTCTACATGTTAGTTAGTGGGTGTAGTTTTGTGGCTTCTGGTTTGTTTGTTTGTTTTTTATCAGAGATATGTTTCAGATTTTTTGTATAGATGTGTGTGTGTGTGTGTTTTTGTGTGTGCATGCACATATAAATAGCTGAGATGTTCTCTCTGCTCTAGTTATAGCGTGTCAGTCCACAACGTAATTCGATGTTAAATTATTCTTCAAATTAGAAACTCTGTATGCTGTTGGTTAGTAGAGGAGCATTACTAGTGCAGACTGTAGAGTGATGTGTTTGCCTAGCATTTGTTAAAGATTTCTACTGTTGAGAATGAGGCTCTAGGTGGAATCAATTTGAAGTAGTTGAATATATTTGTGAGGAGATAGTGTGTTGTGCTTTAGTATTGGATGAATGAAGGTTTATTTTAGACAGACAATGTTTGGCAGTCTGTGAACACACTTCTCTACGAGTTATTGACACTTTTCTAGCAGTTGCACTTTCCGCGTGTTCCTGTAACTAGTTTAATAAACTCTTTTTGTTATTATTTACTTTATTTTAGACTTCCATCATCTGAAGTCACATCAACGACAGCTACTAATGGACAGTCAGTCAGTGGCGTACAAGTGACTCTGCCTTCACTCACATCATCTCATAACCCACTGTTGCCTACAGCCACTAGCATGCCTATGACCACGCCCACCAGTGAGAACTTAAGCCCGAGAGAGGTTCAGAAGCATCATCAGCTGTGGCACTCAGAAACTACTCACGAGTCAGAGGAGGGTCAGGTTTCCTCCAGTGACACATCTCCAGTTTCCAAGGAAGTGTTGCCAGGAGATACGTCAGGAACTGTAGTGGGCACAAGTGCGCGAGATATCATTGCTACCGGCAACAACAGCAATGGTAGCACATCAGCCAGAACAATACCAGTAGACTCGTGCTATAGGTCTGGTAGGCCGGTAGATGAAGAGGAATCTTCTACTGAATCGTGTAACAGCTCTGTTGCATCTGCTGCCGACCCATCCCCTCCCACAGCTAGGACAATTCCCATTGACTCTAAATATCTCTCCAACCGCACACCAATAGCAGAGACTTCTAGCAGCTCTACCACAACAGTTACTGCAACTGTGATCAGCCCCATCCCTCTGGAGACTTCTAGCAGTTCTACCACAACAATTGCTGCAACTGTGATCAGCCCCACCCCTCTTACAGGCAGAACAGCTCCCATTGATCCTAAGTATATTTCCAAGCAAGCACCAGCAGATGACTCATCTACTCAGCTGGCTAGTAGTTTGTCGACGCCAGGGAGTAACCCTGCCCACCCATCAACTATAGTCTCCGCCCACTTGCCTGGTGTTCCAGTCCCAACCATGACTAGCTCAGTAGTGGTGGACACTACCCAATCATCCAGCGAGCAGCAAGCCTCGGTTGTGATCAGCCCCACCCACTCTGCTATTGCAGGCCACATGTCACCTATGAATGATCAATCATCAGTTGGAACAGTACAAGTCCCCACTATTAGTTCACAAGTTCCCACTATTAGTTCACAAGTTCCCACTATTAGTTCACTCCAGTCTTTACTTTCCACTGCCATCAATACTTCCATTCAAATGCCAACTCCAGCTGCGACCATCACTGCCCCGCCTCTCATCAAACCCCTATCTTTGTCTCAAATGCAGACTCTACTTCTATCTTCAATGTCTCAGATGGTGGGAGGGGCTGGATTTCCATCGCTGTACAATCACCCACAGGTCATGCGGTATCTACTGATGCTCCAGAATAACCAGAGGGGCGTGGTCAACACTTTCCAAGCTCTCAATGCCCAGCCCAGCAGGTCTGCATGTCTCTACTCAGCTGAGGAGTTGAAGGCACTGGTAAACAATCTCATTCAACATCCCTATGTCAGAGCCAATCCAACGGACCTTAACAATCTTGCCAGACAACTGAGTACCCCCTTAGTGGGTAGCAAAGAAGTGGAAGGGGCTAACAAAGTGGTGGGAGGGGCTAGCAATGATGTAGGAGGAGCTAGCAAAGATGTAGGAGGAGCTAGAAAAGAGGTGGGAGGAGCTAGCAAAGAGGTGGGACGAGTTAAGAAAGCAATGGCAGGGACCAACATGGCTCTAGTCAGCACTGCTACTACTTCCATGGCAAGAGGCCCTTTATCGACTAGCACAGCAGCTATATTGGCTCAGGGAACTTCTGTGGCAATTAATAATGCTGCTCAGAGAACCAGCGTCAATTCAGCAATGAGTTCCATCCCAGTTCTAGTTGTATCATCCAATTCCACAGTAGCTGCAGCATCAGATGCTTGCCCTGTGATCACGGCTGATTCTAGTTTGTCTGAGAATGGTTTTGCTAGAGCAAAGACCTCCTCCGCTGCAGCGGAACACAGCAGCTTATCGGTGAGTGATTCCGCCCTTCTAGATAAGCTGTTGTGTGTTCCTGTAATGGGTAAAAGAAAGAGAAAAATGCGCAAGTTGTCTCCAGAGGCTGCTGATGATAGTGATAGACTACCTACTGCTAAGCGAATGAAGACCAATAGCTTGCAGAGCAAAGCAGAGAGAGGACAAAGCGGAGCTCAAGTCACTGCAGAGCCTAAAACTCAATGCAATGGCCTAGCTTCTCTGCTCTTATCAACTGACAATGCTGTGGTGGCTGACGGGCTGATGTTGTCACAGAGCAAGGATGCCACACAGACTTCTATTCCAACAAGCAATACAGGGAAGAAAAGTGGAACCAACCACTGTTCGAGCAATGGAGTTCATTCCCATGCCAGCATGGTAAATGGTACTTGCGAGGGCAATGTTGTTGGTGACACCTTACCTGGTCAGTCTAGGAGTGAAAAGTGCGGCAATGAGGTGGAGCCTGGTGGGGAGGAGTCTGAAGACCCTTTAGGTAATGTTGATAAATCTGCATTAGCAGTATCACCAACTATCACAGAAAGAATGGAGGTGGATCTTGCCTCTAGTCCAACACAGCAGGGAACTATCATGTCAGCCAATGGTGACCACACCCCACAGTCATGTGACATAGATGGCAAGCACCAGAAGGGAGTGCTGAAGAGAGTCAGTCAGTTTGACACACCCACTTCAGCCAGGCAGTCGGCCAGGAAGCATGTGCAGTTTGCCAGTCAGAATGATGTCAGGGAAGTGGATTGCAACAATAAAGGTCACAAGGTCACTCCTATCAGAGGTGAGACATGCTTTATGTGTTAAATATTCACTGCCACAGGTATCTGTATATCCCACATAGTTAGTATAGCCTGGCCAATTCACTTCCCATTCGAGCTAAAACACACCAGATATTTTGTTTGTATTCTTCTGTCGTATTTTTTTTATACTTCATAATTGGTTTATATTTATGTGATTGTGATTCTCTCAGGAAAAAGTAATTATACATCCAGACGTATGCTTCGCATGACCCCGCCCAATCCTAGCAGCAGCAACTCCTGCAAGGTAACTGGTATAGCACAAACTAATGCATAATACGTATGAGAGAAATCTATTATCACAAATAATATTCATATAACTAAACATTTTTTTGTTTTCATTTGAATATTGTATTATTGCAGACTCCGCCTCCTTCATCTCCTGTGTTTCCATCTCTGGTAGACTGTGGTAGTCCCGTGGAGCAGATCCTCCCCTCCCTCTCTCCCTCCAATACCTAGTGAGTCAGAATTTCTACACTCACCCAGACATAACATTCATTGTTAATAACATGAGTTAAATAATTATATGTGACAGGCTCTGCCAAAAGGGGTCATTTCACGCAAACCAAAAAATTGAGTTTTTTAAAGTTACAATTTATCTCAACTTAGTGCTAAAATAAGGGTAAAACCTTCGACGCGCAGAGAAACTGGCAGTTGAACTGGGCTGTATTCAGCAAAGCAATTGAACTAGAAATCGAGAGAACATAAATTGAATTGCCACTTCCGGTATAATTAACGTTTCCGTATACTTAACGGTGTACTCCGTATATGCAATTAAATTGCGCAGCCGCTTTTTAATGGCGACTAACGAAGTTCTTTTTAGCTTTCATAGCATCTCACAGCCTGTCTTGTCGGAATCCTTGGCTACTCTACTCAATGTAGTGATAAACTTTCAGCCAGAGGTAAGCTGTAGATTGCATGCAATAGTCTCAAAGCTATGCCGTTTTTTTAGCTGCTTCTTTGAAACTCCGCCATTCCCCGTTTATTGTACTTCGAGAACGAGAGAGAATAAAAAGTAGCACGCTTAGGATCTTTTAAAATGTTTTGACATTTGAAATTTGGCATAGACTTAGAGTAAGGGTCACTAAGACTAATTCAGCAAAAAACAAAAATAGGAGAAAGAATGAATTTTTCTGATGACTTACTTCTGGAGCCTATATCTCAATTTCAATTTTTGCCCGAAATGTCCGGTTTTCCCAGAGGCTGTCACATATTTGTAATAACAGAAGCAAGTTTAACATATTGTAAAGTTCTCCCTACCTCTCTTTGATATTGTGCTTTAGTAATCCAAGTGTTATTACCTCTTCCACACCTCTCTCTCTTTCTTTTTTCTTTTTTCCTCTCTATCTTCTGGTTAAGCTGCAGTGTATATCCCATGATTGAATTAAGACAATCATTTTATAATTTCATTTACTTACATTTGTGTCTCTGTGTTGTCGTAGTTCCCCAGGTTTGGTGCAGCTGGTCCGAGCCAGGAATATCACGACTGTTGGAGAGATGAGCTCACTGACGTACAAACAAGTGCAGACTTTACCCATCAAGTCACCCAAAGTCCTCACACTCAGAACAGCTCTCACTGCATTCAGCAAAAAGATGCAGGTATGCAACGTGAGGTAGAGTGTCCATAAGTTTTAATCTGTAGATTTAAAGTAGTTCCTAGTCAGATCAAGTTATACGTAAATACAGTGCTTCCAACTTAAAGAGTGGATTTTTTTAAACTACTGTATAGACCCTCACTACAGTCATTTAACATACACATACCTTTTCTTCATCATCCCAATAATGTTTACAATAGTAAAACTGCCTGTTTAGAGAATGGAAAACGGAGAACAGAACTTTTCTCATTCACTCTAATACATTTTACGCCATTTTTTTTGACGTCAAGATTTTGCGGTAGTTCGTCATTAAACGTAACTAGTTAACGAGCTAAGGTCGAACGGTTATTTCCCTGAGCGGTAAGACGGGACTTTCCCTAACTGCAATCGGCTGTATGGATTCTCATCGTTCTACTAGCAGCAGTAAACGAAGTCGAAATCAGTCGCAAAATTGTTGGCTGGTATATTACTAACTTGGAGCCAAGCCTATCCAAGAGGTCATCTTTTTCAAGAGCTGAAGAAAAGCTGAAGGAGTTTAATACTCCCAAGGCTCCCAGCATTCGGTATTCTGACAACATCAGGGCGATGCAGTTGGAGTCCTACGGGTTGTGCAGCTCCAGACGGAAGCTAAAACGCTGGCCGCGATAGGCAGTAACGCCGTAAAACTTGATACCTGCTAGGGCCTGAGATACAACCGTAGCTAAATCAGCCATACCCGTGCAACAATTAGCGGTAAACTGGCGCCCTTGCACAAATACGCATGCGCTGTTGTGACGTCGCGTTTACGTGTACTATAGGCCCAAAATCCGCTGTAAACGTCATCATTTGATGACCCTTACCGTGCATAATTTTTTTTTTGTGAAAAACAGCCACAACTCACTTAATTTTCAAGGTATAGCTACCAAAGTTATACATAATAATTTTAAGGCAATTTTACATCATGTGTCAAAAATTTAGAGATATAACTCAATAAATTCAAAAATCCTGGCTTAACCGATTAACCCCGATTGACGCGTACACGCGGCTAAATTGGAAAAATCGGTAACCGCGGTTGACGCGTACACGCGTCGAAAAGAGCGCCTACTAATCCCAGGCGAGTAGCTGCATCACGGAGCCAGGAAAGCCACCGCTGTTGATTGGAGTGTATTGTTGACTGGTGTAAGTTTATTATATCCTTATAAAATGTATAGGCTACCATTAGAAATAGTTGTGTAAATTTAGTTTGAATAATACTGTTCATAGTAAATAAGAAGGAATAATATAGAGTAAGAATATACATTTTTTAACAACAAATATTGTGATTTTAGCTATAAGTGCTCATAACATGACAAGTAGAAAGCTGACTGCAAGTGAGGTACTTGCTCTTCTGCATCAGAATGAAGACGACTTCGATGATGTTTACGAACCGGTTCAAGAGGGCAGTGACGAGGACTTCGACTGTAGCAGTGATAGTTGTGCTGAGGCTAGTGATGACTCTGGTGGTGAGGATATGGTCGAGGACTCAGATGAAATTGCTGTCTTTGACAGTGATGAATATCTACCGGAATTTCATACAAGTATAATAATAATAATAATAATAACAAATTTAAAATAATATTCTTTTATAGGTGAGACAGAAGCAAATTCGCCAGCACTCAATACCAATGATTCTATTGAGCCAGCTTCTACTATAGCTACTTCCACCTCCCTCAATATTACATCTCCCTTGGCAACAAGCCCACCCTGTAGCCCATCTAAAGTGACAACAGATTGGTCTACCACACTCAAGAAACCCACCTTACAACCCTTTACCGGACAATCTGCCGCTGGTCTTCATGTTCCAGTCCCAGACAGTCCAAGTGAGAGCTTCAGGCTGTTCTTTACATCAGACTTGATTGAGATGATAGTGGAGCAATCAAACCTGTATGCGATGGAAGTTATGGATGAAGAAAAAGCAGAAAAATGGAACCCCATCACCACACAAGACCTAGAAGCCTACTTTGGATTTACCATTCTCATGGGAATCAACTCACTTCCTGCTTTGGAAGATTATTGGAAACGAAATCCTGTGTATCACTATGCTCTAGTCGCTGATCGCATCTCTCGAGATCGATTCATGGAAATTAGTCGCTATCTCCACTTTGTAGACAATACCACAGTAGCACCAAGAGGCTCACCACAGTATGACCGCCTGGCAAAAGTTCGGCCCATTCTTGAATACCTCGAGACAAGATTTTCGGTTGTCTACACACCAGGACAGGATTTGTCTGTGGACGAGGCAATGATCAAGTTTCAAGGCCGATCTACAATGAAACAATATATGCCTAAAAAACCAACAAAGAGAGGGATCAAGGTTTGGGTTTTAGCAGACAGTTCCAATGGCTATTTTTCCAGAATTCAGATTTACACAGGCAAGAAAGTAAATACAACAGAACACAATTTAAGCAGTAGAGTGGTGAAAGACCTTACCCAAGATTTCCAACAGAAATACCATCATGTCTTTTTTGACAACTTTTTTAATTCGAAACAGCTCCTGTGCGATCTTGAAGCCTTGGGTCTGTATGGATGTGGAACAGCCAGAAATGATAGGAAGCACTTTCCCACTGATCTAAAAAAAGCAAAATTACGTTCCAGGTTTGTATTGATTATTATGTACATAAAAATACACTAGAAATAAAAATAAAAATAATAATACTCATAATAATAATAATAATAATAAATTATGACATAGATATAGTTTGCAATATTATAATAATAACAATAATGAATAACATAAATTTGTTGTGATAAAATATGTATGTACACACCTACCAGGGGAGAGTCTGTTACAGTGCAGTCTGACAATGTGTGTGCCACTGCTTGGATGGACACTAAAGTAGTCATGGCGATGTACACTGCATGTGATCCGACTGAGTCTTCCAGTGTGATGCGAAGGAAGAAAGATGGGACCAGAGCATCCATTACCTGTCCGGTAGCAATCAAGATATATAATGAGAAGATGGGAGGAGTTGATAGAGGTGATCAGCTGAGGGGCTACTATCATGTGAGGATGAAATGTAGGAAGGTTTATAAATATATCTATAACTTTCTGTTTGATGTGGCTATCATGTGGCTATCACAAATGGTTTCATCGTCTACCACTATGGTCATCCAAGTTCAAAATTAAAAATCAAAAATTTCAGATGTCAACTGGCAAATGAACTCATTAGTAACTACTGTTCACGGGCAACCGTGGGATATGGAAAACCCAAGAAGCTATTGATGGCTCATTTCCCTTACATGAGTGAACAGAGGAAGAGGGGAAGATGCTCATTATGCAGAGAGAAGAAGAAAAGATCTGACACCATATGGGCATGCAGAGAGTGTGGTGTATGGTTATGCCACCCGGGCACTGCTGATGACTGTTTTGCTAAGTGGCATTTTAGAATGTAACATTTACCTCAGCCATTTATTTACCTTGCTTGAAACTTCACTTATTTGTATATTGTATCTTTTTATATCCTTACCTACTATGCTTATTTCTAAATAAACCACACCCGAATAACCTTACAATGTCTACCTATATATAGGGCGATAATATGGAGCTCTAAATCTTACTAACTTACTTGATCCACTAGCATGCTACTTCGTCCATGAATATAGCCTTCCATCAGTTCAGAAAAGAGTCGACGTATGATTTACAAAAACGTTTTTTTTTGCTAACAATCAATAGCGTTTGTTCCCTAGGGGAGATGGTCTGCCCGCCTTAGCCTAACAGCGTCGATCTTTCTCTTTTTAGATAGCCTAGAGCACACTCTATCTGCCGACAATACTTTCCCAAAGGCAATATTCTAACGTTCGTCTCCTAGGTCCGGTTTTGTGTGGCCCCCCCACCAAGCTATGAATCAGCCTATTGTCTCGTGAGAATGCGGCCGCGTTACGCGAGGCGCAATCGCAAATTTTATTTCGCCGTTAATCGGTTAAACACTAAATTTTAAATATTTCGAGATTCAAATTTCGTGTGCCCACAAAATTAGGCTCATATGAAACTTCAGGTATTAAAGTATCAGTATACCAAGTTATAGAGATAAGGACAAATAATTTCTCTTTTTTCAGCTTAAACACTTCCAAATTCACTGTCTTGAAGCTCCCAGTTCCATCACCTATAACCACAAAAATAACCACAAACCCACAAAATTGTTTTGTCTGTATGTTAATATGACATTAATGTATAATAATACAAAATTTTAGCTTTCTATTACACATACTTGAGAAATTATAGCAGAATTAGCAACCTTAACCAAAAAGCTAAAAAACCCACTCTTTAAGCTGGAAGCACCGTACATAGATACATATATTCTATGGCTGGTTGTATTGGGTAGATCTTAATTTGGAATTAAGGGAACACAGTTGTAATAATTGTGTGTGATATATTTTGTAACATTTAGGTTAACAAACACCGTACTCCGTCAGACAGTGACTCGCCCACATCAAGGTACTTCCCTAGACCAATGCCCACCAGCCCAACCTCTCACAGCTCCTTCAATGGCTCCTCTGCTAGCCTCCGTCCCGTCTTTACCAGTGGTAGACATGAGACTGCAGAGACTGGCAGCAAGACAACCAGTGCTAACACACGAGTACTGGAGCAAGATAGCTTCTTGGCTGAGTCTGATCCTGATGCTCTCTCTCAACCTTTAATGGCTACTCTTGAAGATGTGGACTCCCAGGCATTGGACTGCTCCATTCCTGGAATAGAACGTATTAATGGGAACGTGGAATCTGGAACTAAACATAATTCCCACGAGGGCAATGGAGTGACTCAGAGCCAGGAACTGTTCTCTCCTGATGCCAACCTTAAAGATGGGTTGACTGAGGAGTGCAGGAAGGTGGGAGTGGTTGATCAGCTGGAAGGCGTGGCAGAGGAGGGTCAAGTAATTAGCATGGATGTGATGGAGTTAGAAGAATGTGAAGCTGTACAATCATCATTGGATTCTGGAAAAGACCCTTTAGATGCTACTGTTGAAGATCCCACTCATCATAATGGTGGAGCAAATGATGCAAGAACAGATTCAAGCAATAGCAGTCGAGAATTTGATATTTCACACAGAAAACAGTTAACTATCAGAGAGCAAAGAACTGCAAATAGCAGTGAAGGAGAAACAGCTGATGTCGGCGAGGATTCTACAGAGGCATGTAGCGATCCTGCTGGTGTGAAGGTTGTCTTGGAAGCACTGAGACTGTTGAGTGACCAAGTAGAGGATGCAAGCATCAGATACAGTGTGAAAGACTTGGGCAAAATTCTAGAGGCATCTTCATCCTTCAATACTACCATCATCAGCAGACTAAACTCACAACTACAGTAGACCAATTCCATACTCGCCACACCTTGAATGCTATAGGACTTCTCACAAGTAACTGACCACACCCACCACCAATGCATAGGTACTTTTATCCACTATAATTTCTTTTTTCACCTAGTGGGATGATATCACAAAGTTTATTCAGAATGCTATTCACTTTATGATGCAAGGAATAATGTCATTATCTACAGATCATTGGTTTTGCAGTGCCACTTTTGCTTGGGCCTTGATAAATTATTTGAGGTAACCAAAATGGTAACAGTCGAAGGAATTGCTACTGACTGAGCAAGAAACTGTATTGTAATTGTGCAGATATAAAAAAATGTATCTTGCATTCTTATTTAAACTTGTTTGGTGATATCCAGTAATATCAAGGCACAGGAACTACTTGCAAGTATCACTATTTTATATATTGGACCAATTAGCATTGCCTGGGTGATATTAATGGAGCACTTAGCTTTTGGTCGCGCATTATCAACCACAAAGTCCTCCGGGATAGTAGTTCCCAGGTAGTTGTTGTTCGCGTCCCGTTTACCGATGGGGCGGGGCGCAATCGAATTGAGGAGTGAAGTCCAGGCTTATAAAAAGAATAACTCCATACGTACTGCTCGGGAACGGTAGGTTCAGACATTGTCACGTTACGTGCTTCCTTCCAGTAACACTTACTAGTCCGCGGTAATAAAATAGCTGGAGCAATTAGGATACATAAAACATAGCAAAAAAATACTGAATTGTTTCATTACTATCAATATTTTTCACTTAATTCAAATTCAAATATTGACGTACCTAATACTGCATGACCTGTATAATGTAGATACTTTTAACTTACCTACAAGTGGCAACAAGTTAGCTTGGCCACACCCACTCGATGGCGTTCGGGTGATTGGTGGTAGTAGCAGCTCTTTCTTACGTGTGAAAAGTGCCGTAACGAAATTATGATCAGTATTTTATTTATATATACATCGACACTACACGTAGTGGTGAGTAAGTGACATTAAAATGAATAACTGAAGTAAGATAAATACATAGCATATAATATATAATTTTGTAGTAATAGGCCATTTGAATTTTATTGCACTCATTTTTTTTTTATTGGAGTAATACTTTGTTTAGTCCCACATAAATTTGAGTTGAAAACCTAACTTAACTAGAGCACTGAAGTGCAAACCCTCAGCGCTAGTTAGAAAAAAAGAAAGGAAAAGGTAGGAAAGAAATAATAACAGTAGGAAGAAAGAGGAAAATAAGGCAAGAAGACAAAAGAAAAAAAAAAAAAAACAGGATGAAAAAAAAAAAAATATCGTCGATGCGGATTCGAACCAGCAACTATTTGATTAGGTACTTGCTCACTCAACGACTACCCAACGCAACACCTCACGCTGAACGCATGTAATTGTAATATCGTGGGACGCGGGGTTCGACAAGTTAGCAAAGAGATTTAAAGAGAGTATTGTAATTCATATCACACTCCATATAATGCACAGCACATAAGACAATGACACACAAAAACAAGAGGGGGCCCGCGCATGCGGGTAAATGATAATGACGTCACAAGAATAGGAAATGAATAAATGAAATAATGAATAGTTAATACGTTCGATACACTACACTCCCTTCCACTTAGCAATACAGTAGTCAGTCTAAACTTGAATTTCCCAAACAGGTCGTAGGTCCGGAGGGTTCCGATTCCGGGTTGGATAGGATCGAGTCCTAGGTGTGTGAACTGAAGAAGTTCCGGAAGGTTTTGATACAGCAGTAGAGCGCGGTGGAGAAGTGGGAACCGCGACTGCTGATGAAGGCACTCTGACAGGTGCAGCTGCTTCAGGAGTTGGTGCTTCCGAGGACCTGACTTCTTCCTGAGCAGTCACCGGTGCTGGCTCCGCACGAGATCCAGAGGATACTGGTGTGTTTTGACCGGCGGGTAACATAACCTCGGGACCAACAGCAGACTGTGGTGTAGACTCCGCAGGTAACGACTCAGCTGGACTCAGTTCCTTAAGTAGGTCAACATGACGTCTCCATAGGTCTCGGTCGTTAGTCTCTACTAGGTAGGACAGAGGACCTAGCCGTTCCACGACGACCGCAGGTATCCACTTTGGACCTGGTCGTAGATTCTTAGCCATGACACTTTGACCTAAGAAAAACTGTCGACATCTTGCATGCAGATCATGACCAGACTTCTGCTGAGATTGTTTGGCAAGAACACGTGCTTCCTGGTCAGGTTGCAATAGATCAAATCGTGTGCGTAGTTCACGTTGTAGAAACAAGGAACTTGGAGTCTTTCCTGTAGTTGAGTGAACTGACTGACGATAAGTAAACAGAAAATCATAGAGACGATGTGACAGTGACCTCTGAGTGTTCAGTGTAGCTTTAAGACTCTGTTTGAGTGACTGAACAAACCGTTCAGCGAGACCATTTGTGGAAGGATGGTAAGGAGCACTACGAATATGCTTCACTCCATTCTGTTTCAAAAAGGTAGCAAACTCATTGGAAACAAACTGTGGACCATTGTCCGAGACTATCTGTTCCGGTAGACCATATGCAGCAAACATCACACGCAGCACTTCGATAGTCTTGAATACAGTAGTACTTGACATAATAAAAACTTCAGGCCACTTAGAATGTGAATCCACTGCCACCAAAAACATAGCTCCTTGAAAAGGACCAGCGAAATCAATATGAACTCGCTTCCATGGCTTCGTAGGCCACAGCCAAGGATGTAGTGGAGCAACTTGTGGAGTATTCTTGACAGCTTGGCACTCTACACAAGCTTTTGCCAAACTTTCGATGTCCCTGTCTAGATTTGGCCACCAGAAATAACTACGTGATACAGACTTCATTTTGGTGATGCCAGGATGATCCCGATGCAATTCATTCAGTAACTTCTGTTGCAGCTTGGAAGGAATGATCACCCTTGTACCCCACAATACACATCCTGCTTCCACTGTTAGCTCCTTCCTCCTTGTACGAAAAGGTTGAAGCTCATCATTGACCTCACTAGGCCAACCGTTCAGTGTGGAGGCATACACTTGACTGAGAATAGGATCAGTACGAGTAGCTTTCGCTAGATCCGTAGAAGTAACTGGTAAACTCTCAATCTGTTTTACGTTGAAACATGAGGGGTCGGGTGCAGAATCACTAGCACAACAAACATTGAGTGGTAATCGAGACAATCCGTCAGCATTTGAGTGTTGCTGAGTTGGACGAAACTCGATAGTGTAGGAATATGCTGATAATCGAACTGCCCATCGTTGAAGACGTGCAGCTGTCATAGATGGAATGCCCTTGTTCGGACCCAGGATGGTTGTGAGCGGTTTATGATCCGTCACTAAAGTGAAATGGCGACCATATAGGTACGTATGGAACTTGTTTATGCCAAAGATAAGCGATAAAGCCTCCTTTTCTATTTGGGCGTAGTTACGCTCACTTGGTAGTAAAGTCCTGGATGCAAAAGCAATGGGCCTTTCACTTCCATCAGACATCACATGGGAAATCACAGCTCCTACTCCATAGGCTGATGCATCTCCTGCCAAACGAATAGGTAAGGAGGGGTCATAATGGACTAACACACTTGGAGACATCAGCTTCTCCTTTGCCTTTTTGAATGCTTGGTCGCACTCAGATGACCATGACCATGGTGTGTCCTGACACAACAATTTATTCAGAGGATGTAAGAGTGACGACAGATTTGGTATGAAACGACCATAATAATTTAACAATCCCAAAAACGACCTCAATTCCTGCACATTCTTCGGAGCCGGGGCTTGTTGTATTGCTTGCAACTTGCCCTCAGTAGGGTGTATACCCTCAGCATCAATTCGGTGCCCTAGGTACTGAACCTGGTCACGCATGAAAGAACACTTGGCTTTATTTGCTCGAATGCCATGCTCCTGCAGACGCTGCAAAACTTGTTCCAAGTTGTGAAAATGCTCCGACTCGGTAGTTCCCGTAATCAAAATGTCATCTATGTAACATATCACTCTCGGCACTCCCCGTAACACTGTGTCCATAACTTTCTGAAAAATTGCCGGCGCAGATGCTACTCCAAACGGCAATCTGGTATACTGGTATAGTCCTCGATGAGTATTAATGGTCAAATAATTTCTAGCTGAATCCTCGAGAACTAACTGATTATAAGCATGAGAGAGATCGAGGGTAGTAAACTGCTTACCACCTGCTAACGTAGCGAATAGATCCTCAGGTCTGGGTAATGGATATTGATCTACATCTAATGAAGGGTTGATGGTAACTTTATAGTCCCCACAGATTCTCACACGTCCATCCTTTTTAGGCACAACCACAATTGGTGCTGCCCAATTTGAATGAACCACTCTCTCAAGGACACCACTATTCTCCAATCGATTTAACTCCTCTTCAACAGTTGCTTTCAAGGCATATGGTACGGATCTGGGACGATGGAACTTCGGCCTGGCCTCAGGCATCACAGCCAAATCCACTTTGTGTTCGGGATGCTTAATGTCCCGAGCTCGCGGTATGTGTGATTGTGTGCTTGAAGGACCAGGATGACAAGATCCTAAAGGCCTTGGGAATATCACAGAGCGCAGCCGCTGTCACCAAGGCAATTGCAGCCTTGCTCCGTAACCCCTAAAATGGCAACTCCCTTAATGGTAGTAAAGGTTTTAGGCTTTAAACTTATCAACATCTTTACAAGTGAATACAGAACAATTAAGTGTCGAACACGTAGTCCAACCCGCAATGGGTTTGGGACTACGTGTTTATGAATATGATTATAAGCAAAGTGACAATTGAGTTCATATGGTAAGTGTGTGACAGTGTGTGATACTCGTGTTCTCGTTCAGTCCTGAACACTTTGTAGGGGTTGATGGTTCCCAGTTCATCCTTGAAAATTTCCTGATATTTCTCCAGCAGCCCGTTGAGAGACCTCTGAGGTGGCAACACAGCCTTTATAGATCCCCAGTCCAACTTGATGTGATGGAGCCAATTTCTCCCTAATAAGGAAGGTCCACTTCCTCTGACAATGACCAGAGGTAGCTCCAGTGAGGGTTGTTGCTGGTATGTAACAGACACCGTTGCTTCACCCAGAACCTCCATCGGCTCACACGTATAAGTCTTAAGAGCCACAGTAGACGGATGAATCTCCTGTCCTGGGAATAGCGTATCAAAATGTTGCTCTCCCATAATTGATACGGTTGCACCTGTGTCAAGCTCCATGTTGACTTGCTTCCCACAAAGTCCTACTTCCAGAGTGATAGGCTTAGTTGTTGAAGCATCCGACAGTGCAAACAAAGAAAATTCCTCGGGAGTGTCTGAGGAATCCGCTTCCACCCACCTAGTACCAGTAGGTTGTCGTGGTGAAGACTTCTTCTTCCTATGGCTTGATCCATGTGAAGTGGAAGGCGGGGCACGTTTGGTATAGCCAGAGCGACCAGATTTGCACACTGGTGCAATATGCCCATGTTTACCACACTTGTGGCATGTTGCCTCACGAAACGTACAATCTTTCTCGTGGTGATCACGACCACAGCGATAGCACTTCCTCTTAGCCTTGCCAGGAAGATGAAGAACTTCCAGTGTAGCACTAGAGTTACTAGGCGCATGAAATTCCTTTGCATTTTTCTCAGCAGTTTCCATGCCCTGGGCAATTTCCATAGCTCGGGCCAAGGTGAGACCAACTTCAGCCAAGAGTCTCTTCTGAATGAGTTCATTTCTCACTCCACAGACTAGTCTATCTCGAAGAGCCTGATCCAGAAAAGTGTCAAACTCACAGCGAATGGTAAGTCGACGTAGGTCTGCTAAGAATTCAGCAATGGTTTCAGTGCTGGACTGGTTGCGCTTGTAAAAACGAAATCTCTCCGCAATTACTAGAGGTTTGGGGTCATAATGAGCCTTTAACCTTGTGACCAAGTCATCAAACGTCTGGTCCTGTGGACGGGTTGGTGCCAGAAGACTTCGTAGCACCCCGTACACTTTAGGTCCTATGCCATACAGCAACGCAGATACCTTTTTCTCCGCCGCTACAGTGTTTGCGTCGAAGTAGAGCTCCAGCCTCTCCAGATACGTGGTAATAGTTTCCACTTGCGGGTCGAACTCCTGAATGTTCCCCAGCACTCGTGGTGCAGCCATTTGAATCCCGTCTGCTCGTCGCCAGTTGTAATATCGTGGGACGCGGGGTTCGACAAGTTAGCAAAGAGATTTAAAGAGAGTATTGTAATTCATATCACACTCCATATAATGCACAGCACATAAGACAATGACACACAAAAACAAGAGGGGGCCCGCGCATGCGGGTAAATGATAATGACGTCACAAGAATAGGAAATGAATAAATGAAATAATGAATAGTTAATACGTTCGATACACTACAGTAATTGTTAGCTATTTAAAAGTGATTTGCAACCTGCAAGCTGGCTCACGTGACAAGCACGTTTTTAAGGGGCGGTTCCCGCTGTAAGCCTACGATCGCACGGCTTCGGAAAGTCTCGCTTTTTTCTGGAATATGAAGTCCAAAATCAAAATTCTGGCATATTAAAGGAACTTACTTCGTGAAATACTGCTGTTTGATGCCGTTTTCAGAGCCTGGCTGGTTCCTACCTTCCAGAAGTGCCTGTTGACAGACAGAGTGACAGAACGAATGAACTAGAGCACTGAAGTGCAAACCCTCAGCGCTAGTTAGCTAGTATGATAAAGAAGAGGAATGAATGAAAATAGGTAGGAAGAAAAGAAAAAGGAAGAAGAAAAACAGTACAGGAAAGAAAGAGAAAATGAAAGGAAAAGGTAGAAAAGAAATAAAAACAGTAGGAAGAGGAAAATAAGGCAAGAAGACAAAAGAAAAAAAAAAAAACAGGATAAAAAAAAAAAGATGAAAAAAAAAAAAATATCGTCAACGAGGATTCGAACCAGAGACTATTAGGTTAGTTACTTGCTCACTCAACAACTACGCAACGCAACACCTCACGCTGAATGCATGTAATTGTTAGCTATTTAAAAATGATTTGCAACCTGCAAGCTGGCTCACGTGACAAGCACGTTTTTAAGGGGCGGTTCCCGCTGTAAGCCTACGATCGCACGGCTCTGGAAAAACTAGCTTTTTTCTGGAAAATGAAGGCCAAAACAAAATTCTGGCACATTAAAGGAACTTACTTCGTGAAATACTGCTGTTTGATGCCGCTTTCAGAGCCTGGCTGGTTCCTACCTTCCAGAAGTGCTTGTTGACAGACAGAGTGACAGAATGAATGAATGAATGAATGAATGAATGAATGAATGACACTAGGACTACTGTAACCCTCTTGCGCATGCGCGCTGAGGGTTAACTAGAGCACTAAAGTGCAAACCCTCAGCGCTAGTTAGAAAAAAAGAAAGGAAAAGGTATTAAAGAAATAATAACAGTAGGAAGAAAGAGGAAAATAAGGCAAGAAGACAAAAGAAAAAAAAAAAAAAAACCAGGATGAAAAAAAAAAATATTGTCGACGCGGATTCGAACCAGGAACTATTAGGTTAGGTACTAGCTCACTCAATGACTACTCAACGCAACACCTCACGCTAAATGTATGTAATTGTTAGCTATTTAAAAGTGATTTGCAACCTGCAAGCTGGCTCACGTGACAAGCACGTTTTTTAAGGGGCGGTTCCCGCTGTAAGCCTACGATCGCACGGCTCTGGAAAGACTCGCTTTTTTCTGGAAAATGAAGTCCAAAATCAAAATTCTGGCATATTAAAAGAACTTACTTCGTGAAATACTACTGTTTGATGCCGTTTTCAGAGCCTGGCTGGTTCCTACCTTCCAGAAGTGCCTGTTGACAGACAGAGTGACAGAACGAACGAACGAATGAATGAATGAATGACACTAGGACTACTGTAACCCTCTGGGCGCATGCGCACTGAGGGTTAATGACACTAGGACTACTGTAACCCTCTGGGCGCATGCGCGCTGAGGGTTAATTAATATAGAAAGTCTTGAGCACCTTAAAAGAAAAAGGAAGAATACTGTTTGCCAAGTAAATTCAACCCTACTGGATATACAGCGTACTGTCAGAGTAATGCTAGACCTATCCTGAGGGGTTATCGTTAATCAACAAATATATTTCAGAAGGCTCAGTCTCACATATCAACGTGTTTGGCCAGTTTTCCTACTCGAACGGCTAATTATTTGTCGCTTAATTGGAATAATTCAGCGAGCGAGCGAAGCTGACTATCAGTCGTGTTTAATTGAGATTTCAGATATATATATATATAATATAATATATATAATATAATATGTAGGTATGTATGCGTACGTCAAAAAATTTCGCCCGCTAAAGCGTTTACAGTTCCAGTATTTTTCAATTAACAAGCACGGAGAATCCTGCTGCACTGCCTTACGCAACTTTGTTTCAACCAAAAAGTTTATAGCTACTCTCTACTTGGCGAAAGACTGAATGGCAAATTGCCAAGCTGCGCTTCTTTGCCACTGCTTTCGAAGTTTATTCAGGTAATTCTGTTATTGTTAACTCTTCATGCCTAATCATTGCTATTATTTAGCGATTTCCTTCACAAATCATCTTTACCTATACTCATATATTTACTCGCTCGCCATGCATTTGCGCTATTCGAGCGCACCACTAGTTTAACTTTACATACCGTCCGCCCCGCCTATGGGCGTGGCCATCGACAGTATAAGACCGCTCGTGCGCATGCTCTCGTCGGCCTTTTTCTTAGCTCGAACAACGTGGACATCGTCTCTTGCTTGGTCCAGTTCTCAGGGAGCTGTCGTCAAAATTCGACTCCCTGAGGCAAGACGTTGACCGCCTGAAAGAGCGGTCGGTAGTGGATGACACGGAGAGGCGCCACAGGTTTAGGTCGCCCTCCACGCATTCCCTGTCTCGGAGCAGGTTAGAGAGAAGGGACCCCAGCCCCTCCAGATTTCGGAGCAGGCCAGGAAGGAGGGAGCGGCAGCGCCCCCGCCGGAGGCGGGAGAGCGCTGACAGCAAGAACTGGGGCCATAGGATGGAGCGCCCGTCAGAAGAGGAAGATCGCCTTGGGCCTATCCCTACCTTCCTGGACTCGGACGAAGAGTCAGACCTGGTGGAGGTCTCTGAAGCCACCGCGGAGCTCCTTACCGAGCGGTGCACCCTGGGACTGAGGAACGACGCTCGCTTGAAGGCGAGGAGGCGTTACCTGCTTCCAAAGGTGCCGGCCACGAGGACCCCGCAGCTAGATGGCTTCATCAAGAGTAAAGTACCGATGGCCACCAGGAATGCTGACAAGGAACTCGGCAGACTCTGGACTCCCTGGCGTCCCTTACCCACCTGCTGGAAGCAGAACAAAGGGGAGGACCCCCAACATGGGAGGAGGCCATGAAGGCTGTCGTTGCCGCCATGGAGTTGGTGAGCAATGCCAGCGCCAAGATTACCCACCTCTGGAGGGAAAAGGTCACAACAGACCTAAACAAGGCGCTGCTTCCAGTGGCCAAGGAGGCAACCAATTTTCAGTCTGCCCCACCCTCATTGTTTGGCACGGAGTTTGCCAAGAAGGCCAAGGACCATGTCAACCAGGTCAAGGCAATGAGGGGGTCTCTCCCCACCAAGCCAGACACCAGGTTGCCTTTTCTTGGGGGCCCCCCCAGGAGGGGGGGAGGAGGCAAGTTCAGAGAGTTCAGAGGCAGCAACAACAGACAAGGCGGATACCAAGTTCCAGAGGGGAGGAGCTCGGAGCAGCTACAGGCCCTTCCACAACGGGTACCGGAAGCCAGAACTTCCCAAGAACTAATGCACCAATCTCATGCCATTTCACCACCAGAACTTCCCAAGAACTAATGCACCAATCTCATGCCATTTCACCACCATTATAGTTTTGACAAACATTATGAGTCAACTGAAGGGCTGGGGCGTGGTCCCCTTAAAAGCTCCAAAGGCGGTTGCCGGAAGGCTCCAATACCACCTAGCAAATTGGGAAAGGGTCACCAAGGACAGGTGGGTCCTAGATACGGTAAAGGGTTACCTAATAGAATTCACAAACGACCATTACCAGAGGACGAGACCGCACCCACCACAATACGGGGCGGAGCTCATGGCGCAAATGAGGGTGGAGCTGACAGAGCTACTGCAAAAAGGGGTGGTCGCGCAGATAGAACAGGCCAGGGGAGGTTTTTACTCAACCCTGTTCCTAATGCCGGGAAAAAGACGGCAGACAACGCCCCGTAATAAACCTCAAAGCGCTAAATCAGTCCACTCAGACGTACCACTTCAAGATGGAAGGCTTGCAGACGCTAAAGGACCTGATAAAGCCCGGAGATTGGCTGGCAAAGGTGGATCTAAAGGATGCCTATTTCGCGATTCCTATAGATCCAAGCCACAGGAAGTATCTACGGTTTGTAGTGGACAACCAGACCTACCAGTTCAACTGTCTTCCCTTTGGCCTGGCAGCAGTACCATGGGTCTTCACCAAGACCCTCAAGCCAGTAGTGGCTACGCTGCGCCAGATGGGGGTTCGTCTGGTCTGCTACATAGACGACATACTCCTGCTGGTGGAGACCCAGACAGTGGCGGAGGAGCAGGTAAAGGGGCTGCAATACCTGTTGGAATGTCTCGGCTTTATTGTGCACCCAGACAAATCAATCATGACCCCGGGTAAGTGATGGAGTTCCTGGGAATGACAGTAGACTCCACAAAGATGGAACTGAGGTTGCCTGCCAAAAAATTAGAAGACATCCGGGCGGAGGCCCGAAAACTGGCCCAGCAGAGGGTAATACCTGTGAGAGCTCTGTCCCGATTAGTAGGGAAGATGAATGCAGCCAGCCATACCATACCACCTGCCCCACTATTCTTCAGGAACCTACAGATGGCCATGACAGAGGCCCTAAATGCCAGCAATCAGAATTATGAAGTAGAAGTTACGCTGTCTCAGGATTGCCTGGAGGAGCTAAGGTGGTGGGACTATCACCTGAGCCAGTGGAACGGGAAGAGCATGCTGCGGAAGGCAGTGGACTTAGTGATAGAATCAGATGCATCACTGATAGGGTGGGGAGCAGTTTGCAACCACCAACAGACTGGCGGGCCATGGTCAAGGGAGGAGCAGAACCTGCACATATATTGCCTGGAGTTGCTGGCAGCAACATTGGCATTAAAGTCATTCACAAAGGGACAGATGGGCCTGTCGGTACTCTTGAAGATGGACAATACCACGGCAGTGGCTTATGTCAACAACCAGGGAGGTGCAGTCTCCAGGGAGCTGGTGAGACTGTCCAAGGAGCTGTGGACATGGTGTCTACAGAGGAATATCACTGTCAAGGCACAACACCTCCCAGGACGTTTGAACCAAGTGGCCGACTCGGAGTCTCGAACCTTGCTAGACCGGTCGGACTGGAAACTCGACTCACGAGTCTTTCAACAAATCCATCAACTCTGGGGCCCAATGGAGGTGGATTTGTTTGCCTCCAGACTGACAACACAGTGCCCAGTCTTTTTCAGTTGGCGGCCAGATCCATATGCAGCAGCAACAGATGCCTTCCTCCAAGTCTAGACGGGACTCAAGGCATATGCAAATCCGCCATGGAATTTGGTGGGACGAGTGGCAGCACAGGCTCAGGCTCAGCAAGCGCTAGTAGCACCTGTGTGGAGGACCCAGCCTTGGTACCCAATTCTACTGGAGATGCTGGTAGATGCCCCACACCTGATTCCCCCAGAGACAAGCAACAAGTCGCTCACAGATGAGAACCCCTCAGCTAGCCGCTTGGCCCATATCTGGGAAAAATGCAGAGATCACAAGTTTTCGGAGGAAGCTAGCTCGCTCATCTTTGGCTCGTGGAGGAAAAAAACAAATAAATCCTACAACTCCCTCTTTGGGAGATGGCATAGCTGGTGTAGTAGACGGGGTACCAATCCATTTTCAACAGATGTTGCCAATTTCCTGGCAGAGCTATTTACTGAAGGATATAAATATAACTCACTCAATGCCTACCGGTCAGCCATCTTATCGGTGCATGAGAAGGTGGAAGGGTATGAGGTAGGACATCACCCACTAATCACTAGGCTAATTAAGGGGGTATTTAATACTAGACCACCCTTACCTAAATACACTAGTACATGGAATGTGCAGACAGTGCTGGATCATATTACAAGCATGGGTGCTAACAATGGCTTAAGTTTGTAAGGGCTCACACTTAAACAGTTATGCTCCTATCCCTTACCAGACCATCAAGATCGGCTGATCTAGCCCAGCTTGAAGTGGGGGCCATGCACCCTCACCCGGATGGAGTAAGCTTTACGCCTACACACCTTTCAAAACAATCCAGACAGGGTAGACCCCTTCAAGACTTCTTTTTCCCATCCTTCAAACAAAATCTGCTGCTGTGCCCGGTGACAACACTGTAGGCTTACCTAGAAAGAACGAAGAACTGCAGGGGACAGGTCACAAAGGTGCTGATTGGCACAATCAAGCCACATAAAGCAGTGGCACCTAGTACCATTGCAAGGTGGCTAAAAACCATGCTAGAGTGCGCAGGCATTACACAAATATTTTTAGCGGCCACTCCATAAGAGGAGCGGCTTCGAGCATGGCCTCGAAGGGTGGGGTCACTACAGGTGACATTCTTAAGGCAGCAGACTGGAGCTCGGAGTCAGTCTTCCAGAAATTCTATCACAAGTCACAACAGAACCCACACTTTGGTAGAACGGTGCTGTCATCAGCAGGCAAGCCTTCGGAGTGAGGTAGCTACAAACAACACGTTGATATGTCAGACTGAGCCTTCTGAAATATAATTCTAGAATGGCTCAGGCCAAGAAGTGGCTGTTCTGGATTATATGAAGAAGGTGAAGTTGAACATATCAACGTCCGCCCACCCGCCCTGGATGGGGCATGCAATAATGAAGGGTCAAGGCAAAAAAAATAAAATAAAAATAATTAATCAAAAAAAAAATAAATAAAATAATGAGGGTAGCTGGGACGAGCTAATCAAAGGCCGACGAGAGCATGCGCACGAGCGGTCTTATACCGTCGATGGCCACGCCCAGCCCATAGGCGGCGGACGGTATGTAAAGTTAAATTATTCCAATTAAGCGACAAATAATTAGCTGTTCAAGTAGGAAAACTGGCCAAACACGTTGATATGTTCAACTTCACCTTCTTCATATAATCCAGAATAGCTGGCAGCCACTTCGTGGCCTGAGCATTCTAGAAGTACTTGGCACACCTACATGATAGGAGCTAGATTCGAAACATATAGCTGTTTGTAAGTTGGGGCACTCGGTTTAAACGGGGTGTGGACCAAATTGAAAGAATGCTGAGCTATTCTGCAAGGTTCTCTCGTGCTGGCTACTTCTTGAATTCTTGAAGCTGTAAAAAAATTAATTTCTAGGATGACGCGGGTAACGTTCGCTAGATCGGAGGATTCTGTTTAGTGAAGTTTAGGACCCGTTGAACTCCCACCAACACAAAAATACGAAAGGGTCAAAGTACAGATGACAAACGTATGCCCACACATAAACCACTGATAAAAGAATTACTGGGATTGGAAACGCCCAGTAGCCAATACAAAACGGGCGTTGTAACAATACGTGCGTATCTAATTTTTTTACAGCTTTCTCATTTTTTTTTCTGCTGAGTTTAAAATGATAGCTAGTGACACAGAGACCATAATATCTGCAGTAGCACTATTAGGACCTCAATCAGGAAATTGGAGTCATAGTAATATGTCTTTTATTAATCTTCTAGAAATAATATCATATAAACTCATGAATTGAAATTGTTTAATAGGCTTTCCACTTGTGCACTATTCATAGATGATCACAAATGTGATTGAGTAATTAATATTAAGGTTGCTCAGTTGCATTATTACAGTAGCTACACATGAACAAATTTAAATGGATCTCTTACTCTGATTAAAGCTTTATTAATGTAAACTTTCTGGGCACATCCCTATACCATAAAAGGGATCAAAATCATAATGCTTATTGCATTCACGAGAACACACAAGATTCAATTAGTATCAGTAGGCTATTTAGCAAGGGATTGTAACACTATACACACTTTAATTGAAGGTTTCATTTTCATTATGTCCATTAAAATTGTTCACAACAGTGTATAGTTGTTTATTTAAGACTAGTTTGGCTTCAAACTTGCAGCTTAAGTTTTTTTTTAGCCAGCTAAAGGGATTATAACAGTTTTGGTCGATGACTGCGAAAGGGTTGAAATTCTTTCAAGCACTACATTAGAATATATACAGTAACCTAGAAAAGTAGTTATTCCCCGAGTTAGCTGGTCTTGTGCAGCTCTGGGTAGGTAGTTCAGCTTTGAGAACCACCAACGCATGTAAGAAATGTTACACGTCTAAAATTAGCGTTTTGTACAGTTTTTACAGGCTGCACGTGACCCGTTTCCAATCCCGGTAGAATTTTTTTTTATCAACTTAGAAACAAATATCCCCCGATTCTCAATTTGACACTTCTGGCAGTGTCACGTTTACTTGGCTTGCTGCCAATTAATCATTGAACAGGTACAATATCTGGAGTCCGTCCGCTAGCGTTTGCTAGCGTTTACGAGAGTGCTGCGAGCCGATGACCGACGAATAATATTCCCGCTGTATCCAATGTTGAACCAATTAATTCTGTTACGTTCCTGCGCATGGCGTAGAAACCGAGTGGCTAATTTAATGGATGCCACGAAGAAATCTTGATTCTTTTTTTAGAAGTCAATATAATCATTTCTCTAATATTCGAGGTGGAGCAGAAAGGGAATGTGAAAGAGAGGAAGGACCACCAATAGCATTGAGAGCGAACTATCAGTTAGTCTTGATGGTGAGGAATTAGCTGCGGAAGTTTTTAGAAGAGCAAAACAAAAAACAAAAACAACAACAACAACAACTAAAAACAACAACAACAAAAACAACAACTGTAATACCAAAAGAAAACATTAGCAGACTTGGGAACGTGTATCTTTGGTGGAAACGGGTAAACGAAAAGCAAAAAAAAATTGAGAATATTCCACCTAAACAGTAGACAGACTTCCTCTGTCATTTCTATTGTAAGACACGGAGTGCCAAACTTACAAACGGGACGAGTAATGCTGCTCAACCACTGCTTTAATTACCATACAGGACTTTAAATTTTAAGAACTTGTAAAGATTTTGTTCACCCCAGCTACTTAAATGGTTTGTGCACATATTCTTTAGAATAAAATACTGGTAGGAATACACTTTAAGATCAAAGTGCTGTCTCAATAGAATACATTTTTAATCAAAGTGTCGCTAAAACTGACATAGTGCTTCACTAAAACTAAAAGTAAGAAAGTTCATACAGTAGTTTTGTTTTTTCTTCTGTAGCTCGTTAATATTAACTTGAGATAAACGAAAACCGTTTTAGTACAAAATATAGCTAGGCTAGCTCGTTCATCATTAGTCCCTGAGCGCTCTACAAATCTAGCATTCAACTTACGTTACACGTGCGTCACTCAATACGTTTGATTGGCTAGCGTGAATAGCTTACTTAGTGACTTTGAGATTTGTCGCGGTTGGGTAACGTTTATTTTATCATCTAAGTGAAAAGTACCTTACCGAAATTATGATTATTTTTGCTATAAAATACATATATATATAATATTATATATTATATATATAAAGTGGTGGAATGTAAGTGACATTATAATGAGGTAACTGTAGCTATAGTTAGTACGGAACTATCTTAGTTTGAATATGTTTTGGGTAGTAGCTATCAGAGTTAATTTACTTTATTTAACTGTAAACTTATAACTAAAGGTAAATTTCACATTATCAATAGCTTAGACTAAAATCAAAGTCTGTCAGTTAAGTTAATGCAAATGGCACTAAAAGATTCAAAATAATAATGCATTCCAGGGAAAACACAGGTATTTTAAAATATTTCTAATCAGTAATGTTTGTACCAGGTAATGGAGAGGTGTAATTTTGGCTAGCTATATAACCAAATTCATTAGTGAGCATTTAAAATAATAATAAAAATAATTAAAAAGACCTAAATCCAGTTTCTTGTTTCCTCTTCTGTCCTAAACGAATTACTTCTCTTACGAATTTCCTATCACTATCTTTGTCTTTGTTAGGTGCCATGCTTGCTCGTGAAGAAAAAATTGAGTTTTGACGGATGTAATGACTCTTTGGATTCTACAGTCACCATATTTGTTTGTATACTCAAATATTACTATTAATCATTTTGAGGTGAAAAAAAGAGGATTTTACAGTTGCACCACCAATGTCACTACTAAATAAGCACAAAAGACACTAATCACAACTAGTGAGTTCAAAGTTTGTATTTAGAATTGTATATGCAATTATATTGATGTGTATTATTTATTGAAAATGTAGTTTCAGTAATGACAAATATAACACGTCAAAATACTATTGGAAGATTAAATATCGAGCATGTAAGAACAAGTGAACCACCTTAAACCTTACTCAGATTTCAATGCTGTCTACTACTAGCTGTGCTATAACTCTATTATTATATCATTAGTAGTGTTTTGTTATCAGGTCAAATTCTTCAGATCCATTAATTTTACATAAAGACGTGCAATTCTGAAATATGAAATCAATTGTAGAATCTGATGGTACTCTAGTGGTAACTATTCCAAGTTGCTATTTAATAATAGCAATATCCAATATAATGGTGACTTTTAGGATGTCAACCTGATAGCTAAGAAGTTGAAATGAGATATAGTCTGTGGAAATTATGCACTTGATTTTCTCCAATGCTGAGTAATATATATATTTATTCGAAGCTAGATATCTTCACAATGACATTATTAGGTACTGTGAGATATCTCAGGATATCACAAAGTGTTATCTCATGGCTGTATTGAGCAAGCATATAGCAACCAGGCCTGGCGCACAAGTTTTCTGGGTTTTTATAGCCACTTTTACTCTAGTGGAGCCTACCCAGCAAGGTTAGAGTAGCTGCAATAATATCAGCTAGGGTTGTGGGGAGCCCCTAGTGAGTTTTCGGTAACTTTACACCTTAAGTTAACAAAAAATACTTCAGTGAAGGTATCTTGTGTGGAATAAACCACTTATTACACTCGTTGGAGTCATATGGCTAGATATTTCACTCACAGGCTTTATTTTCACTGCCTTTGACTCTTGAAAATAAATTAGCCTGCTTATGAAATATTTCACCATATCACACTCTAACTCATGTAATAAGCACAATATATATGTATATAATATAATATTATATATATTATATATTATTTTTAAACTCATTTCCATTAATAATTATACATTCTAATAACAGATAAATTTGAAGTTAACATAACAGATTTAATCCAGGAAAGATTGGGAAATTCCATTTATACAACAATACTAGCTCAGTATACAGGCTTTCCTGAGAAATTGCTTCAGTGGTACGTAAATGGGAGGCGTGTAGGCCCCTCAAATACCATATTGAATGTGAAATCTGATGGACTGAATTCATACCTGAGATTCAAGCACGATGATAATCAAACATATGGAACCTTTATGCTGAAAGTGAACGGTACAAAATGGAAGGATACACTAAAGTTGCCTCATCCTCAACAAATTTCAAGCATTTTAGAATCCACAAAAAATAGTGTTAAGAAAGTAGTAACCAAAATATCACATGGAAGTATTCTCTCTGATGTCACAGCTTATCCTGATCCTCAATCTGACACATCTGTTAATCAGTTCTTATCACATAATACACATAAGTCAACTAACAGAAAGTTTAGACCTGAAGTCATTCGTTTAGGTCAAGACAAAACACAAAAACCTAAACCAAAAAGTCATTACATCCGTCAAAACTCAATTTTTTCTTCATGAGCAAGCATGGCACCTAACAAAGACAAAGATAGTGATAGGAAATTCCTAAGAGAAGTAATTCGTTTAGGACAGAAGAGGAAACCAGAAAATAAAGTCAATGAATGGACACACCTACCGGCTCATGCTAAATCTCTAGAGAAGAATACCCACAAAAAAATTGTTGAAGGAAATAGTATTTTACAAACTCTCTCACCAGATTTGAGTGAGTTAAAACTTAACTAACCTTGAATGCATAATATGTGTAGCTATTAAAACAACGGAATTTGAATACACAGTCTCGTAAATAGTATCATGCTAATGTTACAATTTCGGTGCTGCATAAGATTAAGCAATTATTTCATTTTCTTTTAGATATATAATATGTATATTATATGATCATTTCATTGTAATGTTATAAATACTAGCATCCTTACAAGTAGCAGTAAATGGCAAAGTTCAGAAATATCTCAGACATTTAGTGAAAGTTCCGTATGATGCCAAGGTCGCATTGAAGTGCATTTCACCAACTGCGAAACTACTAACGTTTGTTAACACAACTTTAGACCTGGACCAAAACTTGTGGAACGGACTGTCACCATACTTATTTGTATACTCAAATATTACCATCCATCATTTTGATGTTAAAAATAGAGGATTTTACAGTTGCACCACCAATGTCACTACTAAATCAGTACAAAAGACACTGATCACAACTAGTGAGTTGGAAGTGTGAATTTATAGTAGTATCAGCATGTGATGTGGGTATCCATTAAAAAAGTAGACTTAATTTAGACAATACAATATTACAGTTCTAAGCACGGTAAGATAAAATAACATGCTAGCTTTAATGCATGTAAAAATGATATGGTAGACTTCAAAACTTATTCACTACTTCATGTTAAAGCAGCTTCCTATAGAATATCCCATATTTTGAGTGATAATTAGTTTTCTAGCGATATATTTCCTAAGTGATAGTTGTGCTGGAGATGTTATATTGTGAAGCAATGCACATTAGAAATATGCAAACAATGTTAGGATTTGATTATACTGCCATGAAACATTGTGTTGCTAGCATTAATCATTGACTTATTCACCCAATCATACTTACTAATTCCAGATAAATTTGAACTGAACATAAGAGATCTAATTCAGGAAAGATTGGGCAGTTCCATTTATACTACAATACAGCACAGTATGCAGGCCTTCCTGAGAAATTGCTTCAATGGTACGTAAACGGGAGGCCTGTAGGCCCCTCAAACACCATATTTAACGTGAAATCTGATGGACTGAGATTCCAACACGATGATAATCAAACATATGGAACCTTTATGCTAAAAGTGAACGGTACTAATATGAAGGATACATTAAATATACCTAATCTCCAAGAAACTTCTAGTCTCCTTGGATCTTCAAGATCGTTTCTTAACAAAATAGTAACCAAAGTAGTAAATGGAAATCTTCTTTCTGATATAAAAGCTATCCCTGACACCCAAACTGATACATCATCAAATGAATTCTTGTCACAAAATATTTATACGCCTAGTAACAGGAAGTTTTTACCAGGAATATTTAGTTTAGGTGAAGGCGGGAAACAGAACATGGACTCTTGAAAAAAAAAAAGAAATGGTATGAAATCATATGTTCCAACTTCACCAACTACTCCACTAAACTTACGTAAGTTAAAACAATAGTCATTCCCATCCAAATTTATTAGCAAGGAGTAAAAGGAAGAAAGGTTCATATTACTTTTAAAATATTGACAATTTCCTTCACTTACATAAAAGCAAGCAAGTTTACCTTTACTTAGTTTGTACTTGATACTTAGCATGACTAATAGATAAATATATGTCCTGACAATCAAATTGACAGAATTTACACAAGACATTCAGTAAAATTATTTTTTTCCTACAGCATCAGTACAAGTTGAGAAACGCACAAAATTATTTGCAAGTAGAAATAAGAATTATAACTACAAACTTGGAGAGAATATGTTATATTCAGGCCATGACAGGAAACAAGAAAAGAGGGTCAAGGAAAGAATGTCCCAATCACATCAAACTAAAGCACCCAGTCACTATGTTGATCAAATATCTCAACAACAGCAGATGGACTCGGGGAAGAACTATGTTACAACTCAAGAAGAGAATGCTTACCAAAAATATCATCCCAAACATTTTGCTTCATCAATGACTCCACCTGATGTGTGTGAGTTTTCAGAAGTTTTAGCTAATTGAATATTCTGAATTCGTTAAGCTGAATTGATATAAAAAATACTTAAATAAAATCACATTTTTGATTTTTATATGAATTTTGTTGAAAGTTAAAATCTATTTAAATACATAGCACACCCACAAGTTGAGGTAAAGGACAGGTTGCCACATAATAAAAACAAACAAATAAACAGCAAGTTTGAAACTGGAACACATCACTCACCTCAGTCAAAAGAAAACCAAGACAAGATGATAGAGAAATGGATGTCTAAAAGTATTCTAACTAAAGCACCAAGTGACAATGTCAATTCAGATTCAAAGACTTTCCAAAAACAGCAAATGGACTTCAGTGATAGAAACAATTACATAACTTCTTCACATGAAGACAAATACAAAACAATGGAGTCAAAAGTAACTCCTTCCACATCAAGAGTACCAGATGATTTATGTGAGTCTACATCAAATAGCTTTCTCTTAGCTGTAGCTAAGTTGAATCGAATATTATTTCTGAAAGATCTTTTGTAGCACAATTTGTTTAGTTTATAATGTGTCAACTCTGATGTTGTTAGCTAAATACTTAAAATGGAATAATTTATGCCTCATTTTCTTTCTTTATTTGTAGTTTTTGCGTAATTTGTGAGGAAATAATCAATTCAGATGGTATTTACATGTATAAATTTAGTATGTTTATTCTACTCTTCTGTTTGAATGATATTAAATTGTTAAGTCAGAGTGTGTGTGTATAATTGTGCTAATTATTGGTGTACTTCTTTATAACTGCTCGACTAGATAGCGAATCATGTTATTATTTGTATGTGTCATTATTGGCGAGCGAGCGTAGCGAGCGAGACACTTACAGGGGTAACACAATTGAAAATCGGGGATGTTTATTTATTTATTTATTTATTTGTATATATGTTTGGACGTACGTATGTAATTAAACGCGCGCGCGTGGAACTTTTTTCTCCAAAAACACGGCTTTTTAGGCTTGACCCCAGTTTATTCTGAAAATACAGCATTAAGCAAGCCTTACTTTATACTTAAAGCTCCAAAGTGTGAGAAAATTTCTGCGAAAACGCTTGCTTTTCAAGAAACAAAAAGTTGATTTGACCGGTTACTATGGCATTGAAGACCCTTTTCCAGACTTAATTTCAAAACTTCGCCGTTTTAGGGGAAATACGGAGCTAAAATTACAAATAATAACATTGGTTTATTTTTTTATCATTGCTGAGAGCTTGTTCAAGAGTTACTGGTAATTGAGATTATCAGAATGGCAGATGTTTGATACTACAAAAGTTACCATTAATCAGGTAAGAGAGTGATTTTGTATTTGTTTGCTGAAATCAAAGGTCATAACGGCTATTATAGTTTTTGCATGAACTAAGCTAAAACATAGTAACAATACTTAGTTTTATGTTACCTAACTATCAAACTCGCTCGCCATTTGTGCTCAAGCACACCACTAGTTTAATAACTGTACAGCAGTCCACCAAGATGATGTCAATGATATTTTACCACATAAGAAAGTTAGTCAATTTGACAGTAAACTAGGAACAGAAATGTTTAACTTGGGACAAAAGAATGAAAAGCAAAACAGGATCAAGGAAAGGTTGTCTCAACTGATGGGGACCAACACAAGAAGTTACAATGTCAATCAAATGAGTCAAAATTCCAATAGTTTTCCACTACAGCATGAGGTTTCAAAAGATGAAGAGACAACTGGTATGAAGACATTTAAAAATGTGAATTATACTGAGACATTTATGTGAATTTTAGTCATATATACAACTCACCTCACAACTGAAGAAGGCTTATGAGAGAGCTGAAATGTTTTGTGAATTATATCTAATTTTAATGCTACTAAGCTAAAAATATTGAATTACCATAAATGTACTCATTTATATATGGTAGAAGTATGAGAACAGAACTGTTCCCATTCACTTTCCCTACTTGAACGCCATTGTTTAGACGTTGTGTTACTCATCAAAATACATGGCTTCCATTTGTAATTTCCCTATTCCAGGGGGCAGGGTAGCAGGAACTTCTCTAACCTTAGAGTGTAAGATAAATCACAAACAAACGCTGCTAGAGTCCTTGAGATTCAACAGTTTCACTCACAGCTAAGCATAAGCCTTAGCTCACATCATATCAGTTCTGGGCAGCTTTTACCTTTCCCTGATTTACCATGTGTCTTTAGCTGCAGCTTTCATTCTAGCATGGGTGTGTTTTATCGAGTCTGTGATGTCATGTATATATACATCTATTATAGTACAGAGTAGTGCTGTTTGAAAATTTTTCATTAAAACTATCTCATTATAGGCCCCAAAGAGCAAAGTGTGAGAGATGGACCAATAATAACGGTAGATGGGTTTTATGTCAGAGCATTACAATATATTATACATCATGCCCCAGAGATACCTAATATGATCCAAAAAGGCTTGAACTATCTGAGTGAAAAGTTTCTAAATGTAAGGAATAGACTTCACAGTGCACCAGATCCCACAAAGAGACAGCAAGAGAACACAGAATCAAGTCCTCTAAACAATAAAGATTTCCATGAAGATTACATTCATGAATCATTTCATCCAAGACGCAGACTTTCACCAGACTTTAGTAAGTATGAATTAATATATTAGTATAATTTAAGAGATGCTTCATAGTTCTTTGTGAATATTGGTGTATTAATAATGTAGCAACAACTGTTGCAACTAGAAAACTTTACTCTAAACACTAACAATAAGGAAATTATATTTTACGAGCCTGTCAGAGAAATGTATTAGGCAATATTATAAGTAATAATAATATTTTAGATTAATTTTGCTTCACCTAGTCTAGTCGATAAATCCATTTCCATGAACAAATCTGAATATAAAAGTAATTCTGCACATTATTTTGTCTTTTTTTTTTCTTAGCAAAGTATTTGAACCCTGAAAATAGAAAGATAGAGGAGCGTGGCCAGGTTATTGAGGAAGGTACAGAGCCTGTGGCAGTGGATCTAAAGCCTCACATAATTATTGCAGTGTCCCTACTTGTTACTGGAATATTATTCTTTACTGCTAGCATTATCCTCATCATTGCATATTGTAAATCCAAGAAGACGAAAATATCTGAGACAGATGAAGAATCTGGTAATGGAAATTCATCAAGGAAAAGTGGAATGACCTCTAACAACATCAGGTATGTTATGAGAATGTTCATGTTGATAATTATATTATAAGTAAATGAACTGACTTTGTGCAATACTGGTTATTGTACATTGAGCAGTCTTCTGCAGTACATGCAATATCATGAGAAAGATGAATGCAACATAAATTGGTCTGAAAAATATTTTCCTAACTTCTTATAAATATTTTTCGGCCGCTTGAACATTTAACTTGCATGAATAACTCCATATTGACTCTGAAGTGTCACTGTAATTGATACTAGTGATGTGCTTGAGCACAAATGGAAAGCGAGCCTGTGCACAAATGAAACACTGCAGAAGAATCTAGGAGTCGATTTCTAAAAGTATAAGTACGTAGCCATTGTGACCATACTTTATCTAACAAATACAGAACTAACTTTCTTACCTCAACTTCTGGTACTTAGTATCTAATGCCGCATTCTGACTATCTAAGTTAACAAGCACTCACAGATAACCATTGACAGCCGAGTTTTTAAAATATGTCTGTTAAAAAATCTCAATACCATAATAACCTTCGACATTTTGCAGCTTGAAAAGAAGAATAACAAGGTCTAAAGAAATACTGCATAGTGTTCAGTCTAAACGTAAGTTTTAAGACCTAAGTGCGTCTTGCTGCATTAAGAAATATTGTAATCCTAAAGGGTAAACAATAAAATTACTTGAATGATACGGAATCGCTAAACTGAAATATATATATATATATATAGTATTATAAAAAATATCCTCGATTTTCAATTTTGTTACCCCTGATAGTCTCTTTCGCTTCACTTGCTCGCCAATAATATAGTTTCCAAAGCATAAATCAGTAGCAAAACCGATACATTGTCTAGTTGAGTTCCATATTGAAAATATAATGTGTTTTCAACTGCGCAGCAGCTTTCTTTGAATTTTTAAATTTTATTACATATTTTGTCAGCATAAATATTGAATTTATAATTATAATTATAATTGTATTTTTTTACTGCAGGAGGAATAAAGTTGCCCCAACTGGATGTTAGATAGTTAAAGAATACTCTAATAATAGACATTTAAATTACTTATTACTGTGTATATTTTGATATTTAATTAATGGGGCAACTTTAAGATTGTTGAAAAGTTTGCTTTGCTGGGCTAATCAACATTATACAGATCTCAGTGTGAGTGCACAGGTACATGACTAACAGATTTTTTGTGAAGAGTAATGTCAAATGTTTTGTGAAGAGTAATGTCAAATGTTTTGTTGAAATGGCATCTTGTTATTATGCGGAGAGCAGCAGTATAACAGTAATGGAGAGTACTCTTGGATGGGAAATATTACAATAGTATGTGCAGTACATCTTAAATATGATTTGAAGTTTAACACCTTTCATCCAAACAGTTAATAGAGTATGCAAGAGATCAGATGAAATGATGATGTGTTTTCCCTGTAGACGAGGTAAGTATCTGTGATCAGAGATAAGCTCCAGAATGATAAAAGTCTAGATGAGAGAACATGTCTATCTCCTGAGTGCATTACAGAATTATTAGAGGTCAGCCTTAGGTCAACTTTCTTTAGGTACAATGGCAACTGTTATGAACAAGTAGTTGGAGGTTCTCCTGTTTCTGCAGTAGTGGTCAACTTGTACATGGAGTTATTTGAGGAAGTAGCTTTAAACTCAGCTCCAGTTATGAAAACGATATGCAGATGATATCTGTTTAATGGTTAAGAAAGGAACTCATATGACATTTGTTGGACTACTTAAACTCTGTAAGACCATCTATAAAATTGACTATGGAATCAGAGGAAGATAGTATGCTACCTTTTCTGGATTGTTTATTGAAGAGAGAGAGAGTGATGGTAGGCTTACATTTCCACTGTGTACAGAAAACCTACACACACAGATAGATACCTTCACTTTAAGTCTCATCATCCTAATCATGTATAAAGAGGAATAGTGAGACACTTGTATCAGAGAGTTAGTAGGGTAACTAATATGAGTGTAAACTTAAGGAAGAAGAGAAATACCTACACAAAGTACTTCAATGCAATGATTATGACAATGCAGCCATTAGGGCAGGCTCTAAACAGTTACCTCCTAGAGATCACAGATACTGTACATGGAATGGCTTGATTTTTACTATTCCATACATAGCAGAATTGAGTGAGAGTATTAAGAGAGTGTGTAGAGACTTTGACATCAAAACAGCATTTAAGTCAGGTAAGACACAATAAGGTCACACATCTCATCAAAGTCAAAGTTATACTTTATCCTTTAGTACCCAGTTATCCCTATAGTAGTATAGCCTGCAGCTGTGGTAAATTATATACAATTCAGTCATTCTAGGCTGAAACAATTATAATATAACAGCAAATTTTCTCGTTCTAACAGCCAATATTGTTGATTAATACTTAACTAAACGTTTTGAATTCGAGAGTTCGACCTCAGTTGACCGAGGACTTTGGCAGAGAAGCTAAATGACAGTTTAAGTTTTAATTAACATTGGCTGTTAGAACAAGAAAATTTGTTATTTACATGTATATTAAAATTATATCTAAGTGAAACCATAGAGTGAAAGAACATCAGGATGCTTGTAAGAGAGGTGATGATGAATTACACATACAGATGACACCAGACAGCAACAAGTTTAACACAGATATAAATTTAGAGCTTTCAGATTGCTGGCTGTCTACGTGCTGCATGCAAATCACCCTATACTAAATAGTAGACGTACCCAACAGTAATCTTGCTTGGTTAAATGTTTACTTTATGGTGTTTTTTTTACTAAGCCGTAGGTATAAAACACAATAATTTCACACACACTGGTTCACTAAAAATAGCAACTAAAGACTATTCTCGAGACTTGATTATAGGACAATGAATTTTAAAGCAAAATATGGTGCCATGTGCATACCTCATCGCTTTTGGTGTGAAGTACACACCAAATTGAATGTGAGTTCATTTCTCAAGGAATAGAGAGTATCTTTTTTTACAAAAGCTTCAAAACTTGAAGCTGCTCAGGCTTAATTAAAGACCACCCCACCTCCTGTTCAATAAATTAGTCTTGATCATTAGATTGGCCTGCGCCACATAGATACTGCGACCAGATTTGGAGCCACATAATAACTCCAGTACAATCCGATTACTCTCGCAAGCCAGACCCTTTACCTAGTAGCTACACTGCGAATGGGGGTTGCATCTATAAGGCTAGCCATGCTGCTGCACTTCATTGGCATCCTTGGAACTTTACAGCGGTAAAAGTGCTGAGTTTATAAACGTTCGAGTGTAGTGCATCCATGAATTTGATGTTTATGTAATAAGTTGATTGCAGTTATATGTGACAGGCTCTGGAAAATATGTGACAGGCTCTGGAAAAGGTGGTACAAATTCGATCAACACACAGTTTTGCAGTATGGCTAAAATGATGATTAGGTTAAATAATTTAATATAATCTGCAAGCTTTCTTTCACATCTGGACAAAGCTTGAATGTTGAATTAAGTTGACAAGCGGTTCAAATAGCTTCTTATACTAAACTGAACAATTGCATCAAAACAGGAATGACTTCCAGAGCATTGTATTTAAGAGAACAAATACGTTACAACAACATGTTCAGAATCAGCAGGTATGTAATTACATAGTTTACTGAAATAATCGTGCTTTTCCTTATATGTCGTGATTAAGTTCCACTGGAACAAATTCAGGGAATGCGTTGTCCAGACCTTCTTTCCCCGCTTGCGGTTAGGAAAAGGGTCTGGCTTAGGAGACTAGAATCCAAGTGGAGCTCTCAGCTGTCCTTCTCCCACGCCCACATAAGGATGGAAACGGATAGACTACAGCATACTAGTGTGAAAGGCAAAATGAAGCTGGGATGGCAAAAGAGTTGCGTAATAGAACCAATGCATCATGTGATGTCAGGTACTCTAGTCTCTCCCCCATCCTCACCAGAGCCTCAATCTTGTCATCCAGGGCCGCTGATATAGACTCTACTCTAGTGGGGACCCCAACAAGGTGGCATGGGCGGGATCAACCACTTTAGAACCTGGAATCTGTGTGATGATTGCCTCGTATAAAGTGGTCATGACAGATAATTTCTGACTTGCTGTTGTTTAGAAATAAACCTAGCTTCTCAGCATCCTAGATCACATCCAGGTCATGCAGGATGTCCTCACAGGAACCACCCAACGAGATGTCATGTGAGACAAAAAAGGAGAGGGCCCATAGGATCTCCCTGTTGGACTCCTTCTGCTGAGGAAATGGTTCTGTCACCCCAACGAAGCAGAGTATGCTGTGTGAACTAGCGGATAGATAGAAGGAGCATGGGAACGGATAGCTTCCAACATACTATCCCGGCAGATTGAGTTGAACGCATTGCTGAAATCCTGTTTCACTATGGCGTGCTCCGGGTCTAAGTTAGAAAGGAACTTCCTAGCAGCATGCACTGCAGCCTCTGCACCCCCACTTACACCATATCCAAGTTGGTGGGGAGCCAGCAAAGCAGCCATATCACCCACAACTGAAACCCAGCAACTTTAGCAACCAAACATCTCAGGGTGCATCCTACAGCAATTGGCCTGACGCCCCCACATTTCTTTTGAAGAGCCACTAAGGGGGCCCTAAAAAAGAAGGGTCTGCCCTCCTCAGGAGTGCGGCCATCAAGCACTAGAGTAGCGAAAGCTACCAGGGCAGAAACAAAGGGTGACTCTTCTATATCATCTACCGAGGCAAGGAGATCCTTGAGATGTTGAAGCTGTAGTTTGTCTAGACCTCCGGCCGAGCCATTTGGAAAGGATCGAATAGTCCTTGAGATAACGCTGGCCAGGATATCAAAGGTTGCACGTGGGGTGACTGAGGAGGGGATTGTAGAGTCTGGATGCTATAGGTGGATGCTTTGATTGTAGAGCGGAAAATGTACTGTCATCATAATCAGCCATCATAATCAGCCAGAGTCTCATTGGAGCTTGCCAAACGTATTGCACCTCTCAAATCACCCGCATCAATCTTCCTGGAAACCCGTCTGGCCAGGGTTTCCATAGGGTCCCGGCGCTTCTTGATCTTAGACTGCCTGGACTTGCTTGGTCTGGAAGGGGGGTGCTCCTCCTTAAGCTGGGTCTTTAGACTGCTGGCTAAAGGCTCATTAGGACTACCTTTATCTGGGAGCCTGAGACAATTGGTAGCGAAACTGAAAAGTCTGTTCCATGATGGCACATCATACCAACTCACAACTTGTTCCAATGTGGCTGTCAGCTTGCAACAACACAGCTCCCTAGCAGCCTTGGGGATTCTTTTTACAACTGTGACATCAGGAAAACACTCCACTACTCCCTGGTGAGCTTCAATTGGAATAGGCACTGGAGATTCCGATGGCTGTGACTGGCTGAGAGGGTTATCATGGTCTTGAGGTTCACTACTGTTGCTATTGATGACTTTAGGTGGCTTCCCTGCTCTTCTGCCTGCTGGCCCATGACTTCTAATAACACCAGAACTTGTCAGACAGATCTTCCTAAGGCACACTGAACACACCGCCAGTCATGCATGGTCACTAATTTTGTTGTATAATTGACAGTTTTAAATTTTATTGTACTACTACTAATTCTTAGTAGAGGAAAGTTAGGCAGAGCGTTAGGCAAGTGTATTTCGATAAAATGAGATATGTCAAATAAAGTGAGGCTGGCCAATATATACCAAACCTGCCAAAAGGTGAGGTGAGAAATAACATGAACGTGTGTGCATAGGTATGGGTTGAATAAATTCAGGTTGTGTGAATGTAAGTACATGAATAAGATGAGTGTGAATGAATGAAAATGCATTAGGGTAGGGTGACATGGACAAGTCTAGGGTAGCATGAATAAGTTTGCTTCATGTGGGAGGAAATCATTCTACCACAGAACTCCCCATCAGATTTGTCCTCACTCAGGTACTTGACGTCAACATTGAAGACCATGTAAAGCTTGCATTCCGTGAGCGTTTTTATGCCGTGACGACGTAAGCGAGCAATCGCAGCTCAACTGTGGATCACGACTTCAACGTGAGTAGCTTAGTTTTGCTTGATGTGCCACCCAGACTAATGTGTGACGAAATTGCAGAAAGAAATTATTTGAATTGAAACCCCCTAAGCAGGAAGGGAGTAATTCTTGTTAGGTGCAGAAGCAGCAGATATATCTAAGAATTGTTTTGACTCATTTGCACATTGCACAAAAGCACAAAGTTCTGCTAACACCACTCTGTAATAGTTATACACATTATCTCTTTCACAAGCACAGTCTGATCTCACCAATTTGAGCAAATTCTATTGTTACAAATACATTCCACTCCACTAAAATCCCATAGCTAGTTAATGTTATTTCAACTCCTACCTCTCCATATATTGATTGTCGCTCTATTAGTCTCATTCTCTTACTGACAATAACAGCATCAACCATTACATTTATATAAGAAACTTTGATAAGCATGTGAAAAAACAAAACAAAACAAAACCAAACCAAAAAAATTCAAAAAACAAACAAACAAACAAACAAACCAAAAAAACGACATCAATCCAGTTGGAAACTTGAGCTAAAGTTTTAATCAACATAGAACTAGAACTAAGAAAATTTGCTAGTATTACAAAATCATTTCTCAGAACAAACACAAACTTGCTGGGAAAATTAAAATCTAGTTATGTATTAGTATAGCTTGTGCAATGAAATATCGAGTTATGTATTAGTATAGCTTGTGCAATGAAATATCTAGTTAGGTATTAATATAGCTTGTGCAATGAAATATCTAGTTAGGTATTAGTATAGCTTGTGCAATGAAATATCTAGTTATGTATTAGTATAGCTTGAGCAAAAAAATATCTAGTTATGTGTTAGTATATCTTGTGCAATGAAATATCTAGTTATGTGTTAGTGTAGCTTGTGCAACGAAATGAGCAATGAAATATCTAGTTATGTGTTAGTTTAGCTTAAGCAATGAAATATCTAGTTAGGTATTAGTATAGCTTGTGCAATGAAATGGGTAAATACAATCAAGTAAGAGAAGCTAAATATGCAAGAGAAACTCACCCTAGTCTCAGCAGAGCCTTCAATTGCAGTACTCCCATACTACTCAGCACCAAGCAAAACTACCTACCCACAAACAGCCCGTGTAAGTGCTATAAACCTTTCCACATGCGTACTTCAACGCGCAGAAAGTTAACGTGGCCACAACCACATACATATAGACCTTGAGAGTTCGCGTGATTGGTACTAGTAGCGTCTATCTTATAAGTGAAAAGTGCCGTAACAAAATGATGATCATCTTGTTACTTATATATACTTTTACACTACACATGGTTGAGGGTAAGTAACATTAAAATAAATCACAGTATAGCTAAAATTATTTCTATTTATTTAGTATTTTGTTGGTCTGGTAATGGTTAATTGTTATTTAACTGAAAACATTAAAACTATATCTTAATTTCACAAGATATCATAGCTAAGCATTAAAAAAAAAAGTCAGTTGAATTTAATGTAAAAAGTAAAACTAAAAGATTCAAAATAGCAAATGTATCCTAGAGAAGATATAACAAAAAGTAGTTTGGATCTGTACACTTAGCCACTGTATAGCTAATAATTAAGACATGGCAATATCAAGTAATCTTCACGGTAGTGCTATTATATCTTGATTTAAACCTCGCTTTTGACTTTTTAAGTTCTTACTAAAATCTTTATGTAGATCTAGCTTTAGCTATCCTAAATGGTGTCTAAATTGGTTCATAATTTGAATAATACTGGTGGTGTTTTACCAGCTGGTGATTACAAAATTATTTCTTGGACCAAATACCAATTTTTTGGCATTACCTATAAGTTAGGTATCAGTATAGTTTGTGCAATGAAAAAGGTAGATTTAATTGTGGTCTGTATAATGGAAACTAAACATGCAAGACATACCCACTACCAGTGAGTGTGCCTTGCATGTGGTAGTCTCAGAGAATCTTCATTTGTAGCACTTGACATAGTATTCAGCACAAGCAGAACTACAGAGGGCAGCAAGAATATATTAGCTTACCTGACTACAAAGTACTCTCAGGAGGCGCTATATAAAAAATGGGTCGAAATACAAAAACCAAATCTCCAATAACATAAAATTCTGAGTAGTTAATAAAACGATTAATAACTTGTAATTTTCAATAACATTGCGTGGTGGACAGGCTATCATTAAACAGACTGGACCACTACTATAAAACACTTTCCGGTGCGCTGCACAGTTAGGGTTAACAACGCGCAGAGTTAGCGTGGCCACGCCCACATAAAGGGCTTGGAGTTTGCGTCATTAGTAGTTGTAGCGTTTATCCTAAAAGTGAAAGTGCGGTAACATGATGATTTTGTTACTTATTTATACTTTTGCGCCGCATCTAGTGGTAGGTAAGTTACATTGATATGAAGGACTTTAAAGATAAGATATAGCTAATACAGTATTAATTTGTAATAATTGGCAATATGAAATTCATTGGTCTGGTTAACTTTGCTATAGCTAATAAATAATGATATTTTAGATTATAATATCGAACTAGCAATTTGTCTGGGCACATAGTGTTAGTAGATAGACACTCTTGTGGCTTGTGCCTATTCTCCTAACTCACTATTAATGTGTGAGGAAACAATTATCAGAGGACTTTATCAGCCCCAAGACTTAGCCCGTTCACCTCTACACCTTTATAAGACTTACATATATGTCTGGTACAATTTACGACTTTGCTCAATTTTTAGATTGGCATTCTCCTTTTTATACTCGGACATGGGAAAAGTTCAGAATGAGTCAACGAGGCCACAGATTCGCTTACAGGGAACTAAAATTGAATTATAAACGCGACTACTACGTTCAAATGCCAGTCCGGCGTTGGCGACCCTTTATCATACCAATTATGTGAGCGTGGGGATAAGGAAAGCGTCTTGTGGGAGCTTGTGGTATGGTGAGCTAGGTCGTGAGCCTCCTCCACAGTAGCTGCCACCAGAGAATTCACTGTCAGAATACACCACACTCCAGTCAAGGAGCTTCCTAGTCCAAGTGTCAACTTAGGTTTGGAACAAGTTGAGGCAAGCCCTTCCTATCCTTAGGTTAATCAGCCAGGGATACCTCCCAGACAGAGTTCTAATTCTTAAGAGAGGAAAGTTAGGCAGAGCCTTTCCCTAGTGTATTTCGATAAAGTGAGATCATTACAATAAAGTGAGGCTGGCCAATATACACCAAACCTGCCAAAAGGTGAGGTGAGAAATAACATGGATGAACGTGTGTGCATAGGTATGGGTTGAATAAATTCAGGTTTTGTGAATGTAATTACATGAATAAGATGAGTGTGAATGAATGAAAATGCATTAGGGTAGGGTTACATGGACAAGTCTAGGGTATCATGAATAAGTTAGCTTCATGTGGGAGAAAGTCATTCTACCACAGAGCTCCACATCAGATTTGTCCTCACTCAGGTACCTGACGTCAACATTGAGGACCATGTAAAGTTTGCGTTTCGTGAGCATTTTTACGCCGTGCCGTAAGCGAGCAAACACTGTGGGTCACATCTTCAACGTGAGCAGCTTTGTTTCGCTTGATGTGCCACCCAGACTAATGAGTCGAAATTGCGTAAAGAAATTATTTGAATTGAATCCCCCAAAGCAGGAGGAAGGGAGTAATTCTTGTTAGGTGTAGAAGCAGCAGATATATCCAAGAATTGTTTTGACTCACTTGCACATTGTACAAAAGTACAAAGTTTTGCTGACTCCACTCTGTAACAGCTATACACATTATCTCTTTCACAAGCACAGTCTGATCTCACCAATTTTAGCAAATTCTGTTATGTTACAAATACATTCCACTCCACTAAAATCCAACAGCTAGCTAATGTTCTTTCAACTCCTACAGTCCAGTTTCATCTCCAGTATATTGATTGTCACTCTATTAGTCTCTTTCTATTACTGACAATAACAACATCAACCATTAAATTTCATCAGCTATTATTACTTATACTTCATATTTTCCAACCAAAAAAAACCAAAATAACAACAACAAATAAAATACAAAACAAAGGATTAAAACAACAACGACACAAATCCAGTTGGAAACTTGATCTAAAGTTTTAATCAACATAGTGGCTGTTAGAACTAAGAAAATTTGCTAGTATTACAAAATCATTTCTCAGAACAAACACAAACTTGCCGGGCAAAATATAATCGAGTTATGTATTAGTATAGCTTGTGCAATGAAATATCTAGTTATGTATTAGTTTTGCTTGTGCAATGAAATATCGAGTTATGTATTAGTATAGCTTGTGCAGCAATGAAATATCTAGTTATGTGTTAGTATAGCTTAAGCAATGAAATATCTAGTAATGTGTTAGTATAGCTTGAGCAATGAAATATCTAGTTAGGTATTAGTATTGCTTGTGCAATGAAATATCTAGTTAGGTATTAGTATAGCCTGTGCAATGAAATATCTAGTTATGTATTAGTAGCTTGTGCAATGAAATATCTAGTTAGGTATTAGTATAGCTTGTGCAATGAAATGGGTAAATGTAATCAAGTAAGAGAAGCAAATATGCAAGAGACACTCCCCTAGTATCAGTGGAACCTTCAATTGTAGTACTCCAGGTACTAATTAGCACAACTACCCACAAACAGCACATGTAAGTGCTATAAACCTTTCCCACACGCGCACTTCAACGCGCAGTAAGTTAGCGTGGCCACACCCACATACATATAGGCCTTGAGAGTAGTTCGCATGATTGGTAGTAGTAGCGTCTATCTTATAAGTGAAAAGTGCGGTAACAAAATGATGATCATCTTGTTATTTATATATACTTTTATATTATACGTGGTGGAGGGTAAGTAACATTAAAATAAATCACAGTATAGCTAAAATTATTTTTATTTTGTAGCATTTTGGTAGTCTGGCAACTGAAAAAATTAAAACTAAATATAAATTTCTCAAGATATCATTAGCTAAGATTAAAAAAAAAAGTCAGTTGAATTTAATGTTAAAAGTAAAACTAAAAGATTCAAAATAGCAAATGTATCCTAGAGAAGATATAACAAAAAGTAGTTTCATCTGTACATTTAGCCACTGTGTAGCTAATAATTAAGACATGGTAATATCAAATAACCTTCACAGTAGTGCTATTATATCTTAATTTAAACCTCGATTTTGACTTTTTAAGTTCTTACTGAAACCTTTATGTATAGCTAGCTTTAGCTATCCCAAATGCATGTCTAAATATGTGACAGTGCCTAGGAAAAGGGACCTTTTACGTAAAATCAAAAATGTACAGTAGAGCCCAAACACCGACAAAAACATTTTTTTTTTGGTTTTCTTTTTATTGGCCCACAGGTATCTCCTACCCTTTAGCTACACTGACACCAAATTTGAGTGGCTGAAACCGTTGTTAAAGGTCCGAGCGCCCCGTTTAAACACAGTCACTTTTTACTCTCTATTTTGACCTTCCGTGCGTGCACGGAAATCCAACACGCGAGTAATTGAAAATCGTGGGCGAATTCAATTTATTGCCTAGCAACAAATTACCCTACCTCGGATAATCGCGGGTAAATATTCTTATAAGTTTTTGTTAGCATTGCAGCAACAGAATAGAAATAGTAAATGTGAATAATCAAGCTATATAGGTTGATGTTGCTATTTATGGAGTCTTGTAGTTGGAGCCTGCAGACCTGGAGACTCCTGGGACTACTTTTGTGAAGACAATAGAAGAATCAGCAAGTCTCTGACTGGACAAAGGTTTCAGTGATGATGAGGACTTCTGTCACACTACAACAAGAGAAGGCAACACATTTTGAAAGTCCATCATTTTTGTTCATTGATTTAAAGAGATTCCTATTGTTCATTTGTTCCAAAACAGGCAACAAGCTGGCTGCAAGACAAATATAATCCTAAACTTAGCTAGCCAGTGAACTAACAAACCAAGCTAGGTGATCATTTCTAAAAGAGTGACTGTATCAATGACTTACTGTAACTATCAAACTGTTGGAAACAGAAAAAAAGAAAAAGAAAAAAAAAGAAGCACAAAACGGCCTGCAAAATTATGTCTATACGCATCTAGTGCTATTTAAAGACATACCTGTCTAGTACTCTTACACAATGTAGGGTCTAAAACTGAGTAACAAATAAAATACAAAACAAAGGATAAAAACAACAACGACACAAATCTAGTTGAAAACTTGATCTAAAGTTTTAATCAACATAGTGGCTGTTAGAACTAAGAAAATTTGCTAGTATTACAAAATCATTTCTCAGAACAAACACAAATTTGCCGGGGCAAAATATGATCGAGTTATGTATTAGTATAGCTTGTGCAATGAAACATCTAGTTATGTATTAGTTTTGCATGTGCAATGAAATATCGAGTTATGTATTAGTATAGCTTGTGCAGCAATGAAATATCTAGTTATGTGTTAGTATAGCTTAAGCAATGAAATATCTAGTAATGTGTTAGTATAGCTTGAGCAATGAAATATCTAGTTATAGGTATTAGTATAGTTTGTGCAATGAAATATCTAGTTAGGTATTAGTATAGCTTGTGCAATGAAATGGGTAAATGTAATCAAGTAAGAGAAGCAAATATGCAAGAGACACTCCCCTAGTATCAGTGGAACCTTCAATTGTAGTACTCCACGTACTAATTAGCACAACTACCCACAAACAGCACATGTAAGTGCTATAAACCTTTCCCACACGCGCACTTCAACGCGCAGTAAGTTAGCGTGGCCACACCCACATACATTATAGGCCTTGAGAGTAGTTCGCATGATTGGTAGTAGTAGCGTCTATCTTATAAGTGACAAGTGCGGTAACAAAATGATGATCATCTTGTTACTTATATATACTTTTATATTATACGTGGTGGAGGGTAAGTAACATTAAAATAAATCACAGTATAGCTAAAATTATTTTTATTTTTGTAGCATTTTGGTAGTCTGGCAACTGAAAAAATTAAAACTAAATATAAATTTCTCAAGATATCATTAGCTAAGATTAAAAAAAAAAGTCAGTTGAATTTAATGTTAAAAGTAAAACTAAAAGATTCAAAATAGCAAATGTATCCTAGAGAAGATATAGCAAAAAGTAGTTTCATCTGTACATTTAGCCACTGTATAGCTAATAATTAAGACATGGTAATATCAAATAACCTTCACAGTAGTGCTATTATATCTTAATTTAAACCTCGATTTTGACTTTTTAAGTTCTTACTGAAACCTTTATGTATAGCTAGCTTTAGCTATCCCAAATGCGTGTCTAAATATTTGTTCATATTTTGAATAATACTGGTGGAGTTTTACCAGCTGGTGATTACAAAATTATTTCTTGGACCAAATATGAATTTTTTTTGGCATTACCTAGTTAGGTAGAAAAAGGCAGACTTAATTTTGTAGTCTTTATAATGGAAACTAAACATGCAAGACACACCCACTACCAGTGAGTGTGTCTTGCTTGTAGTAGTCTCAGAGAATCTTCATTTGTAGCACTTGACATAGTATTCAACACAAGCATAACTACAGAGGGCAGCAAGAATATATTAGCTTACCTGACTACAAAGTAATCTCTCAGTAGGTGCTATCTCAATAATGAGCCCCTAACCCTTTCCAGGTGCGCTGCGCAGTTAGGGTTTTTTTTTTCCCCAAAGAGGTAAAAGATCAGCTATACAACCGGTAAAAAAAAAGACAATAATAAATATATACAAAAAGTTCAGACTACACCGTCCAGGGAGGGGGGTATGGTGGGGAGACGGTGGAGCCACAGGGATGCATTGCCCAACCATAAAGTCACTGTCGCCAGGGCGGGCCTGGAACCAGGCAGTAAGCCAGGGGGTCTCCTTGGAGTGTGCCAGAGCAGCGGACTGGGAATCAGCGTGGATGGCGTCGGACAGCATTGTTAAACAACGCGCACAGAGTTAGCGTGGCGCGCCCACATAAAAGGCTTGAGAGTTTGCGTTATTGGTAGTTGTAGCGTTTATCCTAAAAGTGCTGTAACAAAGGTGATGATTTTGTTACTTATTTATACTTTTACGCTTCATCTAGTGGTAGGTAAGTTACATTGATATGAAGGACTTTAAAGTACAAAAATAAGATATAATACAGTATAAGTAATAATTGGCAATATGAAATTTATTGATCTGGTTAACTTTGCTACAGCTAGCTAATAATGTTATTTTAGCTTATAAATATTGAACTAGCAATTTGTCAGGCACATAGTGTTACAGTTTGTCCAAGTAAAGTTGGCACGACCCCAAGCTCGGTAATTGAGGAATGCATTTAGTACTTTACTGGAAGCAATTTATTTATGTGAATCCAAGTCAATTAAGCGCTCAAACGTCAACGTTGCGCTGGGAAAAGGGGCGGTAGGCAGGTGCTCATTAATACTGTAACTATTGAAAGAAAGAAATTTGGTGAAGTTTAGGGAGTTTTGGGGCGCTGTACAACTCATCTCATCTGTTTTCAATAATATTTATTATTATTACGGGCAGATAATGTACAGCAAATGGAAATCGCAAACTGGCGGGCTGTCGATTGTACCTACTGTGTCCCAAGAAATATTTTGATTTTCACAGGATTCAGCAGTGCAGCACTGTTAACTTGTAGCTAAAGTTACTAGACTTTCATGTTAATAAAATTATCAATTGTTTCATTTATTTATTGTATATGAAAAATTGATGAAATGATAGAATTTAAGTAATACACATACAAAAAATAGTAGTGATCCGAGTTGAAGGTGAAATTCTGCCTGAGTTAGTCCTAATCCTTACAATAAACGGCACCTATAATAGTGAAGAAAAGAAATTGGCATAAACACGGCTTTGACAAGCACACATTTTAACGGCAACCAGCCTAAGTGTGGCTGTATTACAAGTTGCTAGCTAAATGAGAACTAAATCACTTAAATATATTGGCTATACTGTATTTGTTCTTGAACAGGTAGACAAATAATCTTACCAACATCCTATCACGTGGTCCTGTACCCTCTGTGACAACAGAACACTCCTGTTTCCACACTGCAATTTAAGCTAATCTTACATGCTACATGGAGGAATTCACTTAATCATAAGCGTGCTGTTTAGATAGAATATATTTAGACTTGGTGTGCTGCTATTAATGGTAATTTGGCTTTACTAAAACAAGAAGTATATAGGAAGTATACATTCATTCTAAGGGCTTGAGATCATAAACTCTCTATTCTTTGTCTTATTAGCTAAGAAAAGACTAAACCTAAATTATTCTCGAAGAATATAATGAAGAATCTTTTTATGTATTTTAGTATAAAATGCTAGCTTGCTCACCATTTTGTGTTGAAAAACAATACAAAAGCGATGTAAGGTAGAACTGTACTGGACAGGACAGCATGGCCACATAATAATCAGTTGTAAAAATCAGGACTAATTGATTCTTTAAAGAATGAAGTGAAAGAAATACTATTGTAGAGATGATAAAACTTGACAAAAATTTAAACCCAAATTAAATATAATCTTTACACTGTTAAAAATGGGGTGTTTGGTGTTAAATAGGAGGCGCTGCCTGGACACCCCAGTTTAAAGCCTAATATTGTCCCCAAAGTTAGTCGCAACTAAATGATATTTGAAATGAAGAAACTAATGGATATAAGCTATTATTATATAAGCTCACTTGGTAAAGTATGCGTTGGTGTAGAAGTTATAAGGGCTTAAAGTGGGGTGTCCAGACTGCGTATCCTGGCAAACAGCTCCCGAGGTGTTATTTAAGCACGCATTTTAACAGTGTATTCATTTAGTTATTACAATAATGATTAGCTAATCCTTTAACATAGCATTATCAGATAAACTCAACTAAAACAAAAATTGCCATCAGTTTTATTTAAAATACCAATTAATGGAGATTTGAAATTAAAGAGAAAGCTCTACCTGAACTCTTAGTCAGCACTTTTTTTTGAAAAAAACAACAACAACAACACACAAAAACAACAACTAAGTCCAAATGTCATGTATTTTTCCTGCAACGTAAAACAACATCTTGAAATGAAATGCAAATAACTGCAACAGCAACATTAATTTGTAAGCCATAAAATAACAATTGATAAACTTTTAACCAAGGTCTTAATTAATATTTTGTTCAAAGTTTATTTTAACATTTTTGAAACAGGCAATTTAGAAGTAGAAGTCAATGGAATCCCTCAAAAGTATCTGAATCACTTGGTCAAAGTTCCCTATAATGCTAAAGTGTCCCTAACTTGCAGGTCACAGAATGTGGAATTATTAACGTTTATCAATACAACTCTAGATCTGGATCAAAACTTTTTGAAGGGACTTTCACCCTACTTATTTATATCAGCTAATGTTACAATTGACCACTTTAATGCAAGGAACAGAGGATTTTATAGATGTGCAACAAATATTCATTCAAAATCATTACAAAGGACGTTAATCACAACAAGTGAGTGTATTATCATTCTGTTACTTTATTGTGCACTAATAGAGTAATGGTTGTTAATTGAGGTTGACATATTGGTATCACTTACAAACGTACTAATAGATTGAATATATTATAGTTAGTACGTGTGGTATAAAATATTAAGTCGACTAGTCATCAGTTATTTAACAGTCTACTTTGTATACCATGAAATTGTAGTTTGGGATGTTACTTCTGGAAGGTGAAGGATTAAGTGAGAAAAACTTGCAAATTTTGTCACTTGTAGATAATTAGCTAATTAAATTGATTAGCTCTTTTAATTATATATAATTATTGAGATTAACCTAGAATTTTTCCAAAATCGTCAAGGTTTTTTACTATGTAATCTCGGTAGTCATTTGTGCTGAAGCACTACAATCTGTTTGCATCATTAATACTAAGCTCTTTTTTGTAATGGCTGCATACTTCTCTAAATAATGTACATTATTTCAAGATTCTTCAGTTAAGGTATCACGTATTACATGATTACAGGCCAACTCGAGGTAAACATAACAGATCTAATTCAGGAAAGATTGGGCAATTCCTTATATACTACTATATTAGCTCAATACGCTGGCATTCCTGAGCGATTGCTTCAGTGGTACGTAAATGGGAAGCCTGTAGGCCCCTCAAATACTATATTTCACGTCAAACATGATGGACTGAATTCATATCTGAGATTTAAACACGATGATAATCAAACATATGGAACCTTTATGTTGAAAGTGAATGGTACAAAATGGAAGGATACACTAAAGTTGCCTCATCCTCAACAAATTTCTCATCTTTTTGGATCCTCCAAAAATATACTTAAACTAGTGACCAAGATAGTAAATGGAAATATTCGCGCTGATGTCAAAGCTACTCCTAACTCTCAATCTGATATGTCTGATCAATTTCAATCACTTAATAGACAAAACCCTACGAACAGAAAATACTTACCGGATATAATTCACTTAGGACAAGACAAGAAACAAAAAATTAAACCAAAAAGTCACCTTGTCCGTCCAGACTCAACGTTTTCTTCCCGAACCAACTTGGCACCTATCAAAAAGGATAGGGATAGAACATTTTTGAAAGAAGTAATAGAACAAAACAGGAAAGAAGAAAGTACAGTCAATGAATGGACACGCCTACCTGCTCATGCTAAATCTCTAGAGAAGAATATCCACAAAAAGTTCGTTCAAGGAAGCAACATTTTACAAACTCTCCAATCTGATTTTAGTGAGTTAAAACAAAAAGTAATTACGACAAATTCCTTAATTCTTTGTAGCGAATTGAAGAATATTGTTGAAGTTATTGAAAATGGAACTTGATTAGCTACACTGTGTCTTAAATAGTACAATGGTAATGTTATAATTTAGGAACAGTTTAAATGTCACCATTGTTAAATTCCACTTTATGATAATATAAGTCAACTAAATAATTCCAATAGTGCATCTATAAGCATGTCAGAAATTTAAGTAAGCGTATTTAACATTCTCTATGCTCCTATATAATATGTATACATGAATAGAGAGAGAGACAGACAAAGAGAGAAGGAACACAAACAGACAGATGGACAGATAGACAGACAAACAGACAGACAGACAGACAGACAGACAGTCAGTCAGACCGACAGACTTGCATGCTTACATCAAAAATACGCTTCCGATTATAATGCTCTGAATTTTTAGATTCAAATACAACACCTAATAAGGCTATTAAGAAGACTCCTCCAAGTAGCTTGACACTCAATAGGAACAACAATAGAGGAAGTAAAGAAGAAACTGAAGTAGTTCAATTAGGTCCAAACAGGAAACTGAAAAACCTGCTCAATGAATGGATCCGTCAGCAGATTCAGACTAAGCGAACACGTCACTATGTCAACCAAGATTCATCTGTTCATCAAGAACAATTGGATCCTAGCAACAGACAACAGAATGTGAAATCTCATGATACAGACAGAGTACCTTCTCCAGCTATTCCAACAGATTTATGTAAGCAGTAGAATGGATTTACACTTTACACATTTAAAAATCCAATTCTTGAATAAACGTTGCCTGAGTATCGAGTCTATTTTCTAATTCGGCCACATTTTATACCTTCTGAACACAATATGGTAAATGGAATATTGTGAACCTTTAGGAATATATTAAAGATCGGTTTTGATAACTAATCATAATTGATTTGAAATGATTGGAAAATATACCAGTACAATACAAAAATTACAATGAATCTCAGCTTAGATTACAATTGTCATATTTTTCAATAATTTTAGTCTAATAATAATATTAAGTAATTATTGTGATTGTACAGTAGTGAATAGCTTATATAACTGTATTATGACTGGAATGGATAGCTATAAAACACTTTCATCTTCATGCATCCATGAAGTGACAAAAAGCATTACATTTTGTATCAGTGTTTTATCATTGTAATACATGGTAATAATTATAAATACTAGCATCTTTACAAGTAGAGGTGAATGGCAAAGTCCGGAAATATCTTCATCATTTGGTGACAGTTCCATATGATGCAAAGGTTGCATTGAAGTGCATTTCACCAACTGCAAAACTACTAACGTTTGTTAACACAACTTTAGACCTGGACCAAAACTTGTGGAACGGACTGTCACCATATTTGTTTGTATACTCAAATATTACTATTAATCATTTTGATGTGATAAATAGAGGATTTTACAGTTGCACCACCAATGTCACTACTAAATCAGCACAAAAGACACTAATCACAACTAGTGAGTTCAAAGTTTGTATTTAGAATTGTATATGCATGTATATTGATGTGTATTATTAATTGAAAATGTAGTTTAAGTAATGACAATTACAACACGTCAAAACCCCGATTAGAAGATTAAGATGAAGTAAGAACAAGTGCACCACCTTAAACCTTACTCAGATTTCAATGCTGTCTACTACTAGCTGTGCTATAACACTATTACTATTACTATATCATTAGTAGTGTTTTGTTATCAGGTCAAATTCTTCAGATCCATTAATTTTACATAAAGACGTGCAATTCTGAAATATGAAATCAATTGTAGAATCTGATGGTACTCTAGTGGTAATTATTCCATGTTGCTATTTAATAATAGCAATATCCAATATAATGGTGACTTTGAGGGTGTCAACGTGATAGCTAAGAAGTTGAAATGAAACATAGTCTGTGGAAATTATGTATTTGATTATCTGCAAAGACGCGAAATAATATATTATATATTGATTTGTTAACTAATTCTCGTTAAATATACATTCTACTAACAGATAAATTTGAAGTTAACATAACAGATCTGATCCAGGAAAGATTGGGAAATTCCATTTATACAACAATACTAGCTCAGTATACTGGCTTTCCTGAGAAATTGCTTCAGTGGTACGTAAATGGGAGGCCTGTAGGCCCAACTAATACCGTATTTGACGTGAAATCTGATGGACTGAATTCATACCTGAGATTCAAACGGGATGTTAATCAAACATATGGAACCTTTATGTTGAAAGTGAACGGTACAAAATGGAAGGATTCACTGAAGTTGTCTCATCCTCAAATTTCAAGCATTTTCGAATCCACAAAAAAAAATTTTAACAAAGTAGTAACTAAAATATCACATGGAAGTATTCTTTCTGATGTCAAAGTTGATTCTGATCCTCAATCTGACACATCTGTTAATCAGTTCTTATCACATAATACACATAAGCCAACTAACAGAAAGTTTAGACCTGCAGTCATTCATTTAGGTCAAGGCAAGACACAAAAACCTAAACTTACTTAAGTTAAAACAATAGTCATTCCCATCCAAATTTATTAGCAAGGAGTAAAATGAAGAAAGGTTCATATTAATTTTAAAATATTGACAATTTCCTTCACTTACATAAAAGCAAGCAAGTTTACCTTTACTTAGTTTGTACTTGATACTTAGCATGACTAATAGATACATATATGTCCTGACAATCAAATTGACAGAATTTACACAAGACATTCAGTAAAATTATTTTTTTCCTACAGCATCAGTACAAGTTGAGAAACGCACAAAATTATTTGCAAGTAGAAATAAGAATTATAACTACAAACTTGGAGAGAATATGTTATATTCAGGCCATGACAGGAAACAAGAAAAGAGGGTCAAGGAAAGAATGTCCCAATCACATCAAACTAAAGCACCCAGTCACTATGTTGATCAAATATCTCAACAACAGCAGATGGACTCGGGGAAGAACTATGTTACAACTCAAGAAGAGAATGCTTACCAAAAATATCATCCCAAACATTTTGCTTCATCAATGACTCCACCTGATGTGTGTGAGTTTTCAGAAGTTTTAGCTAATTGAATATTCTGAATTCGTTAAGCTGAATTGATATAAAAAATACTTAAATCAAATCACATTTTTGATTTTTATATGAATTTTGTTGAAAGTTAAAATCTATTTAAATACATAGCACACCCACAAGTTGAGGTAAACGACAGGTTGCCACATAATAAAAACAAACAAATAAACAGCAAGTTTGAAACTGGAACACATCACTCACCTCAGTCAAAAGAAAACCAAGACAAGATGATAGAGAAATGGATGTCTAAAAGTATTCTAACTAAAGCACCAAGTGACAATGTCAATTCAGATTCAAAGACTTTCCAAAAACAGCAAATGGACTTCAGTGATAGAAACAATTATATAACTTCTCAACATGAAGACAAATACAAAACAATGGAGTCAAAAGTAACTCCTTCCACATCAAGAGTACCAGATGATTTATGTGAGTCTACATCAAATAGTTTTCTCTTAGCTGTAGCTAAGTTCAATTGAATATTATTTCTGAAAGATCTTTTGTAGCACAATTTGTTTAATTTATAATGTGTCAACTCCGATATTGTTAGCTAAATACTTAAAATGGAATAATTTATGCCTCATTTTCTTTCTTTATTTGTAGTTTTTGCGTAATTTGTGAGGAAATAATCAATTCAGATGGTATTTACATGTATAAATTTAGTATGTTTATTCTACTCTTCTGTTTGAATGATATTAAATTGTTAAGTCAGAGTGTGTGTGTATAATTGTGCTAATTATTGGTGTACTTCTTTATAACTGCTGGACTAGATAGCGAATCATGTTATTATTTGTATGTGTCATTTTTTAATAACTGTAAAGCAGTCCACCAAGATGATGTCAATGATATTTTACCACATAAGAAAGTTAGTCAATTTGACAGTAAACTAGGAACAGAAATGTTTAACTTGGGACAAAAGAATGAAAAGCAAAACAGGATCAAGGAAAGGTTGTCTCAACTGATGGGGACAAACACAAGAAGTTACAATGTCAATCAAATGAGTCAAAATTCCAATAGTTTTCCACTACAGCATGAGGTTTCAAAAGACGAAGAGACAACTGGTATGAAGACATTTAAAAATGTGAATTATACTGAGACATTTATGTGAATTTTAGTCATATATACACCTCACCTCACAACTGAAGAAGGCTTATGAGAGAGCTGAAATGTTTTGTGATTTATATCTAATTTTAATGCTACTAAGCTAAAAATATTGAATTACCATAAATGTACTCATTTATATATGGTAGAAGTATGAGAACAGAACTGTTCCCATTCACTTTCCCTACTTGAACGCCATTGTTTAGACGTTGTGATTACTCATCAAAATACATGGCTTCAATTTGTAATTTCCCTATTCCAGGTGGCAGGGTAGCAGGAACTTCTCTAACCTTAGAGTGTAAGATAAATCACAAACAAACGCTGCTAGAGTCCTTGAGATTCAACAGTTTCACTCACAGCTAAGCATAAGCCTTAGCTCACATCATATCAGTTCTGGGCAGCTTTTACCTTTCCCTGATTTACCATGTGTCTTTAGCTGCAGCTTTCATTCTAGCGTGGGTGTGTTTGCTCGAGTGTGTGATGTCATGTATATACATCTATTATAGTACAGAGTAGTGCTGTTTGAAAAATTTCATTAACACTATCTCATTATAGGCCCCAAAGAGCAAAGCGTGAGAGATGGACCAATAATAACGGTAGATGGGTTTTATGTCAGAGCATTACAATATATTATACATCATGCCCCAGAGATACCTAATATGATCCAAAAAGGCTTGAACTACCTGAGTGAAAAGTTTCTAAATGTAAGGAATAGACTTCACAGTGCACCAGATCCCACAAAGAGACAGCAAGAGAACACAGAATCAAGTCCTCCTCTAAACAATAAAGATTTCCATGAAGATTACGTTCATGAATCATTTCATCCAAGACGCAGACTTTCACCAGACTTTAGTAAGTATGAATTAATATATTAGTATAATTTAAGAGATGCTTCATAATTCTTTGTGAATATTGGTGTATTAACAATGTAGCAACAACTATTGCAACTAGAAAACTTTACTCTAAACACTAACAATAAGGAAATTATATTTTACGAGCCTGTCAGAGAAATTTATTAGGCCATATTATAAGTAATAATAATATTTTAGATTAATTTTGCTTCACCGAGTCTAGTCGATAAATACATTTCCATGAACAAATCTGAATATAAAAGTAATTCTGCACATTATTTTGTCTTTTTTTTTTCTTAGCAAAGTATTTGAACCCTGAAAATAGAAAGATAGAGGAGCGTGGCCAGGTTATTGAGGAAGGTACAGAGCCTGTGGCAGTGGATCTAAAGCCTCACATAATTATTGCAGTGTCCCTACTCGTTACTGGAATATTATTCTTTACTGCTAGCATTATCCTCATCATTGCATATTGTAAATCCAAGAAGACAAAAATATCTGAGACAGATGAAGAATCTGGTAATGGAAATTCATCAAGGAAAAGTGGAATGACCTCTAACAACATCAGGTATGTTATGAGAATGTTCATGTTGATAATTATATTATAAGTAAAATGAACTGACTTTGTGCAATACTGGTTATTGTACATTGAGCAGTCTTCTGCAGTACATGCAATATCATGAGAAAGATGAATGCAACATAAATTATTGGTCTGAAAAATATTTTCCTAACTTCCTATAAATATTTTTCGGCCGCTTGAACATTTAACTTGCATGAATAACTCCATATTGACTCTGAAGTGTCACTGTAACTGATACTAGTGATGTGCTTGAGCACAAATGGAAAGCGAGCCTGTGCACAAATGAAACACTGCAGAAGAATCTAGGAGTCGATTTCTAAAAGTATCAGTACGTAGCCATTGTGACCATACTTTATCTAACAAATACAGAACTAACTTTCTTACCTCAACTTCCCGGTACTTAGTATCTAATGCCGCATTCTGACTATCTAAGTTAGCAAGCACTCACAGATAACCATTGACAGCCGAGTTTTTAAAATATGTCTGTTAAAAAATCTCAATACCATAATAACCTTCGACATTTTGCAGCTTGAAAAGAAGAATAACAAGGTCTAAAGAAATACTGCATAGTGTTCAGTCTAAACGTAAGTTTTAAGACCTAAGTGCGTCTTGCTGCATTAAGAAATATTGTAATCCTAAAGGGTAAACAATAAAATTACTTGAATGATACGGAATCGCTAAACTGAAATATATATATATTATATATATAATACTATATATTATACAAAATATCCTCGATTTTCAATTGTGTTACCCCTTGTCGCCAGGACCCAGGAGGAATCACGCGGAGACAGATGGTTGCGATGAGTCGCTGCCACCAGGAGTCTCTAATCAGAATCTTCTTAGCTAACTAAGCCTTAGCTACCCCAAACCCGCAAACAGATTCAAGGTCACTTAGGTTTTAAGATCTGATGTCAATAAATTAAGATTTACAGGACTCTGTGAATTAGAACTGAACAGGCCAATATATAGAGAATGATCACATGACCAAAATTCAAAAACAATGAACAGCACACACAGGAAATCCTATACACAGTAATCAAGTAATTATAGTTCAAGTTAGAGAGTTCATGTGGGTGTGGACTTCACTTGCTCGCCAATAATATAGTTTCCAAAGCATAAATCAGTAGCAAAACCGATGATACATTTTCTAGTTGTATTCCATATTGTAAATAAAATGTGTTTTCAACTGCGCAGCAGCTTTCTTTGAATTTTTAAATTTTATTACATATTGTGTCAGCATAAATATTGAATTTATAATTATAATTATAATTTTATTTTTTTACTGCAGGAGGAATAAAGTTGCCCCAACTGGATGTTAGATAGTTAAAGAATACTCTAATAATAGACATTTAAATTACTTATTACTGTGTATATTTTGATATTTAATTAATGGGGCAACTTTAAAATTGTTGAAAAGTTTGCTTTGCTGGGCTAATCAACATTATACAGATCTCAGTGTGAGTGCACAGGTACATGACTAACATATTTTTTGTGAAGAGTAATGTCAAATGTTTTGTGAAGAGTAATGTCAAATGTTTTGTGAAGAGTAATGTCAAATGTTTTGTTGAAGTGGCATCTTGTTATTATGCGGAGAGCAGCAGTATAACAGTAATGGAGAGTACTCTTGGATGGGATTCAGAAATATTACAATAGTATGTGCAGAACATCTTAAATATGAATTGAAGTTTAACACCTTTCATCCAAACAGTTAATAGAGTATGCAAGAGATCAGATGAAATGATGATGAGTTTTGATGTGTTTTCCCTGTAGACGAGGTAGTATCTGTGATCAGAGATAAGCTCCAGAATGATAAAAGTCTAGATGAGAGAACATGTCTATCTCCTGAGTGCATTACAGAATTATTAGAGGTCAGCCTTAGGTCAACTTCTTTAGGTACAACGGCAACTGTTATGAACAAGTAGTTGGAGGTTCTCCTGTTTCTGCAGTAGTGGTCAACTTGTACATGAAGTTATTGGAGGAAGTAGCTTTAAACTCAGCTCTAGTTATGAAAACGATATGCAGATGATATCTTTTTAATGGTTAAGAAGGGAACTCATATGACATTAGTTGGACCACTTAAACTCCGTAAGACCATCTATAAAATTGACTATGGAATCAGAGGAAGATAGTAAGCTACCTTTTCTGGATTGTTTATTGAAGAGAGAGAGAGTGATGGTAGGCTTACATTTCCACTGTGTACAGAAAACCTACACACACAGATAGATACCTTCACTTTAAGTCTCATCATCCTAATCATGTAAAGAGAGGAATAGTGAGAGGCTTGTATCAGAGAGTTAGTAGGGTAACTAATATGAGTGTAAACTTAAGGAAGAAGAGAAATACCTACACAAAGTACTTCAATGCAATGATTATGACAATGCAGCCATTAGGGCAGGCTCTAAACAATTACCTCCTAGAGATCACACAGATACTGTACATGGAATGACTTGATTTTTACTATTCCATACATAGCAGAATTGAGTGAGAGTATTAAGAGAGTGTGTAGCGACTTTGACATCAAAACAGCATTTAAGTCAGGTAAGACACAATAAGGTCACACATCTCATCAAAGTCAAAGTTATACTGTATCCTTTAGTACCCAGTTATCCCTATAGTAGTATGGCCTGCAGCTGTGGTAAATTATATACAATTCAGTCATTCTAGGCTGAAACAATTATAATATAACAGCAATTTTTCTCGTTCTAACAGCCAATATTGTTGATTAATACTTAACTAAACGTTTTGAATTCGAGAGTTCGACCTCAGTTGACTGAGGACTTTGGCAGAAGCTAAACGACAGGTTAAGTTTTAATTAACATTGGCTGTTAGAACAAGAAAAATTGTTATTATACATGTATATTAAAATTACATCTAAGTGAAACCATAGAGTGAAAGAACATCAGGATGCTTGTAAGAGAGGTGATGAGAAGTTATCAGCCATTGCTGAACATGCTTGGCACGGAGTTCACCCTATTCAAAGGGAAGAGATAGAGTTGTAGAAGAGCTTGTAATAATCATGAGTTAAAGATCAAGGATGAATTACACATACAGATGACACCAGACAGCAACAAGTTTAACACAGATATAAGTTTAGAGCTTCCAGATTGCTGGCTGTCTATGTGCTGCATGCAAATCACCCTATACTAAACAGTAGACGTACCCAACAGTAATCTTGCTTGGTTAAATGTTTACTTAATGGTGTTTTTTTTACTAAGCCGTAGGTATAAAACACAATAATTTCACACACACTGGTTCACTAAAAATAGCAACTAAAGACTATTCTCGAGACTTGATTATAGGACAATGAATTTTAAAGCAAAATATGGTGCCATGTGCATACCTCATCGCTTTTGGTGTGAAGTACACACCAAATTGAATGCGAGTTCATTTCTCAAGGAATAGAGAGTATCTTTATTTACAATAGCTTCAAAACTTGAAGCTGCTCAGGCTTAATTAAAGACCACCCCACCTCCTGTTCAATAAATTAGTCTTGATCATTAGATTGGCCTGCGCCACATAGATACTGCGATCAGATTTGGAGCCACATAATAACTCCAGTACAATCCGATTACTCTCGCAAGCCAGACCCTTTACCTAGTAGCTACACTGGGAATGGGGGTTGCATCTATAAGGCTGGCCATGCTGCTGCACTTCATTGGCATCCTTGGAACTTTACAGCGGTAAAAGTGCTGAGTTTATAAACGTTCGAGTGTAGTGCATCCATGAATTTGATGTTTATGTAATAAGTTGATTGCAGTTATATGTGACAGGCTCTGGAAAAGGTGGTACAAATTCGATCAACACAAAGTTTTGCAGTATGGCTAAAATGATGTTTAGGTTAAATAATTTAATATAATCTGCAAGCTTTCACATCTGGACAAAGCTTGAATGTTGAATTCAGTTGACAAGCGGTTCAAATAGCTTCTTATACTTAACTGAACAATTGCATCAAAACAGGAATGACTTCCAGAGCATTGTATTTAAGAGAACAAATACGTTACAACAACATGTTCAGAATCAGCAGGTATGTAATTTACATAGTTTACTGAAATAATTGTGCTTTTCCTTATATGTCGTGATTAAGTTCCACTGGAACAAATTCAGGGAATGCGTTGTCCAGACCTTCTTTCCCCGCTTGCGGTTAGGAAAAGGGTTGGCTTAGGAGACTAGAATCCAAGTGGAGCTCTCAGCTGTCCTTCTCCCACGCCCACATAAGGATGGAAACGGATAGACTACAGCATACTAGTGTGAAAGGCAAAATGAAGCTGGGATGGCAAAAGAGTTGCGTAACAGAACCAATGCATCATGTGATGTCAGGTACTCTAGTCTCTCCCCCATCCTCACCAGAGCCTCAAACTTGTCATCCAGGGCCGCTGATATAGACTCTACTCTAGTGGGGACCCCAACAAGGTGGCATGGGCGGGATCAACCACTTTAGAACCTGGAATCTGTGTGATGATTGCCTCGTATGGAGTGGTCATGACAGATAATCTCTGACTTGCTGTTGGAAGAAGCTTATGGTAGCCTCTTTGAGTACATTAGAACTGACATTATACCTAATAAGAAGATTGTTCAAGTCACTTCCTTAACTGCAAAACTTAAATCATTTGTGCCATCAGGTGAAATAAGTGAGTCAACTAGGAAAAATATCCGCAGGAGACTAGAGAAGACAAGAATAGCGAGCGATCAGTTCGAGGTGAAGAGACTGGGCACCAGTTACACAATATTACAAGTGCACAGATTGTGAGGCAGTGGAGGCCATTCTTGTCAAAGATCGTCAACAAGACCAGTTTGATTACTTTCTTGGTGAGTGAATGGAAGAAAGTACCATATAGGGTGAAGCTACAGGGGAAAGTTCTCTATGTAACTGTGGATGACAAGTGCTACAGAATCACATCTCAGGGTAGTGTTGAAGTTCCTGCTCTCCAGTGTAGCCAGGAAGAAGCTGATGGGCAATTACTTCTGCATGCTGTTCATGCTGCAAGGGAATGTGAAGCTGTGGTAGTATGTTCAGAGGACACAGATGTCTTCATCTTGTGTTTGGCCTTCCATGATAGGATTAGGGCACCATTGTTTCAAAAGTGTGGTACCAAAACCCGGAGAAGAATCGTTGATATCCGGAAAGTTGCTGCTACTGTTGGTATTGATGTCTGTAGAGCACTTGTTGGCATGCAGCATACACTGGATGTGATGCAGTCAGTGCATTTGCAGGCAAAGGTAAAGTAAAGGCCCTGAAGTTGTTAACTAACAACAAAGAACACCAGAACACTTTCTTGAAGTTGGGCCAGGAATGGGATCTTTCTGCTAACCTTATGGACAAACTGGAAGCATTTACATGTCTCCTCTATGCTCCCAAAGCTTCAACAACCAAAGTCAATGATCTCAGGTACAATCTGTTCTGTGCTAAGAAGGGTGAGATTGAGAGTCACCAACTTCCACCATGCAAGGACTGCTTGGCTAATCATATCTTCAGAGCCAACTACCAAGCTGGCATATGGAGAAGATGTCTGGAGCAGATTCCTCAAATACCAAGTCCTGTTGGAAGAGGTTGGAAGATCGAGAAGGATGGAGCTGATGAACATTTGATGATACACTGGATGGATGGTCAGCCAGCACCTCAGGCCATTCTTGATCTATTGGCTTGTAACTGCTCAAAAAAGTGTGTACTGCCGAATTGTGAATGTTTAGCAAATGGACTTAAATGCACTGATATGTGCAGATTACCAGACTGTGAGAACCAAGCCTTACTAGTTAATGAAGATTGTATTACTAGTTTAGATGATGAACAGGAAGATGACTGTGAATACTAGTTTTTTCACTGTAATTATGTTTTGTTTTTTTTAAATAAATGCTGACACATGCATAATTATCAGGTAACAATAACCTCTGATACCTCGAGAATAATGTTAGCATCCATTTTCTAACTCTGGTGTTGCATATCTTCTTCAAATTATCTTTACATTACTTGTTTAGCCCTGTTAACCTGTAACTAATAATTGCTGACATCTGCACATTTTATTCAACTATAGAAACCAAGAGCTACTCCCAGAGCAATGCTATCACCAATTTCCCAACTCTAGAGTTGCATATCTTCTTAAAAATCATCATGAACCTTAGTCCCCCAAAATGATACCGGCGGACCCCCCTGGCTCATGGCCTAATTGAGATAACGCTGGCCAGGATATCAAAGGTTGCACGTGGGGTGACTGAGGAGGGGATTGTAGAGTCTGGATGCTATAGGTGGATGCTTTGATTGTAGAGCGGAAAATGTACTGTCACCATAATCAGCCAGAGTCTCATTGGAGCTTGCCAAACGTATTGCACCTCTCAAATCACCCGCATCAATCTTCCTGGAAACCCGTCTGGCCAGGGTTTCCATAGGGTCCCGGCGCTTCTTGATCTTAGACTGCCTGGGCTTGCTTGGTCTGGAAGGGGGGTGCTCCTCCTTAAGCTGGGTCTTTAGACTGCTGGCTAAAGGCTCATTAGGACTACCTTTATCTGGGAGCCTGAGACAATTGGTAGCGAAACTGAAAAGTCTGTTCCATGATGGCACATCATACCAACTCACAACTTGTTCCAATGTGGCTGTCAGCTTGCAACAACACAGCTCCCTAGCAGCCTTGGGGATTCTTTTTACAACTGTGACATCAGGCAAACACTCCACTACTCCCTGGTGAGCTTCAATTGGAATAGGCACTGGAGATTCCGATGGCTGTGACTGGCTGAGAGGGTTATCATGGTCTTGAGGTTCACTACTGTTGCTATTGATGACTTTAGGTGGCTTCCCTGCTCTTCTGCCTGCTGGCCCATGACTTCTAATAACAACAGAACTTGTCAGACAGATCTTCCTAAGGCACACTGAACACACCGCCAGTCATGCATGGTCACTAATTTTGTTGTACAATTGACAGTTTTAAATTTTATTGTACTACTACTAATTCTTAGTAGAGGAAAGTTAGGCAGAGCGTTAGCAGGGCCGTAGCAAAGGGTGCGGCCGGTGCGGCTTTGGCCGCACCACTTTTTTTCAACTCTAATTTATTATTCAGCGCATGCGCAGAAACACTTTGGAATACAATGGCATGTAAGGTAAGGGTCGGCGACACCGGAGCCACGCGCACGCAAGACCAGTACCGTGTAGATAGTATAGCTTCGAAGCTGATGAGTGCTCTAACCGCGGAGGTTCCTGAGAAACCATACCAGCCAAAGGAAGCAAGTCTATGGTCTGCTGCAGTTAATCTTGGTGATGCCAGCTACGAATGCATCCTCCGAAAGATCTTTTAGTGCTAATAGATTTAAAGTGTATTGTCAATGAATTTATAGACGAATCCGAACACCGTAGCAGTATTTTTTCAAAGTTTTAAGTTCATAGCATTATTGTTTTAAGAACTTTAATCATTTATGTAACAATCTATTGTAATAAAAATTTTGAAAATTGTAATGTTCATAATATTTAAAATTAGAGGTCCTTTTTACTGGTTTTATTGCTGTATCCACTTGTGAATTCAGTGATTAAGCCACTTCCACCTGCAATAAGTTCAAACATGTAACTAAAGTATAGACAAACCACACCCACAAACTATTAACCACACCCATTTCCGGAGCCGCACCACCCCAAAATTGCTTGCTACGGGCCTGGTTAGGCAAGTGTATTTCGATAAAATGAGATATGTCAAATAAATGGAGGCTGGCCAATATATACCAAACCTGCCAAAAGGTGAGGTGAGAAATAACATGGATGAACGTGTGTGCATAGGTATGGGTTGAATAAATTCAGGTTGTGTGAATGTAAGTACATGAATAAGATGAGTGTGAATGAATGAAAATGCATTAGGGTAGGGTGACATGGACAAGTCTAGGGTAGCATGAATAAGTTTGCTTCATGTGGGAGGAAATCATTCTACCACAGAACTCCCCATCAGATTTGTCCTCACTCAGGTACTTGACGTCAACATTGAAGACCATGTAAAGCTTGCGTTCCGTGAGCATTTTCATGCCGTGACGACGTAAGCGAGCAATCGCAGCTCAACTGTGGATCACGACTTCAACGTGAGTAGCTTAGTTTTGCTTGATGTGCCACCCAGACTAATGTGTGACGAAATTGCAGAAAGCAATTATTTGAATTGAATCCCCCTAAGCAGGAAGGGAGTAATTCTTGTTAGGTGCAGAAGCAGCAGATATATCTAAGAATTGTTTTGACTCATTTGCACATTGCACAAAAGCACAAAGTTCTGCTAACACCACTCTGTAATAGCTATACACATTATCTCTTTCACAAGCACAGTCTGATCTGACCAATTTGAGCAAATTCTATTGTTACAAATACATTCCACTCCACTAAAATCCCATAGCTAGTTAATGTTATTTCAACTCCTACCTCTCCATATATTGATTGTCGCTCTATTAGTCTCATTCTCTTACTGACAATAACAGCATCAACCATTAAATTTATATAAGAAAATTTGATAAGGATGTAAAAAAACAAAACAAAACAAAAAAAAACAAAAAAAATTCAAAAAACAAACAAACAAACAAACCAAAAAAAACCGACATAAATCCAGTTGGAAACTTGAGCTAAAGTTTTAATCAACATAGAACTAGAACTAAGAAAATTTGCTAGTATTACAAAATCATTTCTCAGAACAAACACAAACTTGCCGGGCAAAATATAATCGAGTTATGTATTAGTATAGCTTGTGCAATGAAATATCTAGTTATGTATTAGTTTTGCTTGTGCAATGAAATATCGAGTTATGTATTAGTATAGCTTGTGCTGCAATGAAATATCTAGTTATGTGTTAGTATAGCTTAAGCAATGAAATATCTAGTTATGTGTTAGTATAGCTTGAGCAATGCAATATCTAGTTATAGGTATTAGTATAGTAACAAAATGATGATCATCTTGTTACTTCTATATACTTTTACACTACACATGGTTGAGGGTAAGTAACATTAAAATAAATCACAGTATAGCTAAAATTATTTTTATTTTTGTAGCATTTTGGTAGTCTGGCAACTGAAAAAATTAAAACTAAATATAAATTTCTCAAGATATCATTAGCTAAGATTAAAAAAAAAAGTCAGTTGAATTTAATGTTAAAAGTAAAACTAAAAGATTCAAAATAGCAAATGTATCCTAGAGAAGATATAACAAAAAGTAGTTTCATCTGTACATTTAGCCACTGTATAGCTAATAATTAAGACATGGTAATATCAAATAACCTTCACAGTAGTGCTATTATATCTTAATTTAAACCTCGATTTTGACTTTTTAAGTTCTTACTGAAACCTTTATGTATAGCTAGCTTTAGCTATCCCAAATGCGTGTCTAAATATTTGTTCATATTTTGAATAATACTGGTGGCGTTTTACCAGCTGGTGATTACAAAATTATTTCTTGGACCAAATATCAATTTTTTTTGGCATTACCTAGTTAGGTAGAAAAAGGCAGACTAAATTTTGTAGTCTTTATAATGGAAACTAAACATGCAAGACACACCCACTACCAGTGAGTGTGTCTTGCTTGTAGTAGTCTCAGAGAATCTTCATTTGTAGCACTTGACATAGTATTCAACACAAGCATAACTACAGAGGGCAGCAAGAATATATTAGCTTACCTGAGTACAAAGTAATCTCTCAGTAGGTGCTATCTCAATAATGAGCCCCTAACCCTTTCCAATGCGCTGCACAGTTAGGGTTTTTTTTCCCCAAAGAGGTAAAAGATCAGCTATACAACCGGTAAAAAAAAAGACAATAATAAATATATACAAAAAGTTCAGACTACACCGTCCAGGGAGGGGGGGTATGGTGGGGAGACGGTGGAACCACAGGGATGCATTGCCCAACCATAAAGTCACTGTCGCCAGGGCGGGCCTGCGAACCAGGCAGTAAGCCAGGGGTCTCCTTGGAGGGTGCCAGAGCAGCGGACTGGGAATCAGCGTGGATGGCGTCGGACAGCATTGTTAAACAACGCGCACAGAGTTAGCGTGGCGCGCCCACATAAAAGGCTTGAGAGTTTGCGTTATTTATAGTTGTAGCGTTTATCCTAAAAGTGCTGTAACAAAATGGTGATGATTTTGTTACTTATTTATACTTTTACGCTTCATCTAGTGGTAGGTAAGTTACATTGATATGAAGGACTTTAAAGTACAAAAATAAGATATAATACAGTATAAGTAATAATTGGCAATATGAAATTAATTGATCTGGTTAACTTTGCTACAGCTAGCTAATAATGTTATTTTAGCTTATAAATATTGAACTAGCAATTTGTCAGGCACATAGTGTTACAGTTTGTCCAAGTAAAGTTGGCACGACCCCAAGCTCGGTAATTGAGGAATGCATTTAGTACTTTACTGGAAGCAATTTATTTATGTGAATCCAAGTCAATTAAGCGCTCAAACGTCAACGTTGCGCTGGGAAAAGGGGCAGTAGGCAGGTGCTCATTAATACTGTAACTATTGAAAGAAAGAAATTTGGTGAAGTTTACGGAGTTTTCGGGCGCTGTACAACTCATCTCATCTGTTTTCAATAATATTTATGTTTATTACGGGCAGATAATGTACAGCAAATGGAAATCGCAAACTGGCGGGGCTGTCGATTGTACCTACTGTGTCCCAAGAAATATTTTGATTTTCACCGGATTCAGCAGTGCAGCACTGTTAACTTGTAGCTAAAGTTACTAGACTTTCATGTTAATAAAATTATCAATTGTTTCATTTATTTATTGTATATGAAAAATTGATGAAATGATAGAATTTAAGTAATACACATACAAAAAATAGTAGTGATCCGAGTTGAAGGTGAAATTCTGCCTGAGTTAGTCCTAATCCTTACAATAAACGGCACCTATAATAGTGAAGAAAAGAAATTGGCATAAACACGGCTTTGACAAGCACACATTTTAACTGGCAACCAGCCTAAGTGTGGCTGTATTACAAGTCGCTAGCTAAATGAGAACTAAATCACTTAAATATATTGGCTATACTGTATTTGTTCTTGAACAGGTAGACAAATAATCTTACCAACATCCTATCAGGTTGTCCTGTACCCTCTGTGACAACAGAACACTCCTGTTTCCACACTCGCAATTTAAGCTAATCGTACATGCTACATGGAGGAATTCACTTAATCATAAGCGTGCTGTTTAGATAGAATATATTTAGACTTGATGTGCTGCTATTAATGGTAGTTTGGCTTTACTAAAACAAGAAGTATATAGGAAGTATACATTCATTCTAAGGGCTTGAGATCATAAACTCTCTATTCTTTGTCTTATTAGCTAATAAAAGACTAAACCTAAATTATTCTCGAAGAATATAATGAAGTTTCTTTTTATGTATTTTAGTATAAAATGATAGCTTGCTCACCATTTTGTGTTGAAAAACAATACAAAAGCGATGTAAGGTAGAACTGTACTGGACAGGATAGCATGGCCACATAATAATCAGTTGTAAAAATCAGGACTAATTGATTCTTTAAAGAATGAAGTGAAAGAAATACTATTGTAGAGATGATAAAACTTGACAAAAATTTAAACCAAAATTAAATATAATCTTTACACTGTTAAAAATGGGGTGTTTGGTGTTAAATAGGAGGCGCTGCCTGGACACCCCAGTTTAAAGCCTAATATTGTCCCCAAAGTTAGTCGCAACTAAATGATATTTGAAATGAAGAAACTAATGGATATAAGCTATTATTATATAAGCTCACTTGGTAAAGTATGCGTTGGTGTAGAAGTTATAAGGGCTTAAAGTGGGGTGTCCAGACCGCGTATCCTGGCAAACAGCTCGCGAGGTGTTATTTAAGCACGCATTTTAACAGTGTATTCATTTAGTTATTAACAATAATGATTAGCTAATCCTTTAACATAGCATTATCAGATAAACTCAACTAAAACAAAAATTGCCATCAGTTTTATTTAAATTACCAATTAATGGAGATTTGAAATTAAAGAGAAAGCTCTACCTGAACTCTTAGTCAGCACTTTTTTTTGAAAAAAACAACAACAACAGCACACAAAAACAACAACTAAGTCCAAATGTCATGTATTTTTCCTGCAACGTAAAACAACATCTTGAAATGAAATGCAAATAACTGCAACAGCAACATTAATTTGTAAGCCATAAAATAACAATTGATAAACTTTTAACCAAGGTCTTAATTAATATTTTGTTCAAAGTTTATTTTAACATTTATGAAACAGGCAATTTAGAAGTAGAAGTCAATGGAATCCCTCAAAAGTATCTGAATCACTTGGTCAAAGTTCCCTATAATGCTAAAGTGTCCCTAACTTGCAGGTCACAGAATGTGGAATTATTAACGTTTATCAATACAACTCTAGATCTGGATCAAAACTTTCTGAACGGACTTTCACCCTACTTATTCATATCAGCTAATGTTACAATTGACCACTTTAATGCAAGGAACAGAGGATTTTATAGATGTGCAACAAATATTCATTCAAAATCATTACAAAGGACGTTAATCACAACAAGTGAGTGTATTATCATTCTGTTACTTTATTGTGCACTAATAGAGTAAAGGTTGTTAATTGAGGTTGACATATTGGTATCACTTACAAACGTACTAATAGATTGAATATATTATAGTTAGTACGTGTGGTATAAAATATTAAGTCGACTAGTCATCAGTTATTTAACAGTCTACTTTGTATACCATGAAATTGTAGTTTGGGATGTTACTTCTGGAAGGTTAAGGATAAAGTGAGAAAAACTTGCAAATTTTGTCACTTGTAGATAATTAGCTAATTAAATTGATTAGCTCTTTTAATTATATATAATTATTGAGATTAACCTAGAATTTTTCCAAAATCGTCAAGGTTTTTTACTATGTAATCTCGGTAGTCATTTGTGCTGAAGCACTACAATCTGTTTGCATCATTAATACTAAGCTTCTTTTTTGTAATGGCTGCATACTTCTCTAAATAGTGTACATTATTTCAAGATTCTTCAGTTAAGGTATCATGTATTACATGATTACAGGCCAACATGAGGTAAACATAACAGATCTAATTCAGGAAAGATTGGGCAATTCCTTATATACTACTATATTAGCTCAATACGCTGGCATTCCTGAGCGATTGCTTCAGTGGTACGTAAATGGGAAGCCTGTAGGCCCCTCAAATACTATATTTCACGTCAAACATGATGGACTGAATTCATATCTGAGATTTAAACACGATGATAATCAAACATATGGAACCTTTATGTTGAAAGTGAATGGTACAAAATGGAAGGATACACTAAAGTTGCCTCATCCTCAACAAATTTCTCATCTTTTTGGATCCTCCAAAAATATACTTAAACTAGTGACCAAGATAGTAAATGGAAATATTCTCTCTGATGTCAAAGCTACTCCTAACTCTCAATCTGATATGTCTGATCAATTTCAATCACTTAATAGACAAAACCCTACGAACAGAAAATACTTACCGGATATAATTCACTTAGGACAAGACAAGAAACAAAAAATTAAACCAAAAAGTCACCTTGTCCATCCAGACTCAACGTTTTCTTCCCGAACCAACTTGGCACCTATCAAAAAGGATAGGGATAGAAAATTTTTGAAAGAAGTAATAGAACAAAACAGGAAAGAAGAAAGTACAGTCAATGAATGGACACGCCTACCTGCTCATGCTAAATCTCTAGAGAAGAATATCCACAAAAAGTTCGTTCAAGGAAGCAACATTTTACAAACTCTCCATTCTGATTTTAGTGAGTTAAAACAAAAAGTAATTACGACAAATTCCTTAATTCTTTGTAGCTAATTGAAGAATATTGTTGAAGTTATTGAAAATGGAACTTGATTAGCTACACTGTGTCTTAAATAGTACAATGGTAATGTTATAATTTAGGAACAGTTTAAATGTCACCATTTTTAAATTCCACTTTATGATAATATAAGTCAACTAAATAATTCCAATAGTGCATCTATAAGCATGTCAGAAATTTAAGTAAGCGTATTTAACATTCTCTATGCTCCTATATAATATGTATACATGAATAGAGAGAGAGACAGACAAAGAGAGAAGGAACACAAACAGACAGATGGACAGATGGACAGACAAACAGACAGACAGACAGACAGACAGTCAGTCAGACCGACAGACTTGCATGCTTACATCAAAAATACGCTTCCAATTATAATGCTCTGAATTTTTAGATTCAAATACAACACCTAATAAGGCTATTAAGAAGACTCCTCCAAGTAGCTTGACACTCAATAGGAACAACAATAGAGGAAGTAAAGAAGAAACTGAAGTAGTTCAATTAGGTCCAAACAGGAAACTGAAAAACCTGCTCAATGAATGGATCCGTCAGCAGATTCAAACTAAGCGAACACGTCACTATGTCAACCAAGATTCATCTGTTCATCAAGAACAATTGGATCCTAGCAACAGACAACAGAATGTGAAATCTCATGATACAGACAGAGTACCTTCTCCAGCTATTCCAACAGATTTATGTAAGCAGTAGAATGGATTTACACTTTACACATTTTAAAATCCAATTCTTGAATAAACGTTGCCTGAGTATCGAGTCTATTTTCTAATTCTGCCACATTTTATACCTTCTGAACACAATATGGTAAATGGAATATTGTGAACCTTTAGGAATATATTAAAGATCGGTTTTGATAACTAATCATAATTGATTTGAAATGATTGGAAAATATACCAGTACAATACAAAAATTACAATGAATCTCAGCTTAGATTACAATTGTCATATTTTTCAATAATTTTAGTCTAATAATAATATTAAGTAATTATTGTGATTGTACAGTAGTGAATAGCTTATATAACTGTATTATGACTGGAATGGATAGCTATAAAACACTTTCATCTTCATGCATCCATGAAGTGACAAAAAGCATTACATTTTGTATCAGTGTTTTATCATTGTAATACATGGTAATAATTATAAATACTAGCATCTTTACAAGTAGAGGTGAATGGCAAAGTCCGGAAATATCTTCATCATTTGGTGACAGTTCCATATGATGCAAAGGTTGCATTGAAGTGCATTTCACCAACTGCAAAACTACTAACGTTTGTTAACACAACTTTAGACCTGGACCAAAACTTGTGGAACGGACTGTCACCATATTTGTTTGTATACTCAAATATTACTATTAATCATTTTGATGTGATAAATAGAGGATTTTACAGTTGCACCACCAATGTCACTACTAAATCAGCACAAAAGACACTAATCACAACTAGTGAGTTCAAAGTTTGTATTTAGAATTGTATATGCATGTATATTGATGTGTATTATTAATTGAAAATGTAGTTTCAGTAATGACAATTACAACACGTCAAAACCCCGATTAGAAGATTAAGATGAAGTAAGAACAAGTGCACCACCTTAAACCTTACTCAGATTTCAATGCTGTCTACTACTAGCTGTGCTATAACACTATTACTATTACTATATCATTAGTAGTGTTTTGTTATCAGGTCAAATTCTTCAGATCCATTAATTTTACATAAAGACGTGCAATTCTGAAATGAAATCAATTGTAGAATCTGATGGTACTCTAGTGGTAATTATTCCATGTTGCTATTTAATAATAGCAATATCCAATATAATGGTGACTTTGAGGGTGTCAACCTGATAGCTAAGAAGTTGAAATGAAACATAGTCTGTGGAAATTATGTATTTGATTATCTGCAAAGACGCGAAATAATATATATTATATATTGATTTGTTAACTAATTCTCGTTAAATATACATTCTACTAACAGATAAATTTGAAGTTAACATAACAGATCTGATCCAGGAAAGATTGGGAAATTCCATTTATACAACAATACTAGCTCAGTATACTGGCTTTCCTGAGAAATTGCTTCAGTGGTACGTAAATGGGAGGCCTGTAGGCCCAACTAATACCGTATTTGACGTGAAATCTGATGGACTGAATTCATACCTGAGATTCAAACGGGATGTTAATCAAACATATGGAACCTTTATGTTGAAAGTGAACGGTACAAAATGGAAGGATACACTGAAGTTGTCTCATCCTCAAATTTCAAGCATTTTCGAATCCACAAAAAATAATTTTAACAAAGTAGTAACCAAAATATCACATGGAAGTATTCTTTCTGATGTCAAAGTTGATTCTGATCCTCAATCTGACACATCTGTTAATCAGTTCTTATCACATAATACACATAAGCCAACTAACAGAAAGTTTAGACCTGCAGTCATTCGTTTAGGTCAAGGCAAGACACAAAAACCTAAACCAAAGAGTCATTATGTCCGTCAAAACTCAATTTTTACTTCACAAGCAAACTTGGCACCTAACAGAGACAAATATAGCGATAGGAAATTCCTAAGAGAAGTAATTCGTTTAGGACAGAACCGGAAGCAAGAAAAAGCAGTCAATGAATGGACACACCTACCTGCTCATGCTAAATCTCTAGAGAAGAATACTCACAAAAAAATTGTTCAAGGAAAACGTATTTTACAAACTCTCTCACCAGATTTGAGTGAGTTAAAACTTAACTAACTATAACATTATTTTTATTCTATCAACAGTTTCTTGAATACATAATATGTGAAGCTATTAAAACAATGAAATTTGAATACACAGTCTCATAATCAGTATCATGCTAATGTTACAATTTCGGTGCTGCATAAGACTTTTATAGTTATATAAGCATTACACAATGTGTATATATACGATCATTTCATTGTAATGTTATAAATACTAGCATCCTTACAAGTAGCAGTAAATGGCAAAGTTCAGAAATATCTCAGACATTTAGTGAAAGTTCCGTATGATGCCAAGGTCTCATTGAAGTGCATTTCACCAACTGCGAAACTACTAACGTTTGTTAACACAACTTTAGACCTGGACCAAAACTTGTGGAACGGACTGTCACCATACTTATTTGTATACTCAAATATTACAATTAATCATTTTGATGTTAAAAATAGAGGATTTTACAGTTGCACCACCAATGTCACTACTAAATCAGCACAAAAGACACTAATTACAACTAGTGAGTTCAAAGTTTGTATTTAGAATTGTATATGCAATTATATTGATGTGTATTATTAATTGAAAATGTAGTTTCAGTAATGACAATTATAACACGTCAAAATACTATTGGAAGATTAAGTATCGAGCATGTAAGAACAAGTGCACCACCTTATTATATGATTAGTAGTGTTTTGTTATCAGGTCAAATTCTTCAGATCCATTAATTTTACATAAAGACGTGCAATTCTGAAATATGAAATCAATTGTAGAATCTGATGGTACTCTAGTGGTAATTATTCCATGTTGCTATTTAATAATAGCAATATCCAATATAATGGTGACTTTTAGGATGTCAACCTGATAGCCAAGCAGTTGAAATGAAATATACTATGTGGAAATTATGCACTTGATTTTCTCCAATGCTGAGAAATATATATATTTATTCCAAGCTAGATATCTTCACAATGATATTTTTAGGTACTGTGAGATATCTCAGGATATCACAAGGTATTATCTCATGGCTGTATTGAGCAAGCATATAGCAACCAGGCCTGGCGTACAAGTTTTCTGGGTTTTTATAGCCATTTTTACTCTAGTGGAGCCTACCCAGCCAGGTTAGAGTAGCTGCAATAATATCAGCTACGGTTGTGGGGAGCCCCTAGTGAGTTTTCGGTAACTTTACACCTTGAGTTAACAAAAAACTACTTCAGTGAAGATATCTAGTGTGGAATAAACCACTTATTACACTCGTTGGAGTCATATGGCTAGATATTTCACTCACAGGCTTTATTTTCACTGCCTTTGACTCTTGAAAATAAATTAGCCTGCTCATGAAATATTTCACCATATCACACTCTAACTCATGTAATAAGCACAATATATATATATGTATATAATATATATTATATATATATTTTTTTAAAAACTCATTTCCATTAATAATTATACATTCTAATAACAGATAAATTTGAAGTTAACATAACAGATTTAATCCAGGAAAGATTGGGAAATTCCATTTATACAACAATACTAGCTCAGTATACAGGCTTTCCTGAGAAATTGCTTCAGTGGTACGTAAATGGGAGGCGTGTAGGCCCCTCAAATACCATATTTAATGTGAAATCTGATGGACTGAATTCATACCTGAGATTCAAGCACGATGATAATCAAACATATGGAACCTTTATGCTGAAAGTGAACGGTACAAAATGGAAGGATACACTAAAGTTGCCTCATCCTCAACAAATTTCAAGCATTTTAGAATCCACAAAAAATAGTGTTAAGAAAGTAGTAACCAAAATATCACATGGAAGTATTCTCTCTGATGTCACAGCTTATCCTGATCCTCAATCTGACACATCTGTTAATCAGTTCTTATCACATGATACACATAAGTCAACTAACAGAAAGTTTAGACCTGAAGTCATTCGTTTAGGTCAAGACAAAACACAAAAACCTAAACCAAAGAGTCATTACATCAGTCAAAACTCAATTTTTTCTTCACAAGCAAGCATGGCACCTAACAAAGACAAAGATAGCGATAGGAAATTCCTAAGAGAAGTAATTCGTTTAGGACAGAAGAGGAAACCAGAAAATAAAGTCAATGAATGGACACACCTACCTGCTCATGCTAAATCTCTAGAGAAGAATACCCACAAAAAAATTGTTCAAGGAAATAGTATTTTACAAACTCTCTCACCAGATTTGAGTGAGTTAAAACTTAACTAACTATAACATTATTTTTATTCTATCAACAGTTACTTGAATACATAATATTTGAAGCAATTAAAACAATGAAATTTGAATACACAGTCTCATAATCAGTATCATGCTAATGTTACAATTTCGGTGCTGCATAAGATTTAGCAATTATTTCATTTTCTTTTAGATATATATAAAGCATTACACAATGTGTATATATATATGATCACTTCATTGTAATGTTATAAATACTAGCATCCTTACAAGTAGCAGTAAATGGCAAAGTTCAGAAATATCTCAGACATTTAGTGAAAGTTCCGTATGATGCCAAGGTCTCATTGAAGTGCATTTCACCAACTGCGAAACTACTAACGTTTGTTAACACAACTTTAGACCTGGACCAAAACTTGTGGAACGGACTATCACCATACTTATTTGTATACTCAAATATTACCATCCATCATTTTGATGTGAAAAATAGAGGATTTTACAGTTGCACCACCAATGTCACTACTAAATCAGTAGAAAAGACACTGATCACAACTAGTGAGTTGGAAGTGTGAATTTATAGTAGTATCAGCATGTGATGTGGGTATCCATTGAAAAAGTAGACTTAATTTAGACAATACAATATTGCAGTTCTAAGCACGGTAAGATAAAATAACATGCTAGCTTTAATGCATGTAAAAATGATGTGGTAGACTTCAAAACTTATCCACTACTTCATGTTAAAGCAGCTTCCTATAGAATATCCCATATTTTGAGTGATAATTAGTTTTCTAGCGATATATTTCCTAAGTGATAGTTGTGCTGGAGATGTTATATTGTGAAGCAATGCACATTAGAAATATGCAAACAATGTTAGGATTTGATTATACTGCCATGAAACATTGTGTTACTAGCATTAAATCATTGACTTATTCACCCAATCATACTTACTAATTCCAGATAAATTTGAACTGAACATAACAGATCTAATTCAGGAAAGATTGGGCAGTTCCATTTATACTACAATACTAGCACAGTATGCAGGCCTTCCTGAGAAATTGCTTCAATGGTACGTAAACGGGAGGCCTGTAGGCCCCTCAAACACCATATTTAACGTGAAATCTGATGGACTGAATTCATACCTTAGATTCAAACACGATGATAATCAAACATATGGAACCTTTATGCTAAAAGTGAACGGTACTAATATGAAAGATACATTAAATATACCTAATCTCCAAGAAACTTCTAGTCTCCTTGGATCTTCAAGATGGTTTCTTAACAAAATAGTAACCAAAGTAGTAAATGGAAATCTTCTTTCTGATATAAAAGCTATCCCTGACACCCAAACTGATACATCATCAAATGAATTCTTGTCACAAAATACTTATAAGCCTAGTAATAGGAAGTTTTTACCAGGAATATTTAGTTTAGGTGAAGGCGGGAAACAGAACATGGACTCTTGGAAAAAAAATCGAAATGGTATGAAATCATTTGTTCCAACTTCGCCAACTACTCCACTAAACTTACGTAAGTTAAAACAATAGTCATTCCCATCCAAATTTATTAGCAAGGAGTAAAAGGAAGAAAGGTTCATATTACTTTTAAAATATTGACAATTTCCTTCACTTACATAAAAGCAAGCAAGTTTACCTTTACTTAGTTTGTACTTGATACTTAGCATGACTAATAGATAAATATATGTCCTGACAATCAAATTGACAGAATTTACACAAGACATTCAGTAAAATTATTTTTTTCCTACAGCATCAGTACAAGTTGAGAAACGCACAAAATTATTTGCAAGTAGAAATAAGAATTATAACTACAAACTTGGAGAGAATATGTTATATTCAGGCCATGACGGGAAACAAGAAAAGAGGGTCAAGAAAAGAATGTCCCAATCACATCAAACTAAAGCACCCAGTCACTATGTTGATCAAAT